>Ga0182011_10000232_pt1 | contig 46882 bp, 33 predicted proteins | sample 711E1DmetaG_FD_120481 | JGI IMG/M metagenome (GOLD analysis project Ga0182011, IMG submission 120481) | Permafrost microbial communities from Stordalen Mire, Sweden - 711E1D metaG | ecosystem: Environmental > Terrestrial > Soil > Wetlands > Permafrost | place: Sweden: Stordalen | collected...
AGAACTGAAACAAACAAAAAATACGCAGCCTGCAATTTTTTTGCATAGTATTGTTCTTTTCCATCTTATACATAAAAAACAGTTCGAAATAACTGCTGGACATTCGCTCGGTGAATATTCTGCGTTAGTTGCGGCTGAAGCATTGACATTTGAAGACGGATTGAAACTCGTTCGGCTGCGCGGTGAATTGATGCAGCAAGCCAGTGTCGAGCATCCCGGCACGATGGCTGCCATTGTTGGCCTTGATTCAAAGATTGTTAATGAATTGTGTATTGAAGCCTCAGCAGGGGGAATTGTGCAAGCGGCAAATTTCAATTCACCCGGACAAATTGTCATTTCCGGTTCGACGGCCGGTGTACGAAAAGCGATGGTGCTCGCAAAGACACAAGGTGCAAAAATTGTGAAAGAACTTCCGGTCAGCGGTGCGTTTCATTCTCCATTAATGGAATCTGCACAGGCTGGATTGAAGGCAGCATTAGAAAGAACGGAAATACGAGATACTTCAGTTCCGGTGTATGCAAATGTCACAGCTCGACCAATGCGATATGCTGATGAGATACGCAATTTATTACTCCGGCAACTTATTAGTCCGGTACGATGGGACGAAAGCGTGACCAATATGATCACGGACGGTGCGGCGACATTTGTCGAAATAGGCCCTGGTAAAGTGCTCCAAGGATTAGTGAAACGGATTAATGGTAATGTTCAAACTTTCGGACTTGAAAAGTTGAGTGACATCACTGAAAGAAATTCATGATCAGTATTTCAAGCTGATGGACAAACAGGAATAGTTTATTCATGGTATTCTCAAAGGAATTATATGGGTGTTCTTGATAATAAAGTAGCACTGGTAACCGGAGGCGCGCGCGGCATAGGCCGGGAAATTGCTCTCAAGCTTGCCGCGGAAGGCGCGCATGTGGCTTTCACCGATATCCGTTTGGAGGGTGCAGCAGATGAAGTGATGAACTTAATCCGCGCCAAAGGTGTTCGTTCAACAGCAATTCAATCCGATGTCCGGAACCTTGCAGAAGCGCAAAGTACGGTAGATGCTGTGGTAAAAGAATATCAACAGATCAATATTCTTGTGAATAATGCAGGCATTACACGGGACAACTTGATCATGCGTATGTCAGAAGATGAATGGGATTCGGTCATCGCTATCAATTTGAAAGGCACCTTTAATTTTTGTAAAGCTGCATCAAGGCAGATGCTTAGTCAACGACAAGGAAAAATTGTCAATATCGCATCAATTGTCGGGGTCATGGGCAATGCGGGTCAAGTGAATTACTCGGCTTCAAAAGCGGGCGTTATCGGCATTACGAAAACACTTGCAAAAGAATTTGCATCTCGCAATATTCAAGTCAATGCGGTTGCGCCTGGATTCATCGATACGGAAATGACGCAGAAACTCACTCCCCAGCAGCGCGAGACATTAATGAATGTCATTCCGATGAAACGAATTGCAAAACCGGAAGAAATTGCGAACGTCGTTGTCTTCCTCGCTTCCCCGGCTGCAAGCTATATTACTGGCCAAGTTTTAAACGTGGACGGCGGACTTGTTATGTAAATGAACAAATAAATTAATTCATTATTTCAACAAACTAAGGAGTTATACAATGGCAGATACTGCTGAAAAAGTAAAAGAAATTATCGTGTCCAAGTTAGGCGTTGATGCCGCTCAAGTGACACCAGAAGCGTCGTTCACAAATGATCTCGGCGCAGATTCCCTTGATACAGTTGAACTGGTCATGGAATTTGAAAAAGCTTTCAACATCCAAATTCCGGATGAAGATGCGGAAAAAATAACCAACGTGAGCGATGTGCTCAACTATTTAAAAACAAAGGGTATCTGATCACTCTTGCTCATACGTTGGAAAGAGAGCAGCAGGTTCAACCGGTTTTGTTCTCTTAGGAAAAACAGTACAGGTTGACTAAGCGTTCAAAGAAGTACGGCGCTTAGCGCTATTTTATTTTATGAGGAAAAAACATGGCGTTTGAGAGAAGCAGGCGGCAGGTCGTAGTGACAGGGATGGGAGTCATTACGCCTATCGGCAATACTGTAGGGGAATATTGGCAGGCGTTGATAGCCGGAAGAAGCGGTGCATATCCCATTACACTCTTTGATGCCAGCGCGTACGAAACAAAATTTGCCTGCGAAGTAAAAGGCTTCGATCCTCTAAAATATATGGATCGAAAGCTTGCGCAGCGTGCCGATTTATTCACGCTCTATGGAATTGCCGCCTGTCAGGAGGCAATGAAAGATTCAGAATTGAATCTTGAGAAAGAAGATCGTGAACGCATCGGTGTGATTTATGGTTCAGGCATTGGCGGCATGTGGACATACCACAAACAGTTTATGAATTTTGTAGATGGGAAAGGTCCTCGACTCATCAGTCCATTCTTCATACCCATGTTGATACCCGATATTGCAGCTGGACGTATTTCGATGATTTATGGTCTCAAAGGTGTTAATTACGCAACGGTTTCTGCATGTGCAACATCGTCTCATTCTATTGGTAACTCATTTATTCATATTCAGCGCGGTGATGCCGATGTGATGGTAACAGGCGGAGGCGAGGCGAGCATTTGTCCGATGGGTGTCGGCGGTTTCAATGCATTAAAAGCTCTTTCAACACGCAACGATGCACCTCAAAAAGCCAGCCGGCCGTTCGATAAGAACCGAGATGGTTTTGTACTGGGCGAAGGCGGCGGTATACTCATCTTGGAAGAACTTGGGCATGCCATAAAACGCGGTGCGAAAATTTATGCAGAAATTGGCGGCATTGGCTTTTCTGCAGACGCTCATCATATCACAGAGCCGGCACCTGGCGGAGAAGGAGCTGTGCGCGCAATGCGCCTTGCTATTCGCGATGCCGGATTAACTCCGGATGACATCGATCATGTGAATTCTCATGGCACATCGACATTACCGGGTGATAGATGTGAAACAGCCGCGATAAAAACAGTTTTTGGAGAGCGTGCAAAAAAAATTGCCGTCAATTCCACAAAATCCATGACAGGCCACCTTCTCGGCGCAGCAGGTGCGATCGAATCAGTGGCGACTATTTTAGCGATTCAGAATAACAAAGTACACCCGACAATTAACTACGAGACTCCTGATCCGGAATGCGATTTGAATTACATTCCAAACAAAGCACAGGATTGGAATGTCGATGCAGCAATCAGCAACACATTTGGTTTTGGCGGGCATAACGCCTCCCTTCTGTTCAGAAGGTATCAAGAAGAACACTAATCCTCCCCGCATGTATTCGGTGGGGCTAAAGGAGTTGTGTTGAAGAATGTACTTCGTCGGCTTTGTTGCCGACTTCGCCTGCAATGGTTTTCACGATTTTCCCGGGACGAGCAGTTCAAATTGCTTGTAGAAAAACTTCGCTCTACAAAATTTGATTTCACGCAGTTCACGAAAGCCATTCAGTACTATCCTTGGAATTGGAAGCTGTTCCTGCAAGCACTGCTGCACCGTTCCTATCTTCAGTTTCTCGAAGAACGATGGAATTCTAATGAACGTCTAGAATTTTTAGGTGATGCAATTTTGAATTTCATTGTTGCAGAACATCTCTTCATAACCTACTCCGAAATGGAAGAAGGGGAACTGACGAAATTACGTTCACGGCTGGTCAATAGAAAAATTCTAGCGCAACGGGCAAAAGATTTACACTTGTCGGATTACCTGCTGTTGAGTTCGAGCGCTGCACAATCTATCGATAGCGGCGCAGAGTCAATCATTGCAGATGCCGTTGAGTCTGTTATTGGCGCAATATACTTGGACGGCGGATTGGAATCGGCTCGAAAATTTATTTATGCCACGTTGTTAAAAAATACCGAAGTGTTTAATTCGGCCATAGCGGATGACAATTATAAAAGCACGCTCCTGGAATATACGCAGGCACGCGCCTTGGGTATTCCGCGGTATTCTGTTATCCATGAAGAAGGACCTGAACACGATAGACGTTTTACCATAGAAGTCTCGATTAGTGATCACTCCTACGGCAGGGGTTTTGGCAGAAGTAAGAAAGAAGCCGAACAGGCTGCTGCCGCACGGGCGCTTGAACATATCCACTTAAATTCTCTACACTCCAAAACAGAAAATGAAAACATTGAAACAGAAAAATGAATTTCTCTCTCGCCAGCTTGGCCCTCGTGAGCATGAAATGCCCGAGATGCTTAAGGCCATTGGCGTTCGTTCGACGGATGAACTGATTGATCAGACAATTCCCAAAGCAATCCGCAGCAAGAAACAAATCCACATGGATCCTGCAAAAACGGAGTACGGGATGCTGAAAGAACTTCGCGATATTGCAGGGAAGAATACTGTCCTGAAATCGTATCTCGGTCAAGGGTATTACAATTCCATCACTCCAAGTGTTATCCGGCGGAATATTTTCGAGAATCCGGGTTGGTACACACAGTACACGCCATATCAGCCGGAAATTTCGCAGGGTCGACTTGAGGCTCTTATCAATTTTCAAACAATGGTTTCAGATTTTACAGGAATGCCTGTTGCGAACGCTTCGCTTTTAGATGAAGGTACTGCCGCCGCAGAAGCAATGGCGATGGCCTATGGCATCGTCAATAAATCTCCCCAGATCCCGGCAAATAAATTTTTTGTTTCTGCGCGATGTTTCCGCCAGACAATAGATGTTGTTCTCTCACGCGCAACTCCTTACAACATCGAGGTAGTTGTCGGTAATCCTGATACCGTAGAGTTTAATAAATCGTTCTTCGGCGCGTTGATCCAATATCCCTGTGAAGAAGGCGCGGTCGTTGATCGGCGTGGATTCATCAAGAAAGTGCATGATGCAGGGGCGATCGCAGTTGTTGCAACGGATTTGATGGCATTGGCGCTGCTGACTCCTCCGGGAGAATTCGGTGCAGATATTGTTATCGGGAACACTCAACGTTTTGGAATTCCTCTTGGTTACGGCGGTCCGCATGCAGCGTTCTTTGCGACGAAAAACGAATACATCCGCAGTATGCCTGGCCGTATTATCGGTGTTTCTCTTGACGCACAAAACAACACTGCATACCGTTTGACCCTTCAAACTCGTGAACAGCATATTCGCCGTGAGAAAGCGACGTCAAATATTTGTACGGCGCAGGCATTATTAGCAATCATGTCAGGAATGTATGCAGTCTATCATGGACCTGAAGGTATCAAAACTATCGCGACCCGAATTCATCGCTTGACGAAAATGCTGGATACGGAACTAGTAAAAATTGGCTTTGTACAGTATAATGATATGTATTTTGATACGCTGAAAATTGAAACCAGTGACAAGAAGCAATCGTTACGCATACTTCAAGGAGCAGTTGAAGCGGGCTATAACCTTCGGTTCATCGAAGATAAATACATCGGTGTTTCGCTTGATGAAACGACGACGTTCGAAGATATTGAAACATTGGTAAATGTTTTTTCATATGTTCAAGACAACACTCATGACAAAATATCGTTGAGTTCCTCGTCTGGAATGACGGCGGTTTTATATCCATTTCCATTTCAAAGAATGAGCGCATATCTTCGTCATCCCGTATTCAGCTCCTATCATTCAGAAACAGCTATGATGCGTTATCTTAAAAGTTTGGAGAACAAAGATCTCTCGCTCACAGCATCGATGATTCCGCTCGGTTCCTGCACGATGAAATTAAATGCATCAACAGAATTGCTTCCGCTGACATGGCCAGAGTTTGCGGATATTCATCCGTTTGTACCGACGGATCAAACTCAAGGATATGGTAAGATCTTTCAAGAACTGGAACGTGCACTTTGCACGATAACTGGTTTTTCAGCGGCATCGCTTCAGCCGAATTCTGGTGCGCAGGGCGAACTCACCGGTTTGCTTGTGATTCGCGCATTTCATCATGATCACCTGCAATCACAGCGCAATGTTACACTTATTCCATCATCCGCACATGGGACGAACCCTGCCAGTGCAATAATGGCAGGAATGAAAGTCGTCGTCGTGAATTGCGATGAGAACGGCAATATTGACGTGGACGATGTACGAAAAAAAGCAATTCAGTACAAAGACACTCTTGCCGCTTTTATGGTAACCTACCCGTCCACCCATGGCGTCTTTGAAGAACGCATTCAAGAAATGTGCGACATCATTCACCAGTATGGCGGTCTGGTTTATATGGATGGCGCGAACTTGAACGCGCAAGTTGGATTTACATCTCCGGCTGAAATCGGCGCAGATGTTTGCCATATTAATTTGCACAAAACTTTTGCAATTCCACACGGCGGCGGCGGTCCAGGCATGGGTCCTATTTGCGTAACGGAGCATCTTATGCCGTACTTGCCCGGGCATTCGATTGTGAAAGTCGGCGGTGAAAAAGCCATACTCGCTGTTGCCTCTGCTCCATGGGGCAGCGCGAATATTTTACTTATCTCGTACGCCTATATCAAAATGCTCGGCGCGGAAGGATTGAAAGAAGTCACGAAGACAGCCATACTGAATGCCAATTATTTGAAATCAAAATTAGAAAAACATTTTCCGGTCCTTTATCAAGGTAAAAATGGAAGAATTGGACACGAATTTATTTTAAATATGAGTTATTTCAAAGACCATGGCGGGATAGAGGTAGATGATATTGCAAAGAGGCTTATGGATTACGGTTTCCATGCACCGACAGTATCGTTTCCTGTTCATGATACGATGATGATTGAACCCACCGAAAGCGAGCCGAAAGCCGAGCTTGACCGCTTCATCGATGCGATGATTGCTATCAGAAAAGAAATGCAGGATATCGAAGATGGCAAACTTGAAAAAATGGACAATCCTCTAAAAAATGCGCCGCACACTGCTTTAATCGTGACGAGCGATACGTGGAATCATAAATATTCGCGCGAGCAAGCTGCTTTCCCGGTCCCGTCGCTAAAAATAAATAAATTCTGGCCTTCTGTCGGCCGTATCAACAACACGTATGGTGACCGGAATATTTTCTGCACCTGTCCGCCGATGGAAGAATATAAATAAGGAAATTAATTGACATTACAGGTTTTTTATTTGGAGCTTTGTGGTAAGATATCTGATACTTCTTGTTTTCATTTCCCTCTTCACTCTACCGCTTCAGGCGCAGACGCCGCTGGATTCTGCAATTATTATTCGGGATATTCAAATTCGCGGCAATAGTATGACAAAGGAACATGTCATCTTACGCGAGATGTCTTTAAAAATCGGCGACACACTCACACAACAAGCGAAAGATCTCGACCGTAACAATATCTACAATCTTCTTCTTTTTAATAAAGTAGATATCGAAGATTCGGTGTACCAAAATCAGGCAACGGTAATCGTAACAGTGTCGGAACGGTGGTACTTCATTCCGTTCCCCGTTCTTGGCATGAAATATCGAGATATATCAAAACTCTACTACGGTGCAGGGATCATGCATCAAAATTTCGGCGGGCGAAACGAGAAGCTTTTTGGTTTATTCTATTTCGGATATGATCAATTATTCATGGTCAACTATCAAAATCCTAAAATAACCGACGAGGGCGATATTTTTGCCGGAACATCGCTCACACTTCAGAAATTACATAATTTGAGTAGCAATTCGGAAGAGTATATGAATTCCAATCTTTTCCTCCGTGGAACGGTCGGCAAGCGGTTTGGCATGTACCAAACACTTTCAAGTACGTTTGGTTATGAGCTTTGGCAGGTCAGCGATCCTCAATTAAATACGACGTCATCTTCATCAGGACGCGATGCGTTTCTTACCATGTCGCTTTCCTACAGGTTTGATACGAGAAATAACTATGAGTACACTACGGATGGGGCGCTTGTTTTTCTCTCTCTCGCAAAAAATGGATTCGGAGAATCTGAAGTAAATATTACCACTGCGAATTATGACGTGCGTAAATTTTTTGGATTCAATGGAGGAAGTGCATTCGGCTTGCGGACAGCGGGATCCTTTGCATGGGGCGGAATCATTCCATCGTACCGGCATGTCTTCTTCGGTTATGATGAGCGCATTCGCGGGTATTTTTATAAAAAAATCGAAGCGGAGAATAAAATCAGTGCCAGCCTTGAACTTCGCCTGCCGATTCTGCTACCGCGATATTTAGAATTTGACTGGTTGGGAGTACCGGAATTCCAAAAACTTCGTTACGGAATCTACTTCGGTATATTTGCTGACGCGGGAAAAGCATGGTCGCGAAGTCAGGTGCTATCGGAACAACCATGGTATTCCGGATATGGAGCCGGGTTGCAGTTTCTTTTGCCGTACGGATTCACCATTCGGACAGAAGCGGCTGTGAATAATTTAGGTACTGGCGAATACATCATTGACTTTGATACATCATTTTAAATTTTCGGTTATTTTTATGCGACCAGGTATATACACTTAAGAGTTACTCCGGCATACTTACTATGGATTACTTCTATGTCAAGTTGGAAGATGTGACAAGCCACGGACTCACTTTGCGCGGCGACGAATCTAAGCATCTCGTTCGTGTACTGAGAAAAAATATCGGCGACCGAATCTTTGCGACCGATGGTAATGAGATGATGTACGAAGCGGTTATTGTGGACATAGGAAAAACGGACACACATTGTACTATTGCCGCAATGCACCGGAAGTACAACGAACCATCGGTTGATCTCACGCTTGCCGTTTCATTAATAAAAAATCCTGCGAGGTTTGAGTATGTCGTAGAGAAAACAACCGAACTTGGTGTGCGGACAATTCTTCCGATTTCTTGTGAGCACACCATATCTCATAACGAGAAACATGAACGGCTGGAAAAGATCGCTCTTTCGGCAATGAAACAATGCGGGCGCAGCTGGCTCCCCCGGATCCAGCCATTGCAAAGTTTCAGAGTATTCATTGAAAATTCCACGCATTATCAGTTGAAATTCATTTTTCACGAAAAGACGGATTCCTCGCACACGATTGCATCAGAGTTAAAACTCCATGAAGATATTCACTCGGTGCTTATCGCTATCGGACCCGAAGGCGGTTTTACAGAAGACGAGATAGCTCATGCAAACCATGCAGGATTCAAATCCATCTCGCTTGGCACGCGCCGCCTGCGGACAGAAACCGCAGCGGTTGTGGCCGTAAGCCATGTGCTTGGGTGATTTATGTCTCTATAGTCCGAGCTTCAAATCTCTTCATACTTAGCTGAATGTTGATCACTTTCTTTCAACAACCGCTTTAACGAATCAGAATCAGCAAACCAAGGTAAATATTGTTTTTTGTTTATCGGGAGTATTCCATGTTCCATCGCAGTAAATCACGATACGTTTCATTGAATCCCTTTTCAAGTTTCAATAAATGAATCTGCTTGTAGAGGCGGTAATTCTTCGAAAGGACAACTGTCCGTTGCAGGCGGACTTGCCTACCGTCCGATTGGGGAACTACCTCAATGTTTTCCCAACCACTTTTTTATTTCCACTTCGACATTCGAAAAAAAAGATAGCCAAACCTTGCCTCGTCGTAAAGCGTGCGTCCCGCGTATTCACGCTTTCTGTGTCACATTATTGTACAAGCAAGTATGCGAAATCATTGGATGTGTATTGCAATATCCGGAGCACGGATGATGTCGCGGCAAGTAGAAGTCTATTCTATGGGATAAGAACCATGGCATACCGAACAACGTAGGGCTAGAGGCAGGCTATTGTTGCCGTCGCAGGAACGGCATTTATCAATTATGATACTGACTGATATTTGTGAAGATCTTCAATGTTTTGATTGCCTGACAACGGTTTCAAAAACATTTTTATTTATACCGATACTTGCATAGCCGGGAATTTCTTACCTCGCAAAATTAACGCATCGCATTTGCTGCTGTCTACACTGCCATCGCAGATTCATGTGTATGCTGCAATCCTGTAGGTATCATTGCACGCAGCGTAAAGTATTCTTTGTAAAATTGAGGATTTGCTGAATGAATAAGTTCAATCGCCGGATCGATCTCTTCTTCCAATATCTCATCCATATTGTAGAAATGTTCTTTCAGCTTTTCTACTGTGGTAGTGTCTTCCACGGACAACTTCAAATAAATTGTTCCTAATGAAGTGCCGAATTTCTCCACAGAACACTTGAGCATCCATTCGGCGTTGATTGTCTCGTTGTTTTCATAGAAGAGGGTCCATACTTCTTCATACAAATTGAGTTTTTTGTCGATACTTTGTTTCATGTTTCCCCCATGCAAATTGTCAATGCTGGGATCATGGTGATAGAAAAACCGCAGCCCGGCACGAAAGTTTTTTCCTCTAAATCGTTTATTCTTATATTTCTTAATTTCTAATAAGAAGTTCGTCAAGCGCTGAGTGAACATTGTATCTAAACGTTGTTCTAATCTATTGTTTCCATGTTTCATCCGCAATCACGCAAACGCGTGAATTTATTAATCCTTCCATCCTAATAAGACCTATTAAAGAGGAACGGTTTTTTAATGATTGTGGTATTGTTCGTACCGGACAGCATTATTCCATCGCACTGTCATCTCGAACATCTCTTCGATCAAATACGTTGTAGTCTTGTATGGAGTCATTCTTTTGATGCCGACAACTAGGCCTTTCTGATGCAATTTTCATTGATAAAACCATGGCGGGCAAACGAGTTCATTCTATCAAATGGAGAAATGAATGTTGATAAGACAATCCGGGCGTTGAAGAAAAACAAAAAAACCATCCCGAAAATAGAGATGGCATTCCTGTTTTCATAATCCGCAGATATTTTACACTCTTCGTTTACCGAGCACACGAGTCCAGTGGGCAATTTGCTTTCTCACTTCATGTGGATTCGTACTGCCTGCTGATTGTTTTTGGTTTGCACTGTTTTGCGGCAGAATAAAGTCAAACACATCGCCATCAAAATTCGGAGAGAATTGATTCAAAGTTTCGATATCAAGATTACCAAAGTACATTTTTCGGCTGATGCAGTATGCCACGACTTTGCCGGTAATCTCGTGCGCTTCCCGGAAAGGCAGCCCTTTGCGTACCAAATAATCTGCCATATCTGTGGCTGAAAGAAAATCTGTGCGAAGCTCTTCTTCCAAATGAGCTTTGTCAAATGTTGTGTGCACGAGAACATGTGCAAAAATAAACAAACATTGCCGCACGGTACTCACAACATCGAACATCGGTTTCTTATCTTCCTGCATATCGCGGTTATACGAAAGCGGCAATCCTTTCATCATGGTGAGAAGACTGAAAAGCGCGCCATAAATACGGCCGGTTTTTCCGCGCACGAGCTCTGCCATATCAGGATTTTTCTTCTGCGGCATAATACTGCTGCCAGTTGTGTAGGAATCGCTGATTTGAGCGAAACTAAATTCTTTTGTCGTCCACATCACCAATTCTTCTGCGAATCGACTCAAGTGCATAATAAGAATACTGCACGCGGCTGTAAATTCAATGAGATAATCTCTATCACTCACAGCATCGATGCTGTTTTCAACAATTCCGTCGAAGTGCAGTTTCTTTGCCACCATGACGCGATCAATAGGGAACGATGTTCCTGCAAACGCCGCTGCGCCAAGCGGTGATTTATTAAGACGCATACTGCAATCCTGCAATCGCTCAAAATCGCGCTCCAGCATGGAGATATATGCAAGGAGGTGATGAGAAAGGAGAATCGGCTGTGCGCGCTGTGTATGCGTATAACCGGGCATCAGTATGCCGAATACTTTTTCTGATTTATAGAGCAAGACGCGCTGGAGGTTGATGACAAGCTTGCTAATCTCTCGGATTGCGGTACGAAGGAACAGGCGCTCGTCGAGAGCAATCTGATCGTTGCGGCTTCGTGCTGTGTGCAGTTTTCCGCCAAGTGCACCGATTTTTTGTGTCAGCCGCTGCTCGATGGCCATGTGCACGTCTTCGTATTCGGTGGTTAATTCAAATTTGCCGGTTTCAATTTCTTTTTGGATTGCTTTCAATGCCGTACGGATGCGCCGCATTTCGGATGCCGTCAGGACTTTACAAGCGGCAAGCATTTCCACGTGTGCAATGCTTCCGGCAATATCTTCCTCGTAGAGTATTTTGTCGAACTCTATGGATGAAGAAAATTTCAGTGCGAGTTCAGCGAGAGGTTCTTTGAACCTTCCACCCCAAAGCGTTTGATTTGGCATAACAGTTGTCCGGCTCATATGATTGATAAATGAAAGATTCCTTACTACCAAGATACGGAAATTCAAGCGGGAGAGCAACGGAGAGGTACAATGAAAATGCCTGTTTTCTCTGTTTAGAAAGATAACAGGCATTATGATGAGAAAGTTTTAATTTATTTCATCAGCATCATTTTTTTGGTTTCAATGAACGAGCCTACTCTCATTTGGTAAAAATATATTCCGCTTGAGAAAGAGTCCATATTAACCGTCACTTCATGATACCCTGCAGACTGGAACCCATCAAGAAGTGTTGCAATGTGCTTTCCAAGAATATTGAATATCTTTATAGATATTCTTCCCTCTTTTGGCAATGCAAACTGAATCGTTGTTGACGGGTTGAATGGATTAGGATAATTCTGCATCAGAGTATAGTTGATTGGAAGCTCGCTGCTCGAATTTTTAATCCCGGTTATTATGGATGATGAAAACATTCCAGTTCTTTGGTTGTTTCCCTGGAATGTTGCCCAGACCGGTTTCCCTACTATTTTGGGATAGGCATCAGATTTAGGTAAAGATAACGACTGGGTAGAATCGATAACGTCGGATAATGCAATGACCTGATTTCCCAGCGTACCTACATATAAGGTCGATTTATAATATAAAAGCGGGGCTGTAATGGCACTGCTTGATTTATAATACCAGAGAATATTCTTGCTTGTATCCAGCGAAATTACTTCACCGCTGTCATTAGCAACAAAAATAGTACCGACATCGGATATAGCCGGAGTCGAGCGGATTGCACCTTTTGTGGAAAACGCCCATTTCACAGAACCCGATTGAATATCAACGGCATACAGTTTCGCATCCAATGATCCGGTATACAATGTTCCACTCGCATCGATAACGGGAGAACCAACAATAGCCTGACCAAGCGATACCTGCCATATGATCGAAGGCTGTTGATTTGTTGGCATTGAGATTTTCAACAAGCGTCCCGCGCTTGTACCAACATATATATACCCTTGGTTATCTAATGCAATTGAACTCGGGGCCGTATCTGGAAGAGCAATTTGCCAAGATGGTGTTGCAGGTAGCGTGATATTGTTTAAATCGAATCCGTAGATTGAACCTTTCTGTGTTGCAAAGATCAATTTACGATCATTGGTGACTACTGCCGAGTTACTGATCTGTTCATCTGCAAAATAATTCCAGTCAACTTTGCCTGTGGATCGATTCACAGCAATGAAATTGTGATTAGATACTCCTATATATAATCGATTTGCGATGGAATCAATCACAGGTGTTGCAGTGAGGACACCCCCTGTTGGTAATGACCATATGGAATTTCCATCTTTCGAAAACGCATAAAGATTTCGATCTGATGATGCTATGTATACTGTTGTATCATAGGCAATGGAACTGGAGGAACGAATGTCGCCTGCGACTTGAAGCGTGTAGGCAACAGAACCGGCAGTATTCATTCGATAGACAGCATCTCCTGATGCAATCGCATACATCGCGTTATCGCCTAATACGCTAATGCCGGCATAGACTGGGCCCTTCAAGTTCATTGTAAATACAACCTTTGCATTTGTTATCGGTGCATGATTTGTTGTATCCCATCCGCCTTCATGATATAGTGTATTTATTTCTTCAATTGATAATATTCTATTGTAAATACGAATATCATCGAGACTACCGTTATAAAGATTTTGAGGAGTTTGGGAGTAATGAGTTTGACCTCCAACGTAAATATGCAAGCTGGTATTTTTTGTGCTCGTACCGAGTGTTCCCGATCCACTCCAATAATGCATATTAGAAGTATTGTTCACAAAAATACGAATCCTGTTATTTACAGATTGTTTTCCGTCGAATATCATAACAAAATGAAACCACTTATCAGTACCTATGGACATATATTTTTGTTGATAGTTATTGACATTGCTATCTGAAAAAACAGAACCAAAAAGCATTCCACTATTATGAGAAATGCTCCATTGATAAGGTCCTAATCCTCCCGCTGTCTTTCCGATGATTACGTTTCCTTCACCGTGAACATTTCCCATAACTGTTGTCTTTGCCCAGCCGGAGACAGTAAATTGAGCTGTATCTTTACAAAAGACGTCATCTAAAATATCTCCACAATCAATATAATTATCGACACCATTAAAACTATACGCTCTAGATTCAATACCAAAGCGATCAACAGTAGGTGTAGCGTTGATAAAAGTTGCATTATATCCGTTTCCGCTTGTATCATTTGCATTGCCGTTAAATGGATAATAAGCAACAAGACTATCGGTCGACGTACCATTCATTAAAATCGAAATTGTATTGCCATAACCATTTGCAGTTACCAACTCAATTTTTCCGTCGCCATTAAAGTCTGCAGCCGTTGACGAACAAGGAAAACTCTCTACATTGACAACCGAGCCGGCGGTAAACGAACCAACTCCATTATTTATCCAAATCGAGAGTGTATTCAGCGTATTATTACCAATAGCTAAATCAAGAGATCCGTCGCCATTCACATCCACCGCTGTCACAGAAGACGCGTTGCCACCAAGGTTTAATGTTGATGTTAACGTAAAATTTCCGGTACCATCGTTTCGCAAAAGCGAGACTGTACCAGAAATATTATTAGTGACTGCAAGATCAAGGTATCCATCACCATTAAAGTCTGCGGCAATAACATTCCATGGAATACTTCCGACACTTACGGACGCATTCAAGGCGAACGCCCCAGCTCCGTTATTTAAAAGAATTGATACAGTATTTGACCTACTGTTTGTCACCGCCAGATCAATAAATCCATCGTTATTCAAATCAGCGGCAGTAACCGATGACGGATATTCTCCAACGTTGACCGTAGAGGCCGATATAAAAGTACCATTTCCATTATTCTTCAGTATGGATACTGTTCCACTATAATTATTTGCAACAGCTAGATCGATTGAACCGTCGCCGTTAAAATCCGCTGCTGTCACTGAAATTGGGTGACTGCCCACAGCTACAGAGGATGTTGTAAATGTTCCAGTTCCACTATTTTTCAATACTGAGATGGAATCGGATCCGTTATTCGTCACTATAAGATCAGGAAAACCATCATTATCGACATCTGTAGAAATAACAGTATTGGGATTACTTCCTACAACCACTTTTGAAGTTTGAGTGAATGATCCAGTATTATCGTTTTTTAATATTGCAACTTCGCCCGATCCATAATTAGCTACGGCTAAATCCAATATTCCATTTCCATCAACATCCACCGCCGCAACCGAATATGGATTACTGTTGGTTCCCATTTGAATGGTTGTGCCTCGCTGAAAAAGTCCAGAGCTAATATTTGTTTTTATTGTAAACTGCCAACTATAGCTGTTCGGTAGCGAATCACCAGTAATGTTCTTGATTCCGTGTGTGAGTGCAACGGTTACAATCTCACCAACCTTAAATGAAGTATTCGGTATAATCGTTGCAGTATACGCACTTGAATTGTAGCTAAAAGTGCTTGTGTGCAACCCGCTCAATGAGCCGTTAATTTTAATTGTCGAGTTATCAAGTGTTGATTGATTAATATCTGTATTAAATGTGATTGTGATGTTTGTGTTCTTCGTTACGTTAAGCGCGTTGCGCGTTGGTGCGAAGGATGTGATGGTAGGATGAGGGAATGAACCACTGATCGTATTCATCAAAATCGATATGTTGTTGGATTGACTATTCGTTACAGCTAAATCTAATGCACCATTACCATCCATATCAACAGCTACGACCGATGTAGGATAACTTCCAACATCAATTGTCGAGCTTTGAGTAAAAATTCCTATTCCATTATTTTTGAGTATAGATAACGAATTACTATAATTGTTCGAGACTACCAGATCCATATCTCCGTCACCGTCAATATCTGCCGGCATTACAGAAGATGGCTGGTTCCCTACATTAACAACTGAGTAATACGAAAATGATCCACTGCCATAATTTTTATAGATGGAAATAGTACCTGCTTCCATTGCGACGGCCAAATCCATTACACCATCTCCATCAACATCCAGCACATTCATTGCACCCGGATGTGTACCGACAGAAATAGAACCGGTTTGTGTGAATGTTCCCTGACCATTATTACTGAAAATAAGCACAGTCCCCGAACCGTAATTCGAAACAACGAAATCCATAACCCCATCGTTATTAAAATCAGCGCTCTGCACCCATGCTGGATTTACGCCAACATTTACCGTCGAACTTATTGTAAAATTTCCAGTGCCATCATTTTTTAGAATTGAAACTGTTCCGGAACTCCAATTGGCAACAATCAGATCTAAATCACCATCTCCATCAATATCGGCACCTTTCACTGCGCAGGGATTGCTTCCCACAGAAATCGATGAGCTGACTGTAAAGGTTCCACTTCCGTTGTTTTTTAAAATAGACACGGTATTAGAACTCCAATTTGCCGTCGCAAGGTCCATATCTCCATCTCCATCCACATCCAATGCAACGATCGCTCGAGGATCACCACCAACACTTATGAGAGAGCTTTGAGTAAACGTACCGCTTCCATTATTATTTAATATCGATATGTCACCAGAGGTAGTATTTGTTACTGCCATATCCACAGTTCCATTACCATCCAGATCCGCTGCTGTTATATACCAAGGTATGTTTCCTACGGGCACCGGGGAGTTTGTCTGAAAAAGTCCAGAGCTAGTATTTGTTTTTATTGTAAAGCTCCAATTATAACTTCTATGTAAGGAGTCTCCTGTCGCATTTATGATCCCACGTAATGCTTCAATTGTTACTAAATCACCAACTTTGAACTGTGTATTTGGTGTTATCGTTACTGTTTTTGTAGAAGAGATATAACTAAAATTACCTGTGTGCAATCCGCTCAATGAACCATTAATTTTAATTGTCGAGTTGTTGAGCGTTGATTGATTAATATCTGTATTAAATGTGACTGTAATATTTGTGTTCTTTGCTACATTTAGCATGTTGCGTGTTGGAGTGAAGGATGTGATGGTGGGATGAGGAGAGGAACCGCCTATCATATTCCGTAATACCGAAATAGTATTACTGCTGCTGTTTGCAACGACTAAATCAGGTTTTCCATCTCCATCGACATCTCCAATTGCAATATAATATGGAGTCGACCCCGGTGATGTTGCAATGTCAACTTTGGAAGCAAAGGAACTTGTAGTAATAGAACCGGAAACGCTTGTGTTTTTCAAGACCGAAACAGTATAGCCAAATACGTTTGCAATGACTAAATCAGGTTTTCCGTCTCCATCTATGTCGCCAATGGCAACATTATTTGGATTATTTCCCGTAATAAAACGGATCCCAGGAGCAAATGAGTTTACAGTAATAGAACCGGAAACACTTGTATTCCTGAACACCGAAACAGTATTGTCATTCACGTTTGTAACGACTACGTCCGGTTTACCGTCTCCATCAATATCTCCTAACGCAATATCTTTCGGATCGACTCCCGTCGTGAAGTCGACCTTGGGAGCAAATGAGATTGTGCCGGAAGAACATATGTTCTTACAAACGGAAAAAGTTTTACTCGAAAAGTCTTCAACAACTATATCAGGTTTGCCATCTTCATCTATGTCACTGATGACAACACGAATTGGATATTCACCGGTCATTGCAAGGTCAACCTTAGAAGCAAAAGAGCTTGCCGTTATCGACCCGGTAGTGCTTGTATTTCTAAAGATCGAAACCGAATTACTCATATTGTTTGCAACGATTAAGTCAGGTTTGCCGTCACAATCCAAATCAGCAATTGCAACACAAATCGGCACCGTCCCTGTTGTAAAGTCAACCTTGGGAACAAAGGAGCTTGTAGTTATTGAACCCGAAGAGCTTGTATTCCTAAAGATTGAAACTGTATTGCTTGCCTCGTTTGTAACAACTAAGTCAGGTTTACCATCGCCATCTACATCACTAATGGCAATACTATTTGGACTATTTCCCGTTGTAAAATTGACTGCGGGTGCAAAAGAGCTTGCTGTAATGGTTCCGGAAGTGCTTGTGTTTCTGAAAATTGAAATAGTATTATCGCTCGAGTTCAGAACTACTAAGTCAGGTTTACCGTCTCCATCTACATCACTTATAACAACGCTATTTGCATTTACTCCAGCCATAAAGTCAACTTGGGAAGCAAATGAAGTCGCATCAATGATCTGTGAGCTTGGGAATGTAACAACAAACGGTTTACTCGAAAATGCTGTCAATCCGGTTGTCAGATTTGTCACAGTAATAGGATTATAGCTTGCAGCTGTAGTTACGGTTATACTAAGTGAAGTTGAGGTGGCTGCAGTCACTGTCGCTTTCACCGCACCAAAATAGACGATGTTGTTTGCGGCGATTGGTTCGAAATTTGTGCCGGCAATAGTGACAGTTGTACCAATAGGACCGGAGGTTGGTGTAAAAGATGTAATAGAAGGCGGGGATTGAAGTAACTTAGAAACAAATATACTACCGCCACGAGTTCCAGCAACGAGATTCGTGCCGGAGATTGCAAGGGCATTGACGTCGGTATTTGTTAAACCGGTGCTTACCGAACGCCAGCTTGCGCCATTATTAGTTGAAAGAAAGACACCGCTACCGATGGTTCCGGCGAAGAGATTCGTGCCATTTACAGCAAAAGAAAAAATATCACTATCCGTCAAACCTGAATTGATCGATGTCCAGCTTATACCATTGTCAGTAGAGCGAAAGGCGCCGCCGTTGGTTCCGGCAAAAAGATTTGTGCCGCTTACGGCGAAAGCGACGACATCACTAACTGTATTAACAGTTAAATCGGTGATAACTGTCCAGCTTGTACCGTTGTCAGTAGAACGAAATGCCCCGCCGTTGATACCCGCAAGGAGACTATTTCCACTCACAGCAACAGACCAGACAGTTGCATTTGTGATACCGGAATTTGCTGCAGTCCAAGTTGTACCATTATTGGTTGAAAGAAAGACACCGCCACCGATAGTTCCAGCAAAGAGATTCGTGCCGCTTACGGCAAGAGACCATACATTCATAGTCGTTAAACCGGAACTCGCCGCAGTCCAAGTTGTACCGTTATTAGTGGAAAGAAAGACGCCAGCATCAGTTCCTGCAAAGATATTCGTTCCACCTGCCCCATTGGGACTTACAGCAAAGCACCACACATTTGTAGTCGTTAAACCGGTATTGATGGGTGTCCAGTTTGCACCATTGTCGGTGGAAAGAAAAGCACCTCCGAGGTTCGTTCCGGCAAAGAGATTCGCTCCGTTAACGGTAAGCGTAGTTATTTGGCTTACAGAGGGCACATTTGCTTGTTGCCAGTTGATTTGCGCGATCGTATAAGATGTAAAGCAAATGAAGAGAACGATGAGGGTGAGAAAATTATTTGCGTAATTTTTGATCGGTAACTGCATATAGCCTCCATGCATAAGCAATTATTAAAGTATCAATTAAGGAAAGATAACTTACGGAATGTAAATATTGATAGGACTATAGTCAATGATGAAAAGCACAATTGCCCATTAATATAGAAATGTTCTAATTTTCGGTTGGTTTTCCATTTATTTTCACGTATTCTTCCAATCCGCTCGCGATTTGTTCCGCCACTTTTTTTTGGAATCCATCATCCAATAACAACATTTCATCTTCAGGATGAGAAAGAAATGCCGTTTCCACCAATACGTTTGGCAGCTGTGTCAGCGAGTTGAGTGTAAAATTGAAACTGCCCACTTCACCGAACGGTTTCAATCCGATTGCAAGCATTTTATCGTACATAATATCAGCAAGCGGTTTGAATCCGATAGATCGATAGTACGTGCTGACACCTCGAAGCGCAAGCGGGTCGGAAGCATCACCGGCCGAATTGCAGTGAATGCTCACGAGCAATCGTGCGTTCGAACGAAGGATGTTTTCAATGCGTTCAGACATTGCCGGAACGTCATTTTCCGTACGCATGAGCACGACTTTTGCCCCTTTTTCGGAAAGCAAAGAATCGAGATAATTTGCCATCGATATATTCATGTCTTTTTCGAGCGCACCGGTTGCGCCGATAGAACCATGGTTATCCCCGCCGTGTCCTGCATCGACAGCAATAACGAGTCCTGAAAGGACTGAATCGGATGAAGCTATCACAGGCGGCCTGCGGATTTTTATTCGCAGCGATTTTCCTGCATAATCAATATCATAACCCCAATGCGGATGGAGTAAACCGATAATCATGCGGTACTGATTGGCGGCAACCTGCTTCCACGTGATGGATTCGATTCCTTTTACTGAACGCGGCTGCGAAATCCAATTTGTGTTAGATGTGGCGCCATAGACATCGACAGCAATAGCATTGGGATTCATAAGCTGTTCACTGCTGTACGGGAGTTTTTCGGAGAGTGTAAGTGTCACGATATCTTCCGTGTTGTTACCAATTGCAGAAATGGCTCCGGCAAGAGCACGCGGCAGCGGCGTATCTAATGGTAAAAGTTTTGCGAATTCTTCCGGAAGCCACGCTTCCATAGACGCGGAAAGTTTAACGCGATAGTGAGAACCAACCTTACCGGTGATCTCGACTCGAATTCCTTCCTGGAGAAATCCCAGTTTCGATCCGCCAAGACGATCTTCACCAAGTCCGGCGTTAAGATAAGGGCGTTTACCAATCACTTCTGCAACGTGCGGCAATTCTTTTGGCAGAATAGATATTTTGGCTTTTGCCGTTTTCTTTTCGCTGCTCCAGAAACTTTTCTTCAGATGAAATTTAATTTGTACGTCCCTTGCTTCGTCTGTCGGCTTTACAATGTAACGGCCAATGTAGATGCCGGCAAATCCGCCGCCTTCGCTTTGCGAAAGTTCGCGCATCGGAATACCTGACTCGACATCCGGGATGTCAAACGATGCTTCCCACCCCGGGCTCCCTTTAAATTTCACTTCCAGGATGTCGCCGGATGTTAGCCACATATCTTCTGCCGGTTCCATCATTGCTTGTTCGATGACGAGTGTATCGTGCGGTGAGTTCTTCATCGGCGCCGGACGGATGATGACGAAATCTTTCCACAATGAATCTCCTGCCGGAGACTTTACGGTGAAGCGGAAAGTATTGGTATCGACATTTATGTGTAAGAGTTCGACAAACGCACCACTTGCATATACTTTTGTCTGCTTATCATTGATGTATGCCTTCGCATCCGGCCGCGTGCAGGCAGCAATACGATAATGCGAACTAAATGTGCGCAGAGTATCCTTATCCGGACGCTGTACGCGCAAAAAAAGTGAGTCCTTGTCCGTATTGACTTGAACAGCCGCTTTCTGAAGAGTATCAATTTTGACTTGCGCAAAAAGACCTGATGTAAAGAGAAGAATTATAATGATTGAGCGAAGCATGGATTTTCCTGGCACAGATATGAATGTCTGGTACTAATCAATCAAGAAAAGGGATGAAATTCAAGTTTCGGACGGAATAAATAAACCGATGGTCATTTCCATCGGCTTATAAACGAGAATACGTGTTATTGTGAATTACTTTTTCTTTTTCAATAATTGCTTATTCACCGAATAGAATGTTTTTATCGGCAAGCCGTAGATTTGAATGAATCCGACGCTTGCTTTATGGTCGAAGGAATCTTCTTCTGTGTATGTTGCCAGCTTCGTGTCGTAGAGTGAAGAGGCCGATGTACGTCCGGCAATATCGACATTGCCTTTATAGAGCTTTACCTTCACGAGCCCGGATACTACTTTTTGTGTTTCATCCACAAATGCATCCATGGCAACACGGAGCGGTGTGAACCACAAGCCGTTGTAAATCATATCGGCGTAATCGTTGGCAAGTTTGGCTTTGAAGTGTGCAGTGTCTTTGTCTAAGACGAGGCGTTCAAGTTCGCGGTGGGCAAAATGAAGAACTGTTGCCGCAGGTGCTTCATAGACTTCCCGCGATTTAATACCGACAAGGCGGTTCTCAACAAGGTCAAGTCTGCCGACGCCGTTTGCTCCGGCAGTTTCATTGAGGCGGTCGATCAATTCTACGCCGCTCATTTTTTTGCCATTCAATGCAACCGGAACGCCAAGCTCGAATTCAAGTGCCACGTACGTCGGCTTGTCAGGCGCTAAGTTTGCCGGAACTGTCCGTTGGTACGCATCGGCAGGCGGCTCAACCATGGGGTCTTCCAAAACGCCGCATTCAATCGCCGTTCCCCATAAGTTTTCATCGATAGAATATGGATTCTTCTTTGTTGCAGACACCGGAATGTCATACTTCTCGCAATAAGCAATTTCTTCTTCACGCGATTTGAATTCCCACTCGCGCACCGGAGCCAGCACTTTTAATTCCGGAGCTAATGCCGCAACGGCAACTTCAAAGCGAACCTGATCGTTTCCTTTTCCGGTGCAGCCATGCGCAACCGCGGTGCATCCTTCTTTCCGAGCAACTTCCACTAATGATTTTGCAAGCAGCGGGCGGCCTATGGCTGTTGCCATAGGATAGTTATATTCATAGAGCGCACCTGCTTTGAGCGACGGCCAGATATATTCTTCCACAAATTCTTTCCGTAAATCCTGAACGTAGGCTTTCTTTGCGCCGGTCTTGAGCGCTTTTTCTTTCACACCAACAAGTTCTTTCTTCTGTCCCAAATTTCCGGTAACAGTGATAATTTCAGCATTGTATTTTTCCTGCAGCCATTTCACGATGACCGATGTATCAAGTCCGCCGGAATATGCGACGGCAATTCGTTCTTTTTTCACATTCATTCTCCTGAAAATTTTTTACACGTGTTCAATTTATTGACTTTCGTATTTAAACCTTATTACCTCAACTTCTCACATACTTATTTTATCCAAAGTAACGTTATGCCGGGGTTTGATTTTCCAAGATCCGGATCCGGGACTTGCCCGCATTGCTTGCGCATTTCTTGTGTTTTTGCATCAAGAATATCGTAATCTTCTCCCGGAATAACCGCCAGCAAACGTGTTCGATTGCGGTGCGCCCAGTTCTGAACTACTTGTTTTAAAACGGCAGGCCTTTCGTTCGTACCGTACCCATGGATTACCTTCAGCACACGCCATTGATGTGTAGAGCGTACCTGATTTACTTCGTCATCAAGTACTCTCTCAGCGTTTTCAGATGTAAGCGGCGGATGGGCGATATCAATCGTATGGAAATACATCAATCATTATTCTTTTTATTTATTCAAACGCACAATATGTGTTATGCTTGTTTGTTTTTTTCAAGAACACTCCGAAGTGCATTGATTGTTTCTTTGATTTTCTTGATCGAACGTGGAAGAATAAACACCGTGTTATCACCTGCAAGCGTTCCAAGCACCGATGGGAGACGAAGATGGTCTATGATCTCTGCAACTCCTTGTGCCCGTCCCGGTAAAGTTTTAATGAGCACTACATTTTCATTTGCATCGATTTGTTCGATTTCAAAACCAATAAGTGTTGTCAGGCGTTCTTCTTCTTGTTCTGGGCTGAGCATGTATTTTGCTCCGCTTGGTGTGTAGACCCAAGCAATGCCAAGCTCTTTCATATCCCGCGACAGCGTCGCTTGCGTGGTTTTAAAACCCTCTTTCCGCATCGCTGATGCCAACTCACTCTGTGTGTTGATTGTACGATTGGCAATGATTTGTTTGATCGCCAGATGCCGCCGCTGTTTTTCCATATTCGTATTTCCCTATGATGGATGGATCATTTGGGTTCCAACTCCTTCGTCGGTGAAAATTTCCAGCAAAAGCGAATGCTTAATGCGCCCATCGATAATGTGTACTTTATTGACACCTGCATCGAGCGTCGCAAACGCCGAGCGTACTTTCGGAATCATTCCGCTGTGAATTGCGCCGCGTTCGATGAGCGACTCCGATTCCGAATGCGTGAGCGAAGAAACCAGATGATTGTCAACGAGTACTCCCTCGATGTCGCTGAGATAGACGAGTTTTTCGGCTTTCAATGCCGTTGCGATTGCACCTGCCGCCAGGTCGGCATTGATATTTAAAATTTTACTGTCTTCTCCCACTGCAAGCGGGGCGATCACCGGCATCATTCCGTTGTTCAAAAGCAAATTCAAGAATCCTGTATTCACGGAATTCACCTCCCCCACCAAGCCGAGATCTTTCTCGGTAATTCGCTTTGCCTTGAGCAATCCATTATCCATACCACACAGCCCGACAGCATTGCCGCCGTTGGTATTAATGAGATTGACAATTTCTTTATTCAACTTTCCGGCCAGTACCATCAGGACGACATCAACCATTTTCTCATCGGTATAACGCTGTCCGTCGACAAAACGAGTCGAAATGTTCAGTGCGGAGGCGAGATCGGTAATATCTTTTCCGCCGCCATGGACAATGATAATGTTGATGCCGATCTTGCGGAGAATCGTAACATCCTGAGCAAAAGATGCTTGCAGACGTGCGTCTCTCATAGCTGCGCCGCCGTATTTAATGACGAATGTTTTGCTTTCGTACGTTTGGATGTACGGCAGCGCTTCAATAAGGACATCTTCTTTGGTTTGTGTGTTTGTCATGTTCGTTCCCGGTCAACACCATTCAGGTGTCAGAAAAATTATCATTTATGAACGATAACTTGCGTTGATATGAATATATTCTTTCGTCAGGTCGCATGTCCAGAACCGAGATTCGGCAGAGCCTTGATGAAGATTCACCAGCACGGTAATGTCATCCTGCGACAGCGCCGCCTTTGCTTTTTCTTCATCAAGGACAATTTCGTAATTCGGTTGAAGCACGGTCAAATTGTTAAAACCAATTGATACTTTTGCCGGATCGAAATCTATGCCGGAGTAACCGACGGCACAAAGAATGCGCCCCCAATTTGCATCGGCACCGTGGAGCGCGGTTTTGACAAGATTTGAATTTGCCACGGACCGCGCAGCCTGTGTCGCTTCGTCTTCCGTTCGTGCTCCGATCACAACAATTTCTACGAATTTTGTTGCGCCTTCACCGTCGCGCGCAATCATTTTTGCAAGTTTGATGAGGACGTATTCAAGTGCGGCAAGAAACTGCAGGAAGGCAGGAGTTTTTTCCTTGATCTCTTCATTCTTTGCTAATCCATTGGCAAGCACGAGAAGCATATCATTGGTGCTCATATCTCCATCGACGGTCACGCGATTAAAAGAACGATTGTTGGCCATGCGCAGTGCCGATTGTAACGCCGGTTGAGCGATGACAGCATCGGTGGTGACAAACGCAAGCATCGTTGCCATATTAGGCGCAATCATGCCGGAGCCCTTTGCCATTCCGCCGATAGTAATAACGGTAGAACCGAAAGGAAAACGTACGGCACATTGTTTGGGAAAAATATCCGTTGTCATAATAGCTTCTGCGGCATCTTTGTTTCCATCTGCAGAAAGTTTTGTCGAACAATCCCGAATGCCGTTGAGAATGTTTTCCATCGGAAGATATTGTCCGATAACACCGGTAGAAGAAACCAGTACCTGTTCACGCGGCAGATGAAGAGCATCGGCAGTCGTTTCGACCATTGTCCACGCGTCCTTCATTCCCTGCTCGCCTGTACATGCGTTGGCGTTGCCGCTGTTGATGACGACGGCTGAACAAAGGTTCGAATTCTTGAGTTGAATTTTATCAACCTGCAAAGGCGCAGCGACAACTTTATTCTGCGTAAAGACACCGGCAACAACTGCCGGCTTTGCAGACTTCACAAGTGCAATATCCTTTTTGGGCTTGCGAATTCCGCAATAAACACCGCCGGCAGTAAATCCTTGTGCAGCATTGACACCGCCGCCGCATTCTTGAGATGCATCAATTTCCATTACTTCAGTCCCTCAGTTTCATGTATTCCAAACATGATATTCATATTTTGCACGGCCTGTCCTGCAGCGCCTTTTATTAAATTATCGATTGCAGAAAGAACAACGAGCTGCCCGTCTTCCTGATTGATGCGAAAGCCCATATCGATGAAATTCGTGTGGGCGACGTTTTTAATTTCCGGAATTGCTGTTGCCGAGTACCGGACAAACGGTGCGGCCGAATAGTATTTTTCATAGGCGGCAAGAACCGTCTGCTCAGTCACCGGCTTTTTCAACATCGCATACGTGGATGTATAGATGCCGCGGGTGATAGGAAGAAGATGCGGTACAAACGTGAGTTTCACCTGCATGTTGGAAAGTAACTCCAACGCCGTTTTAATTTCCGGAATATGCTGATGTGTGCCGACTTTATATGCACGAACCGATTCATTCACTTCTGCAAATGACATTTCGAGCGAAGAACTCCGCCCGGCGCCGGAAACACCGGAAAGTGAGCTGACCGCGATGCCATTCGAATCAATGATTCCTTCCTTCAGCAATGGGGCGAGTGGAAGGATGGCGCTTGTCGGATAACAGCCCGGATTGGCGACAAGAGATGCTGATTGTATCTGAGAACTATTCCATTCCGGTAATCCGTATACAGATTGTTTTAATAGTGCAGCTGCCGAGTGAGTTCGTTTGTAATATCGTTCGTACAAAGAAATATCCTGCAGGCGGAAGTCACCGCCAAGGTCGATGACCCGTTTTCCTGCCGAGAGCATTGCCGGCACAAGATTCATCGCTTCTCCTGAAGGAAGAGCGATAAAAATCAGATCACTTTTTACTATTTTATCAACAGAGTAAAGCTCAAGCTCCCTATCGAATGATTTGTTGAAGAATGGTGCGACTTCAGCAAGATGTTTCCCCGCGGAAGAATTTGCAAAGATCCGGTCAATGCGCACACCCGGATGCCGGACGAGGATCTTTAAAAGTTCGATACCCGAATAACCGGATGCACCGACAACGGAAACAGAAATCATATTTTTCAGCGTTCTCCTTTTTCTTTTCTCATGTATTAATATACAGCGATATGGATAATTATGCAAATGAAAAATTCTTCACATTTCGCATGTCCCTTGGTTTGCGGGAAATCGATAGTTATATTTTATTGAAAAAGAGAAGGAAAAACCATGGGATTTACATGCGGCATTGTCGGTCTGCCGAACGTAGGCAAGTCAACATTATTTAATGCGATCACTGCGGCTGGCGCCAATGTTGCCAACTATCCGTTTTGCACCATTGATCCAAACATAGGCGTTGTTCCGGTGCCCGATAAACGCCTCGACCGGTTGATGGAAATCTATAAAGCTCCAAAAGTTGTTCCAACCACACTTGAGTTTCTCGATATTGCAGGCCTTGTTAAAGGTGCGAGCAAAGGCGAAGGGCTGGGCAATCAGTTTCTATCACACATCCGGATGGTAGATGCCATTGTGCATGTCGTCCGCTGCTTCGATGATCCCAATATTATCCATGTTGATGGAGTCGTGAACCCACAATACGACATCGAAATCGTCGAAACAGAATTGATTTTGAAAGATCTTGAGACAGTTGAAAAACAAGCAAAGGCCGGCGATAAAAAATTGAAGGAAGAAGAAGAATTCTATACAGCAGTCAAAATACATTTACTCGATGGCAGACTCGCGAGATACCTCACGCCGAAGAACGATGATGAACGGTTGTTTCTCCGCGATATGCACTTGCTGACAGATAAGCCGGTTATGTATGTGTGCAATGTCCATGAAAATGAATTAACTGCTGAAAATTCGTATATACATCAAGTCCGAGAAATCGCCGCGAAGGAAAACGCAAAAGTTGTGATTGTCAGTGCAGCAGTCGAAGCAGAAATTTCACAGTTGCCTGAAAGCGACCGGCAAGCGTTTCTTGCCGAACTCGGTTTGCAGGAATCCGGATTGAGCAAAGTTATCCGTGAAGGATATAATGTATTGCACCTCATCACTTTTTTTACAGCCGGACCGAAAGAAGTTCATGCATGGACAGTACAACAAGGCAAAACAGCGCAGCAGGCGGCTGGAGAAATCCACACTGACTTTGAACAGGGTTTTATTCGTGCAGAAATCATGAAATGCGCAGATTTGGACCGGCTCGGTTCTGAAGCCGCCGTGCGAGATGCAGGGCTTCTTCATGTTGAAGGACGTGATTATATAATAGAGGATGGAGATGTGATGTTCGTGCGGTTTAATGTTTAAAAAAATGAGAAGATAAACAAAAGGTAGAAACGGCCGGCTTTTAACGATTAGGAGTTTGTGCAGGACATTATTCCGTTTTATTTTTGATTTTATATTTTGTTCTACCCTCGCATCAAAACTTTATTGTCAGGCAGACACCGGTTCCGACTGGAGTGATATTCGGCAGGATGTCCACTTTCAATCCACTATCTGAGTCTGTTATTGGCAATCCTTCGGGGTGCGCAGCAAGCATTCCAAAATAATACCCGATGAACAATCCGAGTGGATAATCGCTCACCCAATGGATTCCGTTGCTCAACATGCCAAGTCCAACAATTGTGGTGAATGCATATCCAACCGGACGAATCCATTTTTCATCCGGATAATTTTCTGCAACCACAACAACGGTAGCGATAGAAGTACATAGATGTCCGGATGGAAAGGCATCGAATTGCGGTACCCTGCGATGATAATCAATTTGGTTGGGTAAAATTTTCCAAATTCCTGTCGGAGATGTGCGTACAAACGGACTTTCACGGCCTGTAACATGTTTGAGCACCTGAATAATAGCACCCGATGCCAGCACTGCCTGCACAATCTGACTTCCTGTTCGTAATGCTTTCTGATCTTTGAATACAAGCCCATATGCTCCCAGCGTTCCCGCAAGAGCAAACTGTGTCGTTCCATCACCGATGTTTGCACAGAAATCACTCCACTTCTTTACCTCAGGAGAACTGTGATAAAATCGGGCTGACGGTGTATAGGTCATATCATCTGTAAAATACGTTGCTACAGTTAATCCGCCAATAATAAGCCACTCATTCACACGTTCTTTTCGGAAAGAAATATCGTACCAGCGTTCCCAATCGCGCGGAATATTCGCGAACATTGTATACCATTGAACATTTTCCAACTCCAAATTATCCAACGTAGAAATTGAATCCTTAACAGATGATTTTGGTGGCTCTTGTGCTTGACTTTTAAATAGACCACCGATGAGTAAACTTATGATCAGAGTACTGAATAAAAATAAATGTCTCATAGTATCCTATTAAAACTGTACGCTGAGTAATAAACCGTATTGGCGTCCATCTGCTTGCGGCAGCAGAGTGATACCGCTGGAACCGTAATTTAATTTTTCTACTAATTTTGTACCATAATACCCAATGATGGCTCCGACAAAACAATCGCTCATCCAATGAGTACTTTCAGTAACCCTGCTGACGGCTGTTGCAGTTGCGAGCGAATAACAAAGATACGATACCCATGGCTCAGTGTAGAAATCAGCGATGGTAGTAGCAGCGGCAAAGACAGTCGTCGTGTGTCCCGAAGGAAAGGCATCAAACGAAGATATCCCTTTGCCGCCTTTCGGTTCGCGGAAATAGGCAAACGATCCATGCCAAAATCCGCCGGGCCGGGTTGCAGCGCTCGGACGTTCACGTCCGCACAGGTTTTTGAACAATTGAACAGTAGCTCCGGTAAGGAGAAAAGATTCGATGCCGATCTTGCCGACTTCGAATGCTTTTGCATCTTTGAAAATCAATCCGTATCCCGCAAATCCTCCGAATAGTCCTAAAGAAAACGTACCGTCTCCCAGATTTGTAATAACCGGACTGACATCTTTCACAAATTTGTTGTTCATCTTCCAGCTGTACAGGTTGTCATAGATTGGTTGATCATAGTGAAATAACACAGCAGTTATAAGCACCGCGCTGCCGATATAGATAAATGTCCGCGTGTAAGGAGAGCAGGAAGAATCTGACGTTTGCGGTGTGCTATATTGTGCAAAGATCGAAGGAGTAATGACCAGCGCAAGAAGAAAAGAAATGAAAATATTCTTATATGCCAAAGCAAATTCCTGGTTTCATGATCAATAGTGAGAAACGGTCGATGATAATTCTTCAACCGTCTCAGATGCTATAAATATGGCAGGAAATGTTTTGCTAATCAAATAGGGATTTTAAAATTCGACCTCGATGCCTCCGACAGGAAAGAACGCAAATTGATACACCGTTTCACGTGTGCCGTCGCTTCGGTATTCATAATAAAAAACATTTTTTGTGTTCATGACATTCATAAGCGCAATATAAACGTTGATATTCCAATTTTGCATATAGAACCGGCTGATCCATTGGATATCGAGCCGGCTGTAATCCGGATAACGAACAGAGTTAATTTGATTGGATCCTTTCCATGCTCCGCGCGACCATTGGACTCCACCTTCCCATATCTGTTCGCTTGTAGTCCAGTCCATTGGCGTATATGGTCCGCCTGTTTGGTACCGATATTTGCAGCTAATCTCCATTTCATCTGAAAACGGCAGAATGTACGATGGATATTTTATCAAGAACGGTTGATTATTAAACCATGAACGGACACCTTTCACAATTTTACCGCCGATGAAATTGAGAATAACCGGATAGTCGTACTGTGATGGATACGTTTTCCCATCCATGCCGATGCGTGGATCATCATCTGTTGTTTTTGAAAGTGAAACACTCATCGTTCCGTAATAGTTAGTCACCTGTTTCTTTTGAATAAATAATTCCAAACCATACGAACGTCTTTGCCCTACTGCAAGATTTGTATCGGAACGATACGTCTCATCGAGGGAATGAATAAATTGTTGACCTACTACAATATTGCTGAATTTCTTGTAATACCCTTCCAAGCTTACCTTAATACCTTCGTCCAATATGTGCTGTATTCCAAAAATTAAATGGTCTGACTTCTCATTTGAGAGTTCTTTATTAAAACCGCGATTCAAAGGATCTGCATAATATGGGAGAGGCTGCGTTTGGCAGTATTCTCCTGCAGAAAGTGTGAGAGTTGTTGTTGGCGGTAGAATGTCGTACGAAATGCTTCCGCGCGGACTAAGTTGACCGTGTTGTGAATACGTAAAATAATCGTAGCGCAAACCGAATGTGAAATGAAGCTGCGGAACAATCGAATAATGATCGCCGACATACGCAGAAATCTTGCTTGCATCTCCGAACGATAAATCGTTCTTAATGTACCCGTCAGGAGTAGAAAAAGGCGGTGTCCAGACACCGTTATTGTTGAGATCGTATCGAGTCGTCGTTCTTGAAAATGTCGTTACTCCTTCCCAATGATCAGTTGTCTGAATCTGCGCGCCAAGCGAAAGTTCATGCTGCGGATGAATTTTGTAATACATATCGTATTTGAGAGCGACAAAAGCTTCATTGTCATGACTGTTATAGACAAGGCGTTGATTGATCGTTGAATCGAACAGGACATTACCGAAATTGTTATATGTGCGTTTCATAAAATTCTCTTGTACGTCCACGTTATTTTGAGTGCCGACAGTATAAAGAGTTAATACCGAAAAACCATCTTTACCCCACAGTTGTTTAATATTCATGCCGAATACATATTGTTTGCTGTGATCATCGACATTATCCACACCGCTTGAATCTGTGACTCCGGCCTTTTGAGAATTACTTTCTTTCGGGTCGCCTACAATATAGATTTTGCTGTCGCCGTATAACCCGCTGATCGATAGTTTTGTCGTCGGTGAAAGATCATAAACGATTTTTGCCTGCGTATCCCAATATTTCGGTATAGCCGTGAGAGAGATTGCAGACATACCGACGAGTTTATCGATAACTTCAAGCAGACTTTGCCGGGCGGAAAAAATCCAGGACCCTTTTCCATCGGCAAGTTTTCCTTCCATCAACGTGCCATAGCCGGCCATATTAAATCCGGTATTTGATGCAAATCCTTTTTCGCGGTCACCTTCACGAATCGTAATATCCATCACGGAAGACATTTTGTCGCCGTATTGCACGGGAAATCCGCCGGCAGAAAATTGGACGTCATCGACCAAATCGATGTTGATCATGCTGATCGGCCCGGCGGAATTGAATTCGTTCGGATAATGATTGATGGAAGGAATTTCCATGTAATCCATGACGGTCAGGTTCTCGTACGGCGCGCCGCCGCGCACTATGAGTTCATTGACGTTATCATTCGAGCTTGCTATCCCGGGCAGATTCTGGACAACACGCTGTACATCCATGACCGAGCCGGGCTGGCGCTTCACTTCGGCACGATCGTAATTGTTCACACTCAACGGTGCTAATTGATTACTTCGTGTAAAATAATTTGCCTGCACCGTTATACCGGAAACCTCAACCGCCTGCTCGCTCAATTTGATTGTTACTTTCGTACTTCGCCCTGTCGAAACAACGATGTTGGTGATAATAATACTTTCATAACCGATGATCGCTGCCCTGAGACTATACGTACCAACTGGAATCCCCGTAATACTAAAATTACCGGAGGAATCTGTTACAGCGCCGAACGTTGCCTGTTCAACAACCTGCACGTTTACGACAGGCAGCGGTTCCTGAGTTTTTCCATCTACAACATGCCCAACAATGTCACCCTTGAATGATTGCGCATAAAGTTGGGATACAGCAAGGCATACGAAAAGAATATATGCGATAGGTTCCATAGTTTTCAACCGATTATATGGTAATGTGAAAATACTTTAATAAAATATATCGGAAAATTCGTTCGCTCCGGATTGAAATCAGATATGCTTGGTATTGTCACCTAAGACGAACATTGCGCTAACAAAGATGCAGTGACACACAAAGTTCAATATTGAAATGCTACGAATAGTTATTTTTTAAAGTTGTTTCATTCTTGCCGATGCAATATACACGATAAATAAAACTTAATTACAGCGATTTCGGCAGATAATGGAATCGAGTCGGCGAATGGAGGATGTAATGGAAATTCATGATAAAGTAAAATAATTAAATCGCTTGATGCTATTTCACACTAACTAGTGTTTTATCTCGAGATTGTTCCAATGATCAAGTAATGTATCCATTACCGCATTGATACGAACAAATCTTAAAGGAACTGACAGCATTTCTGACGCGGATTGAATATATCGGCCGGGGATAAGATCACTCTGACATTGTTCTATCAACGACTTGACTGTGGCCGGCGTAACTTCTAGATGAAATTGCAGGCCCAAGACACGTTCACCGATACAGAAAGCCTGATTGTCACAACCCTTACTTCGTGCAAGTTGAACTGCATGTTCCGGAAGGTCAAATGTCTCGCCATGCCAGTGAAATACTTCTATGTTTGAGGGGAAAATATTTTTCAGTATAGTGTTTTCTTTCTGTAATGCATGTTCAATAGGAAACCAGCCAATTTCCCGGTTTTGATTCTGATATACTTTGGCGCCAAGAGCACTCGCGATCAACTGGGCTCCAAGACATACTCCGAGAACTATTTTTCCGTTTGCAATTGCTTCAGCGATGAATTTTTTTTCTGCTTGCAGCCATGGATACGTTTGTTCATCATTCGCGCTCATGTGCCCGCCCATGACGATCAACCAGTCGATTTTGTGGACTTTTGGAAGATATGTTTCCTCATAAAATTTCGTTGCGGAAATCCGGGCGAATTTCGACTTTAACCATTGTTCAATACTTCCTAAATCCTCGAAAGGAACATGCTGAAAATAATGGACATTCATCGTAGTTGTTATTCCGATCAATGAGTTATGATTTTACCTCATACGGCACAATGAGATTTCTCCCGCGTTTCAATATGGCTTTGGGAAACGGACAGGATTTTCTTTTACGAGTGTTAAAATGCACAGCGGTCAATACCATGACTGCGGCAATTTCACCTGTTGTATCGTTATGCATTTCATGAACAAGCCGTACGACTTTCTCTTTCATTTCAAGAACTCCTGAGCGCACAGTGACCGTGCTTCCTGCGACCATCTCAGACTTATATGTTATGTTCTGCTGAAGCGCGGCGATGCCCATATGTTTTTTTAAAAAATATGAATTATTCAAACCCAGCATAGAGGCTAACTGCCAGGATGCTTCATCAAACTTGCTTACATACCAAACAACATTCATGTGACCCATGATATCGCAATGCCATGGATGAACAACACCGCGATAGGTAATTTGCATTTCGGTCATGGTGACAACTCCGGAAAAGATGCAGGAAAGAAAAATTTATAGAATCAAATTCTTTCTAGAAGGAAAGCATTCTGCATTGAACACGAGAACATCGTTCTAAGTTTTGATCATCACAAGGATCATCTTGAATTTCGTAATTGCTTTCAAGGCATGCGGCTGGCCTGCGGGAAGCAGAAGCATTTGTCCTGCATAGACATGATGAGCAATTATTGAAATAGATATTTCTGCCTCTCCTTCTATCATAAGAACAAGAGCGTCAAAAGGCGCTGTGTGTTCGGCTAGACTTTCGCCTTTATCGAAAGCAAATGCAGTTATATTGCCGCCCTCTCTTTTTATCAACATTCGGCTTACCACAGAACCGGTTTGGTACTGGACAAGCTCGGCTTGTTGAAGAACACCGGTGAGAGTTGATGGATCATTTATCTTTGTCGACATTTTGTTTCCTGTAGTATTGAGGGATGGAATTTAGTTTTCCATAAAAACTTCTTATTCGTTGCTTTCCTCGCCCCTTATCTGCACACGTCTTATTTTACCGCTGATAGTTTTCGGAAGCTCCGTGACAAATTCCACAATCCTGGGATACTTATACGGAGCGGTCACTTTTTTTACATGGTCTTGTAACTCCCGCGCCAGTTTATCGCCCGGCTGAAAGTCTTTTGAAAGGACAACGGTTGCCTTCACGATCTGGCCCCGCTCAGGATCCGGAACAGCGGTAATGGCGCACTCCAACACAGCCGGGTGTTCCAATAGAGCGCTCTCCACTTCGAATGGACCGATTCGGTAACCGGAACTTTTTATAATGTCATCAGCCCTGCCGACAAACCAGAAATATCCGTCTTCATCGCGCCATGCAGTATCACCTGTATAATAGATACCGTTCTGCCATACAGTATTTGTAAGCTCATCGTCCCGAAAATAACCATCGAACATCCCTACCGGCTTTCTTTTCTTCGTGTAAATGACGATCTGGCCGATTTCACCCACTTCGCACACTTTGCCGTCTGGATCGATAAGATCGATATCGTACCCCGGTGAAGGTTTTCCCATGGAACCAGGTTTAGGATCCATCCAAGAATATGTTGCGACGGCAACAGTACATTCCGTTTGTCCATAGCCTTCCATCAGTCGTATGCCGGTCGCCTCAAGAAATTGTTTGTACACTTCCGGATTTAATGGTTCACCGGCAACGACGCAATATTTCAAATGCCGCAAATCATACTGTGTTAAATCCTCTTTTATCAAAAATCTATAGATCGTTGGAGGTGCACAAAACGATGTTACATGGTATTTCTCGATGACCTTCATCAAATGCTTCGGTACGAATTTGTCGTAGTCGTACGTCATGACAGCGCATCCCGACAGCCATTGACCGTATATTTTTCCCCATGCAGATTTTGCCCATCCGGTATCTGCCACGGTGAAGTGAAGACCATTATCCTGCACGTTCTGCCAGTATTTTGCTGTAAGAATATGCCCGAGAGGGTATGCAAAATTGTGATTCACCATCTTGGGCATACCGGTTGTACCGGATGTAAAATAGAGGAGCATGGTGTCGTTGATGGTTGTTTTTTCTCCGAAAGAGTTTCGATCAATTGTCTCCGGACTTTTTTCCATTTCTTCGGTTAAATTGAACCATCCTTTGCGCGATTCTCCGATTAACGCTTTATATCGCAACGTTGGCGATTTTGCTTCTGCATCCTCTATATGCTGCACAACATCGGGGTCCGGTACGGACACAATCATTTTGATGTCAGCGGCATTATTTCTATAAACAATATCTTTCGTGCTGAGGAGATGTGTTGCGGGAATGGTTATTGCGCCGATTTTATTTAATGCCAGTGTGCAGAACCAATATTCATAGCGGCGCTTCAAGATAAGCATCACGGGATCGCCTTTTCGGATGCCGATGGATCTGAAGAAATTTGCTGCCTTGTCGCTGAAGCGTTTCATTTGTCCGAATGTAAATGTTGCCTCTCCTCCCTTGTCGTCGCACCACACCATCGCGATCTTCTCCGGAGTTTTAAGGGCAATCTCATCTACCACATCGAATGCGAAGTTGAAATGTTCTGGTATTCGAATTTCGAATGTATCATAGAATTCTTGATATGAATTGTAGTCTATTTGTGAAAGATATTTATTCAGCATGAGTATTCTCTTTATTCTTAAGTTTATAAAACGACCGCGAGCATTTTCACAGGTTTTTGATTCATCGCTTTCATTGCATGCTTACAGCTTGAATCGTAATAGATGGAATCGCCTGTATTCAAAACAATCTCATGAGCGTCAACAATAATCTTCATTGTTCCTTCGATGACATAATTGAATTCCTGCCCGGGATGTGAATTGAATTCCATGGGGGTAAATTCCGTTTCCGGGTCAATTCTGACAATAAACGGCTCAGCTTTTTTATTGATAAAATTAGCAGCCAGACTTTCGTACTTGTACTGTTTTCTTCTTTCCACACTCAATCCCTTGTCTTTGCGTACGACGCAATAGACATGAAGTCTGGGATTTTCTCCGGTAAGAAGGGCGGAAAGTTCAATGCCGAATTTATGCGCTACCTCATAAAGGAATCCGACAGGAATGTCAACCGATCCGCTTTCGTATTGTATGACGACGTCCGGTGAAACCCCTAAATCTTGCGCCAGTTTGGCGGCGGAAATCCCTGAAATTTCTCTCAGTTCCTTTATTCGCTCAGCGACGAATTGAATTTTCTCTTTCATAATATTGATTTCTTCCTGAATCGTTTTCTTTGATTATGAATGTCGGATGAATGAGGTATTGCTTCACTCATTATCGTACAGCATTCTTGAAGATGAATCCTTGATAATTTACTCGATAAAATGAGTAAAATCAATTTGCGCAATCATAGGAAAGAGTTTCCGATAGCGTTCTTTTGCAATGAGTTGCCACAAGCTCCAAAGCATTTATTCTACTCGATCAATCCAACATTTTTTGTAAAATATGTACATCTAAAAGTTTTCCAAATTTCCGTCCAACTTCTTTCAATATTCCCACTTGGATGAAATTAAAATTCGCATGCACATGGAGACTGACATCGCTTTCACCGGCTATGCGTGCAATGATTGTATGATAATGCAAGTGCTGAGCTTCATGGATAAGCGTTTGCATAAGTGCAGTGCCGATTCCTTTGCCGCGGTTTTCGGACTTGACATCGAACGATGTTTCACCCGTGTCATTATATGCCTGGCGTTCAGACCATTTACTCAGTGATATCCATCCGACAACTTTTCCATCGAGTTCTGCGGCCCAAATTGGATGTCTTTCATCATGCGAATGAAACCATTGGAACCGCTCACGTATGCTCTTCGGTTCAGTGTCGAATGTTGCGGTTGTTGTGAGAATTGCCTCATTATAGATGTCAGTGATCGCATCCAAATCCGACAACTCTGCCTTTCTTGTCACCAAAGAAATTTTCATTTGATAATATTCCTCTGCCAACCGGGTTGTCTTATCAATGAATTCTGTTTTCGCCGCAGTATAAGCAACTCTGTCTTGCGGAAACTTTTCTGCTAAATTTAATTTCAGTTGTTGATACTCTAGTATTAAACGAGGATGTTCAATCAAATAATCTCGAAAGAACAATCTCTCCCAGTGTTCAAAATTACCTTCCACCATATGAATGTGATGTGTGCGGATTCCGCGTGCATCTCGTTTGATGAACCATGCATAAAACGGGGGACCGTCGTCGCCATGTGTCGGCCGCCAAAAGTAATCATATCCTTGCCCAAGTAATATCGGGACAACGATCTTCTTGGTTTCTTCAAGAGAAATCACCTCCACCAAGATATCAATAATCGGTTTTGCCGATACGCTGGGTATTGCCGTACTTCCGAAATGTTCGATTCTCTTAATAATATCATGCGGCAGGATTTCAAAAAGGTGTTTTTTCTCCTTTTCAAATATCTCCGGCCAGTGTGGATTATACGGAACAATAACAATTTCTTCCTGTACGGCTCGTTTTATGCGTTCTTCGAGAGATTCTTTACCATTCATTCTTATATTTGTCTGACCTTGTTGTCTCAATTGCTCAACTTAGGTCTTTTGTTGTTTCTTCTTTGCCGCAGGAAACAGAACGTTATTTAATATCAGCCGGTAACCGGGTGAGTTTTTATGCAGATTCAAATCCGTAGGCGGATCCCCGACGGCATGCTGGTAATCTTCCGGATCGTGACCGCCGTACCAGGTGAAGGTGCCGCGTCCGAAGTTGCCATGGATATATTTCACTTCTTCAGTACCCTCGCGCTCTGCAAGAATTGTTATTGTTTTCTTAATTAAACTTTTCTTGAAGGCAGTTGTCTGCCCCATAAATCCTTTGATAATGTTCACATGGTCCTGTGTCAGCATGGTCGGAACGGGATCATACTTCGCAGAAAATTCGAAGAGTGTAAAATAATCCGTATTGGGATCGCGAATGGGAGTGGGATCGCTCGGTGGAATGTCAATATCTGAATATTCGTAGCGCAGGGGATTCATGTCGAGCTTAAAATTCTCGAAAACTAATGTCTTGCTGAAGTCGAGCTTTGCTTGAGCGTTGCGATCGGGCGGGTCGCCATCAAACATAACATCGCAGATATCGACATTTTCTGCAGATAAAGCAATATCATAGCTGTCCGTTGCTGAACACATTGCAAACATAAATCCGCCATTACCGATAAATTCCTTTATAGAACGTGCAACTGCCTTCTTCTCGTCGGACACTTTCTTATAACCAAGCCGTTTTGCTTCGCGCTCGTACAGCATTTGCTGTTCAATATACCATGGTGCATTGCGGAAGTTGGCATAAAACTTTCCATACTGTCCGGTAAAGTCTTCATGGTGCAGGTGAAGCCAGTCGTATTCTGTAAGCTTGCCGGAAAGAATTTCTTCATCCCACACCTTCGTATAATGGATTTCTGCGTACTCGAGTGCCATGGTGACAGCATCGTCCCATGGTTTGAAGCCCGGCGGAACATATACGGCAATCTTTGGCACCTTCTCCAGCCGTACGACATCTTCGTTGTTATCCTCACGCAGGACTTCGGCATACAGCGAAGCTGCATCGCTTGCGACGAGCGGTTCAAACAAAACTCCTCGGATACGGCATTCTTTTGCTAATACGTCGGTGTAGTCGCAGAGAAAAGACCCGCCCCGATAATTGAGAAGCCAGTCCACCTCGCCGTTGTGTTCCAGCAACCAGAACGCTACACCGTAAGACTTCAGATGATCGGTTTGTTTCAAATCCATCGGTATGAGAAGTTTGGTTTGAGAATAACTTAGAGATGAACAAAGAACCGAAGCCTGAACGCACCATAGTCCGGCAACCATCAACCTACGGACACGCTCTATCAATGAGTATAATTTCATTTGAATGATACTGCTTACTAATACTTTCGACTTCATGAATGTGAGATAAGTTCCAATCAACAGAACAAAAGAAATATACTCAATTAATTCAGAATGATTTTTAATAATTTGGATGAGTAATCATTTTTCTTGAGGATAGAATTTGATGTTACTTCATCGATTCATATGCCATCGCATTTAAAAGCATTATGCGATTCTTCATCGGAGGATGCGTAGCGAATACGTCAGCCCACCAGCCTTCTTTCGAATTGACTTTTCTTCCTAAAGGATCGACAACGCATAAATGAGCGATGCCTTTTTGAAAAGAAGTTGTGGGTTCGGCTGCATTTTCGATTTTCATTAACGCACTGGCAAGTGCTTTAGGATTGCGTGTAAGTTCCGCTCCTCCTGCATCGGCAAGATATTCCCTCTGGCGCGATACAGCCATCGATACAACGCGTGCAATGAATGGAGCCAAAAGTAAAGTGATGATCCATCCGACGAACAGAATGCCCCGCAAACCCCATCCTGCACCCGGTATGCGGTCACCGGCAAATCCGCCGAGAAGAGCACTCTTCTTCATCCATTCGGAAAGTAAAAGTACAGCCCCGAACAGAACCGTAATAATTGTCATCAACCTGGTATCGGAATTTCGGATGTGGCTCATCTCGTGTGCGATGACACCCTGCAATTCTTCTCGGTCGAGCATATCAAGCAAGCCGGTTGTTACGACAATGGAGCTATCCATCGGAACTGTTCCAATGGTAAAAGCATTGGGATCCGAATCTTGTACGATATATACTTTTGGACAAGGAAGTCCTGCCGCCAGACTCATTTCTTTTACGACATTCAATAACTCCGGTAGATCGGCGACAGATTCATCTGGCTGCTCGGCATGCACAGACCAGAGAACCGAATTTTTCCCCCATCTCAAACTCGTGAGAACCGATACAATGCCGATGATGACTGCTAAGGTTGTTCCTACAGGCAAATATCGCAAAAAAGGAAAATCTATGGTTTTTGGAAGCAAATGACTAAACAATTGCGGTTCAAGAAGTACCGGTAATATCGCTACGAGTACCATTGAACCAAGAAGAATTCTAAACTGCAAATGAGAATATGAGATGTCGTCGTCATCTTCAGCAAATGCTTTTTGTTCTTTCCACAACCCTGCCGTGGCTCGCTGCCGGAAATTCCAAATACCCGAGACAGCCATCAGAAGAACAAATGGAAGCATGATGAATCGAACCGGAGTATCAATTGTTAAAAATATATCCAACCCTGCTCCGACTACCGCTATCAGAAGAACGAATGCAATGATGAGCAGCCATGTCATACGGCGATTGTGTTTCTGCTGTTCGTAAATATTGCGTGCATGAAGGAGGATTGGTTCGGACATTGGTCGCTTCGGTTATTGTTGGAGTCCATCTGAAAAGATGGGCTCCAACTCAAAGGAATTATTTTTTCAACGAGAGGTCCACGGTCGGAACATCACGCTCAGCGGCATCTTTCACCTGGAAGAGCGGGAAAAACTTGAATCCCATCGATGATGCAAAAAGATTCGTGGGAAACATTTCTAACTTTGTATTATAGGTGGTTGTGATGTCGTTATAGAACTGGCGGGCAAATGTAATTTGGTTTTCCGTGGTCGTCAATTCTTCCATCAACGGTCGAACGCTTTCGTTAGCTTTCAGAGTCGGATAATTTTCAACAACGGCAAAAAGTTTGGAGAGCGCCGATGACAGCACATCTTCTTTCGCCATGCTGTCGGCAATAGTACTCGCACCAACAGCCGCTGCACGGGCCTTGATCACACTCTCAAGTGTTCCTTTCTCAAATTCCATCTGTCCCTTCACCGCATTGACAAGATTGGGAATCAGATCATGCCGGCGTTTGAGCTGAACATCTATTTGTTTCCACGCGTTCCGAACTTGATTCCGGATTTGGACGAGAGAATTATAGCCGCTACTTGCCAAGATGATAAGAATAATGACGAAAGCAAGAATAATAAAGATGAACATTGATCCCTCCTGTAGTGATAATAGTTTGTCAGCCGGATTATAACATTATTTTAATACAAATGACGCGATTTTCATCAAGGAAGAATATGCGTCTGCCGCAAAGGTATTCTACCGGTTATATTAGAGATAGTTATATTTTTTTAAATAAAAATATATATTCGTGCTTAAAAATGTAAAATCCTCCGGCTAATGCACGATACCGCCAAAGTTCTTTTTGATTTCTTTTTCCCTTCGTCTCATCGAAATTTTTTATAATAATGGACTTCAAGGAATAATTCCTTTTTAAAACCTCCTGCATCGTAGAGAAACCAAGCGGTATCCAGTTCCCGCCGGTGTATTTGTCGCCAATAACGACTGCGAAATACCGGCCTTTGTCTAAAACGGGATATGCAGCATCAACGACTTTTCCGAAGAGATTTAAAAAATCGTTTATTGATTTTGTATTGGACAGATCTCTCTTGTCTTTGCTGAATTTGACAATATCCCAGTATGGCGGATGCATAATTAATAACTGCACGCTTTTAATTTTTCGTTGATGTAGTTCGGATTTAAAATCCAAGTTTGAACTGTCACCAACAATAATTTCTGTTCGGACCGAGTGACGATCATCTTCTTGCTCGATTGCTTTTGCAGCTGAGTTAGCGACTTTTCGTTGAAGTTCTACTCCGACACCATTCCGGCCTAATCGTTTGCTTTCTATTAATGTCGTCCCGCTTCCAAGAAATGTATCTAATACCCATTCGCCTTTTTTTGTATAGCGTCGTAACAATTGATTAGGGATTTGCGGAACAAAGTTGCCCCAATACCTTCCGTTATGAGCGCCTGAGGTATCGCGTTTTTCTAAAATCCAAAGACTGTCAGTAAGAATATCGTCATATTCTTTCCATCTGTGTAAATTCAGATCGTTCATCGTTCCGGTCTTTGTTTCGGAGAGAGCTCGGACTAATCTTTGGATATAATATTTCGTCCGATCAAGAGTTCGAGCATCAAGAATTTGGTCAAGCTCTCCGATCAGATATTTCGATCTAGCATTAACGGTTTTTCCGTGAGAGAGGATGATACGACCCACATTTTTATTATTTGCATGATTTTCCAGTTCACTCTTAACATTCCGAACAATGGAATGAATTTGAGCGAGGCTTTTTTGCCCAAGCATTTTTGATAATGTGTCTAGTATAGTGGTTTTATTTGATTTCATTTCAGCATGGTATTTTTGAATGAAGCTGTGGATCGGCTATAAGATACTGCACCTCTTTATAGTTTGCAAGCGCATCCGCGTTTAAATATTTTTCGAAGTTCAAACCCATGGAAAAATAACCAAGATTGTTTTATTTACCGTTCGCGAACAAGAACTAACCTCGTAGAATGGAGTAATGTGCATGGTGATTGATAATGCGTAGAGACTGGAACTTTGCTTGAATCTGCTGCAGAACGGAAATTTATCAACATAATGCAGCGGCAAGAGGATGATCGTTCATACGAACGAAAGACGACATCCTTGCCGCTGCATGTTATCTACGTGCCTTATCGCAATAATATTAATTTCTTTGTTTCAACATAGATACCTGATGTTTGGCGAATTTGCAGGCGATAGAAATAAACACCGCTTGTGAGATTCCGTGCATAGAAAGGAACCTCATATGTTCCAGCCGCTTGTTCTTTGTTCACCAGAATCGCTATATCTCGTCCCAAAGCGTCATAGATCTTAAGTGAAACGGAACCGCGAACCGACAGATCATAGGTAATCGTTGTCGATGGATTAAACGGATTAGGATAATTTTGTCTCAAAGCGAAATCGGATGGAACATTGTGTCCAATGGTCACAGCAGTAGTTGATGTTTGGGGACTTACCAACTCGATGCCGTTTCCAGTGCCAAGATTTTTTGAGTACTTCTTATCCGTTGGATTGTTCCAATGTTCATGCACTCCAAGACTCTGGAGCCGTACACCGTCACCGGATGGATGGTAAACAGTGCCAGAAGGCGGATTGTCTGCCTGTGCAGCTTCATGCAGGTAATTATCAACTGCGCCGTAGACGGTCGTATCGTTCTGGTTGATCGCTGCTTCGGTTCGAATGAAATCCAGACATACGGATTCGATGGCCACGTTATCTTGGGAAAGAAAGAGACTCGATGTCCAGCCATTATTGAATGGTGCCGAAAGCCATTTGCTCTTGGACGATACGACGGCACCTTCGTCTTGTACCGCATAGAGTGCTTCAACCATAAAGAGCAGTGTTTTTGCTCCAAGATCTCTATGCCCCATGAGATCAACAAGAGTGTTGTACGAACCCATAGGCCTTCCACGGAAAGACCATTCGTCAGCAATATTATTATTGATTACAATATCGTGAACCGCGGTATAATAATGTAAGCCTGCGGCATGAGGTGCATTTTGATATGCAACTCCATTCGTGTCACAACTGAGAGTGCCAAAATGGTTTTTTGAACAGAATGTAACTCCCATATACCTATGGCCTTTGAAATCGGCCAGATTGATCAAATATGATGCTTGAGTGACAACTGTTGGCAGATAAGCCGGATTTCCACCGTGGATCTCTTGCGTCAGTTTCTCTGACCAGTGTACGCGGGTTGTATCGCGCACATATTTCTCACGGCCATTCAGAGCATCCCATCCCATGAAATGAACACCTGGGTATGCATTTTTGCATTTGGTATAAACAGGATCCGGAACGTACCTATCGGTATCATAAAATGTTATACAGGTATCTTTGACGCCGGCGATATCCACAAGCTGCCTGAGCAAGGCAACTGCGAGCTGCGGAGGCACAAAACATTGGTTGCCAGTGCCACCATAGAATGAGGGAGCACTTGATTGTACCAAATTAATCTTGATGGCAATTTTCTCGCCGGCTTGATAGCCAGTAATTCCTTTGCCATGCTGTGCATTAAAGTACCGAAAAAGTGTATCCCAAGCTGCTGCGTTAGTAGATTTTCCGGTTAATGCGCGGAGAGATTGTGACAGCATCGTATCAACAACAGTCTGATTTGTATTTGCGTCGCTCCACCAGTTCCCTGAAGTGCCATTCCACTTTGCGGCAGAAGGATCCCATTTCCACACAACACGTCCCGGAAAGATTCCTTTCGCAGTGCCTATCGGAGTATTTGCAGAATCGGTTGGTACGAACACTGGGCTCTTGGAAATAGCAGCTGGGTTTGCAAAAGATTCAGTATTGGTATTCAGAAATATAAACAATCCCGCCGTAGCACCGGAGACAATCAAAACCGATGCGAGGACATATTTGGAATTTCTAAAATAGTATCTGGCTTGTCTGAAAGAAAATAAAGATAATAATAATCCGGTAACGTAAACAAGAAAGCCGCTTGCAAGAGGAGCTGCTACCTTCATGCAAGGATACTCTGCCCGGCTCGGTTTGGGAATAACGCGCAATAAAATCCAAATGATTGCTGCGATTCCGATCAGCGGGAATAATAATTTTGTTAATCCGCTTAATTTCTTGAATCCTCTGAACTTTCCGGTCTTGGGGCAGACCTGAATAAATCTTTCAAGTATCGGTTTCATATTTGATCCTCAACGAAAATATTAGTGATTTATAATGCTTTTTCCCTACCTGTTCTTACCGCATATATAGTGCCATCAATAAAAGCTTCTGTTATTCAATCGATTTTAAGGTATTCTTCTTTGGCATTCTTATGAGTAAGAAATTGAATATATCCATCTTAAGCTTTATTGCCTTAAAAGTCGCCATATAAAAGTATAAATACAGGTTTCCTTTAAAGCCAGTAGACTCAAAGATCAGTATTTGTTCATCACACATCAATGAGAAAATTAGTGCGGCGCTACATATTTGAGCAATGTTCTTAATTCATCAGCAATATCTTTGTGCTGAACTTCTATATTTTTTCAACTTTACTGTAAGGACACAGTACAAAACATATGGCTATTGATTTTTTATTTTTGTTTATTCAATGCGACACTTTTGTTTTTCATTTCTTTAGATACAATTATTGAAAGGTACTAAGCATGACACCTCGATATGGAAACAACACTCTATTTATTATTACTGCTGTTCTTCTGATAGTCTCTACCATGAATGCCCAGAAACCATCACGCGGAGTTTTTGAAGGGAATAATGATATCGGTGATGTTCTCATAAAAGGTTCGGTTACTTTTGACTCCCTTCGCAGCAGCTATACCATCGAGGGTGGTGGAGAGAATATGTGGTATGCCCGTGATGCTTTCCATTATGTATGGAAAAAAGCTTCCCATGATGTTGCCATTTCTGCTGACGTCAGTTTTCTTGGCACGGGCGGCGATGCTCATAAGAAAGCAGGATTAATCATCCGCCAAAATCTTGATCCGGATGCGCCATACGCCGATGCTGTCATTCATGGTGATGGACTTACGTCTCTTCAGTACCGCGAAGTCAAAGGAGGCCCGACACGCGAGGTTCAATCAAATTCTAGAGCGCCTAAAAAAATAAAAATTCAAAAGGAAGGCAGTTATGTCTTTATGTCCATCGCTCCGGAAGGCGACGACCTGCATTCTTCGGGCGGTTCATTTAGAATTAAATTTGAGGAACCGTTTCTCATAGGGCTTGGCGTCTGTGCTCATAATAATAAAGTATCTGAAAAAGCGATATTTTCACATGTTGAGATTATAGCCGGTTCACAAACCGATTTCGGCAATTCATGGACGGAAAGCACGCTGGAAACAATAGCCATAGATTCGAAGGACAGAAAAGCCGTCTATACCACCCCCGGCTTTATCGAAGGTGCATTTTGGTTCAAAGGCGGGGATAGTTTGTTTTTCAGTAAGAAGGGGCAGCTCTATACAGTACTCAGAAGGGGCGGAGCACCGAAATTATTTAATACGGACACATTAAAAAATCTCGGCAGCAGCAACGGCTTTTCACCGGATGGAAAGCAACTTGCGTTAAGCAATTATATCGGTGCACATCAAGCGAAAATATTTATTATGCCGGCTGCAGGTGGTGGACCGAAACTTCTTACTCAGAATGCATCGTCATGGTGGCATAGCTGGTCTCCGGACGGAAAGTCTATTATGTTTGCAGGCATGCGCAATAAAAATTTGGATATTTACAGTATTCCGGCAGAGGGCGGCGAAGAAAAGCGGCTAACGGCTCGTCAGGGCAATAATGACGGTCCGGAATGTTCACCCGACGGCAAATACATATATTTCAATTCCGATCGATCTGGTACAAGTCACATCTGGCGGATGAAACCGGACGGCAGTTCTCCGGAACAACTCACTTCCGATGAATACAGCAATTGGTTTCCTCACGTTTCACCCGATGGAAAATGGATCGTATTTCTTTCTTATGAAAAAAATGTGCAAGGCCACCCCGCGAATCAGGATGTGATGCTCAGGCTGCTGCCGGCGGCGGGAGGCTCTATTGATGTCCTTGCTAAACTTTTCGGCGGGCAAGGAACGTTCGACGTTAATTCCTGGTCGCAGGACAGTAACAA
>Ga0182011_10000233_pt1 | contig 46807 bp, 41 predicted proteins | sample 711E1DmetaG_FD_120481 | JGI IMG/M metagenome (GOLD analysis project Ga0182011, IMG submission 120481) | Permafrost microbial communities from Stordalen Mire, Sweden - 711E1D metaG | ecosystem: Environmental > Terrestrial > Soil > Wetlands > Permafrost | place: Sweden: Stordalen | collected...
CAGATCGGCGGCCTGCTGTCAGCGCGAGACGGCGCCATGGGACAGGCCAGCACCGACCTCGACACGTTGGCCTTCGGCTTTGCCAGGGCCATCAACGCGCAGAACCGCGCCGGCTTTGCCCTTGACGGCAGCGCGGGAGGCAACGTGTTCAGCGTCGGCGCCACTTCGGCCAATGCCGCCGCCACCATCGCGCTGGACCCGGCCCTGGCCAGCAATCCTTCGCTGCTTGCCGCGGCTAGCAAGGCCACCACCGTGCCGGGCGATGCGACCAACCTTCAGGCCATGGTCGCCACGCAGAGCGCACCCCTTTCGAACAACCTGGATGTGCAGAAAGGGATGGCCAAGATCGTTTCTGATTTTGGGACGGCAGCCTCTGATTCACAGAACGCCGCCACCTTCGACAAGAGCATGCTGCAGAATCTGCAGGACACGCGCAACTCCGTTTCCGGCGTATCTCTCGACGACGAGATGGTAGGCCTCATGCAAGCACAGCACGCCTATCTTGCCCTGTCCAAGGTCATCACGACTGCCGGGGACATGCTCGACACACTCATGCAGTTGAAGTGAGAGGAAGAAATTCGTGCGCGTCACCGAGGCAATGATTTACCAGCAGACGGTTGAGCGGGCGAACGCCGCGCTGGCCAAGGTCGCCAAAGCCCAGGGCGAGGTGTCGAGCGGTCTGCGCGTCCAGGCGCCCGGTGATGACCCGCAAGCCGCGGGCATGTTGGTTCGGCACAAATTCGACCAAGCGCAGAGCACGGCCATCCAGAGCGGCGCCCAGAGTGCGGCCGACGAGCTCAACGCCGCCGACACCGCACTGGGGACTGTGAATACGGCGCTTGCCCGCGCACAGGTGCTGGCCACGCAATTCGGCAACGACACCTACACCGCCGACGATCGCGCCCAAGCAGCAGTGGAAGTTGACGGCCTCTTCAAGCAGGCGGTGGCCAGTCTCAATACGCGTTTTGGCGATCGCTACATCCTTGGCGGATACAGTGACAGCCAGCCGCCTTTTGCCGACAATGGGACCTACCAAGGGGACACAGGCGTGCGTCAGGTTGAGGTGGCGCCTGGCGTGTACGAGGACGCCTCGGTCCGCGCGGACATCATGGCCAAGGGCGTGGGAGGCGGTGTCGACATCCTGCAGACGCTGACTGATCTGTCGGCCGCCCTGCGCGCCAATGACTCCGACGCCATTCGAGCCAGCATTACGTCCCTGCAGACGGGAAGCAATCAGGTATCTGCGGCCCAATCGCAAGTGGGAACATCGGTCAACATCTTCACTTCTGCTGTCAACACCTGCACCGCGCAGGTCACCGACGAGAAGAAGGTCATCGGCGAACTCGGGGATGCGGATGTCATGGACGCCTCCACGCAGCTCAGCCTGGCCCAGTATGCCCTCAATGCCACGCTGACGGCCGCCTCGCAGACGCTGCAATTTTCGCTGGTCAACCTGCTCAACAAGTAGCGCCGCGATAGCCGCGTGAGGTCGTGGCCGTGGTCGTAGCTGTGGCCGACGGTGATCACTTCGACATTCTTTGGGGCTTCGGGATGAACAGCACATCCCACCTGCCCCCATAGGCGTTGGGCGGCCAGTCAACGACGGCCCGAGCATTCCGCCCCCTCTCCCCGCTGCGCGGCTCATCGCTACCCAAATCCCTGGGGAAGCTTCAGCGACGGTGCTCTCGCATGAACTCTCGCGGGCCGCCCTTATCAGCTCCTCGGATTCGTGCCGAACCCCTTGTCGAAGACGGGCACAGTGCCCACAGCAAACACGAAAAAGGAGACCGAAAATGCTTTCCATCCAAACAAACATCGCAGCCTTGAGCGCCCAGAACAACATCACCTCGACCAGCAATAGCTTGCAGCGGTCGATGGAGCGCCTGTCGTCAGGCTTCCGGATCAACCACGCTGCCGACGATGCGGCAGGCCTGGCCATCAGCGAGAAGATGCAGGCGCAAATCGGCGGTCTGAACCAGGCCGTGCGCAATGCCAACGATGGCGCGTCTATGATCCAGACCGCTGAAGGTGCGTTGGATCAGGTGCAGACCATGATGGTCCGTATGCGCAACCTGGCCGTGCAGGCCGCTTCCGACACCAACGGCCCCCAGGAGCGTGCTGACATCAACGTTGAAATCCAGCAGCTCGCGTCCGAAATCGACAACATCTCGAATCGGACCAGTTTCAACGGCCTGGGCCTGCTCAACGGATCACTGGTGACCCAGCAGTCCGCGACCAGCACCGCGAAACATGGCACGGCGGTTAGCACGGGCGTGATCACGGGTGTGGACGTCGCAGGCGCGCAGGCAGCCTCGACCTACACCTTCTCGGTATCCGGCAGTACGCTGACGTTGACCCAGACGAGCTCCCCATTGACCACCAAGCCCTCGGCTAGTGTCGATATCAGCAGCGCAACCCTCTTGCCAGCAAATGGCACAGCCACGCTGAACTTCGGCGCTTTGGGCATCTCGGTGTCGCTGGCCAACCCCACCGCCTCGGCCATCACCGGCGCCAACGTGGGCACAGCCCTGCTGGGCGGGGGCACCCCCCTGACGATCATTACTGCGACAGGTTCCAGCTCGGCTACGCTGCAGACCGGCGCGGACGCGACCGCTGCGAATACCACGACGGTGAGCATGCTAGACACCAGGCTGAGCGGGGGTTCGGCCACGGCAATGACCGGCCTGGCCGCCGCGATTGCCACCTTCAACACCGACGCGACCGACATAGCCACCGGCGGCGCCGGCGCCACCGACGCCGATGCGACCGGCCTCATCACCGCTGTCGACACGGCGAACAACTGGATCTCCAGCCAGCGCGCGACCCTGGGTGCGGCGCAAAACCGGTTGGGCTATGCGGCCGCCAGCTTGACGACCACGTCCCAGAACGTGTCGGCAGCCAACAGCCAGATCCGCGACGTGGATGTGGCCTCCGAAACCTCGAACATGTCCAAAGCACAAATCCTGATGCAGGCCGGCGTCTCGGTGTTGGCGCAGGCCAACCAGGTCCAGCAACTGGCGCTCAAGTTGCTCAATGGCTAGCCCGAATAGGGATGAAAGGCTGAAGGCAACATGAGCTTGGACGACCGCCCTGGGGGGCTGGGTGCCTGGGGCGGTCGTTCCTCTATTGATACGATTTCTTCCCATTGGTGATCGGAACGACGTGCACCGGCATCATGAATTCACGAAATGAATAGGGTGAAGAGGACGAGTAAAGCGGCAACCGGAGCAAAGCAATGAACGCCTACCGCATCTACACCAACGCCAACGTCAGCACGGCATCAGCGCCCCGAATCATGATGACCCTGTTCGAAACCGCGCTTCGGCACATGCGCACCGGGAGGGCGGCGTACGCGAACGGCGACTACCGAACTGGCGGCGACGCGGCGGAGCGAGCGGCGTCCGTCGTGCTGGGACTTCAGGCCACCCTTAAGCACGACATCGCGCCCAGCCTTTGTGAGCAGCTCGACGCGGTCTACGGTTTCGTAGTAGCCCGCCTGACTTTGGCCATCGGAACCATGTCGGCCCAGTACATGGAGGAGGCCGAGCGTGTGTTTCTTCCCATCGTCGAGGCATTTGATCAGGCCGTGGCCAGCGAGACCACGGCGCCCGCGGTGGTGGCTGGGGGTACGGGCCGATGACTGGGGCCAGCGATCCCTGGCTGACCACGCTTGAAGAAGGGGCTCGCCTCTTGCAGGCCGGCAAGGCCGAGGAGGCGGCGCAGGTGCTGGCGGGCCTGCAAGCCTTGTGTGTCCTTTCCGCTCCCCAGCCAGCACAGGCGATTGTCGCGCAGGCGCGCGAACTGCTCCAACGCTGTTTTGCTGCCGAGGCTAGCTTGCGGCAGCGCGTGGTGGGGGACCTGAACCGTCTTGCTTCTGGTCACCGGGCGCAGGTCTATCGGCATCCCGCTCAAGGACATCGCTAGAGCTGTCGATACCCGATCAAGGAGAGTTCTTTCATGGCTACCTCACCCATTTCGACGACCGGTCCGCTCTTCCAGGCCGGTGGTCTCGCGTCCGGGCTTGATACCAACTCCATTGTCAACAGCATCATCACGGCCGATTCGGCGGCGATGACGCAGGTTCAGAGCCAGCAGGCGGCCTACCAGGTCCAGATCTCGACCGTGGCCACCCTGACCACCAAGCTGCAGTTACTTCAGACCGCGGCCGACGCGCTCGCCACCTCGGGCCTGGCACCCATTCAGGCCAATTCGACTTATGCGGACTTCACAGTGTCCGGCTCAGCAACCAGCGAGGGCAACAGCACGGTCAAGGTCTCGACCCTCGCGCTCGCCGCCAAGTTTCGCAGCGGGACCAGCTTCTCGTCGGCCCAGACCAACGCGGGCCTGACCGGCAGCCTTCAGTTCAGCATTGACGGTGTCACCAGTCCAAGCACGGCCATCTCCCTGAGCGGCCGGAGCTTGTCCGGTATTGCCGAGGCCATCAACAAACAGGTTCCTCAGGTGACCGCCTCCGTAGTTTCAGACGGCAGCAAATACTACCTGTCAGTAACCCGGAACAGCACGGGGTATGCGACCAGTGATGCTGACCCTAGTGATGCCCTCAAGGTCGTTGGCAGTGATCCTGGCTTCAGTTTTCAAACTATTCAACCGGCCCAGAACGCCTCGCTGACGGTGGACGGCCTATCCATTCAAAGTCAGAGCAACACCATCACGGGCGCCATCCCTGGTGTGACTTTGAGCCTGACTGGACAGTCCAACGTGGCCACGAATGTCACCTTCGCCAGCAATAGCAGCTCGGCCGCGACGGACATCCAGAACTTCATCAGTGCCTACAATGACGTCGTCACCGTGCTCAACAGCCAACTGCGCCCGGATCCGTCGCAGGCGGCTACCAACAACCCACTGGCTGGTGCGTCCCTTCTCAGCCTCGAAAGCGACATGCAGGGCTTGCTCTCGAAGAGCGTGGGCGGCACCGGCGTGGTGCAAAGCCTGTCCGACCTGAACGTGAGCATGCAGGACGACGGCACGCTGATGCTCGACCAGCTCCCAAATCAGAAGACGTTTGCCCAAGCCATAGCCGCAGACCCAAGCGGCGCCAACAAGCTGTTCACCACGGCCAAGACCGGAATCGCGGCCCTGGTGGACTCGCTGGTCGCAAAGCAGACTGATCCCGTGGACGGGGCGCTGGTGGGTGAAACCAGTTTGCTCAAGAGCAACATCAGCTCCCTCGACGAAACTGTCAGCTACTGGCAGACGTATCTGGACAACGAACGCACAAGACTAACCGCCGAGTTCACCGCAATGGAAGCGACCATCGCCAACCTTAACACGGCAAGCAATTACTTGAACGCGTTGTCCTCCTCGAGCAGCGGCAGCAGCGGCTATACCTACAAGACCACCAGCAAAGGCTGATCGGTCCCGCCATTCGGACAGCAGGACCGGGACCGCGACTTTCATCGTCGGAGCGAGCAACGTCCGGATGGCACGCCGGGCAGTCGACACCGAAACGGAGCAGTTTGGCGTCGGAAAAGCGACGCCCCCGGCTCGCCATGGGGCACCCCGCAGCGCGAGCGCCTCGACGACCGGAATTTCTGCGCGATCCCGGTCCACGGCATCGGGCTTGCATTTCACGCTGGCCGTGCCTCTATCGCGGCGTCGTTCGGCGCAATCGTCCTTTGTCAACGTCAGATTCCTGACGGCGAAGCGATGCAACATGACCTCGAGGTGATCGCATGGCGGCTGCTTTGCTCGATTCGGTAATCGAAGAGCTTGCGGCAGCAGTCGTGATGATTGACGCGAACGATCTGGCGTCGATCGACACTGTTCTTCGCGGCCTGGAGAGGTTGCGAGAGGCTGTCCATTCGAGCAATGAGTCAGAGGAGTTGGTCGCGCTGGCCGACTCGTTCATCGCTTTGGAGAAGCGGCTCGGGTTATTCGATGCGGCAGCCGATGCTGAGGCCCTAAGTGCGCTCTCCGAGGCTGTCGGGCGTCTGCAGTCATGCGCGGCCAAGATTGCGCCATCACCCAAGCAGTCGGCGCCAACAGCCAAGGCGACGGGCCCTTCTGCGGCTCCTGCAGCGTCAGGGCCACAAGCGTCTGCGACCTCGCCTCAGCGGGTGACGCGCGACGAGGAGACCTTGGGTCTCATCGCCGAGTTCCTCAGTGAGAGCGAAGAAGGACTTGCGCGCGCAGACCAGATCCTGATGCAGGTTGAGCATGCAGATGCCGGCGCCGAGGCCGTAAACGGCCTGTTCCGTATCTTCCACACCGTCAAGGGTGTGGCGGGCTTCCTGGAACTGACCGAGATCACCACATTGGCCCACACCACCGAAACCGTGCTCAACCGTTGCCGCGAAGGCACACTGGCGCTGGCGGGCAAGCGACTGGATGTCGTGTTCGACGCCACCGCTATGGTCCGCCGGATGTTGGCCGAGTTGCGCGCAGCGGTGCAGGAAAGTGTGCCGTTCGCGACGCGCGAGAATCTAGAAGAGCTGCTGCAGCGTTTGCGCGCGCTGACCGAAGATGGGATTCCAGCTGTCGCGGCAGGGCCAGCCGAGCCTACTCCGATTGAGCCTGCCGCTTCTGTCTCCTCGCCCGACTTCGCGCCGCTTGCCGAACCCACCCCGGCCGCCCCGCGAGCCGCGGGCGGGGCGAGCAAGCTGCGCGAAACCGTCAAAGTCGATCTCGAGCGCGTGGACAACCTGGTGGCGATGGTGGGCGAGCTGGTCGTGGTCGAGGCCATGGTGGGCAACGCACCTGAGATTGCCAAGTCCGCCTCGGCACGCGTACGCAACTGCCTGGCTCAACTGGCCAAGGTCACGCGCGACCTACAGGACGTGGGCATGCGGATGCGCATGGTGCCGGTGGCCGGCGTGTTCCAGAAGATGGCGCGCATGTCGCGCGACCTGGGTCGCAAGAGTGGCAAGCAACTGCGCCTCGTGCTTTCGGGCGAGGCCACCGAGATGGATCGCAGCATGGTCGAGCAGATCGCCGACCCGCTGGTGCACATGATCCGCAATGCCGTGGACCATGGGATCGAGCCGCCCGACGAGCGGCGCAAGGCGGGCAAGCCCGAGGAGGGCACCATCCGCCTGTCCGCCTATCACGAAGGCAGCAGCATCGTCATCGAACTGGCTGACGACGGCCGTGGCCTAGACCGCGATGCCATCCTGGCCAAAGCCCGCGCCCAGGGTCTGCTGGGGCCCGACGACACCTTGAGCGAGTTGGAAATCCACATGCTCATCTTCGCGCCTGGTTTTTCGACCGCAAAGCAAGTCACCGAGGTTTCGGGACGGGGCGTGGGCATGGACGTGGTCAAGCGCAACGTCGAGGCCGTGCGGGGCCGCGTGGGCATCAGCACCACGCCAGGCCAGGGGACCACCTTCAAACTCGTGCTGCCGCTGACCCTGGCCATCGTCGACGGGATGCTGGTGGCCTGCGGCCAGGACCGCTACATCATCCCGACCCTTTCGGTTATCGAGTCGATCCAGCCCACCGAAGGCATGTTGGTCACCTTCGCTGGCCAGGTCGAGATGATCAACGTGCGAGGCCATATCCTGCCCCTGGTACGCCTAGCCCGCTTGTTCAGCGTCACCGGCGCCAAGAGCGACCCCACCCAGGCCTTGGTGGTGATCATTGAGGGCATGGGCCGCCGCGTGGGCCTGCTGGTCGACGAAGTGGTGACCCAGCAGCAGGTCGTCATCAAGAGCCTGGGCCAGGGATTGGGCCCCACCCGTTTTCTGTCTGGCGCCACCATCCTGGCCGATGGTCGGGTCGGCCTGATCATAAACGTGGAAGAGATCGCGGGAACCACCGTCGAGCGACGCCAATGGACGGCCAACGAGTCGGCAGCCGCGCCTGCCGTTGTGTGAATCGAGGAGTCAAGAGCGCCATGAACACAATTTCCACCACCGCGAGCGGCAAGGGGTCCGGCATCCCGGCCAACAGCGACTTGGCGGGCAAGTACATGACGTTTCGTCTTGCCAACCAAGACTACGGCCTCGCCATTCTAGCGGTACGAGAAATCATTGGGTTGGTGGACATCACACGGGTGCCCTGCACCGACAGCTTCATTCGTGGGGTCATCAATCTGCGTGGCAGGATCATTCCGGTCATCGACCTGCGCATGAAGTTCGGCATGGAGCCCTGCCAGGCCACCGAGCAAACCGTCATCATCGTGGTCCAGTACGCCACCACCCGAGGTGAGATCACCATGGGCGTGCTGGTAGATCAGGTGCAGGAGGTCCTTTCCATCGAAGCCGACAACATCGAGCCAGCGCCCTGTTTCGGAGTAGGCACCTTGAGCGCCGATTTCATCCTCGGGATCGGCAAGGCCGACAAGCGCGTGATCTTCCTGCTCGATATCGGACGGGTACTGAGTGGCGATGAAGCGAAACCAATGACCCTGGGGGTGAAGGCATAGGGCCTTTCCCCAAGGGCAAGGAGTCCCAGGATGTTTGCTAAGACGAAAATAGGTGTCAACGCGACAGCGGCGCTGGCCGCGATCGTGGTCATGAACGTTGGGCTCGTCGTGTACAGCTCGGCCAAGCTGCGCCAGGCTGAGCAATCCAACCGGATCCTGCTGCGTGAAGCCGACAACCGCATGGCCAAGGCCATCGACTCGTCCGCCAGGGGCAGGGCCGATGCCACCACCGCCGACGCCGCCCCCACGACCAGCCAGATTCTAGTTGGCATTGACGTGCTCTTGGCGACGCTCCTCGGATGGCTCGCGTATCGCAGTACCCGCCGCGCGATCCAGGGCGTGCAAAGCGAAGTGGAACGCCTGGTCACGGCAACCGTGAACGGCGACCTGGACTTCCGCGCTGACGTCAACCAGGTGCACTTCGAGTTCGCCGGCGTGATGACCGGCTTCAACCGCGCGCTTGACGCCGTGGTCGGCCCGCTCCAGATGGCGGCTGGCTGCTTCGACCGCATTGCCAAGGGCGACATCCCACCCAAGGTTTCCGACAACTACGACGGCGACTTCAACACCATCAAGAACAATCTCAACGCCTGCATCGACGCGTTGAACGCGGTGCTGGCCCGCTCGGCCCACCTCTACGAGGCCCAGAAGGCCGGCTACATCGACGCCTTGATCAATGAAGAGGAATTCTCAGGCGCCTATCGCGATCTCGCACACAGAGTGAATGAGATCGTGCGAACCAAGGTCAGGACGATTCTCACCATCTTGGACATTTTGACCAGCTACGCCGAGGGCGACTTTGCTCCGGTTATGGAACAACTGCCTGGAACACAGGTGGTCATCAACGAGAAGCTGGATCGACTGCGCAACAACCTGTGCACGGTGGTGACTGATTTAGACAAGCTGGTTCAGTCGGCCCTCGAAGGGCAACTCTCGGTCAGGGTGGATGCCGCTCGTCACGCGGGTGAGTTCCGCAAGATCGTAGAGGGCGTAAATCGCACGCTGGACGCCATGGTGGCGCCCATCAGCGAGGCCATGAGCGTGCTCGACGAGCTCTCGCAGCGTGACCTTTGCGCGCGAGTGAAGGGCGAGTACCCGGGCGACCACGCCCGCATCAAGGAGTCCGTCAACCAGACCGCCCATGCCTTGCACGATGCGCTCGCCCAGGTCTCCGGTGCCGTAGACCAGGTCTCGGCGGCAGCGGGCCAGATCGCTTCGTCTAGCCAGGTCGTGGCCGACGGCGCCTCGCAACAGGCGAGCTCTCTCGAAGAAACCTCGTCCGCGCTCGAATCCATGAGCGCCATGTCGAAGCGAACCTCTGACAATGCGGTTCAGGCCAACGCCCTGGCTCAGGCAGCCAAGAGCGCGGCGCAAAGTGGCGCCGGCGCGGTCCAGCAGATGTCCATGGCTATGACCAAGATCAAGTCTTCGGCCGAGGGGACCTCGCAGATCATCAGAGACATCAACGAGATTGCCTTCCAGACCAACCTTCTGGCCCTGAACGCGGCGGTCGAGGCGGCGCGGGCCGGTGAGGCCGGGCGCGCCTTTGCCGTAGTGGCAGAAGAGGTGCGCAGCCTGGCCTTGCGATCAAAGGAAGCGGCGATGAAGACCGAAGAGCTGATCAAGGAATCGGTGCGCCAGGCGGGCGAGGGCGAGGTGACGTCGCACAAGATGGCAGGCAAGCTGACCGAGATTCTGGAGGGGATCGAGAAGGTGAGCGGAATCGTGAACGAGATCTCGGCTTCGGCAAAGGAGCAATCAGCGGGGGTGGACCGGATTAACCGAGCGGTGGCGGATATGAACAAGGTGACGCAGCAAAATGCGGCGAATTCCGAGGAGTCATCGTCCGCGGCCGTGGAGCTGTCGAGTCAAGCGGAAGAAGTTGCGGCAATGGTCAGCAGTTTCCAGCTCTCACGCACCCGTGGCCTCCCGACCCGTGCCGGCGCAGACGTTCCCACGGTGGCCAAGGTCAAGCGCCCCAACGGCAGTGACAGTCGCTCTGCGACGGTCAAGCCGGACGTCGTCATCCCCCTTGATGGTGATCCCGCCTTTCGTGATTTCTAGCTCAAGGCCGGCGGTGGGGGTCCTCCCCCACTTCACCTGCCGACTCTCACACTCGGACAACCTATGGACACTGCGATCTTCCAACGCTTCTGCGCCCATGCACACCGGGAGGCCGGTATCGCGCTTGGCCCGACCAAAGCGGCTTTGGTTACAGCTCGGGTGGGGAAACGCATGCGCGCCCTGGGCATCAACGACGAACGCAGCTACCTAGACTACCTGGAAGCGGATCGGACCGGCGAGGAGCTGGTTCAGTTTCTCGACGTCATTTCGACCAACCACACCTCGTTCTTCCGCGAACCGGATCACTTCGATTTGCTGCGTACGCTCGTCGACGAGTGGCGCCGCACGGGCCTACGTCGCCTCCGCATCTGGTCCGCGGCCTCGTCCACCGGGGAGGAGCCCTATTCCATTGTGATGGCAATCCTGGACATGCTCCCGGATCCCGACATCGACTTCAAGGTGCTGGCCACGGACATTTCTACCCGCGTGCTGGCGGACGCGCGGCAAGGCGTGTATTCGATCGACAAGCTCAGCGCGATTCCACCTCCGCTTCTGACGCGCTTCTTTCGGCAGGACGAAAGCCGTTCCGAGAGCTATCGCGTGTGCGAAGAGGTCAAGCAGCACGTGGTCTTTCGGCGAGTGAACCTGTCGCAGCCACCATTCCCCATGCGCGGGCCGCTCGACATCGTGTTTTGCCGGAACGTCCTCATCTACTTTGACCAGCCAGTGCGCCAGCGCCTGCTGGCGGCCATTCAGGGCCTGCTGCGGCCGGGCGGCTGGCTGTTCTTGAGTCACACCGAGACCCTCACCGGAATCACTACCGGTTTGAGGCTCGTGCACCCCTCCGTCTTCTTTCTGCCTGACGACAGAGAAACCGAGCGCACATGAGCCTGGTCACCGTCGCTATCGCAGATGCGAGCCTGGCGGAGATCCCGGCGAAAGCCGGTCCAGCACCATGATCCGGGTCCTTATTGTCGACGATTCGGCCGTGGTCCGGCAGATCTTGCAGGGCTCCCTGTCGGCGGACCCGGACATCCAGGTTGTGGGCACTGCGCCCGATCCCTACGTGGCCCGCGACATGATCGTCCAGCTTCAGCCTGACGTGGTGACCCTGGACGTGGAGATGCCGCGCATGGACGGCATCACCTTCTTGCGCAAGCTGATGCACTACTTTCCCTTGCCGGTCATCATCGTATCGTCGCTGACCTCGACAGGAGGCGAGCTGGCGCTGGAAGCGCTGGCCGCCGGCGCCGTCGGCGTGATGTGCAAACCGGGCGCAGCGTTCACGCTGGGTGATATGGCGGCAGAACTCATCGCCAAGATCAAGACAGCCGCCTGTGCTCGGGTGAGCAGGCGCCTGGATGCCGGGGCCAGGACGGCCGGCGTGACTTCGCTGGGAAAGTCCACGAACCAGATCGTCGCCCTGGGCGCCTCCACCGGCGGCACGGTCGCGCTGGAATACGTCTTGTGCCGAATGCCGGCCGATGCACCCGGCATCGTCATCGCGCAGCACATGCCGGCTCTCTTCACCAAGCAATTTGCTGATCGCGTGAACCGCCTGTCGGCGATGGAGATCCGTGAGGCGCAAGAAAATGATTCGGTCCTGCCCGGTGTGGCCCTGGTGGCGCCCGGCGACAAGCACCTGCTGCTGCGGTGTTCGGGTGCGCGCCACTTCGTGAGCGTCAAGGACGGGCTGCTCGTACACCAGCAGAGGCCTTCGGTGGACGTGCTCTTTCGTTCGGTCGCGCGCAGCGCGGGCAAAAATGCCATCGGCGTCATCTTGACCGGCATGGGCACCGACGGTGCCGCAGGTCTGGCCGAGATGCACCAGGCAGGCGCGCACACGATCGCCCAGGATGAGGCGAGCTGCATCGTCTTTGGCATGCCGAAGGCCGCCATCGAACTGGGGGCAGTCGAACGCGTGCTTCCACTCAAGGACATCCCGGATGCAATCCTCCAGATGGTACGCGCGACACCCTAGCCCGCATTATTCACCACAATTGCGGACGCCCATTACCCAAACAGACTGGCTGGGATCCACCGAAGAGAGGCGGGCTAGGTCGTTTGAAATGGGAACCCTGGGAGGGTTCCCAAACCCTCCCGCGACGCTACGCTGCCGGCGAAGCCGGCAGGCTCCGCACGCGTCTGCCTAGCCCGCGCAAGCATCGACTGGGTGCCGCTGGTGAACAATGCGGGCCAGCCGGCCGAGGGAAGCGAGCCGGGTGTGGTGGCGGGTGGGGCGCCGTAGGGTTTGGCGGGGCCGAGCCAAGCATGCGGGGGTGGTGGCAGGTGGGGGACCAAAGGGCGGAGCGAACCCTCCTGGGGTTCCCATGTCGATGTCTGCCTCATTTCTGACGGTCGCCCAGGCGCCTGGCTGTCGGAAAACTGACGGTCGCGGCGCGGCAGGTGCAGGAATACGACAAGCCGCGAGTGGTCCCGGACTTGCAGGCTCCGGGGATCAGTCAGCGGATGGGATACATGTGTCCCATCCGCATCAGGAGCCCGCCTTCCTAGACAGATGCACATGAAACAGCTTCCCCCGTCCGAAAGACTGGCCGCCCTGGTTTCCAGCGTGACTCAGACCATGTTGGGCATCTCATTCGTGCCTGTACTGTCCGACCAAGTCCGCCCCGGCATGTGCTGGCGCACCGCTGTCATGCTGGTCGGCGGTGCACGGCCCCTGACCGTCGGTCTGTCGTCAAGCCAGGAAGGGTGTCTAGCCTTGACCGCAGCCCTGTTTTCCTGCCCGGTTTCTGCGGTCGACGCCGGCATGATCAACGACGCGCTTTGCGAATTGGTCAACATGACTGCGGGTCTGCTCAAGACGGAGATGGCGCTTGACCAGGTTTTGTCACTGCCCCGGGTGGTGACTGACGCCTCGGTGCTGGCCAGTCTGGCCGAATTGCACCCGGGGCTGGTGCTTAAGGCGAAGGAAATCGATCTTGCCCTTTGGGCTCACGAGGGCCACACGATCACGAGGTTTACGGCGGCAGCCTAGAGAGCAGAATGGAAACCAAAGGAACAGGAGTTTCTTGATGCCACGGATTCTCACGGTGGATGACAGTCGCGCCATTCGGATGATCGTCGCCAAACAACTGCAACCGTTGGGCTTCGAAATTGGCGAGGCCGAAGACGGCAACGATGGCCTCACGAAACTTCAGGGCGCGCCCTACGACCTGGTGGTTTTGGATGTCACCATGCCCAACCTCGATGGCCCGGGCATGCTGGCCAAGATGCGCGCGGGCGGGAACAGAACCCCCGTCCTCGTGCTCACCTCGGAGTCCAAAACGGCGGTCGTGTCGACGCTCATGCGCCTGGGCATCACCGACTACGTGCTCAAGCCCTTCAAGGGCGACGAGCTGAAGGCCAAGGTCCTGAAAGCGCTCAGGCTTCCCGCCGACTATGCGCCGGCTGGCAACGGAGCCGCCAGCACCCCCGCACCGACTGCGGCCGCCGCGGTAGCGCCCGAGAAGCGGGCGCTGGTCCTTGATGACATGGAGAACGTGCACAAGAAGGTGCGCTCGATGATACCGGCTTCTGTGACTCTTGACACAAGCCTGAACGCCACAGAGGCCATGGGGCTGTGCCGGGCCAACAAGTACGCCCTGATTCTCGTCGATGGGGAGTTGCCGGATGCAAACCCGGCCTCGCTGACCAGGCAATTGCGCTTCTTGCAGCCCAAGGCGGTCCTGGTGGCGATGGCCCTGCGCACGGCCAACAACGTAGCGGACGAGATGCGTGCGCAGGGTTTTGATGACATCTTGCTCAAGCCCTTTACCAACCCGGCGGTCGAAGCCTTGGTCGGCAGGTGTTTCCAGGACGACCAGGAACTGATATTTGCCCAGGAAACCTTCATCCGGCTGGCCGGTTTCTACGGTCGCGACGATAGGTTGGAGAGCTATTTCCAAAGGCTTTCTGCCAAGATCAAGGAAGTCATTGGCAAGCTTGCCGAAGCCTGTTTCGACAGTGCCGTCCTTGATGCCACGCAGCTACCTTTAGGCCAGCCGATGCGGGCGGCACAATTCATGGCGGAGGTGTGCAAGGTATCCAGGGATTGCGGTGTCACCTTGCGCGTGGCGGGTTCAGCCGAGCTGGCCGTCGTAATCGGGGGTTTTGAAGACGCGAAGGCCCTGCGCCTGTTCCCATCAGTCGAGGAGGCACGCGCCGCTGCCTAGGGAGGCCCTATGAATTTCGCCGAGCAGCTCGAACAGATCGTCAAGAGTCGTATCGAAAAGGACAGCCTGACCCTGCCCGCGCTGCCCGCAGTCGCATTCAAGGCCATCGAGCTGACCCGTGCGGCGGATTTCAACATGCAGGATGCGACGTCTCTCATCGAAAAGGACCCCGTGTTGGCTGTGCAAGTGCTCAGGTTGTGCAAGAGCGCCGCCGGGGCCACTCATGAGCCGTGCAAGTCGATCAGCCAGGCTGTCTCTCGCCTAGGCGCCAAGAACCTCCGCGGCGTCCTGGTGGAGATCTCGGCCCGGCGCACTCTCGAATCGCGCGATCCCAAGGTCACAGCGGCCGTGAAAGTCCTGTGGGAACATTCCCGGGCCGTGGCTCAGCTCGCGCAGCGAGTGGCCGTGGTTTCTGGCGCGTCGGATCCCGATACCGCCTACCTGGCAGGCCTGCTCCACGACCTGGGCAAGCCGGTCGTTGCCACGATCCTGCTGGAGGCGGAAAGCCAGATCGCGCAGCGCAATCCCAAGCTGTGGATCGATTTCTCAACCTGGACAGACGTGGTGCAACGCTGCCACCGGCCCATCGGCCTTGACCTGGCACGGAAGTGGCAGCTTCCCGACGAAATCCAGAAAGCGATCGAGGAGTGCGCCGACTATGACCCGGCCAACCGGCTGTCGACTGGAAATGCCGTGCGTTTCGCCAACGCGGTGGCCAAGCAGCAAGGCATCTACGTCGGATCGGTCAGCGCCGAGGACAACGACGCATTGGTGATGATCGGGCGCTCGCTTCTGAGCATCGACGACGAGACGCTGACGCGCTTGTCGAGTGACCTGAAAGAGAAGTCCCGGGAAGCGGCGTAGAGTGCCAGCTGCGACTTGGCTTCCTGGATTGACCATCAGCTTGACCCCTGCGAAATTTCTGGCAAGCGGCACTAGCGCGCGAGGCCCTCGTAGGCGTCCTCGGGCCTGACCTCGACCACAAGCTCCACCCGACGGTTGACCTCACGCCCCTTGGGCGTGCCATTGTCGGCAATGGGCCAGGTCGAGCCGCGACCTGCGGCGCTGAGCATCTTGCCCTCGATGTGGTGAGCACCCTGCATGTAGCTGGCCACGGCCGCAGCGCGGGAGGCGGACAGATCCCAGTTGTCGCGGTAGCGCGCGCGCGCTGGGGTCTGGTTGTCAGTGTGGCCCTCGATGCGGATAGGCCGGTGGAATTGCGCCAGCTCGATGGCGATGGCGTCCAACACAGGGATCACTTCGGGGCGGATCGCGGCCTGCGAGGGATCGAAGAAGTGAGACGCTGACAGGCGGACCATGAGCTTGCGTCCCTCTGTGTGCATGACCACGGTGGGGGGATTCTCGGGCCTTTCGAGCAGGAGCCCTTTCAGCTTCTTCTCGATGCGGCGGCGCACTGCCTCGACAGCCTCGACTTCCTGATTGGTCGGGCGCTGGTCCCCCAGGTTGGTCACGCAGCCTCCCTCGGTGACCGGTCCTTCGAAAATAGGAAGCTGGTCAGAGCCGCCCGTGCCCTTGTAGTGCATGGCGAACTTGATGGCCTTGACCACATCGGTCATGCGCTTCTGGTCAACCCGGCTGACCGAGTACATGACCACGAAGAAGGCGAAGAGCAGGGTCATGAAGTCGGCATAGGACACCAGCCAACGCTCGTGGTTCTCGTGCTCCTCAGCGTGTTCGCGCTTCTTCGCCATCGTCTATCCCTTGGCCGCGGCCGGGCCGTGGTTCCCGGCGTAGGCGCGGATCTTCTCTTCCAGCACGCGCGGGTTGAGGCCGGCTTGGATGGAGAGCACGCCCTCGGCGATGAGAATGCGCCGCTCTTTCTCCAGGGCCAGCTTGCGTTTGACCTTGGTGGCGATCGGCAGGAACAGGATGTTGGCACTGCCCACCCCGTACACGGTGGCCACGAAGGCGGTGGCAATGCCGCCCCCGAGCTTGGACGGATCATTAAGATTCTCCATCACGTGAATCAGCCCCAGCACAGCACCCAGAATGCCAATGGTGGGGGCATAGCCACCCGCGGACTCGAAGACCTTGGCCGCCAGCGTGTCTTGCTCATAGTGGTGCATGATTTCGGTTTCCAGCGCGTCGCGCGTGACGGCGGCGTCCACGCCGTCCACGATGAAGCCCACCGCCCGCCTGAGGAAGTCGTCTTCAAGGGCCGGTAGGCGCTGTTCCAGCGCCAGTACGCCGTCCCGACGCGCGACACCCGCCAGCTCCACGATCTGCTGAACAATCTGGTCGAGGTCGTTCTTCTTGTCCCGCAGGGCCATCGCCGCCAGTTTCAATCCGCGCACGAAGTCCTTCAGAGGAAAGCTGACCAGCACCGCGCCTATGGTGCCGCCGAAGACGATCAGGGCAGCCGTGCCCTGGACAATGGATCCGACGTGTCCCCCTTCGAGCAGTTGCCCGAGGAGAATGAAGCCGATCGCGACGACGACGCCAGCTATTGTTGTGATGTCCATGGGCTATGTGTCTTCTTGTTTGTCCCGGTCGGGCGTTGCGGAAACCACGCGCAGAGCTCCGTTCACCTGGCGTCGATATTCGAGCGCCCGGGCCACCACGTCCCCGACGCTCTCTCGCACCAGAAACTGATGACCGTTGCTAAGGGTGAGCAGGGTGTCGGGGGTGCTTTCCACCGTGGCGAGAAGCTCGACGTTCACCACCATGGTGTTGTGATCCAGCCGGGTGACGTAAATCATGGTTTGCCGTCCGTGCGATAGGTCTGGGAGAAAAATAGGCGGTGCGCCGGCGCCGAACGCGAGCGGGCGGGGCGTGTCCGTCCCAGCCCGAGCGCCTAGGGCTAGCGACGAACCATCATGAGATCAGAAAGGAGCTGGTCGGCGGTGGTCAGCGTCTTGGAATCGGCCTCGAAGCCACGCTGTGCCGCGATCATGTTGATGAACTCCTGCGCAATGTCGACGTTGGACTGCTCCAAGGCACCCGCGCTGATGCTGCCCCGATCCGCTGTGGCTGGCGTTCCCAAGGTGCCAGGCCCTGAAGAGGGCGTTTCCTGGTAGAGGGTCCCACCCATGCGCGCGAGCTGGTCAGGGGCCTTGAAGTTCCCCAGGACGAGCTGGCCCAACACCCGGCTCTGGCCGTTGGTGAATTCGCCGGTGATCTTGCCGTCGCTGCCGATGCTGAGGCGGCTGAGGCTGCCCGAGGTGAACCCCGCCTGAGTCACGAAGCTCATGGCCGAGGACGCCGCGTACTGGGTGATTCCGTCCAGCCCGCTCCCGCCAGCGCTCGTGCCTGTGCCAAAATTGAAGGTGAGAGGCTGCGGGTTGGTGGCGTTGATCGGATTGAAGTTGTTCAAGCTGGTGGTGTTGGACGTGAGCCGACCCTGGGCGTCGAACTTCAGCTCACCGGTGGCCACCTCGGTAGCCCCGGCCTTGCCCCCAGTCAGGTTCGCGCCGTCGGTGACTGCGTGATAGTGCCAATCGCCCACACTGTCCATGCAGAAGTAGACGTCGAGCTGCACCGGCTTGCCGAGCGAGTCGTAGACCACCATGCTGGTCGAGAAGTTGGAGGTGTCCTTGGCATCGTCGACCTTCCAGCCCCCGTATCCGGTTGTGGCGTTCGCACTCTCCGTCGGGGTGGCCGTGGAATCCAGATTGCCCCGCACCGTGATGTCATCAGTCGGCTTGGCGGGCGCGGAAGCGTTGCCAACCTGCAGGTCACCCAAAAGCCCGGACGAAACGTCGCCGACTGTATCGGCCTGCATACCCTGCACGCGCAGGCCCTCCGCGTTGACCAGGTAGCCACTCTTGTCGATGGTGAACTGGCCAGCCCGAGTGTAGAAGGTGCCGCTGGTCCCGCCGTAGGCGCCCTTAAGCACAAACATGCCGTTACCTTGGATGGCCACGTCCGTGTCCTGATTGGTGGTGGTAAAGGCTCCCTGAGCCATCAGCTTCTGCACCGTGAGGGTGCGGACGCCCAGGCCTTGTTCGCCTTGGCCCGCGACGAGCTGTTGGGTCATGGCGTCTGCAAAGTCGACGCGAGAGGCCTTGAAGCCCACGGTTTGGCTGTTGGAGATGTTGTCCCCAACCACCGACAGCTCGTCGGTGGTTGCGGCGAGGCCGCTGGCGCTGGAATACATTGCGGTCAAAAGACTCATGGTTTTCTTCCTTTCTTGTTGTTACTGACTGTTGCTAGCTTGCTGAATTGAGATGACGTCGCTAAGCGAGACGGGCGTATTGCCAATCATGAGTTGGGTGGTTCCGTTCTGGAATGTGAGCCCGGTGACGAGGCCACACGATTGCTGGGTCACCGACACGGCGTTGCCGGAAATGTCGGTCGCCGATACCTGGACGGTGTAGGTCCCCGGCGCCTGAACCGCACCCGAGTCGTCGAGTCCGTCCCAGGTGAGGGTGTTGGCCCCGGCCGCCAGGGCGCCGAACGACTCGCGTCGCACCTCGTTTCCGTTGGCGTCGTCAACTTCCATGGTGACGTCAGCGGCCGGCGAGGCCAGGACGGCGTTGACGCTGATGGTTCCACCTGCGCTGAGGGTCATCTGACTCGCGTTGAAGGACGCCTCCTTGCCCACCGCGGCCACGGCCACCGACTCATTTGCGGTCTGGCTGGACGACTGCTGCAGAGCGAGCATTTGCGTGAGGGTGTCATTGGTATTCTGCTGTTGTTCCAAGGCGGAGAACTGCGCCAGTTGCGCCACGAAGGCGTTGCTGTCCATGGGAGCGGTGGGGTCCTGATTTGCAAGCTGCGCGGTCAGGATCTTCAGGAACTCGTCTTTCCCCAGCGCGTCGGAGCCCTGGGCATCGGCTGGCTGTTGTGTAGTCTGACTGACGCTGGTGGTGGTAGTTGTGTCGATGGACATGGTGGTCTCCTTCAAGCGGTAACGTGAATGCGACCCTCGCCTGGGGTGGCAGGCAAAGAGACATCTTGGTGGGGCCGATACGCCGCAGGCGTCTCGCCGGCGCGTTCTGGGGTTTCAGGCGCGGGCTGGCCCTGCTGTCCGCCACCTTGTGGGCCCGAATCGAAGCGACCCAATGCAAGACCCTCGCCAGCCAGCGCCGCGCGCGCCTCGGGTGCGCGCGCCTCGAAAAGGTGCGCCATGGATCCACGCACGGTGATTTCGGCGCTGCCTTGCCGCACGCGCAGGTGTACGGCCAGATCCCCGTCGGGCGATTCGATAGCCATATGCGCCGAGTGCGGGAGCACGGTCATGCTGAGCCCTTCATCACGGGCCGCCTGGGCCGCCAAGGGAGCTGCGTGGGCTGGCAGGTGGGCGGCCGGCCGCGTGTCGCCTGTTGCCGGGCTGGTCGGTCCGCTGGCTACCGCGGCATGCGTTGCCAGCGTGACTTGCGGCAGAGGCTGCGGCGGTGAGTTCGACGCCGGCGCCTCAACCCGCAGGACATCTTGTCCGTGTTCGTGCGCCATCTGGGGGGCGACCGGCGCCTGAGGAGCTATGCGCTCCCCCGTCTGCTTGCCTTCCCTGGTCGGCAGCGCGTGGCTGTGTTCTGGAGCCGAGGTCTTCTCGGCTGGGCGCGGGCTGTGGGTGTGGGACGCAGGCGTGGTGGAATTGGAGGCCGCGACGAGGGTGGCCAATGATGGAGCCGGCTCCACGCTGGGATCATCCGTGCCGTCCTGCGCACGGGTGCGTTTCCCGGCGCCGGCTACGCTGGTCCCCTCGCGCGACTCGGCCGGGGGCTCAATTGCTGGCGCCGCAGAGGCCTTCGGATCGGCGGTGGGCTGGGCGTCCGAATCCGTGCTAGGGGCCGTGGTGCGCGGGCTGGAAAATGCAGGCTTGGCAGGACGAGACGTCGCGCCAGCCAGCGATGGCGGTGAGTCTTTCGATGCGGCGAAATTCTCGTGCGCTGACTGTGCCAGCGATGGCAACGAGGAGGACGCCCAGCCTGCGGGCTGTGCAGGTTGCGTGGCGGGTGGTGCGACATCGCCAATCGCGACCGCAGCCGGTGAAGACGGGATTGCAGCGCGCGTGCCGTCAGCCGACGCCGTTGGAACCGCCGCCGCTGTGGTAAGGCCCCGAGCCGAGGCTGTGCTGCCATCTTCGGTCCGTGCACTTCGGGCGAGATTGGCCGTCTGGATCGGCGGCCTGATTGTGGTGCTAGATGGCGCTGTTTCTGGGGCGCCAGCCGAATTGTCCTTCTGCTGGACCTCGGGATCACCGTCGACCGCGTTTCTGTCTTTGCGCAGGGACGGGCGCTCCGTTGCGGTAGGCAGGACCGAACCCGAGCCTTGGGCACTGTCGCGTCCAGCGGCCGCGCCGCGGCTCTCGGGCGAGAGTTTTCTCCCCTGCTCTTGCGCCACCCTGTTCGAGGAACCTTGCCCTGCGGGCGTGGACCCCGGCGATGCCTGGTTCAGTCCGCGGCTTCCTGCTTGGGTGGCGGATTCCCGTGAATGCAACTCAGCCTGCGCGTTGGGCGAGCCGTGGATGCCGGCCGCGGTGGGCTGGGCGACTGTCTGGAGGCCCTGTGCGGGTCGCCCGTCGGCTCTGGCGTAGTCCACGGCCGTGGCAGCGGGTTGAGGAGCGCCCTCGGCCTTTGTCGCGGGGGAGACGACGCTTGTGTGCGGCACCAACGGGACCAGCGCACCGGGCTCGGCCTCGGCTGTACCGGAAGCCGCCTGCGATCTGCAGAGCGACCCGTGGAGCATTTGGACGAAGGTGCCGTCGTGCCCGCTACGAGAGGCTCTGCCAGGGCCGGAGGAAACAGGACTGACTTCGGGGTGCGCAAGGGCGGCGGGGGTGACTTTCATGGGGCTCCCTTTTTGCCTGCGGTCGGCTTGCGCGTCGCGATCTCGGTGGCCAGCTCGGCGGCCTGTTCCGGTTTCAGGTACCCCATCACGGCTCCGGCGTCGGCCGGCCGCATGCGACGTAGAACCTGGGCTGCGAGGCGGCGGTCCAGAAGTGACAACACGGCCGCCGCCTGTTCAGGCTTCATCCCCTTCAGGGCCTTGGACACGCTTTCGAGCTGCTCGCGGGCCATGTCCTTTGCTGCTGCGGCAGCCGCAGAAGAGCTGCCTTCGCTCGACGAACTGCGACCCTCGCCCTCACACGGACCACTCTGCTTGATGAGCGCCTCCAGGCGGGCCGTCTCCTGCCGGAGCGCCTCACGCGCTTGCGCAATCTCCGACGCCAACTGCTCCAGACGCGCCCGATCGGAAACCGGCGCCCCTGCCTCTCCTGGTGTGGCCAGCGACTGACGCAGCTCGCTCTTGAGCGCTGTGGTGGTCAGGGTGGGCAGGACAGGCTGTGCGCTGCGCTTGCCAGACGCGCCCGCGCGCGTACTCTTGCCGCCGCCGGGTCGGGAGGAGGCCTCAGACTTGTCAGGGTTCGCTTCGCGCTTCTGCGCCGAAGACCGAGCCTCGCCCACACCGTTCTGCGTCCCGCCGGCAGCTTCCGGCGCAAGCGCTCGACCCGACGAACCGTTCGCGCCCGAGGGTCCCCCGCCCGCGGGAAAACTGGGCGGTGCGGGCAGGGGTGGGGCCGACGGAGAAGGCGCCGCCGGGGCGGCCACCGCTGGGATCTGGGGTGGCACAGGGGCGCCGCCGGGGGTGGCGGCTGCGCTGGCCGCCGCCAGCCATAGATGCAACAATACGCTAGTCATGGCGCTCCTGCTTTGCCGGGGCCGCGGCCGGTCCTGCCAGCGCGCGCTTCAGTTCGGCCATGGTTTGCTCAAGCGTGAAACGCTCCCCCGGGCCCTGGCGAAGCACGTTGTTGACTTCATTGATGCAGCGAAGAGATCGGTCGACGCGTGGATTGGTGCCGGCCACGTACGCGCCCACCTCGATGAGATCGGCGGTCTCCCGGTAGGCTGCCAGAACCTCGCGCGTCTCTTGCGCCAGCTCGCGATGGCCCGCTGACACAATGTCGGTCATCACACGACTCACGCTGTTGAGCACGTCCACCGCGGGGAAATGTCCCCGTTGGGCCAGCCTGCGGGCCAGCACGATGTGGCCATCCAGGCACGCGCGTGCCGCATCGACCACCGGGTCAGTGAGATCGTCGCCTTCGGCCAGTACGGTGTACATGGCCGTGATGCTGCCCACGCCCTCCACGTTTCCGGCGCGCTCCACCAAACGCGGCAGCAGGGCAAACACCGATGGGGGATAGCCGCGCGCGGTGGGAGGCTCGCCCGCGGCCAGCCCGATTTCCCGTTGCGCCATCGCAACCCGAGTGAGCGAGTCGAGCAACAAAAGCACGCGCTTGCCGCGGTTGCGAAAGTACTCAGCCACCGCAGTGGCGGCCATGGCGGCCCGTACACGCACCAGCGGCGGCTCGTCGCCCGTGGCCACTACCACCACGGAACGCTGCAGACCCTGGCCCAGGTCGCGCTCCACGAACTCGCGCACTTCGCGGCCCCGTTCGCCGACCAGCCCCACCACGATGATGTCGGCGTCGGCGCTGCGCGCGAGCATGCCGAGGAGCACGCTCTTTCCCACTCCCGGCCCTGACATGATGCCCATGCGCTGGCCCTCGCCGCAGGTCAGGCAGGCGTCGATGGAACGGATGCCTAGCACCAGAGGCTTGCTGATGCGCCGCCGGCTCATGGCGGGCGGAGGCGGCGCGTGCAAGGGCACCCGCGTGTGCAGAAGCGGACACGCCAGGCTGTCGAGCGGCTGCATGGCCGCATCGACCACGCGCCCGAGCAGCGCCTCACCCACGACGATCTCGCCCGCGCTGGCGCGGGGAATGACTGGGCAACCTTCGCCGATGCCCCGGACATCGCCGAACGGCATCAGGATGGCTTGCGAACCGGCGAAGCCCACCACCTCAGCCGCGACGGTGCGGCTCCCGGCGGCGTGAATCTCGCACGAGGTTCCCACCGCCACCTGGGGCAGAGCCGCCTCCACCACGATGCCCGAGGCTCGGGTCACCCGGCCCGCCAGCACGCAAGGCTCGGCGTGGGCCAGCTGGTTGCGGATCTCTTGCAGATTGAGCAGGCTCACGATCTCTCCTCCCACGTCCCCGTGTGCAGCGCGTGGCGCAGTTCCTCCAGGCGGGTATTGATTCGCCCGTCCACGGTGCCGAGATCGCCCGTGACCATGCAGTCGCCCCGCTGCAGGGACGGATCCGCAACCACTTCGATCTCAGCTGCCGCCACCGACGAAATGGCTTGCGCGCCGCCTTGGTTGAGCGCCTCCTCGACCAGACGGGCATCCTCGGGGCAAAGCCGCAGCTTGATGTGGCGGGACTCGCCCAAGCGGCGAATCGCGCTGCGCACCAGCCCCACCAGGTGCTCGACGTTGGCGGTCAGATCAGTTTCCAGGATCCGGCGCGCCACCATGAAGCCCACCTCCAGCGCGTCGGAGCGGGCCTCAGCGGCCAGCCGTTCGGCGGCCTGGCGCAAGAACTGGGCCGCGCTGCCAATGCGCTCGCTGACTTCCGCGGCAACCTCTTGCATATCGATGACCGTGGGGGGCGTGGAGCGCTCCGGCGCACTGGCTGTCGGGGGCGCCGACGGACGGCGCGGCAACGCACCCCCAAACGCCGCCGACTCCACATGCGGCTGGCTGGGTACCCGACCCATGAAGGTGGGCCGGCGGGTGGGGGCCTCTCCGTTGCGCGCGATCATCGTGTCAGACCATCCTTTCCGTTGGGTTGACGATGCTGATGCGACCCTGCTCAGCCAAACCAAAGGCAGTCTTGACCAGCTCGGCCTGCGCCGCCTCCACCGCAGCGAGCTTGACCGGACCCATGGCGCCGATCTCGTCTTCCAGCATCTGGCCAGCACGGGTCGACATGTTCTTGAGGAAGCGCTCCTTCACCACAGGGGGCGCGCCCTTGAGGGCAACCGTGAGCTGGGTCATGTCAATCTCCCGGATGAGGGTCTGCATGTCGCGATCGGAGAGGTGGGTGAGGTCGTCGAAGGTGAAGAGGCGCGAGCGCAAAGCCGCTCCCAGCTCGGGGTCGTCCTTCTCGATTTCGCCCACCACCTCGCTTTGCTCGGCCGCCGGCACCGAGCGCAACAGGTTCACCGCCGTGTTGCGCCCGTCGAGCTTGCGCGCATTGGCCGGCACGGCGGCGCCGAGCTCCTGAGACAGGGCCTGACCCACTTCCTGCAAAACCTCAGGCGCCACGGTCTCCAGCGAGGCCAGCCGGCGCAGGATCTGGGGACGCTGCGCCTGCGGGATGTGCCTGAGCACGGCCAGCGCGTGAGCTTGGGCCACCGTGCCCAGCACGACGGCCGCGGTCTGCGGCTGCTCGCGCGAGAGCAAGAGCGCGAGGGCTTCGGGATCGGCGTTGGCGATGTTGGTGAAGCCTTCTTCCGCCGCCACCGAGGAAGCGGGAAGATCCTCAAACACGCGGCGCGCGACATCTTGGCCGAGGGCCTTGGTCGCGGCATCACGCAACAAGCTGTCACCTGCCACGGCCTCGGCGTCGAGCCCAGTCATGGTCTTCACGAAGGACGAGAGCGCCGCCGGGATGGCCGCAGGGGCCTTGCGCAGGCTGCGCGCCCCGAGAGCGATCTGGCGCACCGTGCTTTCGTCGAGGGACTTGAAGATCTGGGTAGCCACCTCCGGCCCCAGCCCGAGCAGCACCGCCGCAGCCCGCTGGGCACCCGGCCCTGCCGACACGCCAAGTGCGGTCGAGAAAGCGTCAGACATGTGCGTTCTCCTTGCCTTCACGGGTTGCTTCGCTGTCCGCGTTAACCCACGCCTTCAGCAAATGGGCTGCCTTTCCGGGATCGGTCTTGCCCAACTCGCGCGCCCGCTCGCGCAGGGCGGCGCTGTTGTCGCCCGACACCAGCTTCCAGTTCTCACCCGACTGGTTCATCAAGGCCATGTCCACATCCCCCACCCGCGTGCCCGGTTGCAAGAGCGCAATTGCCGACGAAGTCCGGCGGAAGAGGCGGACGAGAAAGAGCAGGCCCACGACGCCCAGCGCGCCCCAGCCCAGCAGTTTGCCGAGGCGCCAGTACTCGGGGCGCTCCCAGATCGGGGCCTTGACGTCCGCCTCCTCGACCTTGGCAAAGGCCGCACTGGAGATCTCGAGGACGTCGCCCCGCTGCGCTTCGAATCCCATCGCCCGCTTAGCCAACTCGGCGAAACGGCGCACGTCTTCTGCCGGTCGCGGCTTGCCGTCTACGCCGTCCACCACGACGGCGGCCGAGAGGCGCACGATGCGCGGGCCGCGGGCGACGGTCCGCGTGACTTTCTTGCCGATCTCGTAGTTGCGCACTTCATCTTCGCGATTGGTCTGCGCGCGGGTGGCGCCCGAACTGCCGCCGCCAGTGGCACCCATGGGTTGGTTGGCGGCAGCGCCGGCCACGCCAGTTCCGCTGCTGCCGTCGCTGCTGACGCTCTCCGATGTCTTGCGCTCGCTGCGCACCGTGGCCGTGTCAGGGTCGTAACTATCCTGGGTCGTCTCGATCTCGGTGGTGTCGAGGTTCGCGGTCACGCGCGCCACCACAGCAGTGCGCCCCACCGCAGGCTCGAGCACGTCGACGATGCGCTGTTCAAGCGCACTCTCGATCTCTCGCTCCTGCGCAACCAACTTGCCGGTTTGGGAATGATCGCCTGACAGCACGGTGCCCCGCTGGTCCACGATGGTGACGCTGTCAGCGTCCAGTCCCGCGACTGCTGAGGCCACCAAATGTCTGACGCCAGCCAGTTCGCGCTCGTGCATGGTCCGACCCGGTTGCAAGTTGAGGACCACCGCGGCCGCCGCGTGCCGGTCATCGTCGCGGTAAAGGCCCTTCTCGGGCATGGTCACGTGCACGCGCGCCGAGCGCACGGCTTGCAGCCGCGAGATGGTGCGCGCCAGCTCGCCCTCGGTCGCCCGGCGCAGGTTCACCCGCTGGGTGAACTCCGACGCGCCGAAGTCGCTGCGGTCGAACAACTCGAACCCGACCCCGCCCCCGCGCGGCAAGCCCTGCGAAGCCAACAACAAGCGAGCGTCGTGCACTTGTGAAGCGGGAACCGCCAGCGCGCCCCCGTTCGCCTCGCTGCGGAAAGGGATGCCAGCGGCCTTGAGCGCGGCCGCTGCCTCAGAGGCGTCTTCGGGCGATAGGTTGGTGAACGCGTATTGATAGGTGGCGCCGCTGCCAAACACGCTGACCAACACCCCCGCCACCAGCGCCAAGCCGACCAGAGCGCCGAGCAGCATCCGCGCCCCTGGGCTCATTTCTGCGAAACGACGGGGAAAACCACGAAGCATTTTGTTGACTTGGTCCATGGCTTACACGCCCATGCGCATGATCTCGTTGTAGGTCTCGACGACCTTGTTGCGCACACGCACCGCCAAACGCATGGCTACATCGGCCTTTTCCAGTGAAAGCGCCATCTCGTGCAGGTTGCCTGCACCTGCCGCCACTTGCGTTGCCTGCTGGTCGGCCTCGACCTGCAGTTTGTCCACTTCGCCCAGGGCGCGGCCCAGCTCGCCGGCGAAGGCGGTGGCGTTCGCGGGCTTGCGGCTCTGTTCGATGGCGCGCTCGGCCCCATCCAGGCCATTGATTTTTGCGAAGGCGAGGTCCATTTCAGTGCGCATGGCTCTTGTCCGTTAGCAGTGGTTCTTCATCGGGTGATGTCGAGGCCACGGGCGGCCATCTGCTTGAGCGTCTCCAGCGCCGTCGCGTTGGCGTCGTACGAGCGCGACGCAGAAAGCAGGTTGACCACTTCGTGCACGGGATTCACGTCGGGAAAGGTTACAAACCCGTCGGCGTCGGCGTCCGGGTGTCCGGGGCTGTACACTTTGCGGCCGGGACCGTTGTCGGCCACAATGCGCGACACGCGCACACCCATGGGCCCAGTCGCATTCGGCGCGATTTCACTGGCGTCACCCAGGGGCATGGCTTCGAACACCGGGTCGAGCCGGCGGTACATGTTGCCGTTGGCGTCGCGGGTGGTCTCGGCGTTGGCCAGATTCGACGAGGCCAGGTTCACACGCACGCGCTCTGCCGAAAGCGCCGTTCCGCTCACATGCAGGGCCGTCAGAAAATCCATTCCCATGCTTCGCCTTTCCTAGGTGCCGTCCGAGGCCACATACTTGAGGATGGCCAGCTTGCGAGCGGCGGCCCGCGCACTGGCGCCGTACTGCAAGGCGTTCTCGGCCATGGCCACCATGGTCCGGTCGAGATCCACCGTGTTCCCATCCAAGGAAGCGTTGTTCGACGCGATGTCCACCACCGGCAGGTCCTTGGGCGACAGCTGGGCATCCTGGGCGCTGGCGCTGCCGATGGGCACACCGGTCTCCAGGTGACCGGGCGCCGTGGTCACGGCCTCCAGCGCGGCGCTGGGCTCGGATCGGTTTGCTACCGAAGCCATGGCCGCGGTGAAGTCCACGTCCTTGGGACGAAAGCCCGGCGTGTCCGCATTGGCCGCGTTGGCGGCCAGCAGGTTGTGGCGTAGCAACCTTACGTCGAGGCTGCGTTCGAGCTGGCTGAGGGTTGCATCGAAGATCTTCACGATATCCTTCCCTCTTGCCAGTCGCGTGCCAGGACCGTCCTTCCGACCGCCGGGTTCATGGCGCCTCCGAGGATTGCTCTCCGGCTGCCTCGGCCGACACACGAGCAGCCGTAGCGCGCGCGAGCGTGGTGTAGGCCAAGGTGAGGTCACGCGTGACCTCGCCGGCGACCATCTGCGTTTGTGCGGCGGCGACAAGGTCATCGTCGCTTCCCTGCAGGTCGCCAAGGACCGCCTTCCAACGGGCACCTGTCAACTTGCCGTGGCCCAGGCGCGTCTCGGCAAACTCGCCCACCACACGTGCGCGTGTACGATCACCGCCCGCCAGGTAGAGTTCCATGGTCCGAAGCAAGAAGTCGCTGAGCAGGTCCTTGCTAGAGCCGGCCACCGTCTGGGCGCTCGATGCCATCAGGTTGCCGGCGAAAACGGGCGCTCCCAGCGCAGCCGCTTTCTCCACCGCTGCGTTCATCAGGGCGAGGGCAAGCGGGCCTTCAGTGCGGCCCGGCAGGACCAGGTAGGTTTCCAGGGTCTCGATAGCACCGTCCTTCCCTGGTTGCTCCAGCACGTTGAGCAGCAACTGGCGGCAGTAAAGCTGGGTGGTGCCATCGCACCCGCCGTGGGCGGATTCGATGGCCCTCCGCAGGGCCACCATGGCCGCCGGAAGGTCGTCCATGTACGCAGCCACGCGCGCCGCCCGCAGAAACATCTCGGTATGCGCGGGCTCGGGCAAGAGCGTGCTGTCGAAGACACTCTGTCGCAGCTTGGCCAGGCAGGTGCCGGACAGCTCGCACAGTCGAGCAGCCGCCAGTCTGCCGAACGCTCCCAAGCGGCCGGCGACCTGGTACCAGCTGGCGGCGGTGCCCGGATCTTGGTTCATGAGAGCCAGGTCGCCCAGGCGCATGGCCGCCACCCGACGACCATCGCCTGCCAGCGCGCGGCGGAACTCCACCGCAGCAACGGTGTACTGGCCCGCGCGATAGGCGCACTCACCCCGTGCAACCGGCGTGTTGCCCGGACACCCGTCGCCAAAACGAAAGGCGACGGGACTGTAGAAGACCTGAACCTGATTCTCCTCACCGCGCCAGGGCACTCCACGCAGCTCGTAGATCTCCAGGAAGAGTTTGCCCTTGTCCTGCGCCAACACGCCGTCAAGCCGGCGGGTGACACACTGGAGGATGACCGTGTTGTGATCCACCAGGGTGCGCGGGCAGAGCCGCGAGCCTGCAGCAGCGATCTTGGAGGCCAGGCCGGCGCTGTCGCGACTGGAACGTAGTTCGATGCGCTTGTTGAAGGGATAGAGCGTTAGGGTCACGCTCTTAGCAGGGAGCGGGAGCGGGATGCGCTCGACCGTTGCCACCGTGGGTAGCCGCGGGGGTGCCTCGGTGACCTCTGCGGCCAGCACAAGGAGAACGGCAGGAACAAACATCGCGTTGCCGGAAGATGCAGCCCTTGTGCCGGGTTTCAGCGAAGCGTTCCGGGTGCAACTAGATGAGCGATTTCATCTAGACAAGCGCCCACCGCTGAGAACACAGAGGGGAGAGGAGAGGACACATCGCAGCCTGACGGCCGCAACCAAAGGGATCACTCCGGCCACGGCCACGGCCACGACCACGACCACGACCACGGCCTCCTGCAACTGTCGCGACACCGTCGAGAATCTTCGCGGCTCGCGAAGAAACGCGACGTTAGTAGTACAGAGGGCGCTTCGGCGGCGGGATCGGCCCGTAGGGGCGACCTGCGGTCGCCCGAAGGCGACGCCGGCGAAGCGCGCGCTCCCATGGCGAAACGAAGTCTCCTTCCCTGTCACTGATCTGGCGCGACAGGAAACTTGCCAGTCACGGAGCTGACACATCAGCAGCGCGACGACGCAGCTTTTCCACCAAGGTCGTGCGGCCGAGGCCGAGCAGACGCGCGGCCTCCTTCTTGTTACCGCCGGCTTGCTCGAGCGCCAGGCGGATGTAGGAATCTTCCAGCGTGCGCAGAAGGGTGGGCAAATCCACCGGCAGCGAGAGTGTCCCGGGCAGGCAGGGGACTGGCGTCGCTCCCCCACTCGCGCCTTCTCCAGCATCCGGCGCCAGGGCCACGGGCCCACGCCGAACGGGAGCATCCAGCAGTTCGCTGCGTTCGGACGAAGAGACCGGCTCGGGAACCGCGTCGAAGTCCGCCCAGATCTCCTGTGAAACTTCGCCCACGAGCGCCGAGCCCTCATTGGCGTTGTCGAGTAGGCTGCCGTCGTGCACTTCGAGGAATGAGGTGGGCAGGTCGGCCAGCTCGATGACGCGACCCTGCGCGCACACTGACAGGCGCTCGACCAGGTTCTCCAGCTCGCGAACATTTCCCGGCCAGTCGTAGCTCTCAAGGCGGTGCATCACTGCAGAAGTGACCGGCCGTTCTTCCCCGTGCCGTTTCCAAAAATGGTGGAACAAGGTCACGATGTCGCCGCGCCGGGCGCGCAGGGGGGGCAGGTGGACCGGGCACACATGCAAGCGGTAATAGAGATCACTGCGAAAATGGCCCAACCGCACCTGCTCCGCCAGGTCGCGGTTGGTTGCAACCACCAGGCGAAAATTGGCCGTGACCGAGGTCGAGCTGCCCACGGGCTCGTAGGTTCTCTCCTGCAGCAGGCGCAGCAGCTTGACCTGCATGGGCAGCGACAACTCGCCGATCTCGTCGAGGAAAAGCGTACCGCCTTCGGCCATGGCGACGCGGCCGCGGCGCGAGGTCGTAGCGCCAGTGAAGGCGCCGCGCACGTAGCCGAACAGTTCGCTCTCGATGAGGGACTCGGGTATCGCCCCGCAGTTGACCGGGACGAAGGGGCGGTCGGCGCGGGTGCTGTGCGCGTGAATCAGGCGCGCGAAAACCTCCTTGCCCGTTCCGGTCTCGCCCGTGAGCAACACGGTGGCATTGCTGGCGGCGATGCGCGTGCAGGTCGCGCGAATGGCGGCGATGGGGGAGCCAGGACCGTAGATGAGACCCGGGGCGCAAGGCAACGAATCAGAAACCGCTGCAGATTCGCTGGAAGGAGCCGTGTTCAACATCAGATGACCTCTTTGTGTGTGTTGCCGAAGTCCTCTTGATCCTGATCCTCTGGCGGCGTCCGCTGTCGCAAGAACTCGCCGAACTCACGCGGCAGATGAAAGAGCAGTGTGAAGCGACCCATACGCACGGTCTCGCCACCTCGGAGGCGGCAGGGCTTGCGCGGGGTCAGCTGCAGGTCGTTGACGAAGGTGCCATTCGTCGCACCCAGGTCGGTCAGTCGGTACTCGCCATCCACCAGCGCCAAGATGCAGTGCCGCGTCGAGATGGTGTACTCGGGGATCGCCAGATCATTGTCCGATGTGCGGCCGATGGTCACAGGTCCGGGCACCGAGTTTCGGCCCTTGACCACCGGGAAGACGCGCCCTGCCAGGGCCGTGGCCTGCAGCAGATCGCTGCTCATGGCGATCATCGTGCCGCCTCGGCTCGACTTCCCATCGAGCAAACCGCCAATGCCGGCCACGACGAGAACCGGCCAGGGATACGCACGTGCAAACGACTGCGGACCCAGTCGCCGATATTCTGCCTCGAATTCCGCTAGGTACACCGGCATGGATGCGCCCTGCGCTGCTGACAGATCAGGTCATACCTTTGGTCGGGAGTTTCTGTCTCGAAGCCGGGGTTCACGGTAGTGAGCATTGCAATGGCCGATCCAACCTGAACGTGTGGAAACCAAGGCCTTTGCTGCGGCCAGGCGTCGGATTTCCGACGGCACTCTTGGCCCTGCGAGGTGTCGGCAAACCGACACTTACCCTCCCCCACACTGTCCGCCCCCAATCCCGCCCAGGCCCGGCGGTGGTTAAGAACGGCGGAGGACGCAATCGCGTAGCCCGGCTAGCGTTTGCGCGAGGGTCGCCTCGTCGATCGCCGTCGCGCTTCGAATCTCGTCCACGACCCCGGGCGCCCGGCTGATGTCGTCCCGCCGCAAGTGAAACCCTTCGAGAGACGCCAGCGCATCGGCCAACCTGATGGCGTTGCCCAGGGACCAGCCCGCTGTGGCTTCTCCGCCAGCGCGTTCGATGGCTTGTGCCGCAGCGTCGGAAAGCTGCCACGCGCACGCCACCCGCGCGCCGGCCGGCGCCGAGGTGACTTCGATGCATCTGATCATCAGATCATCGGATACTAGACGGCGACCTTTAGTGCTGGCCATCTGCCGCTCAACGTCGAGCAAGAGCGCGCCCACCCTAGTTTGCGCAGGTGCACGAACTGGGCCGAGTGTCTTGCTCGGAACCCTGGGAGAGTTCCGACACCTCCCGCGAGGGCTAGACCGCCGGCTTGCAGGACGGCGTCGGGATCTTGACGCCCTCATTTAGGAATCGATGGCGGCGAGCCGACAACCTAGGCGAAGGCAGCTCCGATCGACACTTCAGGCAGCCGGATATGCAAGCCATGAAGATCCCCCACCCGCGCTATCTTTCTCCGCTCCTTGGAGTCGGCGGTTTCGTTGCGATTGCCATCCTGCTTGGTGTCGGGCGGGGACCGACGGTGTCGGCGGGGGTGCTCGCGCTCTCCGTGCTTGGGTTCGCCATCGGCTACACCCTCACACGCGCAGCGGGGGCGGGCCATGGCAAGGCCGAGACGGCCAAGTCGAGCCTTGCTGCGGTGACGGCCAAGTCCGAGGAGCGGTTGGTCAGCCTGGTCGAGGTCGCGCCCGAGCCAGTACTGGCGTGCGCCGGCGGCCGCGTTGTCTACGCCAACCACGCGGCCGTGACCGCGCTTCATTGCAAAACCGCCGAAGAGCTGACCACACACGAATTCCTCGACCTGGTCGAAGGCAAGGATCGGCAATGCATGGCCGAACGCCTGCGCGAGATGCTGTCCAGCGGACGGCCGGCGCCATCGGCCGAGGTCGACTTTTTGTGCCGCGATGGAAGCCGCGCAACCTTCGACGTGTTCTACTTGCTCACCGAGTTTCACAATGAACGCGCCATCCTTCTCCTCTGCCGGGATGTGACCGAGCGCAAGCAGCTTCAGGGCCACCTGATGCTGGCCGATCGGCTGGCCTCGCTCGGCACTTTGGCCGCGGGCGTGGCCCACGAGATCAACAACCCGCTGCTCTACGTGAGCATGAACCTGGAATACGTGACCAGCGAGGTGCAAAAGATTTCCGGCCAACTGGCCGGTGGGGGCCCGCTCAAGGCGGCCGAAGTGATGCCGCAACTCGAAGCCCTGGACAGGCCGCTGCACGAGGCACGGGAGGGCGCCCAGCGCGTGAAGGACATCGTACGCGACCTGCGCTCGTTCTCGAGCGGCGGCGGGGGCGAGCGAGTCTGGCCGGTCGACATCTGCGCCATCATCGAATCCGCCCTACGCATGACGCGTAACGAGATCAAGTACCGCGCCGAGGTCGTGCGCCAGTATGGTCAGACGCCTTTGGTCGATGCCAACGAGTCGCGTATCGCGCAGGTGTTCCTCAACCTGCTCATCAACGCCGCTCAGGCCATCCCGGAAGGCAACGTGCCCAACAACGAGATCCGCATTTCCACCGCCACCGACCGGGCGGGTCGTGCCGTCATTCAGGTCCAGGACAGCGGCGTGGGCATCCCTCCCGACGTCTTGCCACGGGTTTTTGATCCCTTCTTCACCACCAAGCCGGCCGGCAAGGGAACCGGGCTCGGCTTGGCCATTGTGCACCGCATTGTGACGGGGTTGAAAGGGGAAATTTACATCGAAAGCCAGGTGGGCTCAGGAACCACCGTGCGCCTCGTTCTGCCGCCGGCCAAGGGTGCCCCCCAGGTCTGCGAGGCAAAGCCGCTCTGCCCCCACGACGCGGGCGTGCGCGACCAACGTCGCTTGCGTGTGTTGCTGATTGACGACGAGACTGCTCTGGGCACGGCGCTGCGTCGCTGCATCAGCCGCTACTGGAACGCGAGTTTCGTGAACGACGGCCGCCAGGCCCTCGAGCTTCTGCGCCGCGACGGCGGCTACGACGTCATCGTATGCGACCTGATGATGCCTGAGGTGACAGGCATGGACATCTACGAGGAGCTGACCCGGACCAAACCCGACCTGTCCAAACGGATGTTGTTCATGACTGGCGGGGCTTTTACCGAACGAGCCCGCACCTTCCTCGAAAACGTGCCCAACCGTTACCTGGAAAAGCCATTCGACTTGGCTCAACTAGAAGCCGCTGTTCGTTCGGTAGCGGCCAACTGAGGAAAGACTATCGCCATGGTTAAACTGTCGACATCGGTGCTTGAAGAGCTTTGGTTTGGTGAGGACGATCCGGCTACTGCTGACGCCAAAGCAGCGCAAAGCATCGCTGCCCATTCCGCCGAGCTCGAGGGATTGAGGCCTTTCCCGGTCGTGGTGCAGAAGGTGCTTGCGTGCGTCTCGCACCCCGACTTCAGGATGGAGCAGGTGCGCGATCTCATCGAAGAGGATCCAGCCCTGGCCGCCCGCATCCTTCGGGTGGCCAATTCGGTTGCGTTCCAAACCCGGGTGCCCTGCGCCTCCATCCAGGAGGCCATTGTGAGATTGGGCGCCCGCACGGTGACCGATCTGGCCAGTGGCATGGCGGCCATGACGGCGTTTTCTGACCTCAACGGTGCAGGCAAGGCCGTGCGCGAGCACTGCGTGGGAACGGCCGCCATCGTGCGCGCGCTGGCCTACCGCCTAGACGACGGGGCCGCCCCTGCGGTCGCCTTTTTGGCCGGTCTTCTGCATGACATCGGCAAGCTCCTCATTATGCAGACCCGCCACCATACTTACGCGGAATTGGTGCGGGCCTCCGCCGGGACTACCGACGAGATCCACCTTCGGGAACGGGAGTTCCTGGGCTACGATCACGCGGTGCTGGGCGGGCATGTTCTAGCCAAGTGGGGCCTACCCGAGCCCGTGCCGAATGTCGTGGCCTGGCACCACCAACCCGCGCGCGCCTATCAGCAAGGAGTCCCGGTGGCGGTCCTGGTGGCCATCTTGCGTATCGCGGATGTGATCGACACCCTGGTCTGCAACGACAAGGCGATTGACGGAGCCATGGCCAAGCGTTTGGCCGGCGGACCAGATGCGGTTCACGCCGGCCTTTGCGAACGCGATATCGCGGCCGCATTTGCCGAGGCACCCAGACTTCGCGGCGAGGCCTTGATGCTCTTCCGCTAACGGGCCTGGCGAGGAACACGGACGATGAGCCACACCAACTATCCCACCTACGGCTTCGGCGAACACGCCATTGCCGGTGATGGAATTCTGGTTGAGTCGGGCGCAGAGTTCGCGGCGCGCCTGCGCGCCCATTTCACGTCGCCCGGCTACACCCCTCCCCTGCTGCCGGCTGTCGCCCTCGAAGTACACGCACTGGCCCAGCAGTCGAATGTGGACGTGGCCAGGGTGGTGGAGATGATGAGAAGGGACCCCATGTTGGCGGGGCGCGTGCTCAAGATCGCGCAGTCGGCGGCCTTCGCACCCGTGGGGGCCCTCACCTCACTGCAGGACGCGGTGGTGCGGCTTGGTCTGCGCAGCCTCTCGGAGATTGCCTGGGAAGTATCGCTCGGCATGCGCGTCTTCCGCTCGCACGCCTATGCCGAATCGATGGAGATCGTGCGCCGCCACAGCACAGCCTGCGCCTATCTGGCCCGCATGGTGTCGGGGTTCACTTCCCTGGCCTCGGAATACGCCTTTCTGTGTGGGTTGCTCCACGACATCGGGATGGCGGCGGCACTCATCGTGCTAGGTGAGCAGAAGACCACGGCAGCGGGATTCGACCCCACCCTGCTCCCGATGGCGCTGCAGCAGTGCCATCAGGAGGCGTCGGCCGTGGTGGCTGGTCTGTGGAAGCTGCCTGCCGACGTGACGCTTGTGCTGGGCCACCACCACGATGTGGTGATCGATGGATTCGTGCACCCGCTGGCCGCAGTGGTGGCGCTGGCCGATGAGCTGACCCGCGACCTGGGATTGGGCGTGGTGCTTGGCGGCCACAACTGCGATGTGACCAGCGACACCGCGCTGGCCCATGCCCGCAATGCCTTGGGGTTCGACCGCGCGCGTATGGAGAAACTGGGACGAGAGGCCAAGAAGCTGATCTCCTCGCTCGAGCGCGGGTCAGCCGTGGCGACCGCGGCATCGAACGACCGACCAAAAGCCCAGAGGTCCAAGCGATGACAGCCCGCGAGCTGCTCGCCCTTTCGTCTGCAGAGGCTGCTTCAAGATCAGCGGCACCGCAGGTAAGCTCCCCTCGCATGGCCGACGCTTCTGACCTAATCCCCCGCGTTCTCGATCTGATGAATCGGAATGCCCTGCGCATTCCGCCCTATCCGGCGGTCGCTGTGCGCCTGCGGCGGGTGATTGCCCGGGGCGAGTATGGAATTGGTGAGCTTGAGCGGATTGCCGGTGAGGATCAGAGTTTGGCCGCGACCCTGCTCCGTTACGCCAACTCGGCGGTCTACCGCCGGGTCACGCCCACCAGCACCCTGGGGGCGGCCATCATGCGCATCGGCGCCAGCGAGGTGGCGCGCATCGCCCTGGCCCTCAGCGTGGGCGGCTTCGCCGTCGAGGGTGGGACGCTGGCGAGGGTTCGCTGCCGGGTCTGGCGACAGGCGTTATTGGCGGCGTTGTGCTGTCGGGCCTTGGCTTACTGGCGTCAGACCGACGCTGAAGAGGCCTATGTGTGTGGGCTGCTGCATGACTTTGGACGGCTGGTGGCCATATCCGGCTTTGAAGATGTCATGGGGCGCACGCACGACAAGCGCGTCTTGTCCGAGGCATGCTGGGCTGACGCGGCAGAACAGGTGCACCTCAAGATCGGTTTGCTCACCGCGCAGCGCTGGAACCTGTCGCCCTTGCTCTGTTCGGTGATCGCGAACCATCACACACCGGAGCGATCGGGTAGCTATCGGTCGATGGTGGACATCGTCGCCGCAGCCGACAAGCTGGTGGACGCCCTGGACAAGGAGCCCCATCCCAGCGCCAACGACTTGATGAAGGCGGCGCACTTGCGGGTTGACGAGGCCGAATACATGATGGGCATCCTGTCCACTGTGGCCGCATCCGTCAGCGCCATCGACGAGACCACCGCAGTGCCCGAAGTCGAAGCAGTGCCGGCCACGAGCCAGGTGGCACGACCGCCGAGCGCGCTCGCGCCGCCCCACAAGCCGGTTGAGTTGAAAGTGAGTCTTCTGCGTTCGAGTGGCAATGTCGCCTGCCAGGGCACCTACCTGTCTCGCGAAGGACTCGCCTTTGTCGGCAAGATCAAGATTCGCGAAAACAGCATGATCCGGATCGCCGTGGAGACGCCCAAACAGACGCTCGATGTGTGGGCCGTGGTTGCGTGCTGCGAGCCCGAAGGCGAGGCCAACCGGATTGAGGCCAAGCTGTTCGCGGTGGCGCCTGAGTTGCAGACGGCTTGGGCCCAGCTTTTCGCCTCGGTCTGAGAACGATTCCGGTTGCCGTTCACAAGTGCTTGAGCGCGTCGTCCGACGGCTCGGCCTTGCTGTGGCTTTGCCGCTCCCAGGATCGGCTGACGATCTCTTTGGAGCCCAGCCCGATGGCGAGAGCAAGGGCGAGCACAATGCCGCCGAAAAGGATGGCGAAGCCTAGGCGAACAATGTCGCCGCCGATGCGCAGATGGTCGAGCGCCATGGCCGCGGCGAAGACCAGCACCAGCCATTTCATCGCCATGCTCAGCAGGCGCGCCGACTGGATCTGCATGTTGACCGCGCTGATGAGCACCGCGCGCGCGAGAAAGCGCGCCAGCAGGACGCCCAACAACACCACCACGATGGCCGTGCCCAGGTTGGGCAAGGATTCCACCACACGGGGGATCAACTGGGGCGTGACCCCGGCCCCGAACGCGGTCAACCCGACCAACCAGCCCAACACCACCACCGTCCACGTGACCGTCTTGCGCAATAGCAGCGTCGGACTGTTCTTGGGTGACCATTCGGCCAGAACGACAAAGTCCCACTTCTGCAAGCGCTTGTCGAAGTCAAACGCGCGCAGGATGAGGCCCAGCAAGGCGCCCAGCAGCCAGCCCAATAGCGACGACAGCAAGACTGCGAGCACCAGGGCCAGCAGCCCGGGCAAGAAACTGGCTACGCCCACCAAGACGCGGTGGGTGGCCCCGTAGAGTGCGTCTTTGATTTGGTCCCACATGAAGAAACGCTCCTTTCTCCGCCGCTCGGACTAGGGGTTGAAGCGATCGGGCCAGCGCCAGCGAGAGATGAGGTATGGCTTCTGGGCCTCGTAGACCAGGGAAAGCTGTTGCACCCTCCGCTCCACGTCCTGGGAGGACGCCGCGCCCATCTCGCGCACGAAAGAGGCCAGCCACCCAAGGTAGAGCGGGGTCAGCGCGCGTAGGAGGTGGCTCCGGTTCATCACGTGCAAGCGGTAGCCGAGCGCGAAGTCGTACACGATGCGCGCCCACAGGTCGTCGGCCAGCGCAGCCCCGGCAGCGTCCTCGCGGGCCAGATAATTGAGCGCGAGCAGCGTCGCCGGTGGCAAGACCGCGGACCACACCTCCTGCAGGGTCCGGCAGCCGAGGCGGAACGACTCCCACATCTTGTGAGCGTCAACCGGGGGCGCGTTGCCGGCCATCTCGACCGGCGTACCGAACCCGCGGATCGGCTCAGAGCCGCGCACCTTCTGCCAAAACGCAACGTTGCGGTTCATCTCGTCAAACACCGAGCCCAGCACCCCGGCCAGGACAGAGCTCAAGTCCAGCGACGGACCGGTGCCCGCGTGTTCGGCCGGGCCGAGGAAGACCTGGCACACGGCGAACTCGCCACAGACGGCTTCACTCAGGGCGCGGGCATCGGTAGAGAGCGCCGAGACCTCGATGTCCCAGACCCTTCTTGCCAGGAAGCGTTCAACCAGACGGCCTGACAGCGCGAACACACTGCCCAGGGGCTGGCGAACCCGCTTGCCGTAGAGCGCACGGGTGAGCGGATACACGATGCCCTTGCTGATGGTCCCGTCGAGCTTGTGCCGCGCGAAACAGGGAGCGACCATGTCGAACTGGTCGTCGAGGATGGGGCGCACAAGCTGCGCCACCCAGTCCGCGCCCATGCTGGTCACGCTGGCATCCAGCACCAAACAGGCGCGGGCGCGCACCTCGTGCGCCAGCTCCAGGATCATGCGCAGCTCCCGGATCGGGACACTGGGGCTCGCCGCGCCGGCGGTGCCGTCAGCCGGCCCCAGCTCGCGCAAGAGCGGGTTCTCAGCGCGCAGGCCGCGTACTTGTTCGCGTGTGCCGTCGTTGGAGCGGACGTCGGCGCTGACCAGCAGGCTGCTCTGCCCGCTGAAGAACTCGCCCAGCCCGGCCTGGGCCGCGCGCAGGACCGACGCAACTGTCCCGGCGTGGTTGAAACTGGGTACCCCGGCCACGATTGCGACGGGGACAGGCGCCGCGGCAGCCGCCGTCGCAATCCGCCGAGACGCGGTGGTGTCGTGCAAGGGCTACCTTTCACTCACCGGATCGCGTACCAGAGCGAGCAGACCGAGAAGAGGGATGCGCGCCCAGGTCGGCCGGTGGTTGAACTCGTAGCCAAGCTCGTAGAAGGCCTTGTCCACCAGAAAGGCGTCGAGCAGGCGGGCGAACGTGTTGCTGTCCGCGGGAACAAAGGCCGCGCCGGCCGCGACGGTGCGGTAGCTGGCCAGAAACGCGGCCGAGGCGAATTTCGACCACAGGCGCTCCCATGGCTCCAGCGTGTCCGCGTCCTGCGGCCGTCGCGCCAGATAGCTCGCCAGGGCGGCGCGGGCGGCGTAGCTGAACGAGCGCAACATGCCGGCTACGTCCTTGAGCGGCGACTGCATCGCGCGCCGTTCCTCGGGCGAGCGCGCCGGTTCGCCCTCGAAGTCCAGCACCACGAAATCGCCCCGCGCCCACAGCACCTGGCCCAAATGGAAGTCGCCGTGGATGCGGATCTTCTGCAACGTCACCTCGGTTTCCTCCAGGCGACGGAAGGCGTCGAGCACCTGCCGGCGCCGCGCCAAGAGCAGACCCACCAGTTCGACTAGATCGTCGGGTAGTGCGGCCAGGCGTGACTTCAACCCGTCGAGCGCATCGGTCGCCCGCTCGCGGAACTGATGGGCGAGCAGGCTGAGGTCGCTCTTGTCCAAGGGCTGGGGACGGAACGCCGGATTTTCGGTTGCCGCCGCCAGCGCCAAATGCATCTCGGCCGTGCGGCGGCCCAGCGTGGCCACTGCCTCGAGGTATAGGCCCATGCCGGCGGTGACAGATTCAGGCAGCGGCTCTTCGGATAGCGACAAGATCGGGCGCTTGCTTGCCTCGATGAGGACGGGCGGCGCCGGTTCCACGGCGTGGGCTTCGTAGTACAGGCGCAACTCCTCCAGCGACCAGTTCCAGCCGTCGCCTTGATTGGCTACCAGCTCCTGCAGCATGCCCAGGGTGAAGCGGGCTCCGTCGCGATCGACGAATTCCAACGCCCCTCCAAAGCGCGGGATATGGGGAAAGCTGCACTCTTCGGAAAGATGGCGCACCATCTCGCAGTCCGGATTGGGGCCGCTGCTGGGCCGGCGGAAGAGCTTGAGGATCAGCTTCTCCCCATAGCGAATCGAGGTATTGCTCTGCTCGGCCGTACTGCGGCTGGCGGGCAGCACCTCGCCGGAATCACCGCGCAGGGTGGCAGCCAGACGGCCGGGCACCCCCAAGAGCGTGCCTCTCTCGAAGCGGACACTCTCGCCGCGCTCGATCGCACCCAGCAGCCACTGGCAGAAACCTTCGTCTACCGCGGCGTCGAAGAACGCGCCCTGTCCGCCCTGACAGGTGGCCAGCAGGGCATCGCGGTGCTTGTCCCGCATACCCAGCATGCGATCCGTAGGCACGCGCACCAAGGGGACGAAATACGACTCCCGGTCACCCTCGGCGTAGCGTACGTCGAGCAGCAGGAGCGCGGCGGCGATGTCAGGTAGCTCTGCAAAATCACTGACCGAGACCGAATCGATCACACGCGACTTGCGCCCGAACCAGCGCTGGCGCATGAGGAAGGGACAGAGCAGGCGCTCGAATGCCGCGCGCGTCGGCAGCGCAAGGGCCTCGCGCAGACTGGCCGCAGCCAGCACCGGCTCACCCGGCTCGCCGTCGACATCGAGCGGCGGCGCGGTCGGAGCCTGCAACTCGAACCACAGATACCCATACGGCCCCAGAGTCAGCCGATAGGGCTCGCGTTGGATGGGCGGGAACTCCACATAGCCCAGCATCTCCACCGGGACCACGCCCTCGAAGCGAGCCAGGTCCAGCTCCACCGGCTGGGCAAAACGCGACAGGTTGGCCACACACAGAATCTTCTCTTTGTCGGAGATGCGCAGGTAGGCCAGGATCTTGCGGTTGGAGGGGCGCAAGAACTCGATGCGGCCGCGGCCGAAAACCTTGAACAGCTTGCGCAGCCCGATCATGTTGCGCGTCCAGTGGAGCAGAGACGAGGAATCGGAAAGCTGCGCCTCCACGTTGACCGACTGGTAACCGTAGACCGGGTCCAGCAGCACCGGGCTGTACAGCCGCGCGGGCAGCGCGCGTGAAAAACCGGCGTTGCGATCGCCACTCCACTGCATGGGGGTGCGCACGCCGTTGCGGTCGCCGAGATAGATGTTGTCGCCCATGCCGATTTCGTCGCCGTAGTACAAGATGGGCGTGCCGGGGAACGACAGCAGGATGCTTTTGAGCAGCTCGATGCGCCGGCGGTTGTTGTCCAGCAGCGGCGCCAGGCGGCGGCGGATGCCCACATTCACGCGCATGCGCGGATCGGCGCTGTAGGCCAGGTACATGTAGTCGCGCTCGCGGTCGCTGACCATCTCCAGGGTCAGTTCGTCGTGGTTGCGCAGAAAGAGTCCCCACTGGCAACTGGCCGGAATTTCCGGCGTGTCCGCCATGATGTCCAAGATAGGCTGCCGGTCCTCCAGGCGCAGGGCCATGAACAGGCGGGGCATGAGGGGAAAGTGGAACGCCATGTGGCTCTCGTCGCCCTCTCCGAAATAGGGCCGCACGTCCACCGGCAACTGATTGGCCTCAGCCAGGATCATGCGGTTGGCGTACCGCTCGTCGAGTGCCGCCCGAATCTGGCGAATGATCGCGTGCGTCTCGGGAAGGTTCTCGCAGCTGGTGCCCTCGCGCTCGACCAGATAGGGAATGGCATCCAGGCGCAGCCCGTCCACGCCTTGGTCTAGCCAGAAGCGCATGGCATCCAGGACCTCGCGCAAGACGTCGGGGTTGTCGAAGTTGAGGTCTGGCTGATGCGAGAAGAAGCGGTGCCAGAAGTAAGCCTTGGCCACCGGATCCCATGTCCAGTTAGACTTCTCGGTGTCGGTGAAGATAATGCGCGCCGCGCTCAGCTTGTGGTCGTCATCGCTCCACACATAGCGGTTGCGCTCGGGGGAACCCGCCGGGGCCTGGCGCGCCGCCTGAAACCAGGGATGCTGGTCCGAGGTGTGGTTGACCACCAGCTCGATCATCACCTGCATGTCGCGACCGTGAGCGGCATCGAGAAAGGCACGGAAATCGTCCAGCGTCCCGTAGGCTGGGTGCACGTTGCAATAGTCGGAGATGTCGTAGCCGTCATCCCGCAGCGGCGATGGAAAGAAGGGCAGCAGCCAGAGGCACGTGACGCCCAGGTCCTGCAGGTAGTCGAGCTTCTGCAAGAGACCGCTGAAGTCGCCTATCCCGTCGTGGTTGCTGTCGAAGAACGCCTTGACCGGCAGCTCATAGATGATGGCGTCCTTGTACCAGAGCGGGTCGCTTGCACTTCCGCTGCGCTTCATGGTGGGAGTTGCCTTCCCCGGCGGGTTCCGCTGCCTTCGGGTCGGTCTGAAAGCCTACCACGTTCCCGGCCGATTTGAAGCGTCCGGTCAGAAACCGAGACTGGCCCCCAGCCGTTTTCCGAGAAGTTGCTGGGCTGTCACAAGGTCGTCACATCGGGCACCTAGCCTGCGCGCAAGGAGATTGAAAACGATGATGAAGAAGCAAGTCCAGAGCATCGTATTGGCAGTTTCGTTGCTGACTGCGCCGGCGGTTCTTGCGCAAGAGACGGTCGGATCCGGGAGCCAGACCCCCGCGGGCGCCGAGGCGTCGCCACCGGTAACCCCGTCGTCTGAATCGGCTGAGGCGCCCGCTTTCGCCCCAGCGACCGAGGCCGCCGCGCCGGCCGCCCCTGCGCTCGACCAGCGGTTGACCGCGGTCGAGAGCAAGCTGGCGGGAACTGAAGAGATGGTGGGAGCCATGCAGTCAAGCGTGGACGGCCTGAAGAAGCTCAAGATCGGCGGCTTCATCCAGGGTCGCTATGAGTACCACCAGGATGCGGTGGACGGCACGCTAAGGCCCAAGAGCGAAAACCGCTTCTACGTTCGCCACAGCTACCTCGGTGCCCGCTACGAGGGCAGGAACGGCGAGTACTTCTTGCAGATCGACGCCAACAACAACGACGGCTTCGCGCTCAAGGACGCCGAGGCCTCCTTTATCGACACCTGGACGCCCCTTCACCTCAAGCTTACCCTCGGTCAGTTCAAAGTTCCCTTCGGCTACGAAATCCTCCAGTCCGATGCGGACCGCGAGATGCCTGAGCGCTCGCAGGTCATCCTGAGCCTTTTCCCTGGTGACCGCGATCGCGGTCTGCGGCTGCAGGGTAGCTACGAAGTGCTTCGTCTGAACGTCGCCCTGGTGAACGGCGCCAGCTTCGGCCAGAAGGATCCCTCAAACTATTTCGGCGTGGTCCAGAATGGCTACGATCCCAATGGCTTCAAGACCGTGGTGGGGCGCCTGGGCGCGGATTTGGGCTGGCTGGTGGGCGGTCTGTCTTGGATGTGGGGACGCACCCTGGACACCGCGTTCGGCAAGCTCGACGTAGTGGACCTCAAGGGCACCGCGCCCACCGTTTCGCCCGACACGTACTTGTACTATTCACAGACGCGCCTGGGGGCGGATATGCAGGGTTACATCGACGTGCCGGAAGTGGGTGGTCTGGCGGTGAAGGGCGAGGTGATCTGGGCGCGCAAGACCAACCTGGGCTACGCGGGCACGCCGGCCAACAGCTGCCTCAATAGCCAGAGCCTCGGCTGGATGGTCACCGTCGTGCAGAACATCGGCCCGTACCTGGGCGTCGCGCTTCGCCTGGACCAGTTCGACCCGCTCCTCTCCAGTACCGTTGATCCCAAGTGCTATGACGCCACCAAGAATCGCGACGCTGATCGTCTGACCCGCCTGGGCGCAGCCCTCTTGCTGCACGGCTCGGCAAACATCAAGTTCACCCTGTCGTACGAGCACCTTTGGGAGCAGGGCCCTGCGGTGGCCAACGACATTCTCACGGCGCAACTGCAGGCACGTTTCTAGGGCCGGAGGAAGATAGCTGGAGCGTGTCGGGAAATTCGGACGCCTGAACGCGCTGTGCTCGCGGCGAGGCATGCGAGGCGGCTGCCGCCCTGGAGGGCGTGCTGGTATTGAGCCTCGCCCCCGAGGCGGAGATCCTGACCCTGCTGGCTCTGCTTGACCCCATGTGAGCCATGCTCACACGCCTGGCTCACATGGGCGAGCGACCTTCCGGGCCAGCGCAAGCCGGCCAGCGTGCGCGGTAGCGTGAGCGGTAGCGACCAGCGGAAAGCGGCCTGCGTGGGCGACTTGCGTGAGCGGCCCGCGGCCCACTCTCCGTCCTCCCGCGTAACGCACACGCTCACGCCCTCGCCCTCGCGGCCCGCTAGCCGCGACCCGCGATTTCCCGACACGCTCTAGCTATTCTGGCGAACGGAGGGGGAAGGATGCAGATTCTGGCTGTTGATGCCTTGGCTCCTCCCTCTCCTATTGCTGTCAGCAGCCTCGGCCGCCCCCGACAGCGGCGCGCCTGACGGTCCGGCTATCTTGCCAGCACAGCCTGCGGTTCGAAGTTTCGATCCGCGCTGGAGTCAGGTCGCGACGCCCAAGCCGGGTCCGCCGCGGGCCATCGGTCAGCCAGGCGCCGGCTGCGTGCAGGGCGCGATGGCTCTCCCCCTGCGCGGCCCGGGCTGGACGGTCATGCGCCCGGAACGGCACCGCGAGTTCGCCCATCCCGCGCTTCTGGCCTACCTGCGTGAATTGGCGTCCCGCGCGCACCGCGAACACTTGGGCCCGCTGTGCGTCGGCGATCTGGGTCAGCCGCGCGGCGGGCCCACGCCAACCGGCCATCGCAGCCACCAGAGCGGGCTCGATGTCGACATCTGGTACGGACCACCGACCAAGCCGCCTTCGCCGGGCCGATCGCCCGTGGCCCCGGCCGTGGTGGACCTGCGCACCAGCAGACTCCTGCCCGCCTGGAACGGCCGCGTGGCGCGCCTGATCGAAGCGGCGGCGTCAGATGCGTCCGTGGATCGCATCTTCGTTCACCCAGCAGTCAAGCGCGCCCTTTGCCAGGACAAGAGCCGGGCCGGGCCCTGGCTGCAGCGGGTGCGCCCTTGGTGGGCACACCACGACCACCTGCACGTGCGCCTGCGCTGTCCAGCGGACAACCTCGATTGCAAAGAGCCGCAGCCCCTGCCGGCCGGCGAAGGCTGCGATGCCTCGCTCGACTGGTGGCTCTCCGAAGATGCGCGCAGCACCGCGGCCAAGCGCGGCCCACCCGGCGAAGGCGCGCCTGCGATGCCGGAGCAGTGCGAGTCGATCCTCGAGGACGAAGGCCACCCCAAGGCGACGGCGCCGTAGCCCACAACCTTCACGCGACTCTACCATCCCCCTTCGCCGTTGTACGGGATCACTGTACCTGCCGCATCCACGACTACCAGATACGGCATGGCGCGAAACGTTTCACGCCACGCCGACCGGATTGCGCCGCTCGTCCGGGGCGAGCAGCGCGACTTCAATCCAGCGAATACTGAACATATCGGAGCCGAAGACCCGTAGTGCCCACTCCATCGCGTGTTCGAGGTCAGCGAAAAGGGCTGCTGGCTGCTGGGTCCTGTCCGGCACGATGACAAATCCGCCCATCATGGTTGGTCTCCTCTGGTGGCCTACGGTCTCCGGTCAAAGAACGACCTAGAGTCGCGCTGTATTTAGTGCCCGCTAGGGGAGAAACCTTTCATCTGCCACCGGTAGGCCGGCTACCCAAAGACGAATGCGCCGTAGCCCACGACCTCGTCGCGGGGACCGGCGGTGTCGCCGGAATTGCGTAGGTCGAGGGTGGCGGCGGAGAGGCCCTTGTCCGCGACGATCTGGAGAAGCGCGTTGACCGGCGTGGCGCCGCAGGCTTGGTCGAAATCGACTGCGCCCGCCCGGCGCGCCTCGATGGTTTCGGCGGTTTCGTGGTCGAGGCGACGGGCGGTCTGGTAGTCGTGGTAGTGGGAGAGGTCCGAGCTGACCACGATGACGGTCTCCGGCCCGCCCCACAGGCGCGCGAGGACTGCGGCCACGCTGGCGAAGTCGTGGTCGCCAGCCAACAGAGGCACCACGCACGCGCCAGGGAAAACCCGCTGCACGAAGGGCAGGTGCACCTCCAGGCTGTGCTCGCGGGCGTGAGCGGCATCATTCTCTCGGATGAGCCCGTCTTTGACCAAAGCCTCAATGGCGTCGCGATCCACGAGCACTGCGCCCAGCGGGGTGTCGAACGCCGCGGCTTGGCTGGCAGCCACCCCGGCGAAGGCCACACGATGCGACGGGCCCACCAGGATCACGCGCTCGATGCCTTTCGCATGGGGAACCAGGCTGGCGTAGGCGCTGCCCGCGATGGGCCCGGAATACTGGTAGCCGGCGTGCGGCGCGATGATCGCCTTGGGTGGCTGCGCCTCATTGAAATGGGAACCCTGGGAGGGTTCCCAAACCCTCCCGCGATGGTGCGCCGCCGGCGGA
>Ga0182011_10000235_pt1 | contig 46680 bp, 40 predicted proteins | sample 711E1DmetaG_FD_120481 | JGI IMG/M metagenome (GOLD analysis project Ga0182011, IMG submission 120481) | Permafrost microbial communities from Stordalen Mire, Sweden - 711E1D metaG | ecosystem: Environmental > Terrestrial > Soil > Wetlands > Permafrost | place: Sweden: Stordalen | collected...
CGGGCGTTGTGCGGTCGAAGGTCAGGACTCCGTCGAGATGATCAACCTCGTGCTGAACGGCCCGCGCGGAAAGGCCGTCGAGCTCCAGTGCGAGCTCCCTTCCGTCCACACCCTGCCCTTCGAGCCGAACCGAGATCGGGCGCTCGACCGGCACCAGCACGCCCGGCAGCGAGAGGCAGCCTTCCTCGTCGCTCTCGAGCTCCTCGCTGAGCGGAGTGATGCGGGGATTGACGATCGCCTGCGCGGGCTCGTCCTCGCCCAGCTCGATCGTGAACATCCTGAGCAGGCTGCCGACCTGATTCGCGGCCAGCCCGACGCCGGAGGCATCGTTCATCAGAGCGATCATCCGCGCGGCCTGCCGCGCCAGCGCCTCGTCGAAGACCTCGACCTCGCGGGCGCGCATGCGCAGCACCGGATCCGGATACTGGCGAATCTGCGCCAGCGCCGTCCGCCGCCGAGCCTCGCGCTCGGCGTCGTGCTCGATGTTCTTTACCTGACCGCCGTCTGCCATCGGGAGAGATTCTACGCGTAGAGAGCGCTTTGGCCGTTGATGGGCGCGGGCAGCACGGTGTGCAAACCGGCACGGAACCGTTACGGCGAAACGCGTCGCTTTGCTTTTCGAGCCGGTATCTTCGAACGACCCCGCGGGCGGGTGGTTCGGTGGCGGGCGAAGAGAGAATTGCCCCGAACAGAGCTCTCCGGGAACGAGCTAGCTCTCAGAACCCCTGCGGATCGACGTCCACTACGGCGCTCAACTCGGCGCGGCGCATGGCCGGAGCGGCGGCGGCCAGCAGCTCGGCGGCACGCTGGGCAATACGGCGCGGGCGGGTGCTCTTGCCCACCAGCTGAGCTCGGTAGCGACCACGGAGCCGCAGCAGGGGCGCCGGCCCGATCAAGTCCTCGCCCGGGCTGCCGTCGCGAATCTCCTCCAGCAGGCGCATCGCCTCGGCCTGGTCGGGGCCCGAGGCAACGATGCGAACCAGGTGTCTGAAGGGCGGATAACCGAGCTCTCGGCGCCGTTCCAGCTCCGCGGCGATGAAGCCCTCGACATCGTGGCGGGCGGCGAAGCGAACCGACTCGCTGTCGGGCTGGAAGGTCTGGATCACCACTCGCCCGGGCGCGTCGCGGCCGCTCCGTCCGGCCAGCTGAGTCAGAAGCTGGAAGGTGCGTTCCTCGGCGCGGAAATCGGGCTGGGCGAGCCCGGCGTCTGCGTCGACCACCGCGGCCAGCGCAACGCCCGGAAAGTGGTGGCCCTTGGCAATCATCTGCGTGCCGAGCAGCACGGCGCTCCTGGTCGCGGCGAAGCGGGCGAGCGCCTCGGCGAGAGCGCCCGGCCGGGCGGTCGTGTCGGAGTCGAGGCGGATCCGCTCCAGGCCGGGAAAGAGTCTCGCCAGCTCGCGCTCGAGTTTCTGGGTGCCGGCGCCGATGCGTGACAGCTCGGGCGAGCCACAGGCCGGACAGGTCTCCGGCTCGGGCTCCGAGTGGCCACAGTGATGGCAGTGCAGCGAACCGTCCTTGTGCAGCACCAGCGCCACGTCGCAGGACGGACAGCGCGGCGTGTGGCCGCAGGCGCGGCAGTGCAGAGCCGAGACGAGGCCGCGCCGGTTGAGCAGCAGGATCGCCTTGGCGTCGGCCTTGACGACGGCGTCCAGTTCCTCGATCAGCGGCGCCGAGAGCGGAAAACCGCGCTCGCGGCGCATGTCCACGACGCGCACCGGCGGCAGTTTCCCGCCGATCCTTCCACCCAGCTCGAGCCGTTCCAGCGCCTGCCACGACTCCGGTCTCGGCGTGGCGCTACCGAAAACGGCGACCGCCCCCTCCAGCGCGGCGCGCTTGACGGCGACAGTGCGGGCGTCGTAGCGCGGGTCGGACTCCTGTTTGAAGGACGAGTCGTGCTCCTCGTCGCAGACGATCAGCCCGAGGCCTGCGACCGGCGCGAACACCGCCGAGCGGGCGCCGATCACCACCCGCGCTTGACCGGAGGCGATCCGCTCGCGCTCGTCGCGGCGCTCGGCGACGGTCAGGCGCGAGTGCAGCACGGCGATCTCCTCGCCGAAGCGCTGGCGGAAACGACCGAGCGTCTGCGGCGTCAACGAGATCTCGGGCACCAGCACGATCGCGCCCTTACCGCGCTCGAGCGCGGCGGCGCAGGCGCGCAGGTAAACCTCGGTCTTGCCGCTGCCGGTTGCGCCGTAGAGAAGGAAGGGACTGCCTCCTTCGTCGAGTGACTGCACGATCCGCGCGACCGCGCGTTCCTGCGATTGGGTCAGTTTTTCGGGCGCCCGCTCGGCGACCAGCGCCTCGCGCTCCAGCGGGCGGGCGCGCTCACCGCGGCGCTTGGGGCTAGCCGGCGCCGCCAGCGCCAGCGCGCGGCCGGGCGTGGAGCCGTAGTAGGCCGACAACCAGAGTGCGAGCTCGACCAGAGGGGCTGGAATCCGCTCGGCGACCTCCTCTACCTGCGACAGCTCGATTCCGGGCGGCGGAGGCACGCCGACCGCGCTCACTACTCCGCGCACACGCCTGCCGCCGAGGCGCACGCGCACGACCTGGCCGGGCTCGATCTCGTCCGGAACCAGATAGGTGAACTCGCGCGCCAAGGCCCGCGCGGTCGCGAGAGGAAAGACCGATGCCGGTTTGAAGCTCACGCAGTCAAGCCTACGGGTCGCCCTCCCGGGCAGGCGTGAGAACCGCCGAGAAGGGTATTCGTCCAGGTATGGTCGCTCGGCCGCTCGATCGACGACTCCCGGCAGGTACGCAGAATACGGCCGCGTTCCGCCTCGAGATCGGCCAGGCTCGGTTGATTCTGATCGTCCTTGCCGCCTGGCTCAGCGCCTGCGACCTGATTGTCAAGTTGGTCAAGCCAACGGAGACCGGCCTCTATCACAGGCGCACCTCTTACGAGCTCGCCTTCATTCTCGCCATCACGGCCGCCGTCATCTACATCGTCCCGTACGCCCGCTCGCAGATGATCAGCGTGGGCGCCGGATTGATGGTCGGCGGCGGCTTCGGTAATGCTCTCTCGATCGTCATCTTTCCGCTCGGAGTTCCCAACCCGTTCACGGTCTCGCAAGACGGCTGGACGGTCGCCTTCAATCTCGCCGACATCGCCGTAGTGATCGGCTTCGTGCTCACCACGATCGGCGCCTGGAGCCTTTGTATCGAACATCGGCACGAGCTGCGGCGTCCGGTCGAGCGCTGAGCAGGCCGCCGCCTCCGTCCCCGCAGGCGATCACTCCGACGTCGTAAATGTGTAGCCGCCGAGGCGAGGACGACTAGCCGAGCCCGGCTTCCTTACGCAGTTCCTCGGCCTTGTCGGTGCGCTCCCAGGTGAAGTCGTGGTCTTCGCGACCGAAATGGCCGTAGGCCGCCGTCTTGGCGTAGATCGGCCGGCGCAGGTCGAGGTCACGCAGGATGGCTGCCGGGCGCAGGTCAAAGTGCTTGCGCACGAGCTCCTCGATTTTCTCAACCGGAATCTTCTCGCTGCCGAAGGTATCGACGTTGATCGAGACCGGATGGGCGACGCCGATCGCGTAGGCGACCTGTAGCTCGAGCCGATCGGCGAGCCCGGCTGCGACCAGGTTCTTGGCCGCGTAGCGAGCCGCGTAGGCAGCCGAGCGATCGACCTTTGTCGGATCCTTGCCCGAGAAGGCGCCGCCGCCGTGGCGGGCCGAGCCACCGTAGGTGTCGACGATGATCTTGCGCCCGGTCACGCCCGTGTCTCCCATCGGGCCGCCGACGGTGAAGCGACCGGTCGGATTGACGAGCACGAAGTCACGCTCGTCGAGGCGCTTCTCGTCGTAGAGGTCGTGGGGCAAGATCGGGTGCAGGACGTGCTCGATCATGTCCGGCTTGATCAGCGTCTCGACGTCGAGATTATCGGCATGCTGGCTGGAGACGAGCAGGCGCACGATCTCGACCGGGCGCTGGGCGCCGTGCTCGTCGATCTCGTAGCGAATCGTCACCTGAGACTTACCGTCCGGGCGCAGGTAGGGCATCACGCCCGCCTTGCGCACCTCGGCCATCCTCTTGCAGATCTTGTGCGCGAGCAGAATCGGCAACGGCATCAGCTCTTCTGTCTCGTTCGAGGCGTAGCCGAACATCATGCCCTGGTCGCCGGCGCCCTCTTTGTCGAGCGGATCCTCGTCGCCGTGCTGGGTCTCGTAGGAGGAACTGACGCCACGGGCGATATCCGGCGACTGCTCGTCAACCGCGGTAATGACACCGCAGGTCTCGGCGTCGAAGCCGAACTTGGCCCGCGTGTAACCGATCTCGGCGATCTTCGTCCGCGCCAGCTTGGTGATATCGACGTAGGTGTCGGTGCTGATCTCGCCCGCCACGATTACGAGCCCGGTCGTGACCATCGTCTCGCAGGCGACCCGTCCCGTGGGATCGCTGGCGAGCACGGCATCGAGCACCGAGTCGGCGATCTGATCGGCGATCTTGTCCGGATGGCCTTCGGTGACCGATTCCGAGGTGAAGAGGAACTCACTCACAGGCGCTGACACTACCGAATCTCCCTTCGAGTCGTTGGCGAAACCGGCCGGTGGTCGGCAGGACAAATCTATAAAACCGAGGCGCCGACGTGTTGAGATCAGGCGCCGCCGCGCTTAGCTGTGCAGCGGCGCCTGATCCGCGTTTCCCTATCCGGTGGTCGAGAGCAGTCCCTTGAACTCGATCTTGTCGCCGTTGGCTGTCGCGTAGCCAAGCAGCGAGGACAGCCCTTCGAGGTTGCTCATGTTCGCGTTCACACCGCTCGAGCTGCCGAGGCTCTTGATGACGGAGCTACCACTCTTTGAGAGCGCGGCGAGCTTGGCGAAGTCGATGTAGGCGACTCCCAGGTTGCTCGACGGGATGGACAGCTCCGCCGCCGCCGCTTTGTAACCGGGATCGCTGGAGAGCTTCGCGTTGCCCGGTAGCGCGCTCGCATCGGTAACGATGAAGAGGTTTCCATCCTTGACGCCGTAGTACAGAGTCGTCGTCCCGAACGTCAGCTCGGTGGCCTGGACACCGCCCACCGTCGTCGCCTTGCTCGAGCCGTTGAGCTGCGAGGAAAGGAGCGTGACGGCCTTGTCGAGCATCGCCTTGGTGGCGGTCGCATCCGCCGCCTTGATCAGGATGCCGATGCCCGAGCCGGTCGCGTAGACCGACATCTCACTCCCGGCCAGGGAGACCAGATCGCTGGACTTGATCCCGAGCGCCGCCTCCACCTGCGCAACCTGACTCGCGTTCTTCGAGCTGCTGAGCAGGTTCTTCACGCCCTTGTCGAGCCCCAGCGACGCCCCGTTGAAGTCGACCGCAAACGAGGCTCCGCTCGGAAGCGCATCGACCAGGGAGAGGCTGGAGTTGCTCGCGTTTGTCTTGCTCTTGACGACGCCGTCGATCGAGAGCCCCTTGGGAACGGCACTGGCGGCCAGCGTCATCCAGTCCACTGGACTCTTCGACATCGCCTTCTCGAGCGTCTTCGACGCTGAGCTGGAGCTGAGCGAGGAGAGTGCTGAAGAGTTGATCGCCGAGCCCTTCAGATAGGCCTTCACTAGCGCGTCGGCCGGGAGGCCCTTGGTGGCGGTCTTGAAGGCGCTGTCATCGGACAGCTTTCCACTCGCAACCGCAGTCTTGAACTCGGCCAGTGCGGCCTGCGACTTGGCGACCATCACCCAGCCGTTGATCTCGTCAGTAACGGATTTCTGGCTCTTGTCCTTGGCCAGAAGACTCTTGAGCGTGGCGGGATCCTTCGGATTGGTGAAGAACACCTCGGTCGGAGTCGCCGACGTGCCGAGCTCAACGACATCTGTTGTCGGACCGAGTGCGCTCTCGACGTCCGCGAGCGTGATGCCCGAGCTCGAGAGACTGTCGTTGACGCTCGACTGCAGCGCCGGAACCTTGGCCATCAACGCCATGACCTGTTTCCACTGGGCGCTACTGCTGTCGGTGTTGATCGAGGCGAAGGAAGTCGCGCTCGCCGGCGCGATCTCGGCACCTGCGATGCCAGAGCCGCTGTTCGAGCTGGCAGAACTGCTCTTGCTCTTGCCGCCGCACGCCGCCAGCACGAGCAGGCAGGTAACAACGAGAGCTAGGGAGAGAGAGATACGACGCATTTATAGAACCTCCGAGGCTGAGTAGACGGTGTCTGTTAAGCCTAGATCAGACGGGCGAAGCTGACCACTCCCCGGTCAGCTTTCTTCCCATCAGCTCCACGGCAAGATCTTTCACTTCTCCCCCACCCAGAATGGCGCAAACCGCCTCGGTGACCGGCAGCTCCACGCCGGCCTGCTGCGCCATCTCGTTGAGGACGGGCGCGGCGACCATGCCCTCGACCGTGCCGATCTGCTCGCGCGCCTGCTCGGGCGTGACGCCGCGACCGATCAGCTCGCCGGCGCGGCGGTTACGACCGTGTGGATGCCAACAGGTCGCGATCAGGTCGCCCATTCCGGCCAGGCCGGCGAAGGTGTCGGCCCGTGCGCCCGAGGCCAATCCGAAACGGGTCATCTCGGCCAGGCCGCGAGTCATCAGGGCGGCCTTGGCGTTGTCGCCCAGACCGAGCCCGTCAACCGCGCCGGCGGCCAGCGCGATCACGTTCTTGCCGGCGCCACACAGCTCCACCCCGATCAGATCGAGGTTCACGTAGGCGCGAAAGGCGGTCGACGCGATCTCGGCCTGCAGCCTGCCGGCCAGCTCGCCGTCCTCGCTGGCGATGACGGCGGCGGCGGGCAGGCCGGCGGCAATCTCCTCGGCGAAATTGGGGCCCGAGAGAACGGCGACCGACCGCCCTTCGGCAAGCGTCGAGAGTCTGGCGTTCGAGACGGGATCGAGTCCCTTGGTCAGGCTGAGCAGCGGCGACGACCCGGGCAGGGCGGCAACCGCCGCGGCGAAGGCACGGCTTGGCACCGCCACCACCGCGAGATCGACTCGCTCGAACAGTTCCTCGGCCTCGGCAACGATGAGCGCCTTGACGCCTTTGAGCTCGAGCTCGGGCAGGTGACGGAGATTCCTGCCACTCTCATTGAGCGAGCGAACGACTTCCTCGTCGCTGTCGACGAGTGTCACCTCGTGGCCGCGACCGACGAGTAGGTGGGCGAATGCCGTTCCCCAGGTCCCCGCTCCCAGCACTCCGACCTTCATACCCTCACCGCCCAATAAAGTCGATCGTCACCGGCACTCCTTCGAGCGAGAAACGCTCGCGCAGCTCGTTTTCGACCCAGTAACCGTAGTCGCGCGTCACCAGCGTCGAGTCGTTGACGTGAATGCGAAAGCGTGGCGGGCGCACCTGCACCTGGGCGCCGTAGAGCATCTTGAGCCTGCGCCGGTCACGGCCGGGCGGCTGGCGTGCTTCCGTCAACTCGCCAAGGAAGCGGTTCAGCTCGCCCGTGGTCACCCTGCCCGCATAGCGGGAAAAGAGCTCCTCGATGTCGTCGAGCAGCCTGCCGACTCCTCTGCCCGTCTTGGCCGAGACGGCCCGCACCGTAGGGCGCTGGCGAACGCGGCGCTGGATCTCGCGGCGTAGATCGTCGGTATCGAAGTGGGAGATGTCCCACTTGGCCAGCACCACGAGAGTCGCGCACTGCGCCTTGCGGGCGACGTCGGCGACGTTCAGATCCTGCTCGACCAGGCCCTCTTCCGAGTCCACCAGCACCAGCGCCACGTCGGCTCGCTCGGCCGCCTCGAGCGCGCGCAGCTCGGAGTAGTACTCGATTCCCTGGCGGTGCTTGCGCTTGCGCCTGAGCCCGGCGGTGTCGATCAGCAGGAACTCCTGCTCGCCGCGGATCAGCCGGGTGTCGATGGCGTCGCGCGTCGTGCCGGGAAGGTCGGAGACGATCACCCGCTCCTGCCCGAGAAGCGCGTTCAAAAGCGAAGACTTGCCAACGTTCGGGCGCCCGAGGATCGCAACCCTGATCGCCTCCTCGCCCGCGATCGGCGCGGTCTCGCCGGGCAGGAGCTCGACCATGCGATCGAGCAGGTCGCCCGAGCCGAGCCCGTGCAGTGCCGAGATCGGGAGCGGATCGCCGAGCCCGAGCCGGTGGAACTCGAGCGCGCGGATCTCCTGAGCGGGATCGTCGATCTTGTTCGCGGCCAGGAGAACCGGCTTGCGGGCAGTGCGCAGGATCTCGGCCACCTCCTCGTCTCCGGCCGTGACTCCGAGAGTCGCGTCGACCAGGAAGACGACCACGTCGGCCTCGGCGATGGCCGCCCGCGCCTGTTCGGCGATGGCTCGCGTCAGCGGCGAAGAGTCGCCGAGATCGACCCCGCCGGTGTCGATGAGCAGGAAGTTCTGTCCGTTCCAGTCGCAGAGCAGCTCTTTGCGGTCGCGCGTGACGCCCGATGTCTCGTGCACAACCGCGGCGCGGCTGCTGGTCAGCCGGTTGACCAGGGTGGACTTGCCGACGTTGGGAAAGCCGACAACGGCCACCCGGCCGGCCAAGGGCGCGCTACCTTCCGGCGCCGGCTGGTCGCTCTTGTCTCTTCTTCTCACAGGCCTACCTCACCGCTCTCAGTCCCGCGGCGGCACGGTCAAACCGCGTGGCCGCCCCTGAGCCTGGACCTCGCCCAGCCACTCCCAGAGACGATGGATCTCGCGGGCGATCTCCGCCGTCGCCTCGCGGTAGCCCTTGCTGTTGGCGGGAAGCCCGGTAAAGCTCATCGGCTGGCCCCAGGCGAGAGTCACCGGATGAAAGTTCCAGCCCTTCCAGGACTCGCTGCCGCGGACGGCCGCGGGCAGCACCGGCACGTTCTCCTGCAGCGCGACCATCGCGGCGCCGGGCATCGCCTCGCCGGGCACGCCCGTGCTCTGCCGCGTTCCCTCGATGAAGACTCCAAGCATCTCGCCGGCGCGGGCGACCTCGCGCATCCGGCGCACCGCCTCGCGGTCGGACTCGCCGCGGCGCACCTGGAAGGTGCCGAAAAGGCTGAGGAACTGGGACAGGCCCGGCACCCTCATCACCTCCCTCTTGGCCAGGAAGTAGCAGCGGCGGGGGCAGACGCCGCCGAACGCCGGTGGATCGATCATCGAAAAATGGTTGGCGGCAAGAACGAGCCCACCCTCGAGCGGCACGTTCTCTTCCCCGTAGGAGCGCACGCGCCCCAAGACGCAAGCAAGCCTCCCGACCGTCCCCTTGCCGAACGCCTCGCGCCGCGGCGTGTAGCCCCACAGGTATTCCTTCTTCTCCGCCACGGTCACCTCCGGCTCGAAAGCTTTTCAGTCACGAGCGTCTCGATCTTCGCCACGACCTCTTCGACTCTCAAATTGGTGGTATCGATATGCACCGCGTCCGGAGCGGGCAGCATCTGCGGCGCGTCGGCATCGTCGCGTCGGTGCATCTCGGCGGCCAGAGTCTCGGCGACGCTGCCCGGGCGCTCGGCCAGCCGGCGCCCGGCACGCACCGCTTCGTCGGCGACGAGATAGACCTTGACCTCTGCGCCCGGTACGACCACGCGGCCGATGTCGCGGCCCTCGATCACCGAGTCGCCGAGCGCGGCCAGCTCGCGCTGGCGCTCGCGCATCAGCTCGCGCACCTCGGGCTGGCGCGAGACCGGTGAGACGACGCGATCGACCTCGGGCCGGCGGATCTCCTCCGTTACGTCGATTCCACCTATCTCCGTGTGGCCCGCGCTGTCGAAGTCGATCGGGTTGGCGCGCCCGAGCTCTGCCAGCGCTACTCCGTTCTCGGGATCGACGCTGCGCTCGCAGGCCAGCCAGGTCAGGGCGCGGTACATGGCGCCAGTGTCGAGATAGCGGTAGCCGAGCTCGGCCGCGAGGGAGCGCGCCACGGTGCTCTTTCCGGCCCCGGCCGGCCCATCGATCGCAATGATCACAGTCGTCGCCTCAGCTTTCCTCGGGGACGAAGTCGCGCCTGGCGACCTCGTCCAGAAGCTCGAAGAAGTCGGGGAAGCTTACTGCGACGCAATCGGGATCATCGATCTCGACTCCCTCGCGCGAGAGCACGCCGGCGATCCCGGCCAGCATGGCGATGCGGTGATCGCCACGGCTCTCGACCAGCCCACCCTTGAACCGTGTCGGGACACCTCGCACCCAGAAGCCATCGGACTCTGCGTTGACATGGGCGCCGAGCCCACGTAAAGCCTCGGTCGTCGTCTCGATCCGGTCGGATTCCTTGGCCCGCAGCTCCTCGGCGCCGCGCACGCGGCTGATGCCGTGCGCCATCGACGCTGCCAGAGCGAACAAAGGAAGCTCGTCAACCACGTTCGGAACCTCGTGCGACTCGATCGTCGTCGCCGTCAGCTCAGACGAGCGAATCCCGAGGCTGCCAACCAGCTCGCCGCCCGAAGAGCGGCGATCGTAGACCGTCGTTCGAGCGCCCATGCGCTCGAGCACATCGAGGAAGCCAATACGCGTCGGGTTCAAATTCACGTCGTGGATGCGCAGCTCGGAGCCGACAAGCAGCAAGGCACCGACCAGGAAGGGCGCCGCCGAGGAAAAGTCGCCGGGGATGTCGATGTCGAGCGGCGGTATGCTCTCGACCGGCCAGACGCTGATCTCGCTGCCCTCGCGGCGCACGCGCACGCCAAGCGAGGTGAGCATGCGCTCGGTGTGGTCACGGGTCGGCACCGGCTCGACCACCGTCGTCGGGCCACTATGAGCGAACAGGCCGGCGAGCAGGATCGCCGACTTCACCTGGGCGCTGGCCACGGGCAGCACGTAGCTGGTCGGCTCGAGCGATCCGCCCGTGATGGTCACCGGCGCCGAGCCGTTCGTCGTCTCTACCTCCGCGCCCATCTGTCTGAGCGGGATGGCAACGCGCTCGTGTGGTCGGCTTGTGATTTGTTCGTCGCCGGTCAGGACGAAGCGACCTTCCTGACCGGCGAGCACGCCGGAGAGGAGTCTGAGCAACGTGCCGGCGTTACCACAGTCGATGGGATGGTCGGGCGGGCGCAGTCCGCGCAGGCCGACGCCTTCGATCCTGATCGTGCCCGGGCTGGGCTCGCTTACGCCGGCGCCGAGCTCGCGCACGGCGTCGAGCGCCACGTCGGTGTCGGCCGCGTGCCCGAAGCCGCGGATCTCGCTCACACCGTCGGCAATCGCGGCCAGCAGTGCGGCCCGCTGACAGAGCCCCTTGACGCCCGGCACGGCGATATCGCCGACCAGCGCCGCCGCCGGCTCCACCCGCCTCAAGCGTCCTCCTCGAGGATGTCCGAGATGACGACGCCGTATCCCTGGCCTGTGAGTAGATCGGCCGCCCTGTGCGCCTCGCTCTCACCGGCGATCACGATCGAGAGCGAGCCGCCGCGGTCGGGCGAGACGTGCTGCATCTCCAGGTCTTCGATGTTGATCCGCTCGGCGCCCAGCACCTGGGTGATGCCGGCCAGCACCCCCGGCTGGTCGGCCACGTGCACGCGCAGGCGGAAGAGCCCACCCGCGTTTGGATAGACGTCGGCCAACAGGTTGCGGCGGTAAGTCCCGGCCTCGCTGATCCATTCGGCGACAAAATCCGCGTCGGCGGAGGCGAGTGCGTCCTCCAGCTGCTCGATCAGGCGCCGGTGCTCGGCCAGTGCCTCGCGCAGCGGGTCTGCGTTCTCGAGAAAGATGTCAACCCAGATGTTCGGGTTGGCTCCGGCCACGCGCGTCATGTCGCGGAGCGAACCGCCGGCGCTGGCTAGCGGCTCGTAACCATCGATGCGAGTCTCGCCGGCCTGATTGACGAGCAGGTTAGAGAGCGCGTGCGGCAGGTGGCTGGTGAGCGCGACGAGGCGGTCGTGGGCTAGGGGGTCGATCGCCACCGGCAGGGCGCCGAGCGAGGCCACGAAGCCGTGCAGCACGCGGTAGCGGTCGGGATCGGTGCCGGCCAGCGGAGTCAGAAACCAGGTCGCGCCCGCGAAGATGTCGGCACTCGCATAGCCCGGCCCGCTCGTCTCCGACCCGCAGACGGGATGGCCGCCGATGAAGCGATTGTCGTCGGCGGCGGCGGCGCAGACGGAGCTCTTGGTGGAGCCGACGTCGCTCACCGTGCAGGTCTCGCTCACCAGCCCGAGCAGCTCGAGCACGCGCCCCGGCAGGTCGGCCACCGGCGCGGCGACCATCACCAGCTCGGCGTCGGCGACCGCCTCCTCGAGCGTCGTAGCTGCGCGACCGACGGCGCCGCGCTGAAGTGCGATGCGCAGCGCATCCGAGTCCGGATCGAAGCCGGCAATCTGCTCGACGCCGGCCCGCTTCGCCGCCAGCCCGACCGAAGCCCCGATCAGGCCCGTGCCGACGATCGCCAGGCGCGAGATTCTCGTTCCCGCCTGGCCTTCTCGCGATGCCGCTGATGTTCCCATTTCCAGCAAGTCTAGTGGCGATACCAGGTTGGTCCCCGGGTGCTCCGGCTTCTCAGGAATAATCCCCGACGATGAAGATCTTTTCCGGCATCCAGCCCACCGGCGCCAAGCACCTCGGCAACTACTCGGGCGGCTTTCGCCAGTACGCCGCCACCCAAGATCAGGGTACGGCCTTTTTCTGCATCGTCGACCTGCACTCGATCACCGTCGCCCACGATCCGGAGGACCTGCGGGAGCGAACGCTCGACCTGGCCGCGCTGATGTTCGCCACCGGGCTCGATCCCGAGCGCTCGACCGTATTCGTGCAGAGCCACGTGACGGCCCACGCCGAGGCGGCCTGGCTGCTCGGCTGCGTGGCCAGCTACGGCGAGCTGCAACGGATGACGCAGTTCAAGGACAAGGCCGGCAAGCAGACGTCGGTCTCGGCCGGCCTGTTCATCTACCCGGTTCTGATGGTCGGGGACATCCTCCTCTACCAGACCGACATCGTCCCGATCGGCGACGACCAGCGCCAGCACCTGGAGCTCACGCGCGATGTGGCCGAGCGCTTCAACTCCCGCTTCGGCGAGACCTTCACCGTGCCGAAGGGCGTCTACCCCGAGGCCGGGGCGCGGATCATGGATCTGCAGCAGCCCGAGAACAAGATGTCCACTACCGGCGGCAACCCGCAGGGAACGATCTACCTGCTCGACCCGCCCGAGGTAGTGCGCAAGAAACTGAAGACGGCCGTGACCGACTCCGGGCGCGAGATCGTCCACGACTCGAACGAGAAGGCGGGCATCTCGAACCTGATCGAGGTCATGACCGTAGCCACGGGTGAGACGATCGCCGAGGTCGAGAAGCGCTACGTCGGCGCCGGCTACGGACAGTTCAAGAGCGACGTCGGCGATGCCTTGGTCGAGTTACTGGAGCCGATTCAGGCGCGCTTCCGCGCCTTGCGCGACGATTCGGCCGAGCTCGAGCGGATGCTGGCAATCGGCGCCGCCAAGGCGAGAGAGGTTTCGGCCCCAACACTGGAGAAGATGTACGACCGGATGGGTTTCACCCGACCAAAGGGAGTGTGACGAGATGCTGATCTCGACCATGAACGATGTGCCAGGTCACCAGGTCACCGAGGTGCTCGGTGAGGTGTTTGGGCTGACGGTGCGGGCACGCAACATCGGCGCCCAGATCGGCGCCGGACTCAAATCGATCCTCGGCGGCGAGCTGAAGGGGATGACCAAGCAGCTGGTCCAGAGCCGCCAGGACGCGATCGCCCGCTTGACCGAGGAGGCCGAGGCGATGGGCGCGAACTGCGTTCTCGCCATGCGCTTCGATGTCTCCGATCTCGGCGGGAATACGATGGCGAGCGAGATCTGCGCCTACGGCACCGCGGTGAAGATCAGCTAGGCCCGCAGCCCGAAGCGATAGGTGAGATTGGGCGCCCGCGCTGAGCGGGCGCCTTTCGTTAGCGCGACTTGGCTAGAGATTGCGTCTCAACCCGCTTCGGAGGCGAGCCCGGTCAGCTTTTGCAAAGTCTCGACCTCACTCCGGTCGAGCGCCCGCCATTTCCCCGGCGCCAGCCCGCTCAGGTCGAGCCCCGCGTAGCGGCTGCGGCGCAGGCGCACGACCTGGCAGCCGACGGCCGCACACATCAGCTTGACCTGGTGCTTGCGACCCTCGTGGATGGAGAGCTCGATCAGCTTCGGCCCCAAGCGGCGCGCTTTGGCCGGCGCGGTGCGCCCGTCTTCGAGCTCGATCCCTTCGGCCAGCGCGCGGAGCGCCTCGCCCGTCGGCTCGCGCTCGACCTCCGCCTCGTAGACCTTCTCGACCTCGTAGCGGGGATGGGCGAGGCGGTGCGCCAGCTGGCCGTCATTGGTGAGCAGAAGCGCCCCGGTCGTATCGGCATCGAGCCTGCCGACCGGAACTACGCGCGGATCGCCCGGCACCAGCTCGACGACCGTGCGCCTGCCCTGCGGATCGCTGGCCGTCGTCACCACACCGGCCGGCTTGTGCAGGAGCAAATAGGTGAGCTTCTGCTTCGCGACCGGCTTGCCGTCCACTTCCACCCGATCGCGCGCGGCGACGAAGGTGTTCAGCTGCCCGGGCGCGCCGTTCACGAGCACGCGACCGGCCTTGATCAGCTCGTCGGCGCCGCGGCGCGAGGCGATACCGGAGCGAGCGAGATAGGCGTTCAGGCGCATGCTCTACGAATACTCGCTTTTTCCGTCGGCAGGTGCCGTTACTGTTAGTTAACGGATGCTCGAACCGTTGCTCCGATTTCACTACCTCGGCCATTCGTCGTTCGTTCTGCGCTTCGCGGACGGCGTCTCGGTTCTCACCGACTACGGCAAGTCGAACGCCTTCGGGCTCGAGAGCCCGATCCACGATCTCGGCGACCTCCACCCTGATGTCGTCCTCTACTCGCACCACGACGAAGATCACGACCGTGGCGACGAGTTCCTCGGCGCCACGATTCTCGACGGGGCGCACCTGCACGAGGAGGTCGGTTTCGACGACATCGTCTTCGAGCCGATCAAGACGCGCGAGAACGCGCCGGGCGACAACACGAGCTTCCTGATCGGATTCGAAGGCCTGAGGATTCTCTTCGCCGGCGACTGCCAGGGCGAGATCGAGGCGATTGACCAGGCGGCGGAGCTAGAGCGACTCGAGACAATCTTCCCCGGGCGGATCGACCTCCTCTTCCTGCCGATCGACTGGACGCATCCGATCGCGGCCAAAGCCGCCGCCTTCGTCGAGCTGGTGCGACCGCAGACGGTCATTCCGATGCACTACTGGAGCAAGCAGGCGAAGAGCGACTTTTTCGCGGCGCTGGCCGAGAAGAACGAGCCCGGGAGGAGGCAGTTCCTGATCGAAGAGCCAGGTCGCCCGGACTACGCGATCGAAAGCGTCGCCAGGAGCGACGACGTGATCAAGGCGATCGGTCTCGAGCCCGGCCCCTGGCTGCCGGCCGTTTCGTAAGCTGTGTCTGGGCAAGAAGATAACCGCTCTCGAAGGGGATGATTGACGTGCTGGTCGCAGCTGGAGTAGAGGTGCTTGATCTCAAATGGGATCAGTTCGGAACGCCCAGCTGGGTGCATCCGACGCTTGTGTGGGACGAGAAGGAGGACGTTCTGATCGACGCCGGCTTTCCCGGCCAGCTCGAGCAACTGCGTGAAGAGATCGAGCGAGCCGGAGTCTCCGCCGAGCGCCTGACGAGGTTGATCTTCACCCACCAGGACATCGACCACATCGGCGGTAGCAATGCTCTACTCGCCCTGAATGAGCGGATCGAGGTGCTGGCGCACGAGCAGGACGCGCCCTACATCCTCGGCGAGAAGCCTTTGATCAAATTCAGCCCCGAGCGGCGGGCCCAGATAACCGAGCTCATGTCGTCCCTACCCGAGCAGCAGCGCCGGAAGGTCCTCGAAGGATTCGAACACCCCAACTCGAGAGTCGACCGGACGCTCACGGACGGCGAGAGGCTTCCCTACTGCGGCGGCATCGTCGTCATTCACACGCCCGGGCACACCCCCGGACACGTCGTGCTCTACCTCGAGTCGAGCAAGGTGCTCGTGGCCGGCGACGGGCTGAACATCTCGGAGGGCCGCCTGACCGGCCCCGGCCCCCGGATGACCCCCGACCTCGGCCAGGCCACCCGTTCGCTGAAGAAGCTGGCCGCATACGAGATCGAGACCGTCGTCTGCTACCACGGCGGCGTCTATTCAGGCCGCGACGTGAACGCACGCATAGCCGAGTTGGCCAAAGAGCTTCCTCCCGTTGGCTAGGTAGCGATCTAGCTCGCCTCCTGTTCTAGAAGCTCACTTTCCGGAGTAGGAGCGCCTCCTTGCCCACCCACCACCCCCCACCCACCCACGGGGCGAGGAAAGGTAGCGAGAGGACACGCACACAGAAGCGCCAACTTCGCCCCAAATTCGAATAGCGAGATTGTCCCTACGCGCCGCGCTGCTCGGCCACCGCGTGCAGCCGCTCGCGGATCGTCTCGGCTTCGTCGCCGAGATCGTCCAGCCGAGGTAGCTCGGCCAGGCTGGTCAGCCCGAAGACGCGCTCGAACAGCGGCGTGACGCGATAGCGGATCGCTCCGCCCGGGCCGTCGTCTCGCCCCGCCTCGGCAATCAGCCCGCGCTCGAGCAGGTTGGCGACGGTGGCCTCCGCCGCGACGCCGCGGATGCGGGTGATCTCCGGTCGTGTGCAGGGGCCGAGATAGGCGACGATGGCCAGCGTCTCGAGCGCCGCCTGCGAGAGTGAGCGCTGAACCGGGCGCTCGAACAGGCGCGAGCAGGCTCCCGCCGCCTCGCGCGACGCGCGCAGCGCATAGCCGCCCGCCACCTGCTCGAGCACGATTCCGCTCCGGCCCTCGCTGTGGCGCTCGCCGACCAGGCGCAGCGCAGCCTCGACGCGCGCGGCGTCGTCGACCGCGGCCGCGACCAGCTCATCCAGCGGCAGCGGCGCCGACGCGACCACCAGCAGCGCCTCGATGGTGCGCGCCAGCTCATCGAGCGGGCTGGTGGTGATCAGGCGGAGCGGGCGCTGGTCCATGCGGGACTCCTCTCTTTGTTTCTTCTCTCGACGCGAATGGGCGCGAAGGGCGCGGCCTGGTTGATCGCAATCTCGCCCAATCTGCCTAGCTCGAGCAGAGCGAGAAAGGCAACTGCCTGCTCGACCCGAGAAAGCTCACCGAGCTCGTTCTCGAAATCGAAGCGGCTGCGCCTGGCGAGCAGCGAGCGAAAGCGCTGTACGAACTGCTCGAGCGGCGGGTAGCGAAGCGACATATGGGCCAGCGAGACGGCCTTGGGAGGCGTGGCGAGCAGACGCAGAGCGGCGGCCAGAGCGGTTGGATCCTGCGGCGCAAGCGGGCGCTCGACAGGCGGTCGAAGCGGTGCCGGGCCAAGCCTGAAGAAGCGGTCTTGCTCCTGCTCGAGCCTGCTCGAGAGCCAGGCCGCCGCCTCCTTCGTGCGCCGATAGGCGGCCAGCCGGCGGGCCAGCTCCTCGGCGGCCTCCTCGGGCTCCAGCTCGGCCAGCTCGGCAGCCTCGTCATCGAAGAGCAGCCGCGCCTTCAGCTCCAGTAGTGCCGAGACCAGAACGAGAAACTCGCCGCAGGCTTCCAGATCGCCCTCTCCCAGCTCGCACGCAGCGGCGCCGTCCTCACTCCGGCCGCGCCCCAGCATCTCCTCGATGAAGGCCAGGACGATACCGGCCACGTCGATCTCGGCGAGATCGATCTCCTCCTTGAGCACAAGGGTCAACAGGAGGTCGAGGGGACCCTCGAAGGCCTCGAGATCCAGCTCGAGCTCGGCGACACGCATCTCGGCGAGCCTAGCGGCCCGGCCGGACGCGCCCCTTGGGCACGCTCATGCGCGGCCCCTTCACCCTCACCGAGGGCTCCTTCTTCTTCTTTGGCTTCTTCGGCCCTCTCTTCGTCGGCGGCGTGGGAGGCCCGGAGCCGCCCGGTCCGTCCGCCACCGGTTCGCTGGGGCGGCGAATGAATTGCCACCAGACGAAGAAGCTCCAGGCGCAGATGAAGACAAGAATCGAGACCCAGGCGTTCAGGCGCAGCCCCAGGAAGTGGTGGGAGGGATCGATCCGCAGCAGCTCCATGAAGAAGCGTATGAGCGCGTAGTAGGCGACGTAGAGAGAGAAAAGGGCCGGCGCGCGCAACTTGAAGCGGCGCTCGAGCAGAAGCAGCAGGCCGATGCCGAGAAGCGCAAGCAAGGACTCGTAAAGGAAGGTTGGATGGAAGGTCGAGTAGCTCCCGTATCCTGCCGGCCTGTTGGCCGGATCGATCTTCAGGCCCCAGGGCAGGTTGGTTGGTTTGCCGAACAGCTCCTGGTTCCACCAGTTGCCCCAGCGACCGATGGCCTGCGCGAGCAGCAGACCGGGCGCCACGATGTCGAGCATCTTCGGAATGCTCTCGCCGGCTCGATGAACAATGATCACGCCGGCTCCGACGCCGAACAGAATTCCTCCGTAAATGCCGAGCCCACCCTTCCAGACGGCGAACGGCGCCCACCAGTGGTGGATCTGCGAGACCTCGTTCCAGCTGGTTACGTCGTGGTACAGGCGCGCGCCGACAACACCGGCCAGCACGCCCCAGACGGCGACCTGGAAGATCAGGTCCCAGTTTCCGCCGCGATGGACGTAGCGAATCCCTGTCAACCACATGGCCGCGGCGATGGCTACCAGCAGCATCAGTCCGTAGAAATGGATCGCCAGAGGCCCGAGGTCGATGGTGCTGTGCCCGGGCGACGGTATCGAGGAAAGCAGCGTCACGCGCGAATCATCTCAGCTCGCGCGGTCATCGTGCTGAGGTTACGCGTCCGCTCACGCGCGACGGGCACCGGCCGGGCGAGCCTGTGGAGCCGCGACCCTCGAACGACGGGACGGGCTAGAGGAGGATTCTGACTGCGATATCTGGAGGGCAGCCGCCCTTGACGAGGTCGATGGCCTCGTGCAGGTTGACTTCCAGACGGGCAGCCAGCGAAGCCGCGCCGTCGGGTGAGTACCCGGCGCGCTCCAGCTCCTCACTCCGCCAGCGAACGATTCGATCGAGCTCTGACTCAGTGATTACGTTTGTGTTTGCCGCAGTCATGATGCTGTCCGTGTCTCCTTACTGTACTTGTCGGTTCACGGTAGCGCAGCTGGCTCCCTTTTTAGGGGGATATGGGTTCACTCAAAGTAACTCTTACGAAACTTTTACGGAGCGGGTTGAGGCCCGCGTCACCGGTTCCGGGCGCGAACTAACAGCGAGAGATCAGGCGACTACGCCGGCTTCGCCGAGAAGAGCCTTGGCCTCGGCGAAGAAATCACCGCTCGGCTTGACCTTGTAGGCGGGCCCGAGCCTAAGTTGCCTGGCGCCGTCCGAGGTCTCGACGTCGAGCAGCACGGGCGAGTCGCCCGGAAATTCGCGCACCAGCGCGGCCAGCTCGGAGACGATTCCGGACGGCGCTTTGCGCGCGTCCACCCTAAGGCGCACCTCGCGCCGCTCGGGAACGGCCTCGAACGTCTTGAGTTCCATAGCCAACAATTTAGATTCGCCCTCTTTGTGATCGATCCTGCCCTTCACGATCAGGACCTGATCGGATGTGCATAGCTCGCGGGCCTGCGCATAGACGGAGTTGAAGACGACGACCTCCGCTCCACCGCTCACATCGTCGAGGCGCATGAAGGCCATCGGATCGCCCTTCTTCGTGGTCAGCTGGCGCACGTGACCGACGATCCCGCCGACGATCACCACCTCGCCGTCGCGGCGGCGGTCGAGATCGGACAGGCCGCAGTCGGTCTTGCGCCTCAGTTGGTCGCGAATCGCGTGCAGCGGGTGCTCGGACACGTACAGGCCGAGCACTTCTTTCTCGATCCGGAGCAACTCGGGCTTGTCGAACTCCTCGGTCGCGATCTCGGGATGATGCCGGGGAGGCTGCTCTCCTTCGCCGCCGCCGAGATCGAAGATCGAGCCTTGCCCGCTCAGGCGATCGGCCGAGCGCTTCTGCCCCCAGGCGACGATCTGGTCGAGTGAATCGAGCAGGCCCTTGCGCGAGGCGCCCGTCGAGTCGAAGGCGCCGCACTTCACCAGCGCCTCGAGCACGCGCTTGTTGACGCAACTGGATTCGATCCGCTCGGCGAAGTCCCAGGCCGAGGCGAACACTCCGCCCTCCTCGCGGGCGCTGACGATCGCCCGCGCCGCCGACTCGCCCACGCCCTTGACGGCGTTCAGGCCGAAACGGATCTTCTCCTCGATCACGGCGAAGTCGGTCTGCGAGAAGTTGACGTCGGGCGGCAGCACCTCGATGCCCATCTCGTCGCAGGCGTTGACGTAGAAGGGCACCCTGTCCTTGGTGTTCATGACCGAGGAGATCAGAGCGGCCATGTACTGGCAGGGGTAGTGGCACTTGAGCCAGGCGGTGCGATAGGCGATCAGCGCGTAGCAGGCGGCGTGGGACTTGTTGAAGGAGTAGTCCTGGGCCTTCTCCATGTCCTCCCAGAGACGGCGGGCGACCTTAACCTCAACCCCGTTCGCCTGGCAGCCGGCGATGAACTTCTCCTTCAGCGAGGCCATCAGCTCGTGGATCTTCTTGCCGATCGCCTTGCGCAGATCGTCCGCCTCGGCCGGGCTGAAGCCGCCCAGGTCCTTGGCTATCTCCATGTACTGCTCCTGGTAGATGCAGATGCCGTAGGTCGAGCCGGTGATCGGCTTCAGGCGCTCGTCGGCGAAGTCGACCTGCTCCTTGTCGTGCTTGCGCTTGGCGTAGACGGGGATGTACTGCATTGGCCCCGGTCGATAGAGGGCGACGAGCGCGATCAGGTCTTCGAACACGGTCGGCTTGACCTGGCGCAGGGCGTCGCGCATGCCCGAGGACTCGAACTGGAAGACGCCGGTCGCGTCGCCGCGCGCGAGCATGGCGTAGGTCTTGGCGTCGTCGAGCGCTACCTGCGAGATGTTGAGGTCTCCGATCAGCTCGACCGCGGTGTCGATCACATCGAGGTTGCGCAGGCCGAGGAAGTCCATCTTGAGCAGACCGAGCCGCTCCACGTCTCCCATCGGGAACTGGGTCACGACCTCTTGATCGGCTCCCTTCTGCTGCAGCGGCACGACGTCCATCAGCGGCTGGGCGCCGATAACTACGCCGGCGGCGTGGATCGAGTCCTGGCGCACCAGCCCCTCGAGCGGCCGGGCCAGGTCGACGATCTCCTTGCAGAAGGGATCGGAGTCGTAGGCGGCGCGCAGCTCCTGGCCGGGCTTGAGGCACTCGTCGAGCATCTGCCCCGGGCCCTCGGGAATGAATTTGGCGATCCGGTCGACGGTGCCGTAGGGAATCTCGAGCACGCGCCCGGCGTCGCGCACCGCGGCCCGCGCAGCCATGGTGCCGAAGGTGATGATCTGGGCGACGCGATCGCGGCCGTACTTCTCGGCCACGTAGTTGATCACGCGCTCGCGGCCCTCGACCGAGAAGTCGATGTCGATGTCGGGCATCGACTTGCGCCCGGGATTCAGGAAGCGCTCGAACAGCAGGTCGTAGCGGATCGGGTCGATGTCGGTGATATCGAGGCAGTAGGCGACGAGCGAGCCGGCCGCCGAGCCGCGGCCCGGTCCGACACCGACGCCGTCTCGCCGGGCGAAGGCGATGAAGTCCCAGACGATCAGGAAGTAGTCGGCGAAGCCCATCTCGCGGATCGTCTTGAGCTCGTAGCGAAGCCGCTCGTCCAGCTCGGGAGTCACTTTCTCGTAGCGGCGCTGTAATCCCGCCTCGCATAGGGAGACGAGATACTCGAAGGCGTCGCGTCCCTCAGGCGTCGGGAACGAGGGCAGGAGAATTCGGCTCATGTCGATCTCGACCCCGCAGCGCTCGGCAATCTCGAGCGTGCGGCGCATCGCGTCCTCGTGGCCGACGAAGTCGAGCGCCATCTCCTCGGGCGTCTTGAACCAGAACTGGTCGGAGTCGAAGCGCCAGCGATTGGGGTTCTTGAGCGAGTCGCCCGACTGGATGCAGAGCAGCGCCTCGTGCGGCAGCGCGTCCTCGCGCCTGAGGTAGTGGACGTCGCCGGTGGCAACGAGCGGCATCTTCTTTCTACGGGCCAGCTCGACGAGGTTCGGGTTGATCCTCTGTTGCACGTCGAGACCGGCGTTCTGCAGCTCGACGTAGACGTTGTCGCGCCCGAAGATTTGGGTGAGCCGGTCGAGCTCGATCTCGGCGTCGTTCGGGCGATTCTCCTCCAGTGCCTTGCAGACTCGCCCCGAAAGGCATCCGGAGAGGACGATCAGGCCTTTCGAGTAGCGCTGGAGCAGCTCCCAATCGACGCGCGGGCGGTAGTAGTAGCCCTCCAGGTAGCCGAGCGAGGAGAGCTTGATCAGATTGCCGTAGCCCTCGTTCGAGGCGGCCAGCACGGTCAGGTGGGCGTTGCCCTTTTTCTGCACGCTGCGGTCGTCGCAGACGTACAGCTCCGAGCCGATCACCGGCTTGACGCCCTGCTTGCCGGCCTGGCGATAGAACTCGATCGCCCCGGCCAGCGAGCCGTGGTCGGTGAGCGCCACGGCGGGCATCTCCAGTTCGGCCGCCCGCGCCGCCAGGGCCGGGACCCTGCACGCTCCGTCCAAGATCGAGTACTCGGAATGGACGTGCAGATGAACGAACGCGGCGCTCAAGGCTCCGTCATTCTAGGAGCCGTAGCGGCTAGCTCCGAATCGCTCGGCGTTTATCGAAGAAGCCGGGCCGTCGCCTCACCGCGGCGTCCGGCTCGGCAGCGTGATCTCCCACTCGGCCACCGGGCCGGGAACGATGCGAAACAGCGGCTGAGGATCTGGACTGGAGACGGATTCGATCTCGGCGAGCCAGGACAGCGACCAGGCCACGGCTGTCGAGATATCCGGGGTGCAGTGTCCAGAGGCGCATGATCCGGTTCCGAGAGCAGGCCGGATCTGAGCCACGCCGGTCTCCCGTCGGCTCCGACTAGCGCTTCTTCAGAAAACGAAAGACCAGCAGGACGATGACCGCACCTAGGAACGCGACGACAAGCGTGGTGAGATTGAACCCGCTGATCGGGTTATTCACATTGAAAATCCTGCCGGCAAGCCAACCACCCACCAGCGCGCCAACGACGCCGAGCACGACATCGCCAATCAGGCCAAGTCCCGAGCCCTTAACGGCCTTGCCTGCTCCCCAACCGGCAATTACGCCGACGATGACCCACGTTAACAACCCCATCTTTCCCCTCTTTTCTGCCGGATTCGATCCGACGTAGTGCCGTGTCGCAAGACGACACAGATGTCTCGTAAATATCCTAAAAGCGGTTCGCGAACAACCTGGATTGGTAAACACCAGCGCGAAATCCCGCGCCGGGCGCACCGACGGGCTGCTCTCTCTTGGGTGCCCTAGGCGGTTACGAAGTAGGCCATCAAAATCGCGTCCACGTACTCCTGGCCGCGATGGTAGTGGCGCTTGCGGTAGCCCTCGCGCTCGAAGCCGAAAGACTCGTAGAGCTTGATCGCGGCCTCATTGTGCGGGAAGACGTGCAGCTCGAGCTTGCTCACGCCGTTCGCGCGGGCCCATTCCACCGCGGCTCCGAGCAGCGAGCGCCCGACGCCGCGGCGGCGGTAGGGCTGTGCCACCATCAGGCCTAGATCGGCGACGTGCTGCGAGGAGGGGTGATGATCGCGCGTCAGCGACAGGCGCCCGACGATTCCCTCTGCCGTCTCGGCGACGATGATCGCGGCGTCGGGGTGGCGGCGGAACAGGCGGATCGCACGGCGCTCCTCCGAGCTCGAGCGCCAGGTTCCGAGCGTGAGCAACCAACCGCCCGGCTCGGCCGCGACCGAGCGGGCCAGGCGCGAGAGCGCATCGGCGTCGCCGGGAGCGGCGCGGCGAATTCTCAGCGCCTCGTTCATTCGACCACTATTCCGTGACCGCCGCGTCTGGGATCCCCGGCCGCGGCCAGAGTCCCGTCGGAGCGCACCTCCACCGCCTGTACACCGCCGAAGAAGACATTCAAGTCGCGCCAGCGCGCGATCTCGTAGCCGAGTCGCTCGAGCCCGTCCAGCGCCGCGCTGTCGACGTCCGCGCCCCCCTCGCACTGCACGATCGGCTCGTCGAGGTGCACGCGCGCCCGTGTCACGGCCTCTTCCACCGGCAGGCCCTGCCCGATCACGTTCACCACCGTCTGCATGATCGCTCCGCGTAGCCGCACCGAGCCGGCGCTGCCGAGCACGAGACGCGGCCGCCCCTGCGCGAAGACGACCGAGGGCGCCATCATGCTGGTCAGCCGCTCGCCCGGTCGCTCCGTTCCCACAACAAGATCTTCTTCCCCGAGCATGTTGTTCAGGTGGATGCCGGTGCCGGGAATCACCACGCCCGAGCTGGAGCCGAGCGAGCAGGTGAGCGAGGCGGCGTTGCCGCGCGAGTCGACGACCGCGATGTGGGTTGTGCCCTTGGCGCTGCGCGGCTCGCGAGCTCCGGAGCCCGAGCGGCGAACGCGCTCCACGCCACCCCGCACCGAATCGTCCGCGAGCAATCTGGCAGCCAGCCCGCCGCGGCGAAGCGCAGCGGAGTAACCCCGCCCGGAGCGAGCACGCGTCTGCTCGCGCATCACCTCGACCAGGCGCACCAGCGCTTCGGTGCTGCCCGGCGCCCCGCCCTCGCCCAGCTCGTCCAGCAGGCGCAGCCCGTAGGCGACGAGGATCCCGCCCGAGGAGGGAGGCGGGTTGGAGACGAACTCGCAGCCGCGGTAGCGCGAGCGCACCAGCCGGCGCCAGACGACGCGGTAGCGCTCGAGATCCTGGAGTGTGATCCTCCCGCCCTCGCTCTGGATGTGCGCGACCAGGCGGCGGCCGAGCTCTCCACCGTAAAGCGCGCCGGCGCCTTCGACCGCGAATTGCTCGAGCGTGCCGACTAAGTCAAGCGGGCGGAAGACGTCGCCGGCCTGATAGCGCCTGCCCTCGGTCTCGTAGACCTGGCGCCCGTGCGCGTTGTGACGGAGGATGGGGTCGAGAATCTGGTGCAGGAAGGCCTGCGCCGGAGTGATCTCGACACCGCGCCGAGCCAGCTCGATCGCCGGCGCGACGAGCTCCCGCCAGGGCAGCTTGCCGAAACGGCGATGCACCTCCTCGAGGCCCTTCGGGGCGCCCGGCACGGCGCAGGAGGCCTCGCCGATCGAAAAGCCCTGCAAAGAGTCTGGCTCGAAGACGACGTCGACCTGCTGCATCTCGGCGAACTCCCGCTTTCCGCCCTCGAGCCCGGGCTGACTTACAAAGAAGTCCGCCAGGCGCGTGCGCCGGCTCGCAGCGTCGTGCACGAGGAAGAAGCCGCCGGCGCCGGGGCCGGAGAGCATGCTCTCGCTCACCCAGGAGGCGAAGGAGGCGGCGATGCAGGCGTCAACGGCCGAGCCGCCCTCGGCCAGGACTCGTGCCCCCGCCTCGGCGGTCAGAGGATGACCGGCCGCGATCGCGCCGCGCATGGAGAAAGCCTAGTAGGCGGAGGCGGTCAGCGCGCTAGCCTGAGCGCTTCAACTTCCCGTGGCGCTTGGCGTAGCGCTCACCGCGGCGGAAGATCTCCAGCCCGAGCGGGATTGCGATGGCGCCGATCACGAGCATCGGCCAGATGTCGCCCCAGAGCGCGTGCAGGCCTTTCCCGTCGATGATCGAGCTGCGCAGCGCCCTCAGCGCGTAGGTCGCGGGTGAGATCCGCGCCAGCGCCTGCATCCAGCCGGGCAGCACGCTGACGCTGTAGTAGACGCCGGAGACGACCAGCAACAGGCCCTGGGCGACGTAGCCCAGCTGCACGCCCTTCTCGGGCGAGATCAGCGGCAGGACGGAGGTCATCATGCCGATGCCGATGAACGAGACCGATGCGACGAGCAGCACGACGAGAGCCGCCAGGTAGTCGGCGTGCGGCAACTCGAGATGGAAGAAGAGGGCGACCACGACGAACAGCGCCGCCGTTCTGACGATGCCGTAGAGCACGCCGAAGATGCCCGTGCCGAGCAGGTGCATCGAGCGTGACAGCGGCGCCATGAAGGTGTGTTCGATCGTGCCCTCCCAGCGCTCCCACTGCACCATCTCGACCAGCAGCCCGAAGACCATGCCGAGATAGCTCCAGACCAGGGCGCCGATCAGGAGCCAGCTGGTGGCCTTGTTGACGTCGATCTTGGCGCCCGAGGCGGCGAAGCCCTTGGCGATGAAGGCGATCGTCAGCGTGTTGGCGAGCGTCCAGACGAACCAGGCCAGTTCCCACCAAGCGTAGCGCTTGATGATGTAGGTGTTGCGCTCGACGATGCCCGAGAAGCCCATCAGCTCCGAGCGCAGCGTGGTTGCGGCTCCGCGCATCATTCGCTCGCCTCCTCTTCCTCCGCGAGGGCGGTGCCGGTGGCGGAGAAGAAGGCCTCCTCCAGCGTCTTGGCCCGGTAGCGGCGCTTGAGCTCCGACGCCGGCGCCAGGCAGAGCAGCTCGCCCGCGTGCAGGATGCCGACGCGGTCCGCCAGCTCTTCGGCCTCGGGCAGGTCGTGCGTACAAAGCAGGACGGTCGAGTCGTGGACGCGCCGGACCTCGCGGATGAAATCCTGCACCTCGAGCTTGGAGCGCGGATCGAGCCCCGTTGTCGGCTCGTCGAGCAGCAGCAGGACGGGCGAGGTGAGAAGCGCCCGCGCGAGGGCCACCTTCTGCTGCATGCCGCGGGATAGATCCTCCATCGGGCCCGTCGCCCGCTCGAGCGGGAAGCCTACGCGCTCGAGAATGCGCGGAATCTCGACGTGTGTCTCACGCCGGCGCAGGCCGTAGAAGCGGGCCGCATAGCTCAGGTTTTCGATCGCCGATAGGCGCTTGAAGAAGGAGGCCTCGACCGAGACGCGGTTGATCAACCGCTGCACGCGCCGCGGCTCGCGGAATACGTCGTAGCCGAAGACGCGAGCGCTGCCCCCATCCTCGAGCAGGAGCGTGGAGAGCAGGCGGACCAGCGTCGACTTGCCCGAGCCGTTCTGACCCAGGATGGCGACGCACTCTCCGCGCGCGATCGAGAAGCTGACCGGCTTCAGGGCTGTGATGCGACGGCGGTGCAGGCCCTCGCGGCGACTGAACTCCTTGCGCAGCTGCAAGACCTCGACCGCGGGGCCGGCTGGAACGGCGACTGAATGTGAGAGAGCTGATGCGGAAAACACGATGTGACTCCTTGCAACGACGGAACGAACAGACAGCGCACGCTTCTAGATGCCGAGGCTGAAGAGCCTGGCGGCGCGCGGCTTCGTCAATGAACGTCGTAGAGCAGCATCGCTCTCCCAAGGTGGCAGCAGAGATCGCCGGAGGCCAGTAATCGGGCCACGTTGCTAGCATCGTCGGTCTGATGAGCATGGTCGAGCGCCTTCCTGCCCTGAGCGCCGCCGCCGAGCGCGAGCTGCGCGAGGACATCCTTCCCTTCTGGGCCCAGCGCACCGTCGACAAAGAGCAGGGCGGTTTCTACGGCCTGATCACGAACGACCTGCAGATCGAGACGTCCGCGCCCAAGGGCTCTGTCCTGAACACTCGCATTCTCTGGACCTTCTCGGCCGTTTCGAGAATCTGGCCCGATCAGCTCTACCGCGAGACGGCCGAGCGCGCCTACGCCTACGTGCTCGAGCACTTCTGGGACGAGGAGCACTCCGGGCTGGTCTGGATGGTCGATCACAAAGGCGACTTCCTCGATGCGCGCAAGCAGACCTATGGACAGGCTTTCGGCATCTATGCGCTCTCGGAGTACTTCCGCGCAACCGGCGAGCAGGAAGCGCTCGAGCGCGCGATCAGCCTCTACCGGAGCATCGAGGCGCACGCCTTCGAGCCCCCGCAAGGCGACGAGCACGGCGGCTACGTCGAGGCGCTGGCGCGCGACTGGAGCCCGCTCGAGGACATGCGCCTGAGCCCGATCGATCTCAACGTCCCCTACTCACAGAACACGCACCTGCACCTGCTCGAGGCCTACTCGGCGTTGCTTCGCAGCTGGCCGGATCCGGCGCTGCGCGAGCGCCTTAAGGCTCTCTGGCAGATCCTCGCCTTCCGCATCCGCGACGAGAAGACAAACCATCTCGTTCTCTTCCAGGACCGCGACTGGAAGCCACTCTCCGAGGCGCTGTCATACGGGCACGACATCGAGGCGAGCTGGCTGCTCTGCGAGGCGGCCGGCGTGCTCGAAGACGAGGAGCTGATCGCGCGCACAAACGCGATCGCGCTGACGATGGCCGAGACGGTGCTCGAAGAGGGCTTCGATCGCGAGCACGGCGGCGTCTCGGACGGGATCGACCACAACATGGCCGTGCTCGGCAAGGAGTGGTGGCCGCAGGCCGAGGCCGTCGTCGGCTTCCTCAACGCCTTCGAGCTCTCGGGCCGGGACGACTACCTCGAGGCCGCGCTCGCCAGCTGGCGCTTCATCGAGCAGTTCGTGATCGATCACAGCTACGGCGAGTGGTACTACCGCGTCTCTCCCGAGGGTCGCCCTGAACTTGATCTACCCAAGGTCTCGCCCTGGAAGTGCCCGTACCACAACAGCCGCGCCACACTCGAGATAATCGAGCGCACGCAAAGACTCTGTAGCCGCTAGAGCGCGAAGTCGAGCTCCTACTTCCGGCCCCGGCGCATCTCGGGAACCCTGTGCTTTTTGCCCTTGAGCGGCGTGCGAGCCCGCGGCGAGGCCGCTTCCTCTGCATCGTCCGACTCCGCCTGAGCGAGCAGCTGCTCTGGCATCATCCAGACGGCACCGGCGCCGGCGAGAAGAGAGCCGACGAGAGCGAGCCATGCTCCGCTGCGAAGCGTGCCTAAGTGATGGAAGGCCTCCGATACCGGGATGAAGAGCGCTATCCCGAGTAGCGCTAGCGACGCGGCCAGCGTCCAGGTCTTCAGAACCGAAAGGCGGGTGATCAACACGCCGAGGAGAGCGACTATCGTCGAGACGCCGAGCACAAGCATCACGATGCCGAGCGAGTGGTCGCCAGCGGAGTTCCAGTACGTATCGGAGACCTTCGCTCCGGCTGGCTGCGCCTCTGCCGCGAGCCAGAGAGAGCCCAGCAGAATCCCGGTTCCGATCGCGGTCGCGAGCCAGGGGGCGAAACGCCTGAGCGTCATGCTAGGCGACCGTAGCTTCCAGGCCGCCATGCGGCGCAACGAGACCGTACTCAAACCCATCAACACCCCGCCGCTCATTCCAAGCCAAGTGGCCGGTCCAAGCGCACCGAGTTGGTCGGGCGCAGCTTGGATCAGCGTGGTGGCGAAGTAGCCGGCAAGCAACCAGCCGAGGACACTCACGGAAAGGAGAGCCCACCTGCGCCTGAATGCGAGGCTGATCGCCACGAGCACGCCGGAGACGACGACGAGGAGGAACGGAAAGCCGGCGGCCGTTCCGTCGACCCAGAACGATGATCCCTGTGCTCCCCAGACGTTGGCCCAAGTACCCGCCAGCGCCAGGCCGATGCCGCTCACAGCGAGAGCTCTGGGGATCGCCAGCTCGCGCAGGTCAATAGCGCCTCGCTCGGCCGAAACGGCGATCAGCGCCGCGGCGGCTGCCAGTAAAGCGCCTTCGAACGCGAGCCCTACGCCGGTCGAAATCACACTGATACTCACGAAGCCAACCAGGTAGCCCAACGGATAGAAGATCGACAGACCGACCAGTAGGAGCGAAGCGCCGAGCGCCCATCTGCCCAGAGCGGGAGCCTTCAAGACGGCGTCGCCCAGAGCCGTGGCAATAGCGACGATCGCGACCAGAAGCATGAAAATGCCGAGCGCGTGACCGCCCGAAAGGCCGACCGAATCCCAGTAACGCGGATAACGGGGGCCGATACCGGCGCTGGTCGGGGACGTGACGACCGAGATGGAGTAGATGGAGGTCACGCGCCCGAGCGAGGCAATCACCAGAACGGGGCCCGCTATTGCGAGCAGCCAGGTCACGTAGAGCGGTAAATGGCGGCGCTCGCGCGAGCGTTGCCGGGAGACGAGAGCGCGCGCGGGAAGGGCACCCAGCACAATCAAAGCGCCTCCGAGGGCCCCGAACTTCGGGCCGAGCGCGAGCTCGCCGAGATGCCCGAAGCCGATCGCAACGGGAATGAACAAGAAGAAGCCGAGCAGAATCGCTCCGAGCCCGCTCACCGCGGCGAGGAAGCGGTCGCCTTCTTCGCGCATGACGTTGGCGATCAGGAAACCGACGCAGCCAGCGATGAGGGCCAGCAGAAGCAGGCGCGTTGTCCAGCTCGCCCAGTAGGAGGAGGCGGTGCCCTTCCCCACCGTTTCCTTCAGGATGTTGAGCCGAAGTGCCGCCAGCGTCAGACCGATGCCGATCGCGATGACGAACTTCCGGATAAGTGGCGTTGCCTGCGCAACGTAACGAAACAGGGCGACTGGCTTGGACATGGTGGCTCCTTGTTGACCTCTTCTCGGGCGAGGGAAGAGTATCGCCTGATCAGAAGAGCGTGTGACCGATGCCGCTAAGAATCCTCTTATCGAGAGCGAGGGGTCTTGGGGGCCCTCAGTCCCTCAGGAAGCTTGGTGGCTCGAGCGGATCGACCTCGCCGCGGGCTGCCGGCTCGAAACTGGCGCGCCAGCCCTTCTGCACGCCACCTGCTCCACCAAGACCGGTGGCAATGACCGTGACCCACATCTGGCCGGTAAGGCTCTCGTCGATGGTGGCGCCGAAGATGATGTTCGTGTCCTCAGTCGAGGCCTGGCGGATGATCTCGGCCGCCTCGTTTACCTCCATCAGCGACAGGTCCTCGCCGCCGGCGATCGAGAGCAAGATGCCTCTTGCGCCGACCAGCTGAGTGTCGATCAGCGGCGAGCGCAGAGCTCGGTCGGCCGCCTCCTTGGCCCGGTTCTCACCGGTGGCGAAACCGATGCCCATCAGGGCGGAGCCGGCGTCTTTCATGATCGTGCGCACGTCGGCGAAGTCGAGATTGATCAGGCCGGGCATCGTGATCAGATCGCAGATGCCCTGCACGCCCTGGCGCAGCACGTCGTCGGCGATGCGGAAGGCCTCGAGCATCGAGGTCGAGCGGTCGAGCACCTCGAGCAGGCGATCGTTGGGAATGACGATGACGGTGTCGCAGTTGCGGCGCAGCTCCTCGACTCCCATATCGGCCTGGGACTTGCGCTTGGTGCCCTCGAAGCGGAAGGGGAGCGTGACGATGCCAACGGTGAGAGCTCCCAGTTCGCGCGCTATCCGGGCCACCACGGGCGCCGCGCCTGAACCGGTGCCGCCGCCCTCGCCGGCCGTCACGAAAACCATGTCCGAGCCGCGCAGCGAGTGCTTGACCTGATCGTAAGCCTCCTCGGCCGCGAGCTTGCCGACCTCCGGATCGGAGCCGGAGCCGAGCCCTTGAGTCAAATCGCGCCCGATGTGGATCTTGATCGGCGCGTCGCTCATCTGGAGCTGCTGAATATCGGTGTTGATGGCGACGAAATCGACCTGCGAGATACCGGCGTCCATCATGCGATGGATGGCGTTGAGGCCGGCGCCGCCGACGCCCGCGACGCGAATAACGGCCAGGTAGGCGCTGGCGTCGGGCACGACCTGGTGCAGCCGGGCGGGCGGCTCGGGGATCGGCTCGATGTAACGGGGGCTCGAGGGCGGCTCGTACGGCTTCATACGCTTCGACTCGGGCGCGGGCGCGCTCGGCGCTGCCGGTGCAGCGGCCGGATGTGCGGGGGCCGGAGGTGTAGAGGCCGGAGCGGGCGGTTCCGGCGACGGGGCCGGGGCAGCCTGCTCCTCGTCGATCGCGGGCGGAGAAGGCTCTACGTGAGCCGCTGGCTCGTCGAAGATCGCGGTGTGCTCGACAGTCTCCTCGGGCGGCTCGGGGGCGCGAGCTGGAGCCGCCGGCTGCGGTTGCGTTTCCGCTCCCTCGCTGGTCGCGTCGCGCTCGGCCTGGCGCTGAGCGGCTTCGGTTGCGCGGAAGAGCTCTGCCAGCGGGCCGTCACGCATGCTTGCGCGTTTTCGCGCCATTGAGCACCTCCTTGGCGAGATCGCGGTAGTAACCGGCGGCCTCTCCCTTGGGATCGTACTTGAGCACGGATGAGCCCTTCACCGGCGCCTCGGCGAAGCGAATCGTCTTGCTAATTCGCGTGTTGAAGACGAGATCGCCGAAGTTCTCCTGCAGGATGTCGATCGCCTCGCGCGAGTGCAGCGTGCGCTTGTCGTACATCGTGGGCAGGATCCCCTGAATCTCGACGCGCGGATTGAGGTTCTCGCGCACCATCGAAAGAGTGTTCTCGAGCTGAACGAGCCCGCGCAGCGAGAGATACTCGCACTGCACCGGCACGATCACGCCGTCCGAGGCGACGAAGGCGTTGATCGTCAGCAGGCCGAGCGACGGCGGCGTGTCGATCAGGATGTAGTCGTATTTGTCGCGCACCGGCAGGAGCGCTTTGTCCAGCGCTCGCTCGCGCCCGATCATGCTCGAGAGCGCCAGTTCGGCCCCGGCCAGGTCGATCGAGCTGACCGCCAGATCGATCTCGCGGCGCTGAATGACTTCGGTGATCGGCAAGCGGTGAACGAGCACGTCAAACATCGAGCGCTCGATCGTGTCGGGGTTCAGGCCCTGGCTCATGGTCAGGTTTCCCTGCGGATCGAGATCGATCACCAACACGTCGAGGTCACGCTCTGCGAACGCAACCGCGAGGTTGAGGGTTGACGTCGTTTTGGCGACGCCGCCCTTCTGGTTGGCGAACGCGATCACGCGCCCCATCGACACTCCTTCTTCGGGCGCCCGTGCCAGCGGACGCGACAATAAGCTTGCGACCCCCATCGGCGCTCCATCTTCTGCCTGGTCAAGCGGAGTCCTTCCCTGAGCGCGCGGCTAGATCCGAGTCTACTGCCGCCGCGATACGGCATAGCTCACATGGTACGGGAAATGCGAAGCTTTCCAGGCACTTTCGCCAAAACCCGGGTCGCGGCCGTTGCGGTGGACAATACGCTTAGTCGTGGCACCGCCGCTGCCGGGCGCGCAGACAGGGCCGAGGGAGACGAAACCAGGCGCTGAGCGGGTACTTCTTGACGCGAGAGCCCGCGGGCTAGGTTCGTGCTGCTACTCCTCGCCGTCCCAGTAGTCGACGCACGAGATGCGCCCGATCACGCCCAGACCGCGGAAAGAGATCTTGCTCGAGCGCGGGTAGAAGCAGAGGTCGGCAGAGCGACGCGTCCCGTAGGCGAGTAGCGTCAGTCCGCTCCCGGCTCCCTGGAATGTGTGCGCGACACCGGTTCCCGGCGGGCGGGCAATCACATGGCCCGGCTTCACCTTGTACTCCTCGTCGCCGAGCAGCAGCAGGCCTTCGCCCTCGAGCACGACGAAGAGCTCTTCCTCGACCGAGTGGCAGTGGGGCGGGCAGGAAAGCTTGCCCGGGGCGACGGCGACATGCCCGAGACCGGAGGTACGCGAGCCCACGGCGTCACCGAGATCGCGCCGAATGCGTCCAATTGACTTCTTGGATCTGCCTACGGCTTTGACGTCCCTGAGACGAACCATATTGCTCGGCCGCAGCGAACTCGATTCCTTCACCTCGGGCGCCCCCTGAGCAGCTTCGAGATCGAACGGATAGTCCATCGTCCCCGTCTCTACCCAGCTCACGCCGAGCCAGGAGACATGCGAGCGCGGCAGATAGGTGGCCGCGTCGCCGATGTTCTCCGAGAAGGCGAGCACGTCGAGGCCGTTTGGGCCGGCCTTCAGCGTGTGCGGGCCCATGCCGCCCGAGAAGACGAAGCAGTCTGTCTCTGCGATGTCGTAGCTGACGCCCTCTTGCCAGAGCAGGCCCGAGCCGCCGAGAACGAAGAAGATCTCCTCGGCGCGGCCGTGAACGTGCGCCGGAGTTGACCACCTGCCGGGATCGATCTGGATACGCGACAGGCCGACACCGACCGAGCCGACGGCCGCGCCAAGCCGGCGCCAGTCGGCCGAGATGTGCCCGAACTCGCCGTGCCCGATCTCAACTTCGTCCCAGTGGGCGATGTTCGCGTGTGTCGGTCCTTTACTCAAGGCAAGGGCAGATTAGCGAATGCCTACCCACGGAGATCGCGGCGCCCGAGGAATGTGAGCCCTCTCTCAGCACGAGCAGGCAGCGCTCGAGGGCGACATGCGCAGCGGCGGCGGCCGGCCCTTCCCGCTCCAGCCAGCGCGTTGCCTCCGGGATCAGCAGCTCCAGCTCGTTCAGGACGAGCGCGGCCGGCGCCCGGGCAAGTGCCATCGCCTCGATGCGATCCAGCCTGGCGATGAGGGCACGCGCCTCCTCCACGATCCGAGGGTAGAACCGTTCGCGTCACGGAAACGTGCCGAATTCGAGCCGAAAGGCGGTCGCTAGCTGGCGGCGGCGCGGATGGCCATCGAGCGGCTCGGGCGTGGACGCAGGCCGAGCAACGACTCATCGAGCGCCTCGATCATCCGGGCGCGGTTCCCGTGCATCAACACCTCGACCAACGTGCGCCTAACCGCGTCGCTCGTATTCTTGTCGGCCGGCTCGCCGCCGGCCAGCGCTCGTAGGCGTACCCGCAACTCGGCCCGTTCGCTCGATCCGTCGCCGAGCAGCGTCGCGGCCCTGAGCGCCGCCATCGCCAGCCCCTCGTCGGCGCCGAGCACCGCAGTTAGCGCTTCTCGCAGCTGCTCGGAGCGGAAGGGCTCCTGGGCGAAGAGCGACAGTTCCCAGCGGTCGAGCGCTTCCGCCAGTGCGCGGTCTTCGTCGGCCGCGGCGATGCGGGCGCGCAGGTCGTGCGCCAGCTTGCCGCGGAACTGGTCGAGGCGGGTCGCCTCGCCGAAAGGTTCTGTAGCGGCGATGGGCAGAATCGGCCGGATTCCGTAGGGGCGCTTGTCGAGCCGCTCGAACAGCACCGGCCCCGCTGCGATGGCGCCGGCGGTCGCCAGGCGCAGCGCGCTGATCGCATCGGCCAGCTCGGCCGGGGCGTCAGGCGCCTCGATCTGATCGACTCCCAGGTCGCGCCGCAGCTCGATCACCGCCAGGCGGTCGGCGCGGCGCCCGAATTCGCGCGGCAGGATCCCGCTAGCCTCGGGCCAGTAGGTGGAAAGCTCGCCGGGAGGCGAATGGCGAACCCGCACACCATCTCCGAGCTCGACCTGCGCACCCAGCGAGAGGCCGACCAGTGGCGCCACCGCCATGTAGCTTCGCTCGCCGCCGAAGAGCGAGCCCTCGAGCTCGATGTAGGCGCGGTCGAAGGCGTCGTCGTGCCAGTCGAAGCCGCCGCAACTCTCGGTGGTGGCGACGAGCAGTGGTAGTAGCACCGTCATGAAAAGGGCTTCCTCGTCGGGCAGTTGCTCGCCGGCGTGGGCGCGCGCGAAGATCGCGGCCGCCTTCTCGTGCCTCAGATCCTCGATCGCAGTTTGGGCGTCGGCCAGCTCCATCAGCTGCTGCGAACGCTTCTCGACGAAGCCGCGCACCAGCGGCCGATACTCGTACAGCGAGGGCCGGCCCGGGGCGGCATGCTCCTCGAAGGCGAAGGGAACCTCGGCGCCGTGCGAGATATCGATCTCCAGCTCGGAGAAGGCTCCGAGGCAAAAGAGGCGCAGCGAGTGATAGAGGTGCGGAGCGCGAACTGCCACGTTTCCTCCTACGCAGTCGGGGCCTCCACTCCTGCATTCCGGGCGGGTAAATGACCGCCTTCCCTCATTCGAGTGCTTTGTGCGGACACCGCCCCATCGGGGGATGGCCGCGGCGGATCGAGGAGTCAAGCTGAGTGCCGGCGTATTGGCGGCGTGAAAGGCGGCATCTATATGACTGCGGAACTACTTCGGATTAGGCTGCGGAACTTCCCGGTTGCGAATCTGACTCTGCGGCTCCTGCTCGCGCGCTAGCGCCCAGCGAAGCGAGAAACGGCGAGCGAGTTCAGCTTCAGGCGCGCTTGCGAGGCACGGGGGCTCGGAAAGCTCTATCTGACGTGTTTTATAATGCCCAATTGACAGCGTACTATGGGCTGGAACCGACCTGGGAGACCTGGGAGTAAGGGATGAACGATCAGCCGTCAGATCGAGCTGGGCTCCCGGCCCGGAAGCCCCTACTCAAGCGCCGCAGGCTCAGAGAGCTACAGAAAGAGGAAGCACAGTTTCGCGCGATCTTCGAGAGTGCGGCGTTCGGCATCGTCCTCGCCGACGCGGAGGGCCGTCCTCAAGAGTGCAACCCGACCCTCGAGCGGATGCTCGGTTACACGGCGGACGAGCTCCGGACGATGCGGATCAGCGACTTCACGCATCCGGACGATGCCGAGGAGACCGAACGCGCACTGAAAGCGGTTGTCAAGGGCGAGCTCGAGCACGTCCATACCGAGAAGCGCTACGTCCGAAAAGACGGCAGTCTCGTCTGGGTGAACGTCATCGCCTCGAGCGTTCTCAACACGGACGGTGAGCGCGGGCTCTCGATCGCGATGATCGAGGACATCAGCGCCCGGAAATCTGCAGAGGCGGACACGGTCGTGGCGGTCAGCGCCCGCGAGTCTGCAGAGGCGGACACGGGCGTGGCGAGGGACTACGCAGCCGACCTGATCGAGACGGCAGGGGCGATGATCGTCGGCCTCGACCTGAACGGCGACATCGAGCTCTTCAACAAGGCGGCAGAGGAGATCACCGGCTATACGAGTGAGGAGCTGGTGGGCCGCAACTGGTTCGAGATCATTGTGCCGCAAGAGCGCTATCCAGCCGTCCGGGGAGAGTTCGAGCGACTGCTCGCCGGCGGAGTGCCGCAGGAATACGAGAACCCGATCCTGACCAAATCGGGCGAGGAGCGCTACGTAGTTTGGCGGAGAACCAAGCTCGACGACCACGGCGTGATAGTCGGCATGGTCTCGATCGGGATCGACGTCACCGAGCTCAAGCGAACGGAAAAAACTCTTCGCCACGAGCGAGACTTCGTGGCGAAGATCATAGATACGAGCCCGATCGGGATCGTGGCGTACGACCACCAGGGCAAGATCACCTTCGCAAACGCCGAAGCCGAGCGCATTCTCGGCCTGACCAGAGACGAGGCGAGACACGGGTACAACGCCCCCGACTGGCCGGTCACCGACTACGAAGGCCGACCCTTCCCTAACGAGGAGCTTCCCTTCCGGCAGGTGCAGGCGACCGGCCGGCCGGTATACGACGTCCGCTACGCGATCGAGAACGCGAACGGGGAGCGCGTCTACCTATCGATCAACGCCGCTCCCGCCCTGAGTGAGAGCGGTGAATGGGACGGCATGATCGCGTCGATCGACGATGTCAGCAAGCTCACGCGAGCAGACGAGACGCGCGAGTTGCTCAAGGCCGAGCTGCTCCAGTCTCAGAAGATGGAGGCGGTGGGCAAGCTCGCGACCGGGGTGGCGCACAACTTCAACAACCTCCTGACTGCGATCACGGGTTATGGCGAGCTACTGCTTGCCAGGCTCCCGGCCGATTCTGACCTGCGCCCCGACGTGGAGGAGATCGGACGGGCGGGTGAGCGCGCCGCAGAAGTGGCACGCGGGCTACTCCGCTTCAGCCGCCGCGGGCGCGAGTATTCCGAGAGGATCGACCTAAACTCCGTGATCACGTCGATGGAGTCGCTGCTCCGGCAGGTGATCCGTAGCGATATCGAGATCACCACGGTGCTCTCGGACGGTCTCGACCGAGTCAGGAACAACCAAAGCCTGCTCGAGCAGGTGATCGTGAACCTCGTCGTGAACTCGACTGACGCGATGCCCGACGGCGGCAAGCTGACGATCGAGACGGCGAACCTCCACCTCACCGAGCCGCGCTTAGTGCGCAACCTCTCGCTCCCAGCCGGGAGGTACGTGACGCTGGCCGTTCGCGACAGCGGTATCGGCATGAGTGAGGAGATGCAGGCGAGGCTCTTCGAGCCCTTCTACACCACCAAAGGCCCCGATTCCGGCACCGGACTCGGGCTCTCGACCGTCTCCGGCATCGTCGAGGAGAGCGAAGGGGCCATCCTGGTCGAAAGCGCGCCGGGCCGGGGCTCGACCTTCACGATCTTCCTCCCGTCGATTCCGGACCAGCGATCAAGCCCGTAGGACCGCCCGCCGCGGACCAGCGACGAAACCGACCTCGAGCAGGAGCGGCATGACTTCGCTCGTGACGACGGGCTCGCCGTCGAAGCGCTCCAGCGCCAGGCGCTTGATCTCGCGCCGGCGAACGTGATCGACCAGGGCCTCCAGCGCCGAGCGTAGCCACGTCTCGTCGGGATCGCGCAGCGGCAGCAGCGAGCGACCGCCACGCTCGACGAAGAGCACCGCCTCGCCACCCAGCAGCACGACGTGAGCGCCGGCAACGCGAGCCGCGCGCCCGCCCGAGCGCTCGGGCCAGGAAAGAGCCGCGCCGTAGGGCTGAGCCGGATCGGCGGCGGCGAGCACCAGGGTCTCCGTCTCGACGCCCGGGCGCGGTCGCAGCTCGCGCAGCCGCTCGACGGCGCCGGGAAGCGCGAACTGAGCGCCGCCGAGCCCCTCGACGAAGTAGCCGCGGCGGCAGAGCCCCAGCACCTCGAGCGCCTTCAGCTCGCCGTAGACGGCGCCGTAACCGCCCGGAATCCCCTCGGCGCGGACGCCGTCTCGGGTGATGATCCCCTGGCGCTCGAGCAGCAACTCGGCCAGCGCCCTGCGGTCGGTGCCGGGCGCGTCGGCGGGCCCGAACAGAGCTCGGGTGAGCGACCAGCGGCCCTGGGTCGCGGTCGGGGCCTGGGCACGCGAGCGAGCGAAACGGCGCACGCGACGCTCGCTCGGCTGGCTCTCGAAACGGCGCTCGGCGCGCAGCGGCTGCCAGGAGTCGTTCGTCACCTCGCCCGCCCAGACGAGATCCCAAAGAGCCGGCAGGGCTTCTTCGCGGTCGAGGCCGGCCGCGCCGAGGAGCTCGTCCCAGAACATTGCGCCGGCGGCGAGCGTGGCTCGAATCCGCTCGGGCGTCTCGCCTTCGGGGCGCAGCGCGCCCGCCGGCGGCCCGAGCAGGCGCGCGTCCTGGCGGAAGTAGACGGCGACGCGCTCTAGCCCGGCGCCGACCCAGACCACCTCGCCCGAGGCGCAGAGCTGGTCGAGCTCGGCCGGCTGGTAACCGGGCACCCGCCGCGGCAGCAGATCCGACTCCCACAGCGGCACCGGAAGCGCCAACGCCTGCAGCGGAACGAGCGCCTCGCGCAGCGTCGAGCGGCGGTCGATTCCCTGCCAGCCCGGTAAAAAGCGGGCCAGCGCGGCCGGCTCGGCCGGCTCGACCTCCTTGCGCAGGCGCGCCAGCGAGGCGCGGCGCAGCCTCCTCAGCACATCCGGATCGCACCACTCCCGCTCGACTCCGCCCGGCCGAAGCTCGCCGCGCACGAGCGCCTCGGCCTGCTCCAGCGAGGTCAGGATCTCCTCCACGGGGGCGGGCTCGAGACCGAAGTGCGCGGCGGCCTGCTCGGTCGTGAAGGGACCGCGCCCGCGCGCGTAGCGGCGAATCAGCGAGCTGAGCGCATCCTCAACCGGCTCGAGGAAGGCATCGGGAAGCCCTGAGGGCGGCATCGCGCCGAGCGCGTCGCGGTAGCGTCCGGCGTCCTCGGCCGCGATCAGCCGCTCCTCGCCGGCCAGGCGCACACGCACGGCTCGGCGCTCGGTCTCGAGCACGGCTGCGAAGGCCTCGTCGAACTCGCCGGGGCGCAGATCGCCGCGCAGCCTGAGCACGTCGTGCAGTTCGTCGGCGTCGCGCGGCTTTCCCTGCAGGTCGCGCTCCACCTCGTCGACCGCATCGGCGTCGAGCAGGTCGCGCAGTTCCTCCTGGCCGAGCAGCTCGCGCAAGAGCTCGCGGTCGAGCGAGAGCGCCTGGGCCCGGCGCTCGGCCGGCGGCGTGTCGTCCTCGTACATGTAGGAGGCGACATACTCGAAGATCAGCGAGCTGGCGAACGGTGAGGCCGAGGCCGTCTCGACCTCGACCAGATCGATCTCCCGCGTCTGCAGGCGCTGCAGTATTCGCTTCAGCGCGGGCAGGTCGAACACGTCCTGCAGGCATTCGCGGTAGGTCTCGAGCACGATCGGAAAGGACGGGAAGCGTCGCGCAACCTCGAGCAGGCTCTGCGCCTTCAGGCGCTGCTGCCAGAGCGGCGTGCGCTGACCGGGGCGGCGGCGAGGGATCAAGAGCGCCCGGGCCGCGTTCTCGCGGAAGCGAGCACCGTACAGCGCACTCTCCCCCACCTCGCCCACGACCAGCTCCTCGATCTCTTCCGGCCCGACCAGAAGCTCTTGCATCGACGGCGGCTGCTCGGCATCGGGAAGGTGTAGCGCGATGCCGTCGTCCGACCAGATCGCGTGCGCCTCGATTCCGAGCGCATCGCGCAGGCGAGCACCCAGCGCAAGCGCCCAGGGAGCGTGCACGCGCGCCCCGAACGGCGTCAGAACGACCACGCGCCAGTCGCCGATCTCGTCACGGAAGCGCTCGACCACGATCGTCTTGTCGGAGGGAAGCGCACCGCCGCCGGCCTCGGCCTGGTCGTTCAAATAGGTGAGCAAGTTCTCGGCCGCCCGCCCGTCGAGCGAGTACTCGCTGCGCAGCCGTTCTAACGCGATCTCGCTTGGCAGCGCCACCAGCTCGCGTACGGCCCGACCGATCGCCTCGCCCAGCTCGACCGGCCTGCCCACTCCCTCGCCCTTCCAGAACGGCACCGCGCCCGGCACGCCCGGAGCCGGCGAGACGAGCACGCGATCGCGGGTAATCTGCTCGATGCGCCAGCTCGAGGCGCCGAGCAAGAAGACCTGCCCCTGTCGCGCCTCGTAGACCATCTCCTCGTCCAGCTCGCCCACCCGGCCGCCGCCGTCCACGAGATGGACGCCATAGAGGCCGCGATCGGGGATCGTGCCGGCGTTGGTGACGGCGAGGCGCTGGGCGCCGGGGCGACCGCGAACGACTCCGGCCGTCCGGTCCCAGACGATGCGCGGACGTAGCTCGGCGAACTCGTCGGACGGGTAGCGCCCGGCCAGCATGTCGAGCACGTTCTCGAGCTGGGCGCGGGAGAGATCGGCGAACGGATAGGCCTTGCAGACCAGCTCGTGCAAGTCGTCGACGGAGATCTCCTCCTCGGCGCAGATGGCGACGATCTGCTGACAGAGCACGTCGAGCGGGATGCGCGGAATGCGCGTCTCCTCGATCAGCCCCTCCTGCATCCGCTTGGCCACGACGGCGGCCTCGAGCAGGTCGCCGCGGAACTTGGGGAAGATGCGGCCCTTGGCCGTGGCCTCGAGCGTGTGTCCGGCGCGGCCGATTCGTTGCAGGCCGCGCGCCACCGATTTGGGCGACTCGACCTGGATGACCAGATCGACCGCGCCCATGTCGATGCCCAGCTCGAGCGAGGAGGTGGCGACCAGGCAGCGCAGCTCGCCACTCTTCAGCCCCTCTTCGATCTCGGTGCGCTGCTCGCGCGCCAGCGAGCCGTGGTGGGCGCGCGCCAGCTCCTCGTCCGCCGCCTCGTTGATGCGCAATGCCAGCCGCTCGGCCAATCTGCGGTTGTTGACGAAGACGATGGTCGAGCGATGCGCCCGCACCAGCTCGACGATCTCCGGATAGATAGAGGGCCAGATCGAACCGGTCTGACCCAGCTCGCGCAGGTCGGGAACCGGCATCTGAACGGCCAGGTCGAGCTCCTTGCGGATGCCGGCGTCGACGATCGTGATCGGACGCCCGCCAGAGACGAAACGCCCGATCTCCTCCAGCGGCCGCTGCGTGGCCGAGAGCGCGATGCGCTGAATCGGCCTGCCGACGAGCCGCTCCAGCCGCTCAAGTGAGAGCGCCAGGTGCGAGCCGCGCTTGGTCGCGGCGACGGCGTGCACCTCGTCGAGGATCACCGTCTCCAGCGACTTGAGCATCTCCCGCGCCTTCGAGGTGAGGAGCAGGTAGAACGACTCGGGCGTGGTGATCAGGATGTCCGGTGGATGTCGCAACATCGCCGCGCGCTCCTTGGCCGGCGTGTCGCCGGTGCGAACGGCGACCTGGAGCTGCGAGCCGAGCCCCGCCAGAGGACCGCGCAGGTTGCGCTCGACGTCGTAGTTGAGCGCCTTGAGCGGCGAGATGTAGAGCAGGCGCAGGCCTTCGCCCGGGCTCTCGTTCAGTCGATCGATGCCCGAGAGGAATGCGGCCAGCGTCTTGCCCGAGCCGGTCGGCGCCTGGATGAGCACGCTCGAGCCGCTGGCGATCGCCGGCCAGCCGAGCTCTTGCGCGGGCGTCGGAGCGGCGAAAGAGCGCTCGAACCAGGCTCGCGTCTTCTCGGAAAAGGAGGCAAGCGCTTCCATCCGACCAGGGTAGCCGCTCCGGCCGCCACCTTTCAGCGTCGAGGAAGAGATCTCTCACAACGGCCTTAGACGAGGGCGAGAGAATCGAGATTCCCCGCCCCTGGCCCGGCGATAACGACCTACCGCGTCCGCGTTCCGGGCGATAGGACGTAGAATCCCGCTCTTCGGGGCGAGCAGAGCGACACGAGAGGAGAACGGCGTGTCCGACAAGGTCGACGACCAGCAGGAGAAGCAGCGAATAGGGAGCGTGACCGACGCCGAAGTCGAGGCAATGGCCGAGGACGACATCGAGCGTTATCTGCCGTTGCTCAGCGAAGACGCCCTGTTTCTTCCACCGGGGCTTCCATCGATCGGCGGCGAGGAGCTACGCGCCTGGCTGCGCGAGTTCCTGGGCGAGTGGCGAGTCGAGTGGCTCGCTTACAAGCACAACGAGACAGAGGTCGTCGGCGATCTGGCCTTCCATCGCTTCAGCTACAGCCGGCGCCTGGAGCCCAAGAAAGGCGGCCAGTTGGAGGTCTCTCATGGCAAGGGCCTGCACATCCTGCGCCGCTCGGCCGACGGCGACTGGAAGATCGCGCGTGAGACCTGGAACGACCGGCCGACACCGAACACGATCTAGCCGCCACGACCGAACCGCGAGGAGCTCGCCATGATCGACCTGACCGAGTTGCGTGACGGCGGGCAGGATCCTGCCAGCATCGCCGCCAAGATTGCGTCCTTCCTCTCCGCCGCCGAGCACACGCTCGAGCTGGCCCTGTACGACGTGCACCTGGACGGCGAGCATGCGGCACCGATACACACCGCACTGGCCGAGGTAGTGGCGCGCAAGGTGCAAGTGCGCCTCGTCTACAACGTCGACTACGGGAGAGAGCTCGCCGTTCCGCGGCCGCCGATCTCGAAGCCCGAGCTGGTCGAGGCACTTCCGATCGAGACGCGCGGAGTTCCCGGGGTTCCCGACCTGATGCACCACAAGTACGTCGTCCGCGACGGCGCGGCGGTGCTCACGGGCTCGACCAACTGGACCGACGACTCCTGGGCGCGCGAGGAGAACCTGCTCGCGATCGTCAGCTCCACGGAGCTCGCCGCCCGCTATCAGCAGAACTTCGAGGAGCTGTGGCAGAAGCGCGATGTCGAGCGCTCCGGGAATATCGACTCGGCGCCGATCGAGATAGACGGTCACAACGTACGACCCTGGTTCGCGCCCGGGCACGGACCGGCGCTTGCGCACCGAATCGCGCGCCGCCTCGGTCAGGCAAAGCGCCGCATCCGAATCGCTTCGCCGGTGCTCACCTCGGGTCCGATCCTCGGCACCCTGGCCGAGCTGATCGGAGACAACGGGCACGGCGGGCTTGATATCGCAGGCGTGCTCGACGCCACCCAGATCGCCGAGGTGATTCAGCAGTGGCGCGACAAGATGAAGATGAGCTGGAAGGAGCAGGCGCTACGCTCGTTGATCGCGAACGCGTCCTGGAGCGGCAAACATTCGACGCCCTGGACTCCCGACAGCGTGCACGACTACATGCACGCCAAGATCGTGGTGGCCGACGACGTGGTGTTCTTCGGCAGCTTCAACCTCTCCCGCTCGGGCGAGAGCAACGCCGAGAACACGCTGGAGATCGAAGACGGCGAGCTGGCTGGCAGGCTGGCGGCGTTCATCGACGATATCCGAGGCCGCTATCCGAAGCTCGAGCTGCCCGACTAGCGCGACGACAGGTGGGGCGCTAGGGCTTCTCGGCCTCGACCTCGACCGAGACGACCTCGCATTCGCTGGCGGGAACTTCGACGCCGTGCCTGAGCGTGTTGTGCACGCGGCCCTGCCTGTCGACCGCCTCGGCCAGCTCGAGAATCGCGTCTTCGTCGGCCGCGGCTTCGATCCGGACGCTCAGCTTGATGTTCTGAGCCCGCACCGGCTCGCCGCCCCAGTCGCATTCGCACACGACACGGGCGCCGAGCAACGCGACTCCGCGGCGCTCGGCCTCCTGTTGCAGATCGTTCACGAAGCACGCACCGATCGCCATCAGCAGGAGATCGCCGCCCGAGAAGCCGTAGCCGTAACCGGCCTCCTGCTCAGGCCGGTCGATCGTCAGCGAGTGCTTGCCGGCCCAACCGACCGCGAAAGCGGCGTCGTGAACCGACCGCACGTGAACTGTCGTCTGCGCCATCTTGGGGCCCCCTTTTACAGTCACTTGGTGTAAGAGTAAGGCAGAACCCACATCCGATGGCAACCCTGTCGGATGGAAGCGACGAGAAGAGGGGGAGCTCGGAAATGAGAGGGATAAAGGTCGCTGTTATTGCTTTGCTGGCGCTGGCCACCAGCGCCGGTGCCGCCACCAGCCCACACCTGCCCGGTGCGCCGAAGTGCCCGCTCTTTCCGTCCTCCAACGTCTGGAACAAGCGCGTAGACAAGCTGCCCGTGGCTGCCAATTCGCAGGCGATCATCAGCTCGATCGGGAGCGACGTCGGGCTCCATCCCGACTTCGGCACCGTCTGGAACGGGCATCCGAACGGCATCCCCTACAACATTGCCAATAAGAAGACGAAGCGCTACCGGGTCAGCTTCGACTACGCGAGCGAGAGCGACAAGGGGCCCTATCCGATCCCCGCCAACGTGAAGATCGAAGCCGGCAGTGACCGTCACGCACTGATCGTCGAGCGCGACCGCTGCCGTCTGTTCGAGCTGTATGCGCTGCAGAAGAAATCCGGTCGTTGGAGCGCCGGCTCGGGCGCGATCTGGAACCTGCGCTCGAACAGGTTGCGGCCCTCAGGCTGGACCTCGGCCGACGCCGCCGGGCTGCCGATACTGCCGGGACTCGTCCGCTACGACGAGGTCGCCCGCGGCCAGATCGACCACGCGCTTCGCTTCACGGTCGAGAGCACACGGCGCGCCTTCATCTATCCGGCACGCCATTTCGCCAGCGACCAGACCGATCCCAACCTGCCGCCGATGGGCCTGCGCGTTCGGCTGCGCGCCGACTTCGACACGAGTGGCTACCCACGCCAGGTGCGCGTCATCCTCACGGCGCTCAAGCGCTACGGGATGATCGTCGCCGACAACGGCTCGAACTGGTACGTCTCGGGCGCGCCCGACCGGCGCTGGAACGACGACGCCCTGCACTCGATCGGCAAGGTCACCGGAGCGGACTTCGAGGTGGTGGACACCTCGAAGTTGCGATCGTAGGGTCGCCGGCCTCGGGTGAGGCGCGGATCGAGCATCGGCCGCAGGAGCCGTTTCCGGCCAAGGAACTAAGGGTGCAGCTTGGGCGGGCTGAAGAGCGTCTCGAGCCGCGCGATCAGCCGTGCTGTCCAGAGCCTGAATGACCCGACCGGTCGCTCCAGGAGCACGTTCTCGTCACCTTCGAGACGAAAGCGCGCCTGTGCGTCGCGGCGCGAAGAGCCGAGCATCGCGCTCATCTCCGAACCGCCGACAGTGCTGCGGACTGCCAACGCAGTCCCCATCTGAGTGCAGTTTGTCTACGGGCCTGTTGCAAGCTCGAACTCCCCCTCTGATCTCTGTCTGATCGGAGCGCGGTGAAGGCTCGCCGCAGCTCGCCACTCCCCCCGCGGTTGAGACTTTTCGCCCCGAGCCGGAAACGTCCTTCTTGCAGGAATCGCGGCGCCGTCCATCGCTACCCGGAGCGGTGGACGCCAGGCGCCCGTTCGGAGCTCGAGCGCCTCACCCACCCACCACCGTCACCCTCCCGCGGGACGGATTTAAAATACCGCCTAACAACAGGGAAAAACGCGGCACTACGCAACGATTCCCTGCCGACTCACGAACGAAGTCCTGAGCCGCCGGAGCAGAAGTCAGACAAGCGCCGTTGCGCTCGGGCTCAACACAGGTTTATCGCGCGCGCGTCTCTCAGCTCTCGGGCTTATGACAGACGACTTCGATGTTGTGCCCGTCGGCGTCCAGCACGAAAGCCGCGTAGTACGTCTCGTGGTAATGCGGGCGAAGGCCGGGCTCGCCGTTGTCCTTCCCGCCGGCTGCGATGGCGGCCGCGTAGAAGGCGCTGACGAGATCGCGACTGTCGGCCTGGAAGGCCACGTGAACGGGAGTGACCTTCTCCTCCGGACGGATTCAGAAGTCGGGAACGCCGGTACCGCTCTTGAAGCCCGCGCCCCACTCGCCCGCGAAGCCGATCTTGTAGCCGAGCGGCTTCAGCGCCGCCCCGTAGAACTCTTTCGCCGAATCGAGATCCGAGACACCGATGTTTACGTGATCGATCATGGCAGGAGTCTCGCGCCTTAGTGGCGCAGCGTCAAGCCGCTGAGATCGATGCGGTTATCCCTCGTTCGAGGGATGGGAGTAAGGAGAGCTTTCGCCAGCGCGTTCTCGCAACAAAGCAGCCGCCTCGACCTCCCCCACGCTTGCGCGGCGCCGACCGCGCTCCAGCCCCAGCGGGTCACTATAAAAGAGATAGTTTTAGTGTAGAATCCTCTGCATGCGGACGCTTTCTGAAATCCATGCCACCGATTGCTGCGGAGTCGCGGCGACCGCCGAGATCATCGGCGCCAAGTGGACGGCGCTGATCGTCCACGACCTTTCCGAGGGCGCGCGGCGCTTCTGCGAGCTCGAGCACGCCTGCCCGGGGATCAGCCCGCGCACGCTCTCCGAGCGCCTGCGCACGCTTGAGCACGAGGGCTTCCTGGAGCGAAGGAGCTTTCCGGAATCGCCGCCGAGGGTCGAGTACTCGCTCACCGAGAAGGGGAGCAGCCTGTTGGC
>Ga0182011_10000238_pt1 | contig 46545 bp, 25 predicted proteins | sample 711E1DmetaG_FD_120481 | JGI IMG/M metagenome (GOLD analysis project Ga0182011, IMG submission 120481) | Permafrost microbial communities from Stordalen Mire, Sweden - 711E1D metaG | ecosystem: Environmental > Terrestrial > Soil > Wetlands > Permafrost | place: Sweden: Stordalen | collected...
TCGCATATCGTTTGATTTATAGTTTTATATACTATAATATAATAATTTATAATATATAAAAATATTTATTTCGTTTTCACACAGTCTCTCCAGCTTTGTAATGTATTTTTCTTCTCGTTCCCACGCTCCGGCGTGGGAACGAAGATTTATAAATTTATTTACGCGGCTACTTTTATATAATCGCTTTGTGTTGTAGGTTCGGGAATTGGTTCTCCATCTTCTTTCATACCATGTACATGAAATTCAACAGCTTCAAGAATATTTTTTTATCTTGAAAATTATTCGTTCCAATGTATTAATGTGGAAATGGGAAAAAAATATTTTATCCCTACGGGATAAGATTATTATTGCCTCTTCAATTTTCTATAAATATTTAACCTCTACGAGGTAAAAAAATTATTTTTAAATTAAAGTTTCTAATTCATTTGAAGTTAATAATAATATAACGTTCCCAAATCCCGACATGTCGGGATATGTTGCGAATTATCTCGCCGCTTAGAATCAAATGTAAATAAAAAAAGCCGGAAGGAAAACCATCCGGCTTTTAAAATAATTTAAAATATAATTTTATTTTACTAAAATTCCCGATACGCTTCGCTATCGGGACTATGATTAAATAACTATCGTTATTTAATCATTATCATCTTCTTCGTTTCCGTAAATCCATCCGTTATCAACCTATAAAAATATACTCCGCTTGATATTTGGGTATTTGTATATTGGTCAACGGAAAATGGGATTTCATATACTCCCGGTTGTAGTTTTTCATTTACAAGCGTTGCTATTTCTTGACCTGTAATATTATAAACCTTTAATGTAACAAATCTTGACTCTTTAATCTGAAATCTTATAATCGTAGATGGATTAAACGGATTCGGATAATTCTGCATCATCTCAAATTTATCAGGAACTTCCGAATTTATGGTCTTAATTCCGATTGAGATGTTGGAAATTGCACGCTTCCAAACTAATGGTGATGTGTTTGTTCCAATTGGATAAAAGGGAGTCATAGCGGCAAACACAGTATTATTTGTTATGAGCAGATTATTAACTGTAGTGTCAGCTCCAAGACCCTGATTTTTCTTTTGCCATGTCGCACCCATATCTGATGTCAGAAAAATTCCATTGTTTGTCCCGGCTATTACATAAGTACCATCGTTTGCAAGAGTATTAATAGTATAAATAGAGTCCATACCATTTGTTTTATTGCTCACGCGATTCCAGTTTGCACCTGTATTAGTCGATAGAAATACACCTCTTTCTGTACCTGCAAATAGATTCGTTGAACCTAATGATGACAATGAATGTACGGATAAATTTGTCAATCCCGTATTACATAAACTCCAGGTTGTACCTCCATTGAGTGAATAACCTACCCCATTGCTTTCCATTCCTAAAAAAATATTAATTCCAATTGTCGTAAAACAAGAAACCGCTGAAGGTACTGTTCCGAGGTCTCCCCAGGTTGCTCCGTTATTTGAAGATTTATAAACGTGAGCATTTTCTGCGCCTGCAAATAGATTCGAGGAGGATTGTGTTAAACTATTAATTTGTGTATTAGCAGGAAGTCCCGAGCTTGCATTTGACCATGTTGTGCCATTATTTCCAGAAACAAAAATGCCATTGTTCGTACCGACAAAAATATTTGTACTATATGGCATTATTGTTCTGATAACAGGATCGCCAAGGTTTGTGTTATCTGCCTGAGCCCAGTTATCGCCGTTATTGGTAGATACGAAAACACCATTACCGGACATACCCGCAAAAAGTGTTGAGCCGTTATTTGTCAGACAATTAACAGGATCAGCTTTTATGCCATTATTTGAACGTGTCCAGCTTGAAGCATTATTATTTGAAATAAACAACCCCGCACCGGCAGAGCCAAGATATAATGTTGAACCTACAGAAAAAATTGTATAATCATATTTGTTAAATAAACCTGTAGATGTTGTTGCAGACCATGATAGACTTGAACCATCTGTTGCCTGATAAACTACATTTCCAAAAGATGGAAGAAATATATTAGACCCGATGGTTGTCAAGGAATATACCGTAGAACTTGCAGGCAAACCTGTATTTTGAGGATTCCATGTTGTACCGTTATCAATTGACCAGTATACTCCATTCGAAATTGTTCCTGCTAATAATTTTGTAGTTCCAATGGCGGTAAGGCTGTAAGTTTGCTTATCTGTTCCCATAGTTCCTCCTGTCATTTGAATCCAGTTAGCACCAAAGTTCACAGTTCTGTAAACACTATGGCTTGTTCCGGCATATAAATTACCTCCGAATTCTCTAAGTGAATATACGGATGTATTTGTTCCGGTAAAAACAGGATTGGTTGTCGTTGCTGCCCAGGTTACTCCGTTATTTGTCGAAACAAACGTAGTTTTTGGGTCAGTTGTACCAATATAATTTGTACCTGCAAAGACGTAACCGGCAGTTCCTAAAGTAGATAATGCATAAACGAATTTATTTTTTGTCAAAACAGTATCGCCAACATTCCAGTTTGCTCCGCTATTTGAACTGTAATAAATTCCATTACTTGTCCCTGCAAGAATATTAGAACCTGCAACCGTTAAAGATATCACAATATTTGATAACACACTATTGAAACCGTTATTTGATGGAAACCATGTGGTTCCGTTATCGGTTGATTTATAAACTCCGTATCCGATTGTACCGATAAATAAATTTGAACCTGAACTTAAAAAAGAATAAACAGTGCCGCCGCTGACACCACTCGTTGGTAGCCACTGTGCGGTTGCATTTTCTGTTACAGATAAATTTAAGATAGAGAAAATAAAAAGTAGAACCGGGATTAACCCGACGTGCGTAATTTTGTTTTTCATAGTTTTATTATCCTTTTTTGTTTTTAAATATTTTTTTATTAGAATTATTTAAAGAAATATATTTGTTTCAAGTAATTATTTTAACAATATTCCCGGCCTGTTTTTCTTGCGTGTCGCAGACATGTGCCGCACAGATGCGCTTCAATATCAGGAATATCTACACCCGTTAGATTAGATTAAAATTGAGCACTTGTAAATATTATTTCCTGAATTTCACTCCCCATTCTTTATTGACGATGAATTTAGTTAAATTAAAATTAAAAAAAAAGATTTATTTTTTAATAAATCATTATTTTTATATTAATTAATTTCCCTTAATAACTATTTTAAATAATCATTTTTAGAAACAAAAAGAAAAAAAGCCGGAAGAAAACCTCCCGGCTTTTAAAATTAATCTGAAACGTATTTTTATTTAACCAAAAGCATTCTCTTTGTTTCACTGAACCCTTCCGAATTCAATCTATAAAAATAAACTCCGCTTGGAAATTGAGATGCATCGAATGTAGCTTCATATGTTCCCGCTTGTAATTTCTCATTCACCAGACTTGATATTTCTTTCCCTAAATTGTCATACACTTTTAAAGATACGAATTTTGAATCTTTAATCTTGAATTTTATAATCGTCGTCGGATTAAAAGGATTGGGATAGTTTTGAGATATCGAATATTCTGACGGTACTTCTGTGCTGATGTTTTTTATTCCGATAAAATCCGATAATAGACGTCTCCAAACGGAAGCGCCATTCGAACCTGCGAATATATAATTGTTTGCAATTAATATAGCTTCCATATGTGGAACTGTGGTAATTCCCTGATTTTTTATTATCCAGTTTGTGCCGTTATTAGTTGATTGATACATTCCATTATCTGTTCCTGCGATTATATTATTTCCACTTATCGCAAGTGCTAAAACGTTAATACTATTTAATCCAACCAAAGTCCAGGTTCCCCCATCAGTGGAACGATAGAACCCATTCGAACCGGAAAGAGAATATGCACCGGCAAAATAATATGAACCCGATATTGCAAGAGATTTAAGAGATGAGGAATTCATAGAAGTTTGAGCCCAGTTTGCACCATTATTAGTGGAGCGATAAATTCCGGATAAACTTGTCCCTGCATAAATATTTGTTCCGCTTGCAGCAAGGGAAAGTACAGTATGGGAACCTAAACTACTTAGAATCCAGCTTGTGCCGTTATTTGTGGAGTAATATACGCCGTTTCCGCTTGCTCCTGCAAAAATAATATTCCCGTTTACAGTAAGGGAATAAACGGTTTGAGTAGTCATTGTAGATTGTGTCCAGCTTGATCCGTTATTTGTTGAATAATAAACTCCGCTTGACCCGGTTCCGGCACACACTACAGTTCCAATTGCCGCAAGTGAATATACAACTTTGTTATTCAGTGCGGTTACCGTCCAGCTTGTACCGTTATCTGTGGAGATATAAACACCAACATCAGTTCCTACAAAGATATTATTTCCGATTGATGTGAATGCATATGTATTCATCGTTGGACTAATTCCGTTTGTTACCTGAACCCATTGAGCTTCACAGTTATTAATGTTAAATGCGAAATGTACAACTAACACAAATGCTAAAGAGTAAATAAATTTTTTCATAATTTGTCATTAAAGGTTTTAGATTATGGGATTTTTTTTAAATGATTTCACAATCAATTTCCATACAGGAAAGACGTAATAAAACTCATATATTGGCTTTATTAAACGATACATTTTTTTTTGGGATTAACATAATATAATGATATTTAATAAAACATATCAAGTTCTTTTTATTTACCGATTTAAAAGTGCAGATACAGACATTGGTCTGATTCCGCAAGTCAAAGGAAAATTTTTCAATAAATTCTATCTCTTTATTGTTCATCTTTCCTGGTCTTCTGCGTTCCGAAACGTTAAATTTTACTTGTTTTTTGATAATTTAATTATTAATATTAAGCAATTAATGAAAGTTCTTTAATTTTTTTTAAAAAAATTATACAATAACTTTTCTAAGGAGAAATAATGTGTAAAAAAACATTTATTTTCTGCTTGTATTTAGTTTTATTAACATCTACAAATCTTTACCCACAGTACAATAGTATAAATTCAGCAGGTACCGCTCCCTGGGCTTCGAATAAAGGAAATTTAAATCCCGATTTGAAATTACCAAATCCAAATACTGTTGGATATGCATATTATTTAACAAATACAGGGTACAGTCAGTTATTCAGATTTAATGTTGGTTCTCCGGGTATAACAACATTGATAGGAATTCCTCAAAATTACGCTTTGGGAAATGGTGATTTTGCTAACCCGACAGGTGTTTGGAAATATTATGTACAGGAATTTCTTTCTTCTCCATACACAATATATGAAGTTGATACTGCTACTGGAAATCTGACAAGTGTTGGTTCACCGGTGAATTTAAGAAGCGGACATAAACCTGTAGATATGGAATGGGATCATACAACAAATACGATGTATATGATAAGTTCAAATAATAATCATACCGAGACTCAATTTTATTCCATGGATTGGCAAACTAAATTTCTAACATGGATTGGTCCTCTGGTTAATTCACCCGCTGCAATTACTGCCGGAGGTTTTAATGCCAATGGCACTTATTTTGGTTGTGATATGACATCGTATGCATTATGGAAAGTGAATAAATATACGGGTGTCTGGACTCAGGTAGGTCCTTTAGGTTTATCCGTTTGTCTCTTTCAGGATGCCGGTTTTGACAGATCGGATTTTTCTAAAATGTTATTGTGTTCATGTACTGATACAATTGGTCTTTATCAGATAGATACTGCAACGGGTGCTGCCTCACTTATTGGTCCTTTTCCTGGATATTCAAGTGCTACGGGACTTGGTTTTATGCCTAAACCGGGACCTCAAATTTCTCATACACCGCTTCAGAACACAATAAACGTTACAGGTCCCTATGCAATTAATGCAACTATAACATCATCCGGCTCAGGCATTGCTGTGACTAAATTATACTGGTCAAGAAATAATCCAACTGTTACGGATAGCGTTACGATGATAAATACAAGCGGGAATAACTGGACTGGAAATATTCCCGGTAATGGTCTTGCTGCTACATATAGATACTATATATGGACTATGGATTTCCTCAATAGATCTGTATCTGCACCTTATAATGCGCCGGCGAGTCTATATACATTTATAGCAAATGCTAACGATACAATAAAACCTGTTATCGTTCATACACCCCTTGGAAATATATATAAATATCAATGGCCTGATTCCGTCGTGGCTTCTGTTTCGGATAATTTCGGAATGGATTCTGCCTGGGTGAGGTGGAGAATTAATAGTAATGCTACAAAACAATTAAAGCTTTTAAATCCGTCCGGAAGCGTTTATGCTGCGATATTCAATTCCTTGAATTCCGACATCAACATCGGCGATACTATTTATTACCGCATAATAGCTCAGGATAATTCTTTCAATCACAACAGGGATTCCACGGGTTTATTGAGCTTTAATATCATATCTTCACTTAATACCTGTATAGGAAGTGGAACTAATTCAATACAAACCGGAAGCCCGTTTAATACTTATTGGAGAGGTTATAAGACACAAATGCTCTGGGCTTCTTCAGAAATTACGGCAGCTGGAGGTATTACAGGTAATATCATGCAAATCGGTTTTCATGTACTCACTGTTGATACTCAGGCAATGAATGATTTTAATATTAAAATGCAAAACACTTCATTAACTTCACTTACAAACGGATTTATTAGTTCCGGCTGGTCAACTGTATATTCAGGCACATATACTGTTCCGGGAACAGGTTGGCAATTTATAAATTTACAGACACCTTTTTATTGGGATGGTGTAAGTAGTTTATTGGTTGAAATTTGTTTTAGTAATACAACTCTTTCTACCGGAACACGTGTACAAGCAACATCAATGGCATCAGCTATGGAATATTATACATTTAATTATTATTACGATTCATTAGCATGTTCATCATATTCAAATCCGTATGGTTTTTCATCCAGACCGAATGCATGTTTTTATATTGTGCCGGTTTTAGGTACAATAAATAATACTAATAATATTCCGACTGTATATAAACTATCTCAGAATTATCCGAACCCGTTTAATCCTGTAACAAAAATTAAATATGAAATTCCCATACAGGGTTATGTTAGCTTAAAAGTTTATGATGTACTTGGCAGATTGGTTAAAGAACTTGTTAATGAAATAAAATCGAGAGGTTTTTATGCAATAGATTATGATGCTTCCGGTCTTTCCAGCGGAATTTATTTATATAAATTGGAATGCAATGGTTATACCGAAACAAAAAAAATGCTAATGATAAAATGACGATAGTCATTTTATCATAGTCCCGATAGCGAAGCGTATCGGGAATATTATTAAAATAAATAAAAATCTTTTTTGCATACTTTAACAATAAAATATAATTTTAAAAGAAAAAAATGAAAATAAAAACATTTGTTTTCTGTTTAATGTTAATGTTATTGTATTTCTCAAACCTTTTTTCACAATATAATAACTTAATATCTGCAGGTGTTGCCCCCTGGCTGCCAAATAACGGTAATTTTAATTTGCAAACAGTTTTGACCAATCCTAATGCTGTGGGTTATTCATATTATTCCGTAGGTTCGTCAGGAAGTCAACTATTCAGATATAAGGTCGGTACACCGGGTTCGACAACTCTTATAGGAAGTACACAACCGTATTTATTTGGCAGTGGTGACTTCGCAAATCCAACCGGCGTTTGGAAATATTATGTAGAGGACCAGAGTACAGCTCCATATACAATATATGAAGTCGATACTGCAACGGGAAATCTTACAAATGTCGGAGCACCTTTGAATTTAAAAAGCGGTCATGTACCTATGGACTTGGAATGGGATCAGACAACTAATGCATTCTATCTTATAAGCGTAAATTCTGCATTAACCGAGACTCAATTTTATAAGTTGAACTGGTCAACCAAAAATTTAACATCGGTAGGTTCAACCACAACCAGTCCAGCCGCAATTGTGGCGGGTGGTTTCAATGCATTCGGAACATATTTTGGAATAGACCTTGTTTCCGATGCACTCTGGAAAGTAAATAAGTACACGGGAATATGGACTCAGGTTGGTTCGCTCGGATATCCTGTAAATTATGCTCAGGATGCAGGTTTTGACAGAGCGGATTTTTCTAAAATGCTTTGGTGTGCTTGCGGTAGTACAGTTGGTTTATATGAAGTTGATACAGCAAACGCAGTGATAAATTTAATTGGGACTTTTCCCTCGTCATATACTCAGGTTATGGCGACAGGCTTTGTTACCGGTCCGGGACCTCAGATTTCAATCACTCAGCTTTTAAATACACAAAACTTATCAGGACCATATATAGTAAATGCTGTTGTTACGCAGGGCGGTGCGGGTATTGCTTCTACTAAATTGTATTGGTCGAGAAATAATCCCGCCATTACAGATAGTATAAATATGACAAATACGAGTGGAAATAATTGGACCGGAAGTATTCCCGGTAATGGTGGAACGGCAATTTACAGATATTACGGATACACTAAAGATTCTCTCAACAGAACTGCTGTTGCTCCTATCGGAGCCCCGACAAATTTATATAGTTTTCTCGCATTGGCAATTGATACAATAAAACCAGTTATTATTCATACGCCTATTGGAAATACACTAAAAGACCTTTGGCCCGATACTGTTACTGCTTCGGTTACGGATAATTTTGGAATTGATTCTGTCTGGGTAAGATGGAGAAAAAACAGTACGGCTGCAAAGGAATTTAAATTGCTGAATTCAACAGGGAATAATTTTATTTCACCATTTAATTCTTCTTATGCAGAAGTTTATACAGGCGACACGATTTATTACAGAATCATTGCACAGGATAATTCTTCAAGTCATAACAGGGATTCTACTACATCATATAATTTTTTGATTATTTCGGGTCCGAACAATTGCATCGGAACAGGTACAACGGAACTTGCAATCGGTCCGTATAATACTAACTATTACGGTGAACGGAATCAATTCCTCTGGACTGCATCGGAGATTCTTGTTGCCGGCGGAATACCGGGACTTATTACCAAAATCGGATTTGATGTTTCCTATTTAAGCGGAATTACAATGAATAATTTTAGCGTTAAAATTCAAACTACTACCGATACAGCACTTACAGGATTTATTAATGATAACTGGACTAATGTTTATTCGGCAAATTATTCAATCCCGGGAACAGGATTGCAGTATATTATTCTTCAAACCCCCTTTGAATGGGATGGTGTAAATAATTTATTGGTTGAAATGTGTTTTGAAAATACTGTAAACTATGTAGCTACGAGAGTTAGAGGTTCATGGATACAAAATCATAGGTTTTGCTATGAAATGCATGATATATCCTCAGCATGTACAACCTTTCAAAATGCGGCCAGAACGAATTATAGACCAAATGTTTGTTTTACGATTGAACTGCCTGTGAAAATAAATAATAACACAGGTAATTATCCAACTAATTTTAAGTTATTACAGAATTATCCGAATCCGTTTAATCCTGTAACAAGAATTAGCTATGAAATTCCAAAACAGGGTTTTGTGACTTTAAAAATTTATGATATCCTTGGTAAAGAAGTAAAAAATCTTGTGAATGAAATGAAATCCTTAGGTTCTTATTCTGTTGATTTCGATGCTTCCGCTCTTCCAAGCGGAGTTTATCTTTACAGGCTGGAGTGCAACGGATATTCCGAAACGAAAAAAATGCTAATGATAAAATGACTATAGTCATTTTATCATAGTCCCGATAGCGAAGGGTATCGGGAATATTATTGAAATAATATTTTTAGTTTTATCAAAATTTGATATGCTTTTTCTATTCAAAAACCCATATTCCATCGTGGGTTTTCCTTTTTTATATCCATTCTTAATTATAATTTATTTTAAATGGAACAACAAATAAATATCATGATTTTAATAAAGAGACTCGAATCACCGTACCAATTGATTATTGAATTGTAAAACATTTTTTATTATTAATTAACTAAAAATTTACTAATTTTACCGCATATATAACTTAGTTCTTAGTCAACTTTCTCTGATTTCACTCTTTAAAATATAATATTTTAAATTAATTTATTAACATTTTTAAAATTAATAAATTAATTTAATTATTGAATTTGAGAATTATTGTTTGTAAATTTATATTAACATAATAGGAGAAGTTATGAAAAATTATTTTAATAAATTTTTTGTTATAATCTCACCTTTGTTTATTCTCAATTTTTTAATTTTACTACAAAATTCTCAAGCACAGTGGGTTCAGACAAACGGACCTAATGGTTGTTATCCACAATGTAATGCAATTTCAGGAACAAACATCTTTATTGGGACTTATGATAAAGGCATATTCTTAAGTACAAATAATGGAGCAAACTGGACTGCAGTCAATAATGGAATAACAAATTTATCCGTATATGCACTTGCAATTTCGGGAACAAACATCTTCGCCGGAACTCATGGCGGCGGAGTATTTTTGAGTACAAATAATGGAATTAATTGGAATGCGGTAAATAATGGATTAACAAACTTAGAAGTTTATTCACTTGCAGTTACGGGATCAAACATATTTGCCGGAACGTACAGCTCCGGTTTATTTTTAAGTTCAAATAACGGAGGAAATTGGATAACAGCTAATAATGGATTAACAGGTTATTTTGTCAGAGCATTGGCATTCTCAGGAACAAATTTATTTGCAGGAACTGCTTATAACGGATTATTTTTGAGCACAAATAATGGAACTAATTGGACACCAACTGCTTTGACAACACAATATATGAATACAATTTCAGTCTCCGGAACAAGAATATTTGCGGGAGCTATAAACGATTTATATTTAAGCACAAATAATGGAACGAACTGGACGGCACTTGGATTAACAAATAAATATATTAGATCTGTTGTTACTTCAGGAACAAACATATTTGCAGGAACTGATGAAGGCATTTTTTTAAGCACAAATAACGGAACAAACTGGACTATGGTCGGGCAGTCAAATCAATTTTATATGACACTTGTATCCTTAGGAACAAACATAATTGCTGGAATTTACGGAAAGGGTATGTTTTTTAGCACAAATAATGGAACGAACTGGACTGAAATTAATAATGGATTAGCGAATATTGATATTTATGCACTTGCATCTTCGGGGACAAATATTTTAGCGGGAACTCCGGATCTCGGTGTTTTTTTAAGTACAAATAACGGAATGATATGGACGGCAGTTAATAATGGAATAAGTCTATATATCAATGCAATTACAATTTCAGGAACATCCATTTTTGCCGGTGGACCCTCGGGTGTATGGTTAAGTACAAACGGTGGGTCAAATTGGACTCTGTCTTTAATGTATATTAATCCCAATATTTATTCCATTGCAGTTTCAGGAACAAACATATATGCAGGGGGTAATGGTAAAGTATTTATAAGTACAAACTATGGGACAATCTGGATAACGGATAGCATCGTGTTGACAAATCAAAATATTTTAGCCTTAGCTAACTCAGGAACAAACTTATTTGCAGGAACTGGCGGCACAGGTGTTTTATTAAGCACAAATAATGGATTAAACTGGTCTGCGAAAAATAATGGATTAACAAATTTGAATGTCCATTCACTTGCCTTTATGGGAACAAACCTATTTGCAGGAACTATAGGAGGAGGTGTTTTTGTATCAACAAATAATGGAACAAACTGGACTGCGGTTAATAATGGATTATCGAATTTAATCGTCTATTCACTTGCAGCATCAGGAACAAACTTATTTGCAGGAACCGAAGGTGGGGTGTTTTTATCCAAAAATAATGGTATTAACTGGGTAATAAAAAATCAAGGCTTCACTTTAATTCCAACTATAAACTCTTTGTCAATATCTAATGGTTATATTTTCTCCGGTACACTTGCTCATTCAGTATGGCTTCGTTCATATTCTGAAATAACCGGAATACAGAAGATCTCCGAACTCGTTCCGTCTTCATATTTTTTGTCACAAAATTATCCAAATCCGTTTAATCCCATAACGAACATTCGTTACGAATTACTGAAAAGCGGATTAGTTAATCTCGTTGTGTTTGATGTGCTCGGACGCGAAATCGAGTTACTCGTAAATGAAAAGCAAAATGCCGGAACTTATGAAATAACATTTAATGCCTCACAATATTCAAGCGGAATTTATTTTTATAGATTAACAACTGACAACTTCAGTGATACAAAGAAAATGTTGATGATAAAATAGCGATGCTATTTTTCCGGTGTACGTTTTGTGTCAATCCCGATAGTGAAGCCTATCGGGATTGATGGCGCTTTTAAATAACGATAATTATTTAATCAATTACCCCGAAACCGTCTCCTTATCCTGCCCACGGAATTCCTTCTACTTTTTCCTGAAAATCTTTTAATCTAATCCAGCCTGTATCGCCTGTATTTGTTTTAATAAAATACCAGTACAGTTCACTATTAGGATGTTCCTCATTGGAAACGCATTTTCCCGTAATCACGGCTTTAAGTATATTAATTTTTGCCCCGGTTTTAACTTTAACCGAGACATCCGCATTATCTTCGTGATTTTTGAGCAGCTCGAATGGTTCTTTTACGTTAATTGTATTTCCTTCATAAGGAGTGATATCTAAATTATATTCATCTTTGTATTTTTCTTTAAACCTTTTTGAGGATTCGTCATAAGTGCAAACAGCTTCAGCTAACCAGAATCCCATCCAATCAGAAATTTTTATCGTTCCGTTTCCGGGAAATTCAAATTCATCAGACATAGTACTCAATGAACCAATTTTAATTATTGATTTCCCGTCATACCTGAATAAATCGCAGTTTTGTTCCGGATCCACCCAGTATATCAAAGCAAGTTCTTTGAAGTCATCTTTTTTATCTAAATTGACAAGCTTAAGGAAAGCATTTTCTTCAAAGTATGCAGTGTCTGAATAAGAAGCATTATTTACTTTGAGCGTGTATATACCCGAACCATATTTTATTTTTGCGTCTTTATAAACTTTAATCGAGACATTATCGGATTTTCCGTCCCCGTTCAAATCCGCGGTAAATGTTGTATCAGGACCGGCTTTAGCGGTTAAATAGAAACTAAAAAACATTAAAAATAAAACGATTAAGATTTTCATAAGTATATGATTTAGGTTTAAAAATATATTTTGACTTCGCTTAATAATAATTCTAATTTTGGCTTGTGCTTATTAAAAGGTTAATTATAACAAAATAAAACTGTACTTCCCCGAAACCTTTTGGACAATTATAGCATAAATTTAAGATATTGTTTTAACATTTTCAAGATTGTTATTTGATTGTTTATTATGATTATTTTTCCAATTTGTTTTTGAAAAGAATAAAAAAAAGTCCGGTTAATTTTTCAACTAACCGGACTAATATTAAAAGATAAATTAACTTACAAATATTTTTATTTAATAAGCATCATTTTCTTTACTGATGTAAATTCGTTTGATTCCAACTTATAGAAATATACTCCACTCGATAGAGCTGAAGCATTAAAGTTGACAGCATAATTTCCGGGATTTTTTACATCATTAACAAGTGTTGCTACTTCTTTCCCGATAACATCATAAACCTTTAATGTAACTAATCCGGATTTCGGAATATTGAAACTGATTTTAGTTACAGGGTTGAATGGATTCGGGTAATTTTGGCTTAATGAATAAGTAGATGGAACTTCATTTGTAATCGGAGTGACACCTGTAATTGGCAGACCATATCTTGATATGCCTCCGAGGCTTCTTACTCCCCAAATAGTAGCACCGGCTCTTGATTTTGTCATGTGGTAGAAAACACCCTTAGTTGAGTAATTTGGAGCCGCGTATTGCAAAGCCCAGTTCGTGCCATTGTTTGATGAAAAATAAATAGTGGTATCTTGTTTAGCCACCCACCAGGAAGTTTGTGCTCCCGTTATGCCCGCAATGGTTGTTGAGCCCACAAATGTTTGAGCAAGAGTTGTCCAGTTTGTTCCACTGTTTGTAGTGATTAATAAGCCCGGGGAAGTACCGGAGCCACCAGCGATTCCGAGCGTTGAACTGTTGAACCATGTTGCCGCTATTTCCGATAACGTAATTGTCTGTGTTGACCAGTTTGCTCCCATATTTGAAGAATATTGGAAATTAGCATCACCAACAGGAGAGAACCAAACTTGCTGACCATATAAACATGCAGCATTATTGTAAGTACCGCTTGTATTCGTAGTTGTAATTGTCGCCCATGACGACCAGTTTAAACCTGTATTGGTGCTTTTTAATAAATCCCAGGCACCACTTACAGGATCACCGATAAAATAAGCATTAGAAGCAGATGTCATATAAATGTCATCACCAAATCCTGCGTGTGTATTTGCCAGTGTCCAGTTAGCCCCGCCATCCGATGTTTGATAGATTGAAGTATTTGATCCGGCAACCCCTGTAACGATTGCTGTATTTGCATCCCATGCAAAAATACAATAATTTGTTATAGTAGTTGGAATGGTTCCGGTGACATTTGTCCAGGTGACACCTTGATTTGTGGTTCTTAAAACTTTACCACTTGCTCCACAAGTCCATGCAACGTTATCATCAACTGCAGATACTGATTGTAATGCTGTTGTTACACCGGATGTTTGTTCTGTCCAGGTACCGGTTGGAACGGGCGATGGAAGAGTTTCTGTGTATTTCCATATTCCACCTGCATATCCTGTTGCATATACTGTTAATTGATAACCTGTAATATTTGCACCAATATTCCAGATAGGTCCTGTGGTTTGAGTTCCATAAGTATATGATGATGGGAATGTAGTTCCGTTATCGGTCGAATAAAAAATATCAGTCTGTGCAATCCAAAATCTTGTACCGAGGGATTGAAAATGTACATTAGAGCCTGTACCGGGAGCAGTGAACGCACTCCACGTTGCACCGGCATCTGTCGATTTTAAAGAAGCACTACCACTGGTAACAAATCCGATATTACCACTTACTGTAATACCTGTAGATTGTGTTAAACCTGTAGTAGTTGTGGAAATCCAACTCGTTCCATAATTCGTACTTCTGTAAATATGGGCAGCATTTGTACCGAACCAAATATTATTGCCGCGTAAACACATTGCATTATCCCAGCCTGCTTCAGTTGATACCTGCGGGAGATATAATCCGGTGGAATCCCAGGTTGTTCCCGCGTTTGTGGTTTTCCATAATGACCATCTTGCGCCTACAGGGTCACCATATGCAAATCCATTAGTTGCATCTTTAAACTGAATGTCATCAATATAACCACCAACCTGTGTGAATACCTGAGTCCAGTTTGTACCACCATTGGTAGTTTTGTAAATATAAGTGTCAGCAGGTGAACCTGCGACAATTATTGTATTGGCATCTATAGCACGTACAACATCAGCTCCGAAAGTTGTAGGGATTGGTGCCGCGGCTATGTTTGTCCAGTTAATTCCGCCGTTTGTGGTTTTCAAAATTTGTCCTGCATCACCTGAAATAAACGCCACATTAGCATCTACAACACTCACAGAACGAAGTATTGAAGTGACTCCTGAAGTTTGTACTGTCCACGTCTGTGCAGATAAATTTATTGCAAAAGCAAAAACCATAAACATAGTTATGAGAGTAATTTTTTTCATATCTCTTTCCTTTTAAGTTAATAAAACAATTAATTAAAAAATAAATTTAAATTTAACTCTATAAAATTAATAATACTTTTATTAGTTAGCCAATATTATACCACATCTATTAAAACAAGTCTTAATTAAATTTATAATTTAATATTAACTAATTTTATAAGATTAATCAATTTAAAAAAATTATTATTTATTTTACCCGAATTGGCTCATAAAATATGTAACAATAGTTACTTAGTTGCTATATTTCCGGTATAATATTTGTATTGGCTAACATATAATCACTAAAAGACGTCCAGGTTTGGATTTACCAAAAATATCGGAAAATTTTTATATACAGTAATTACTCCGGTTTTGCAGACTGTTGCAAACCTTGTTTTTGTTCTGTTTCAAAGTTTTTTCATTGAATGTTAAATATTTGAGTCACTGCATTTAAGTCGTTGCGAAGTTGGATTTTAAACAGATTTTGGAATTTTTAAAGTAATCCTCAATCAGTCATCATTTGAAATAATTATATAATTTAAAGGATAAAAATATTAAATAATCGTTTCTTTAATATTATCAGATTATTTCATCTGAATATTGCAAATGGTACAGAACCCGGTTGGCAATTTTAAATGCAAAAAAAAGCCGGAAGCAAAAACTGTCGGCTGTTAAAATGGAATAAGATAAAATTATGTTTTATTCGCTCTTTATTAAATTATTATTCTTTTTCATAATAAAAGTATTACCCATTTCTATCTTTTTTATTATCTGATTTTGCTTTCTTAAATCGGGTGGTAAAATCTCTAAAGTCGGAACAACTTTAGTTAATCCGTAGTTAGTTATCAGTAATGGAACATCTGCGGCATCAACAGATAAATCACCGTTGAAGTCACAGCTAAAGTATCCGATATTTCCATATTGATTGATGAAGTCATAAGCATCGGCAGCATCAATTGAACCGTCCTGATTTTCATCACCAACGATTAATACCCAAACACTTCCAACCTGTTTCATATTGTCACCGTAAGCTTTGTTTGCCGCGGTTGTAAAATCATAGTTAACCGAGACATTTGTAATAAATGCTTGAGGAAGCTTACTCCATGTTTCAAGATGATTTCTGTGTCTTACGACAATGTAATAGTTTGCATTTGGAGCTTTTATAAATGTTAAAACGGCTGTTCCTGTTGCTGATATTAAAACTGTAATACTATCAACTAATGTATATGGTGAAGTTCCACCGGCAAGATATATCCTTACGGTATCAGTCACCTGTTGCACTCCATCCCAGAATCCTTCAAGATAAACTTTTAAATTAAGTGTTAGATTTTGTAAAGTTCTGAAATTACAAATTGATGACCATGGACCTGAACCACTTGTATTTGATGCATAAATTCTCCAATAGTATCTTGTTAATCCTGTTAATTTTCCGGCAGGAACGGTTAATTGTGAAGAAGTGACTCCTGTCGTATCAAACGCAGTTGTAGAAAATGTGCTGTCTGAAGAAACCTGAATCCTGTAACTAGTCGCATATGTAACATCATTCCAATCGAGCAATGGCGTTAAAGAAACACCCGTTGCATTATTTGCAGGAAGCAGCAATGTCGGAGCAACCGGTACCGGAAACATTGTTGTAAAACTCCATACTGTACTAAACGAACCCCAACCTGTTTGATTCTTACCCTTAACCCTCCACCAATATTTCGTGTTATATGTTAAAGTAACGGATTTTAAAGTATCGGTTGCAGATGAATCTCTTAATACTCCGGTAACAAATGTTGAGTCCGTTGAAGTATATTCAAGCCAGTATTTATTTAAAGTAAGAACATCATTATTGAAAGGAATTTGATTATTATTGTTTTTAGAAATGTTTGGTATCGTCAAAATTGTTTCAATAGCTTTGCGCCAGACAAATGTCAAATTAACCGGCTGTCCTGTTGTACCATTTGAAGGGGAAATAAGTACCGGAGGATTCGGGGCATTTGGTATTGTTGTAAAATTCCAGATTGTTGACCATGCGCCAGTCCCTGCAATATTAGAAGCATTAATTCTCCAGTAATATTTTGTCAAAGTTGTTAATTTTCCCGATGGAATATTAATGTTGGAAACTATTATTCCTGTTGAATCAATTGCTGTTGTTCCAAAAAGAGAATCAACAGAAACCTGAACCCTATAATTTGACACATAAGTAACATCACTCCAATCGAGCGCAGGAGTTAACGAAATATCTATACTGCCTGTTGCTGGAGATATTATTATTGGTGAAACAGGTATTGGAACTATTGTAGTGAAATTCCAGACGTTGCTAAAATTGCCCCATCCTGTCTGATTCTTCGCTTTTACTCTCCAGAAATATTTAGTAATATAGTTAAGGCCTGATAAGGATTTAACTGTATCAGTTAATAATGAATCTCTTGTAAGTACTGTTGCGAAAGTTGAATCCGTACCATATTCAAACCAATAGTTAGTTACAGCCAGTGGTGAATTTCCTTTTTTATTATTATTACTTTTTTTATTTGTTAATAAGGTTTGGTCAATTGATTTAAACCAACAGAGTGAAAATGCTAAAGGCAGGTTTACGCTATTGTTTAAGGGAGATGCTAATACAACTATACTTGGAGCTCCAACAGTTTTGAAATAATAAGTTGAACTGAAAATACCCCAACCAGCAATATTTTTCGCTCTTACTTTCCAATAATACTTTGTTAACACTGATAGATTTGTTAATACTTTTACCGAATCTGTTAATGTAGTATCATTCATAACTACATTTGTAAAACCTGTATCAGTCGCAATAATTACATTATAGCCGGAAGCATATTGTGGTTTATTCCAAACTAAATTTAAATTTAGAGGATTACCTATAGAGTTATTCGCAGGAATTAAAAGCGATGGCGCTGTAGGAATTGGAACAATAGTAGTAAAATTCCATAAATTGGAATAATTGCTTGCTCCCCCGCCATTTGAAGCAGTTACCCGCCAGTAATATAATATGTTATTTGTAAGTTTGCCTGATGGAACTGATATGGTTGTTCCTGGTACGTTTGCAGAATCAAAATTAATTGCAGCAAATGTGCTATCTGTTGAAATCTGAATCCTATATGAACTTGCTCCTGTAGATGAATTCCATATCATCGTTGGAATAACTGATACATTCACTGCTCCATTTGACGGCGAGTTCAGCGTCGGTGCCGACGGCGGTGGAATCACCACCGGGTTAAAATATAATCCGCCTGTATTTATATGACTCGAACCATTCCATCCACCCCATACTATCATCTTACTACCTGTCCAAACTGCAGTATGCAAATATCTTGCTTCGGGTGCACCTGTTGTCGAAATTGAAGTCCACGTGTCTGCTATTACATTATAAATTTTACCGCTATTCAAAAATCCGGCCCATGTATTTCCACCCCATACAATCATTTTAGTACCAGTCCAAATTGTTGTGAAAGATTCTGTTGCAGGATGTGCATTTACGGTCGAGGTCGCAGTCCATGTATCAGATTCAGGGTCATAAACACCTCCTGTATTAATTAACGCACCACCATTATTTCCACCCCAAATAACCATTTTACTTCCTGTCCATATTGCCGAGTGATATCTTCGTGCTGTCGGGGCATTTGTGGTTGATATCGCTGTCCAGGTATCAGTTGATGGGTCGTATATTCCACCGGTATTTAATACACTTCCTCCATATCCACCCCAAACAATCATTTTTGAACCCGTCCATACAGCTGTGTGGTTACATCTGCCAACCGGTGCATTGGTTGTAGAAGTTGCTGTCCAGGTATCTGTAGCAGGGTTATAAATACCGCCGGTATTAAATAATCCATTGCCCGCTCCTCCCCAAATAATCATTTTTATACCTGTCCATATTGCCGTATGGTAATAACATGCCTGTGGAGCATTAATAGTTGATGTCGCTGCCCATGTGTTTGTTGCGGTATCATATATTCCGCCTGAATTCAAATAGCTGTTATTATATCCACCCCAAATAATCATTTTTGTACCTGTCCAGATTGAAGAAGGATAATCACGTGCTACAGGTGCATTTGTAAAAGGAGTAGCTGTCCAGGAATTTGTGGCAGTATCATAAATTGCGCCACTATTCATATAATAAGGGCTGGTATAATTATACCCTCCCCATACAATCATTTTATTTCCCGTAGAAACTGCTGTATGCCATACTCTCGGAGTAGGTGCATTTATAGTAGTTGTCAAAATCCAATTTTCTTGAGCGTAAATTGATGACAAGGAAAAAGAAAAAAAAATAAATAAGAGAAATATATAGTAAAAAAATTTTTTCATAAAAAAACATGATAGATTTAATCAGAGGTGTATTTTTCCTGCTAACTATAGAGTAGATTCTTAATAACTAATCCTATGAAGATAAAAACGCATTTCATATTATTATCTCAATGCTCAAATTAACTCGGGTGACATACTTTATTCCTCATATGAAATTAATATAATTGCATGTCAAAACAAATATAGTATTGGAGGGATACAATACACTATTGCGTTCCAATTAGAAAGAAAAATATATAATTCATATTTGCCGGTTAAGAGTATCTTTTTGGTTTATTGATTTTATAATAAATATTATCCGTAACGTTTCAAAAACCGCGGTACTAAAAGTGTGATTTTTAATGAGAAAAAACACATCAAATTAAATCAAAGAAGAAAGAGTAAGGTAATGAAATCGCACAAAGACAGCGAAATATTCAGAACAATTATGGTATACAAAAAAGCCGGAAGCAAAACATTCCGGCTGTTTAATATTAATTTGAAACAGATTTTTATTTTATTAAAATCATTTTCTTAGTCTCGCTGAAATTATCCGTTGTTAGCCTATAAAAATAAACTCCGCTCGGATATTTCGAGGCATCCCACTTTGCTTCATAAGTCCCGGGAGTTTGCGTTTCATTTACGAGCGTTTCAATTTCACGGCCGGGCATATCGAAGACAACAAGTTTCACAAAACTATTCGCCCGTAAATAATATTTTATATTTGTCGTCGGATTAAATGGATTCGGATAGTTTTGTAAAAGATTAAAATTTGTTGGTAAATTATTTGTTAATAATTCATCCGCTTGCATTTTTGCCAGTGAATACCGGAAAACTCCGAATCCGGATATACCCGCATAAATAAAATCATTATCTGTACATAATGATATGCAATTTAAACCTTTTAACCCGCTGTTTATTTTAGTCCATTTTATTCCCGTCAATGTTGTATAAAAAATTCCTGAGTCAGTTGCTGTAAAGACCCTGTTCTGATTAGTAGTAAAAACTAATCCCGTAATCGTAGAATCTATAAGACCTGAATTAAACTTTGTCCATACATCTCCGTTATTTTTTGAACGGAAAACTCCCCCATCTGTCCCTGCAAAAATTGTAGTACCTGATAAAGTAAGAAAACTTACATTTGTATTTGATAATCCAGAATTAACAAGTGTCCAGTTATTTCCGTTATTTGTTGAGCGGTAAACCCCGTCACCGGTTCCAGCAAAAATATTATTGTTATTAACTGCAAGAGCAACAACAGGCGTATTAAATACACCGTTTGTGACTAAAGTCCAGCTATTACCATTGTTACCCGAACGCATTACATCCCCCGAAGGTCTGCCGTGAGTATTTCTGCTTCCTGCAAATAAATATTGGCTGTTCGAAGTAATGGATATAACTCTCGATCCGTTATACCCGGTTTTTGTCCAGGAATTTCCGTTATCACCTGAACGAAATATCATAAAATTACTTCCGGCAAATAATAAATTTCCCTTAAATCCCACAGAATATATATTGTCTGAACCGAATATAGAGTTTGTCGGGTACCACGTGCTTCCATTATCATCTGTAAATGAAACTCCCTTATCGTATGCACCGGCAAATAGTATATTCGGCTTTGCTGCCATACTTGTAACATCTAAATATGGCAAACCATCAATTGTGGCTTCCCACGAATTTCCTTCATCAAAAGAAGCAAATATTGCACTTGTAGTTCCGGCGAAGAGATTATTTCCAAAAGAATAAATTTTAGTTACATCAAGACCTTTATTTACTGCAGTCCACTTTGTTCCAAAATTTGTTGATTTATAAATACCGTAGTTTGTTCCTACGTATATATTATTATTCATAAATGTTAAAGAACGTGTATCAATATGGTTAGAGCCGGTTCCCGGCAATCCGTTATTCACTAATGACCAGGAAGAACCGTTATCTGTGGATAAATAGACACCATATTGATAACTTGAAATAAAAATTTTATCATTAACAACTAATAAATCTTCAGCAAGCAAAAATGATGGTAAGCCGCTGCTTACATTAATCCACGTTGCCGCGAAATCATCTGAACGATATATTCCATTGCCTGATGTTGCCGCAAATAAAGAAATTCCGTTATTAGTTTTCAAAGCGAGAGCATTAATCCAGTACGATAAGCCTGAAGCACTCCAGTTAACTCCGGAATTTGTTGAAAAATAAATTCCATTTGATGTTCCTGCTATAAGATAATTAGTATTATTAATAGTTTTTGAATTCAGTGCTAATACTATAGTATTTTCAATTCCTGAATTGTAAGGTGCCCAGCTATTAGTTCCAATAGATGTCCGGTAAACTCCATTTTGAGTCCCGGCAAATAAATAATTTTCATTTGAATTAAATGAATAAACATATAATGAATTATCATTGTTCAGACCGGAACTATACTTATTCCATTTGGCACCTGAATTTGAAGTTTCAAAGATACCATTACCAAAAGAACCCGTATAAAGATTATTTCGGTCATTCGTATAGAATGAGAGAATGTTCGCGCCCCGGGGTCCAGCCGTTTGTTTCCATTGCCCGGACGATATATCTGAAAAAGATATAATTAATAGTATCAAAATAATTTTTTTCATAATAGTAAATTTATTTATAGTAATATTGTTAAGAATAAAAATTTTTGACTACGTAATATATTATTCAATAGGTCAACTCGAAATGAGACCCGTTGAATTTAGAATTTGAATAAAAAATTTATTCACAGGAGTATTATTTATGCCAACTATCGCGAACCCGTATAAGAAGAAATAACTAACGATGTAAAAATTTAACAAATCATACACTTAAAAATCAATTTATTACTTTCCATTTAGAATTTTCTCCGCATTATCGCAGGAATATTTAATCAGCTGACTCAGAATTTTGTCGTCTATGTCTGAAAGTTTTTTTATATAAAGACATCCTTTCCCGGTTTTATATTTTCCGAGCATTGCAAGCATATCTTCATTTCTTACCGCACCCATAATATAAAGTGATATCTGTTGTTTGCGAGGTGAAAATCCTACCCTGAACCAGTCCGCCTCCCTCCCGGAAGCGTATTTGTAATGCACATCACCGAATCCGATTATTGCAGACCCCCACATTTTTGCTTCGGATTTCGAAACGGATTGCATCATTTTAACTATGCTTTCGCAGTCCCTGACAAGAGCCTCATCACTGAAGGTTCTAAGGAATGCTTCTACGCTAATTTCGGTTTTTTTTGTTTTGTTTTCCTGCATATATATTTTAATTTATTATATAATAGTTTTTTGGGGATAAAAATTCTATTTTCGGGCTTAAAAAAACTTACAGGATGATAAATTTTAAATATTCCTCCGCCAATTTTATAAATCTATTATATTTTTTTAAAGCGAACGGTGAATAATACAGTTACCAAATCTTATTTACAAATAAAAAAGACCGGAAGCTGTTAACCCCCGGCTTTGTACTTGATGTAAAATAAATTTTTTTATTATAATAAAATCATCTTCTTTGTTTCGCAAATCCATCCGTTAATAGTCTATAAAAATAAATTCCGCTTGGGTACTGAGATGCATTGAATGTTACTTCATACGTTCCCGGATTCATATTTTCATTCACAAATGTTTCAATTTCTTATTCTGAGATTTAATAAATGTTTAGAACCGTAATCTCCCCTGCCCTCCTTCAAAAGAAGATTTAGCGGGATGAACTTTTTATCAAATGCATCCGGATAAAATCAGGGATTTATATTTACAATGAATTTAATAAAAAATAAAATTATGTTCGGAAATATAAAATAGTTTATAACTTTGCCTCCGGAATTCTTCAACAATAAGAGGAAAAGAAGTGTTTTAAATTTTTCAAAATTAATATCATTATTATATAATTTTTAATTCTTAACATTACATATGAATACAGAATTACTGTCAAGAATTCAGTTTGCAGTGACGGCCGGATTTCATTTTATATTTCCTCCGATTTCAATTGGACTGGCTTTTTTGCTGATATTTATCGAGCGATTCGCGTGGAAAAGAAATGACGAACAATATTTAAAGCTCGCAAAATTTTTCGGTAAACTTCTCGGGATAAATTTTGCAGTCGGAGTTGCTACCGGAATCGTCATGGTTTTTCAGTTCGGTACAAACTGGTCGAAATATTCCACCTTCGTAGGCGATATATTCGGTGCCCCTCTTGCCGCTGAGGCAATATTCGCATTTTTCCTTGAATCAACATTCCTTGGAATTTATCTTTTTGCAAGAAACAGAATTTCAAAAGGCTGGCACTTCTTTTCCATTTGCATGGTTGCTCTTGGCTCCCTTATTTCCGCATTCTGGATTATAGTTGCAAATTCCTGGCAGCAAACTCCTGCCGGATTTATTTATAATGCTGCTATGGACAGGGTGGAGATTTCGAATTTTTTTGATGCTGTATTTAATCCGTCCACACTCGTTAGATTTTTTCATACCGTTGACGGGGCTTTTATTACGGGAGCGTTCTTTATAGTCGGTGTATGTGCTTACCTGATAATTAAGAAAAGAGAAACAGAAATTGCATTCAAAGGAATTAAGATTGGAATTATTTCGGGTTTGATTTTTTCTTTGTTACAGGTATTTCCGTTTGGTCACGAGTCTGCAAGAGTAATGTATAAAACACAACCGGAAAAATTCGCTGCAATCATGGGATTGTATAATTCACAAACCGATGCCCCTATAATGGTTTTTGCTTATCCCGCTAATGAAGGTGAGCAGCCGGTGCTGAAAGCTCCGATTGAAATTCCGAAACTTCTGAGCTATTTGGTATTTTTTCCGGGGGATCCTCAGGCTTTCAGAGGTCTGAATACATTTTCTAAAAAAGATATTCCGCCTCTCTGGATGACATTTGTATCTTATCATAATATGGTTTTGCTTGGAGTAATTTTTATTTTATTAATGATATGGGGAGCAATACAAATGAAGAGAAAAAAACTTCTCGTTGCAAGAAAATTTTTAAAAATATTAGTATGGGCAATACCATTTCCTGTTTTCGCCTGCGAGCTTGGCTGGATGGCGGCAGAGGTGGGAAGACAGCCATGGATAGTGTACCAACTGCTTAGAACTCACGAGGCATACTCACCGACCGTTTCATCAGGAGAAGTATGGTTTTCATTTATATTGTTTACACTAATTTATCTGTTTATCGGTATTCTTTTTGTTTATTTGCTTGCGAAAGAAATTAAAAAAGGTACTGAAACATCTATTATTCCGGAAGGAAAGGAGGTTGAATTATTATGACTCTCAATATTATCTGGTTTCTCCTCGTTACAATATTAATAATCGTTTATGCAGTGCTCGATGGATTTGACCTCGGAGTCGGCGTTCTTTCATTATTTTCAAAAGATGAAAATGAAAGAAGAATACATTTGAATTCTATCGGTCCCGTTTGGGATGGAAATGAGGTTTGGCTCCTTGCCGGCGGGGGTTCAATCTTCGCTGCTTTCCCGGTAGTTTATGCAACGGTCTTCAGCGGGTTTTACATCGCATTTTATTTACTTCTTGCTGCACTTGTTTTCAGGGCAATTTCATTTGAATTCAGGGGTAAAATAATCTCGCCGCTCTGGAAAAAAATCTGGGACTGGGCATTCGGGCTTGGAAGCCTCCTGCCGGCGTTGCTTTACGGTGTTGCTTTTGGGAATATCCTGCAGGGAATACCTATTGATGCATCAAAAAGATTCACGGGAAATTTTCTTTCACTGCTGAACCCATATTCAATTTTGATTGGAATTTTATCCCTCGTGATGTTAACTATGCACGGGGCAATATATCTGACGCATAAAACCGAAGGTGAGTTTCAGGAAAGGAATATTATTAATGCAAAGAATTCCTGGTTAGCTTTTTTGATTCTTTACATTTTGGCAACAGTAACAACGATTTTTGTTGCCCCGTTCTCATTCGATAAACTTTTAATGAATGTCATCTGGTGGATACTATTGGTTTTATTCTTAGTGAGTGTGGTTTCGGTGAGGATATTTTTAAGTAAAAATAATTTTAAACTTTCATTTATTTTTTCATCTTTAACAATTGCGGCTGTTATAGGATTAGCAGCGGTCGGACTTTTTCCAAACCTTGTTCCTTCAACAATTTTCCCGGATTATAGTTTATCGATTTTTAATGCTGCTTCCTCAGAACGGACACTTATGACAATGCTTATAATTGCCCTGATAGGTATGCCGTTTGTAGCCGTATATACAATTATTATGTACAGGATTTTCAAAGGAAAACCTGTAATTACAGATGAAAGTTATTAAGATTAAAATTCAGAACTTAGAATATTGCTTAAAAAAGCCGAAAGATATTTCTTTCGGCTTTAACTAAAATTATAACTGATTTTTATTTCAATCTTTGTCCCGATATATTCATAGTATATTTTTATTTTTTTCTATATTATAGTAAATCTAAATTAAAAATTAATTTTATGAAAAAATTAATCTTCCTATTGTTTTTGTTTTTCATTTTATCGTTTAATTCCAAAATTTATTCTCAGCCCGGAGTCTGGCAAACCGTTCAGTCTAGCCTGAGTGTAAGTTTGATGGATAGTTATTTTCTTAACAACGGTTTAAATGGCTGGGCAGTTGGAGGAACCGGCTCCGGAAGTCAATATGTTTCTACCGTATGTTTCACTACAAACGGAGGAACCAGCTGGACATCTGTTCCGTTTTCAGTCAATTCAAATATAACGGGAATTTGTTTTGCAAATGCTTTTACCGGTTGGGCAGTTGGTTCGAACGGAGTTATAGTTTATTCGGGCGATGGAGGTACAAACTGGTCCCAACAAACATCTCCCACAACAAGATTACTTGCAAAAGTTTGGTTTATAAATGCCCAAACGGGTTGGGCTTGCGGAGGATGGCAGGATGGTACTACCTATCTTGTTATTAAAACAACAAACGGAGGACAGTCATGGACTGACCAGAGCTTCAGCTCGGGAGCTTATTCATGCGAATCAATATTTTTTATCAACGACCAGACGGGTTGGATAGGAGGACGCGATAATACATTAGCACCCCACATACAAAAAACAACAGACGGCGGAAACACATGGGCAAGACAAACTGTACCTTCGACAGGTTCTAACGTTGGTATTGAAAGTATTAAATTTGCTACATTAAATAAAGGATGGGCAGCTTCAACAAGCATCAATAATAATGGTCCTATTTTTTATACGTCAGATGGCGGAAGCAACTGGACAGTACAATATTCAACAAATATGCATTATCATATGCTTGATGTACGGGATTCGATGTCGGTTGCATGTGTCGGAGTAAGAGTACTAAATCCTGCCGAACAGGTTTTTGTAACTACCAATGGCGGAGTTAACTGGACACCAAATACACCACCTATCGATGGTTACACATATGCAATAAGTTACAGAGGAAATAATGTATGGATAGGTTCAAGTAATACGCAGATTTTAAGAAGTTCAAATAACGGAGCAACGTGGGTAACACAATTTATTGCACCACGCTGGCGTTCGGTCGTCTGGAGCAACTCAACTACGGGCTGGATAACCGCAGGTACAAGTGTTGGAACAGATGGAGTTTCACTCAAAACGACTAACGGAGGGCAGACATGGCTAAATGATCCTCTGTCTCCCGGCGGCTCACAGGCTTTCTTTGTAAATGCAAATTACGGATGGATGCTTTTTGAAGGAAATAGTTCTTCCATTTATAGAACATCGAACGGCGGAACAAGCTGGATACAAACTTATATCCCGGGCGGCGGTGCGTGGATAGGAAGAATGACATTTGCCTCTCAAAATACAGGATGGGCTTATGGTTCCATCGGAAAAATTGTTTATACAACAAACTCGGGAGTCAGCTGGACTGCACAAAACGTCGGCTCAACAAATTATATCGAAGCATTATTTTGTGTAAACGAAAATGAAGCATGGGCCGGTGGAGGTTATGGCGGCGGAAGCGGTTTTATTTCTCATACAACAAATAGCGGGCAAACCTGGACTTTACAAACTCCCGCATCGAATGCACAGATAAGCGATTTTTGTTTTTTAAATAACACATCAGGATGGGCTTTATGCTATGGGGGTACCACTCAAAAAACTACGGATGGAGGACAAACCTGGACAGGTTTGGGTTCGATTCCGAATTTTTATTCGATGCGAATCTTAATGCTCGATTCCCTGAGAGGATGGATTGCGGCATACAATTCCGGCAGTTCGACTGATGGAAAAGGATATATTTATAGAACAACAAACGGAGGAAACTCCTGGGTTCAGGAATGGATAACACCGATTGTTGGAACAGACCTTCAGGATTTGAGTAACCAAAACAATATGACACTTTGGTGCGTCGGAAATAATGGTCAAATCACGAAGTACGATGTTCCGACAGGAATTTCTAAGAATACTGAGGTCGTAAAAGATTTTAATCTTTCCCAAAATTACCCGAATCCTTTTAATCCAACTACAAATATCAAATACCAAATAACAAATAACAAATTAGTTACTTTAAAAATATTTGATATACTTGGAAAAGAAGTTGAGACACTCGTAAATGAAAAACAAAATGCCGGAACATACGAAGTTACATTTAATGCATCGCAATATTCCAGCGGAATATATTTTTATAAATTAACAACCGATAATTTCAGTGATACGAAAAAAATGCTTATGATTAAATAGCGATAGTTATTTAATCATAAGCCCGATAGCGAAGCGTATCGGGGGCTTTATTGAAATAATATTTTTAGTTAATTTAGATATTATTTTTCTATTTAAAAACCCACGTTTCATCGTGTGTTTTCCTTATATATATATATCCATTCTTTATTATAGATTATATTAAATGAAACAACAAATAAATACAAGATTTTTAATAAGAGGACTCGAATCACCGAACCCACGGATTACAATATTGCAAACCATTTTCTGTTTTAAATTAATTCAAATTTTACTAATTTACCCCCCTCATCCGTAGCTCAGTTGGTAGAGCAGCTGACTCTTAATAAGTTCAGAAACCCTGAGAATAGCTATGCAAGCTGTTTTCGGGGTTTTCCCTTTCCCTATGTTACCCCAAATTACCCAAAATCGCAGACGAATTTACGGTGATTGACATTAACAAATCGAAAAGAGTTTCAGAAAAAAATGATAATAAAAAAACTTCGCTTAATTATTATCAATCAATATTAAATTAAAATATATTAAACTTTAAATTTTAAGGAAGGAATATTTATGTACAAAACAAATAATTCCAATAACTTTGAAGATCTTCGATTGCTATCTATCAACGAAGCAAGAAAAATTTTAGGAATCAGACATGAATTTTTAAAAGATTTTATATATATACGTATGATTGGAACAATTAATATTGGTAACAAAAAGCGAATTCCAACTGAAAGCCTAAAAAAGTTTGTTATGGAAAATACTGAGAAAATAGAGCTGGGAGATGAAAATAGATTAGAAAGAGATATTATGGAGATTATTAGAAAAAGATAAGAATTAAAACGATTAATATTTATTTATCATTTCATTAGTTCTTAATATTCAAAAACCCCGGAAACACTTTTCATAAAGTATCTGGGGTTTTATTAAATAATAATTTTTATTTAAATATATTTTCCTAAAAATCGATAAACCTGGAATTTTTTTTTATTGATCTCCAATTTTATTAGTTTTATTTTATAATATCAATTTTGAAAAACTAATAAGAAGTGGGATTCAATGTGATGTCGTTCATAATTGCTCCGTGTGTTTTGACCCGGGCTCATCCGGGTTAGTATTATGATTTTTATGATCTCGCAAACGTCCGAGTGTGCTATCAATCAGTTTAATTAGCTTATCTGAAGCACCTTCAACAGCTTGCTCCAGAGTCTCTGACTGATTAGTAACTGCCAGAGGTTGATGACCTTCAAGGCGAGCTTCTATCATACAACGCTTATCGTTCTGGCTTTTTTTATTGCCGTTCTCGTCGCTCAGGTGGACTTCCACTCGTGTTATGTGCTCGCTAATTCGGCTTAATGCACTTTCAACTTGTTGTCGGACCCAAACAGTCAGCGATTCATGACCTTTGATGTTATGGTCAGTATTAATTTGTATCTTCATTATTTTATCTTCTATTAATGGTTTTTGTTTTAATATTGTCAATCGAAAACAGACCCTTATCATTGTATGCCGGCGTTTTTGTAATGTTTATAAACTCATATGTATTCATCTTTAATAATTTTTTTAGTTTTAGGACACTATGGTGTTCTGTTATTTTCCGATGGTTGCTTTAATTGTTTGTGAGGTGCGAATATAAAGTTATCACTCATTATGTAATATAAGATGGCAGTGAACATTAAAATCACACCTACCCAGATACGCCAATCACGGTGTGCACGTTTCCAGTAAGGACAATGTTCATGATCTCCATTGTTATTTTCCTGCCTTTCATTTATATGATGAATTTTATTCATATTTCCCTTCCCTTTTTAATTTAATTTTTAATAATTCTTTATGAGGTTATATTATTTCCTTATTATTTTCTTTTCAAATACTTTTTTTGTTCTCATGATTATATTTAATTTCACTATTAAAAATTTATAATTTGGCTGACTGTTTTAGCTTACATCCATCCCTCAATAGTATCAGTGACATAAATCTCAACCTGTCCGGTATCTTTTAGAATAACCGGTATGCCGGCAAAAAGTCGTTCATGTAAAAAAATCTCTTTCCCGTATTTGCTTCAGCCGGAATGCTTTTTGGGAACCGGTTCATGGACCCAGTATCCCTTTTGATTATAATGTCCATACAGTATTGTCTCATATTCCCGTGTAATCAGAGACTCCTCCGTGTATTCCGGTGACTGTTTGATTTTCTCAAGAGGAAGATTGACGAAGACTGCCGACTCACTCCAACTAACGCGCTCAATCCATATTGGGGAAACCAGTACCTTTTTTCCGGGAAGCCAATTCTTTGTATCTATAATTAGATAACGAATCGTCCATGTCTCGTCATCTATAATAAAATCATCGACATGTCCAATTTCACCATCTTTAGCATGGATGATATGACCACTAACATCATGAGTACTACGTAAATGAGGATCCCATGTTTTCTTTTCTTGTGTGAATTCTTCCCATTCTTTACGGTCACGCACAATATAGGGAGAAGATCCCCATATATATGGACCACCCCAATATATCGGCCATCCATAATAACCGTAGTAAGTTTCCTCAAACTGTCGGGAGACGGGTTTGTCACTATTCAAAGACGGACTTTCTTCAATCTGCGTTTTTGTTAAATCGATATCGATGTTTTGCTCTTCTGTATTTACTGCATTCAGTGCATAAGGAGAAATTAACACACTCCTTTCTGTCAGCCAGCTTCCAGTGTCGGCGACCAAATAGCGAACCACCCAGTGCTGGTCATCAAAGTAAAACTCTTTGACCTTTCCTATTTCCCCGTCGAGGCCGTTCAATTTGTAACCCTTTAGTGTTTTGACTTTGATTAACATATTCTTTCACCTTTCGTATTTAAAATTTTTTTCTTTTTGTAAAACCGGCTTTTACACTTCAACTATCATCTTCCCCGTATTATCACCTTTAAATAACCCTATTAACGCAGTTGGCAATTGGTCAAAACCATGAACAATAGTTTCGGTAAATTTCAATTTACCTTCCTTTATCCATTGTCCTAACTGCTTAATACCTTCAGGAAATAGGCTTTGATAATTACTTACAATAAAGCCCTGCATTAGTACACTCTTCATAAGCAACAATGGTTGTAAGCGAGGTCCTATGGGGGTATCAGAACTATTGTACAAGGATATTTGTCCACACAGAGCGATTCTCGCATGAAAATTAATATTGCTGATAACGGCATCAGATATTTCGCCACCAACATTATCGAAATAAATATCCACTCCATTTGGACATAATTCAACAATAGCTTTTTTTAAGTCTGTCGTTGTCCTGTAATTGATAGCATTATCAAAACCATATTTTTCCTTTAATAATATTATTTTTTCATCAGAACCTGTAATGCCAATTACACGACAACCTTTTAACTTAGCTATTTGCCCGGCAACTATTCCTACTGCACCTGCTGCACCTGATACGACAACCGTTTCGGTCGCTTTAGGTTTACATATATGAATCATTCCAAAATAAGCAGTGAGACCAGTCATACCTAAAATGCCCAAATAATAACTCAAAGGTGCTTTAGACGAATCAATTTTTTGTAAACTTTTTTCAGAAGAAATGATTTCTTTACTCCATGGCAGCATACCTAAAACCTTATCCCCGATTTTAAAATTATCGGATTTGCTTTTTAATACTGTAGCAATTACACTACCCTCAATAGGTTGGCCTATCTGAAAAGAAGGAATGTAAGATTTTGAATCATTCATCCTGCCGCGCATATAAGGATCAACAGAATAGTATAAACCTTTTAATAATACTTTCCCGGTCTGAATTTCCGGCAACTCAGTATTTTCAAATCTAAAATCATTAGTTGTTAGAGTACCTTTTGGTCTTGACGCAAGTAAAATTTGTCTGGTATTCATAATATTTGAATTTTTTTTAAAATGACATTAATTATTGAATTCATGTTAATTCCATTTTCTACTATTAAATTGTTCAAAATATAATTATTATAAAGCTGAATAAATCAAAACGAATTTCTCTTGTACTTATAAGATATTTTCAATTTTCAATGATAAGTCTCCGGAGAAATCTCCTGATTCGATGTCATCAGGGCTCAGATTTTTATTCTTAGAATCATAAATATCAAACTTACTGATTCCGTTATCACGGGCTATTTCCTGCAATTTCTCGACTAAGTCCATTCCTTTATAATTTTTTATATTATAAGAATTCCCATTACATCTTAAAAATCTTTTTTGCTCTTCAGGATCGGGGATATCTTTTGAGTCCGGCATAAGTATATAAATTTTTGAAAGTTTTTAATTATGTTTGTTGAATAGCGACTAAATATTTTTAATTCCATTAATTATAGAATTTTTTTCCGCCTTAAATAAGATATGAAAACGAAATTCATTAAGTAATAGTGCAGAGGGATGAAAAAGGAACTAACTCGAATGGATGAGTATTTAATTATTTAACAGGGATACAGAATCGGCAGTTTCTTTATATTCTTTATTTGAATAGGCATATTTTGCAATTTGTACTCTCGTTTGCAATGCCATTTTTTCGAGAATGTTATGCACATAACTCTTTACGGCATAATAGGAGAGATGGAGAATTTGCCCGATTTACTTATTGGTCAATTATAAATTTGAAATTTAACTTTTATAAACCTGATGGTTCAGTAGCAATGATACCTTTTGTACCTTAAATTAATGCCACTTCAAGTTTCAGACTTAAGTAAAAATGAATAAGAATTGTAGCCCCTGAAAAAACTCACAATGGAATGTGTATTTGATTAATTAATTTTAATTTAAATAAATTCAATTTTCAGGAGTATTATAAGTAGATTTTGCGTTAAATACTATTATAATACTTAACTTTAAATATTTATTTTGATTATTCCTTAAGCCAATTATATCTTAGAAAAACTTAAAATTCCATCAAACTATGCTATACAACGAAAAATTAATTATAAGATTTCTTTTTAATAATTAATTTTACTTCATTAGTAATAAAACAAAAGGAGAATATTAAATGAACAAAACGAAAACACATTCCAAAGATAAATATATTGTCATCGGTAAGGATGGTCCGTATCTTGTTTATGGGGGAGTACCTTTACACATTCTGGAAATAGTTAACAATCAGGAGGGTATGTCCTGGGAATGGAAAGAAGGAAAGACATTTGAGAACGGGAACGAATATGCTCTTTGCCGGTGTGGAAAATCCGGGAATATGCCATTTTGCGATAGTAGCCATTCCAGTACCGGATTCGATGGTGAAGAGACAGCCAGTCGGGCTCCATACTCCCGGCAGGCGGAACATTTCGATGGACCTTCATTGGTTTTAAGTGATGTTCAACAATTATGTGCGTTCGCAAGGTTTTGTGATCCGGGCGGCAAGATATGGGGATTGATTGAAGAGACGGATAATCCTGAAGCGCGTTCTCTTGTAATACGGGAAGCGATGAATTGTCCGGCAGGACGTTTGGTTATTCATGACAAGAAAACCCGGCAGGAAATCGAGAGACCACTTGAACCTTCGATTGGTATCGTTGAAGATACACCCCTTGGTTGCAGCGGACCGCTGTGGGTTAAGGGAGGCATCCGGATTGAATCCGCAGACGGTAAACTCTACGAGACGCGTAATCGGGTTACACTATGCCGATGCGGTGTCTCCGATAACAAGCCTTTCTGTAACGGCAGCCACGCCAGTATGAAGTTTAATGACGGACTGATGAAAAGAAAAAAAAATTAATCATTAGTTTACGGCAGTAGTGATACAATTTCTTATATTTTTTTACTAAATACTTCATCGGATGTGTTCTATTATATTCGTTCGCAAAATTTTATCAAACGTTTCCATCAGTTAAATGCGAATGGTGCATAATCCAGTTCGTTGATTCTTTTTACAAATAAAAAAGCCGGAAGAAAAACTCCCGGCCTGGAATATAAAATTTAACTAAATCTTCATTTCAACAAAACCATCTTCTTTACCTGAACAAATTTATCGGCTATTAACCTGTAGAAATATAATCCGCTCGATAACATTGATGGATTGATTTTTATAGTATAATATCCGGCAGTCTTAAGTTCGTTGTTCATTATGTTCATTACTTCCCTGCCCGTCATATCGTAAACTTTTATCGAGATCTTTGAATCGTTTGGCAATGCAAAGTCTATTTTCGTTGTCGGATTAAACGGATTCGGATAGTTCTGACTCAATTCATATTTTGCAGGTATTCCAACTTCCACTTCACCGTTTAAATTATGATATTCAAAATTTCCGTTGTTGTCTATTTGTTTCAAGCGATATTGATATTTACCGGTATTAAGTTTTGTGTCGTTAAATGTGTATGATGATTGAGCGTTTATGATTCCTTTTCCGGCGACAAAACCGATTTTCTGCCAGCCGTTTTCGGTTGATTTTCTTTCGATATTAAAACCTTTGTTGTTGACTTCGGAAGATGTTCTCCAGTTTAGTATTACGTCTCTTAAATTAATACTGTATGTAAACTGAGACAGCGAAACGGGCATTGGATTGTCATACTGAATCGCTCCCAGGGTTGGAGGAATTGTTCTTGTGTAACCCGAATAATCATTTGGTAATCCTTCTATTGTAACACCTGTCATATAGGCACCGGGTTTATATCCCGAAATTGTTGTATCGGCAGGCGGAAACTGTGGATTTATATTGTTACTGTTAACATCCTGTCCTGTAGCGGTCTTCCAGGCAGCAAGTGTAGTAACATCCGCACCATTAAAATAACCGAATTTACCGCCATTCACACCCGGAGCATAATAATCATTATAATCTATCGTTAAACTTGTACCACTTGGATTAGCAGAAAAATATGCCGCGTAATGTTTTCCTGTCGATGCGACTCTATTAATCCTTTCATTTACGAAAATATTATTCCTGAAATTGCGTGTGTTTGTTGTTACAGCACTATAAAGTGCATAACTGCTCCAGGAATAGGGAGTTTTTCCTGTCATAACATCAGCTGTACCTCCTAAATATATTGTATTAAAGTACAGATTATTATCATTACTTAAAGCACCCGTTTCGTAAATCCCGACAAGTGTTGCCCGTGGGTTACCACCAAGACTTATTACATTATTAGAATATGTTGTTTTTCCTGCGTTCATCTTTATTCCGTATATCATCCTATTGGTTGAAAAGCCACTTGAACTGGTCACCAAACTATTTATGAAATTACCATTCACAGTACTTGCAGTTGTACCACCATTGTAATACAATCCTATCACGCTTCCTGTATTTGTATTAGAAAGTCCGGAAATTATGTTATTGGAAATTGTTTGTACTGCAGGCGTTGTGGAGTTAAAAATAATTCCACCGGCTGAAACAGAAGCGTCCGAATTAGCGTTAACATTTGTGCTTGTAAGGTTGGTTACAATATTATTTGTTATAGTATTCGTACCTCCGCTTATGTAAACGCCCTGAATTAGACCAATAGTTTCACTACTGGCGATTCCGTTCCTGAGGTTGTTTATCGTATTGCCCGAAATCGAAACAGTTCCTGTGCCTGCACTGTTTATTCCATATACAATTTGTGTGCTATAAGATGATGCATTTATACTGTTTGCCGTAACTGTACTGCCAATCAGGTTGTTGTTTATTGTTGTAGTACCTGAACCGCTTTTGTAAATACCATAAATGTTTGTGCTATTACTTGAATTAATTCCTGTTGTAATTGAACCAATATTGTTATTCCTGCAGTCAACTGTTCCATCGGTCGTTATGCATATTCCGTATAAACTTCCATCTGAAGAATAGCCATTATAAGAAATTGAACCTGTTCCTGTTGTGTCGCCGATTGTGTTCCCTGTGGTTGTTCCAACGTTAACAGCACCTGATGCAATATTGATTCCATACCAGTTTGAAGCTCTGAAATTTGCATAAGTGAAATTCTTAATCGTATTTCCCTGTACATTGCTTGCAGTTGTTGTCCCTGCCTGAATGTTAATAGCATAAAATATATTAGTCTCATAATTCGTCTTTGTCCATGAAGTATCAATTCCTGCCTTTCCACAATTTGGGGAAGTTCCGCCGATATAGTTATTTGATATTGTGAAATTATTACCTGAAGAATTTGTAATCCGGATAACATTTAATGTACTGCTAAAGTTCGGGGCAAAAGTATTTGTTTCATAAAAACTGTTCCCGGTAATACTGCAGGCAGTTGTGTTATTGCTAAGGTATATGCCTGCTGAAGAAGAAACATTATCCCTGTTGAAGAAATCATAAATATAATTATTGCTAATCGTGTTACCGCTGTTTTCTGCTCCGGAAGTTCCGGACGAATAAATCAGGTTGACAGGTCTGTTTGCATCGGATGAATTTGTAATGTTGTTATTATCTATTGTATTGTTATTGTTACCCGTAGTTCCCCTAATTCCTTTAGTTCCTTTAATTCCTTTATTTCCGGTAGTTGTACTGAAGAATACCATCCCTCCGGAAGTATCACGGGAAGCGCCTCTAATGTTGCAATATTTTATTGTGTTGTTATCGGCATCATTTATAAACCTTACAGTTGATGTTCCCTCTATGATTGATATGCTCATATTCTGTATGGTAAGGTCTTTTGCGGAACCTGTTGCGCCAACTCTTCCGTCAAACGTTACATTAGCAGCACCGTTTAAATCTATTAGCGGTGCACCCGATACATCACCTCCTATTGCAAGACCTGTTGATGAAGGATATATTGATATTGCAGAGTAATTTGCATTTCCCGTACCGCTTGCATTCAGAACTGCAGAAGAAGTAAGGAACTGATTCCCTGTTATTTTAAGTATAAGATTGCCTTGGTGCGTACCGTCATTTATTCTGTCAAATGCTGTTTTTATGTTTGTATATGATGCCTGTAAAACTGCACCGATATATACTTCAACAATGTTCAACGGCGCTGAGGTAGTTTCAATTGCGCCCATTTCGGGTGAAACAGCGTCTCTTCTATTATCAAAATAATCTCCCAGAATACCTGTACCCGGTACTCCGGGTAAGGATGCTGATGGAGAATAATTCGATGCAGTTGTTCCGCCTGTGAAAATAGGATCTGAATTCAAACTCGCGCCATCCTGACCTGTGGCAGTTTTCCATGCGTCTAATGTTGATATATCATTTGCCGCATCATAAACACCATCAGAATGATAGCCAAGCATTCCGCCTGTACCGGTTGCAAAATAATCGTTATAGTTTATTGTCAAATTTGTATTAACTGTATAGGCGAAGTATATTGAAAAATGTTTACCTGTGGCACCGTTATTGCTCCGTGAATTATAGAAAATGTTATTCCTGAAATTGCGTGTATTTGTTGTTAAAGCACTGTAAAGTGCGTATGAGAAAAGAGCACCTGTTGAAGGTGTTCCGCTTATGTATATAGTGTTGAAATAGAGATTGTTATTATAACTCGTACTTCCTGTTTCATAAATCCCATATATCGTAGTCTGCGTATTCCCTCCAAGAGAAATAATATTATTTGAATAAGTTGTAGCACCTGCTGATATCTTTATTCCATAAAATGTAGCTGATGTACTGGCTGCGTTAACTGTAAAACTGTGTATGAAATTATTAGATACATTGCTTGATACCGGACTGCCGGTGTAATAAATACCTGTAACGCTTCCTGTAAATGCTGTGTATGTGTTTGAAAGATTATAGATTGTGTTACCGGAAATGGTTGACACTGCGCTTGAAAAACCAGAATTTGTATAAAACCTTATTCCGCAAACCGAATTAAACACTGCCGCATCTGTATTTGCATTAGCAATTGTAAGGTTTCGAATAATATTGTTTGTAATAATGGTAGTCCCTTCGTAAACTTGTATTCCATGAATACAACCTAAGGACGTTGTATCAGTATTAGTAGTACCATTAGTCAGGTTTGCAATTGTATTTCCCGAAATCGTATTATATGCAGCGTTACAGTCACAGAATATTCCGAATACAAATTGTACTGTACCGGATGAAGCAGATGATGCATTTATGCTGTTTGCAGTAGTTATACTGCCAATAGTATTATTGCTGATGGTGAAGATTGTACCTCCGGAAGCGAAATAAATACCGTAAATACTTGTCGCATTGGTGGTTGCATCATTAGTCGTGGTAATTGAACTAATTGTGTTGTTCTGACAGTTTATTTTGACTGTACCAGAACTATAATAAGTATAAATCCCATAAAATTTCCAACCGAAATAATATCCATCATTAATCGTTTGTATCGGACCGCATGAATATGTTATTGAACCTGTACCGCTTGGAGAACCTATTATATTTCCGGAAGTTGTTCCAACATTAACAGCACCGGATTCAATATTGATTCCATAAAAGTTTGCATCTCCTGAATTTGCATAAGTGAAATTATTAATCGTATTTCCCTGTACATTTGTTTCAGAACCTGCACCACTACCCGCAAAAATATAAATTCCTGTGAATGCATTATTATATGTATTTGTTTTTGTCCAGGATGGAACACTCCCCCCTGATCCGCATTGAGGTGAACTCCCGCCGATATAATTGTTATTAACATTGAAATTATATCCTACCTCGGGTGAATTAATATAAATCACTGTGTATGAAAAATATGCGTTTGTATTTCCTGTGGTGGCAAATGAATTTGTTTCATAAAAACTATTTCCTGATATTGTCCATGACGTATTATTGCTGTCAAGTTTTATTCCGTATGAAATATATGAACGGTTAAAAAAATCATATACATTGTTATTACTTATAGTGTTTGAAGCGTTCATAAACGTTAACGTTCCTTTTGAATAAACTGTATTAATCGGTCTGTTTGCATCGGAAGCATTTGTAATGTCATTATTTTCTATTGTATTATTACTGTTTCCCAATGAAGCATTTGTATAGCCGAAAAACACAACACCACCGGTTATATCTGTTGTTGAACCTTTAATTGTGCAGTATTTTATTGTGTTATAAGTTGCATCGTTTATAAATCTTACAGTTGATGTTCCCGCTATGCTTGAATTACTCTCATTTGTAATAATAAGGTCTTTTGAGCCGGTTTGATTTACCCGCCCGTCTATTGTAACGTTATCGGAACCATTAAGTGCAATGAGAGGAGCATAAATATTCCCGCTAATAGTATATCCTGAGCCGGTCGGATATATCAATACTGAAGAAAAATTCGCCGGTCCTGAACCACTGGCTATTAGCGAATCTGTTCCTGTTTCAGTGATACTTGAAATAATCTGAAGTGTTATTGCACCTGTTAGCGAACCTGAATTTATTGCATCGAACGCAGCACCTAATGTAGCATAATCTCCCGAAGTGCCGACCGTTTTTGTGGTCTGAGCATAACTGTAATTACCATTGGATAAAAATATAGCAAATATTATTGCTGTTATTGTAAAAAATGTGTGTATTCTGCTAACAAAATTGTATCTAATTGTTTCCATTTTGTCTAATTTGTTTAATTCTTTAATTATCACTATATACTTATGAGCAATTACCAATCCAATTAATTAATGCGATATTAAGCTGTTTAAGAGGTTTCACACTTTTGTAATTCGCATTTTGAGACAGATAATTATTGATTTAACTATAAGTTTTTTCACTAATTAATAAAACAAGAAATGCCCGTTGACAATGCGGGCATTTTCTGCTTTTTCTTTAAATTCAAGTGTAGTTGAAAGAAACAGAACTACTTAATTTATTTTATCATTTTATCAAAATCATCTTTTTATTAGAAACAAAAGAACCTGCTTCCATTCGGTAGATATATACACCACTTGGATAAGCTGTTGCGTTCCATTCAATGTTATAATTTCCCGCATTTTGCGATTCGTTAACCAATATGTTTACTTCCTTTCCCAGTGCGTCATAAATACTTAACTTTACATTGCCGGTCTTAGGAATCTGATAATTGATAACCGTTACCGGATTAAACGGATTCGGATAATTCTGTAAAAGTGAGAACTCAAGAGGATTAGTTGTTCCGGCATTCTCTACTGCGGTGAATATACCTGCTGTATTGAACCCATTCATATAAATATCAAAATTATTACCGCTGCGATAATCCTGCCAGACGACAATTGCACCAAGATTGCCATTGCTGACTATCATTGGATTCAGTTGGTCATATCCCGCAGTACAAATTGCAAAACCCGTTGCCGGCCAGTTTATTGCTGCATTTGAAGCTATTCGCTGCGCATAGATGTCAGAATTTCCTGCATTACGATGATCTTCCCATACAATATAAGCTCCGTTGTTTCCATCGCTGACAATCTGAGATTTTATTTGGTCACCTGCTGATGTGCATATGATAACACCCGTTGCAGTCCATTGCACTGCACCAGTAGAATTTACACGCTGTGCATAAATATCAGCAGTACCGGGAGCTACACCTGTTCTATTATCAGTCCATGAAATAATTGCACCACCCAATCCGTCTGAAACAATCTTCGGGTCATATTGGTCGTATGCAACATTATTATTCATAACAACACCATCTACTGCCCATACTATTGCTCCTGACGGACCCTGCCTCTGAGCGTAAATGTTAAAATCAGTTGTGCTTCTATAGTCATACCAGGTAATTATTACACCACCTGCTCCATCACTACAAATGTCAGGTTTAAGCTGGTCAGTTGCCATAGTACACGTAGCTACACCGTTTGTTGTCCACTGCACCGCACCGCCGGTACTAATACGCTGTGTATAGATGTCGCAGTCGCCGGCACGATTGTCAAACCATGTAATAAATGCGCCTCCGGTGCCGTCACTTACAAGTTTGGGTCCGCGTTGTGCGGCTGCCTGGTTGCAGATGCTAACTCCATTTGCCGTCCAAAGTCTTGCTCCGCTTGTATTCACTCGTTGTGCATAAATGTCAGGAGAACCATTGTTGCTGCGATAATCCTGCCATGTTAGAATAGCCCCTCCGACACCATCGCTAATCATTGCAATGGTATCTTGCTCAAATACGACTACGCAGACAGGAACACCGTTATAAGTCCATAGCACAGTACCGCTTGAATTCACACGCTGTGCATATATATCAGCAGTGGTACTGCCGCGATAAGACTGCCATGCGATAATTGCACCTCCGCTTCCGTCGCTTACAATGACAGGAAGATGATTACTATCCTGTGTACAGATTGCGATACCGTTAGGAGTCCACATTGCATTTCCGTTAGAATTCATCCGTTGTGCATAGATTTCATATTTGCCGTTTTGTCTATCCTGCCATGTGATTATGGAACCACCACTACCGTCAGTGGTCATCACAGGATTAACCTGGTTATTTACCGCAGTACTAACCGGATTACCCTGAAATTGTGAATAAGTTGTTATAGGTACAATCAAAGCTATCGCAAGTATTACAATGAATAAACGCACCAAACGACCAATAAAATTTATTGGACTTTCTGATTTTGTTTTCATTTTTTTTTTACACCTTTCTAATCTAACTTAAAAATCTCTTTAAGAAAATTTAACAGGTCTCCTAATTTTATTCGGGACCTATTTTTTTTATTATCCGTATCGACTATCTTAGCAATTGGATATGCTTCTGTAATATTAGAACTGAATAATGCAATCATTAATATGCCAAACAAAAATTTATATATTTTGTTGAACATAATTTTATTCTTGAATTTTTCAATTCATTATTTTATAAAAGTCCTTATTTAACATAAAGTAATAATATTAATTAAGTAATAGTGCAGACGGATGAAAAAGGAACTAACTCGAATGGATGAGTATTTAATTATTTAAAGGGATACAGAGTCGGCAGTTTCTTTATATTCTTTATTTGAATAGGCATATTTTGCAATTTGTACTCTCGTTTGTAATGCCATTTTTTCGAGAATGTTATGTACATGACTTTTTACAGTATAAGGGGAGAGATATAAGATTTGCCCGATTTCCTTATTGGATTGACCGTCAGCAATCAAATCTATTACCTCGCGTTCCCGTTTTGTCATTCGCACAGCATCCATCAGGTTTACATTCTTTGTTCCGTTAATTGCTCTTTCAACAATCTGTGAAAATAGAGAACCTGTCATATGTTGAGGAAGAATTTTTTCACCCGCAGCTACTGAACGGATTGTTTTCAGAAATTCATGAACCATCGCATCCTTAAGAATGAAACCCGAAGCGCCAGCTTTTACAAAATCCAGTATATCGGACTGAATGGGCAGAAGGTCCATCACAATAATTTTAATAGCAGGAGATTTTCCCTTTACATCTTTAACGACTTCAAGACTATTCAGAGTTCGCAAACCAAGGTCAATTAAAACTACATCAACTTTAAGATTAAAAAGTTTGGATAAGGATTTTTCTTTTTCATTGAATATACCGATAACTTTCAAATCCGTCTGTTCATTTACCATGGCGGTAATGCCTTCTCTAAGCAGTCGGTTATCTTCAATTATAAATATACTGATTTTTTCCTTCGGTTTCATTTTTATATTATGTTTAGAGTTAATATAAATTCTAAAAAATATGAAAAAAATGCTTATATTGTGAAAAAATTCCTTAAAACTTAATTAGTTGCATTTATAGAAGTTATCTATTAACACAATCAAAGAATTGCTAATGAAAAAATACAAATGAAAACAAATATAGACGTAATTGTTTTCATAATTAAATATTTTATTTTTGGAATTTGCCTTTTAAAGACCTTTCGGTTCTGTGATAATTTTATATATATATACAATATTGTGAAACCACTTTAATTTTCAGACAGAAGTAAAAAAAGAAGAGAGTTGTGATCTCTCCAAATACTCACAATTGCATTTGTATATATTTGAATAATATTAATTCAATAAAATTCAATATTCAAGAGTAATATATAGTAGAAAAGGAGTAACAATTGTTCGGTATGAATGTTTCTTAATAATACACATCCGCCCAATTTTTATCAATCTCTTCCATCGGCGTGAGACGAATGGTGCATAACCCGGTTGGGGTTTCTTTTTAGAAATAAAAAAAGCCGGAAGAAAAAAAACTCCCGGTCTGGAATATAGAATTTAACTGAATCTTTATTTCAACAAAATCATCTTCTTCGTCTCGCTGAAGCCATCAGTCGTTAATCTATAAAAATAAACTCCGCTTGGATAATTGCTTGCATCAAATGTAGCTTCATAGATTCCGGCGGATTGTTTTTCATTTACAAGCGTTTCAATCTCACGACCAAGTGCATCGAAAACTATAAGTTTTACAAAACTATTTTTGGGAATTTCATATTTTATATTTGTTGTTGGATTGAATGGATTGGGATAGTTTTGCTCTAACGAATATGTTACCGGAACGACTTCTGAGATTTGTTTTGTTTCCATGAAATCTGATAAAGGACATTTCCAGACGAAAAAATTATAAACTGCTCCGAATATATAATTGTTTGATATCAATAAAGAATTAATACTGGGATTAACATTGTTGAAGCCCTGATTTTTCTGAACCCAGCTCGTTCCATAATTAGTGGAGAAATACACTCCACTATCTATCGACCCTGCAAAAATATTATTTCCGGAAATTGCAAATGAACTAATTGATTGATTATTCAATGTGGTTTGAGTCCAGTTCGTGCCGTTATTAGTTGAAAGATAGACTCCACTTCCTGATGTCCCTGCAAAAATATTATTACCACTTACAGCAAGGGAGGAAACAGTTAAATTATTCAAACCAGTTTGAATCCAGTTCAAACCATTATTTGTGGAAATAAAGATGCCATAAGAAGCTGTACCGGCAAAAATATTATTTCCGTTTATTGCAAGGGATAATATATATTGATTATTCAGCGCAGTCTGTATCCAGTTCGTACCATTATTCGTTGACAGATAAACACCTAGCGGACTTGAAAAACCACCTGCCCCGGCAAAAATATTATTTCCATTAACAGCAAGTGCCAATACACTTTGAATATTCAACGCAGTCTGTGTCCAGTACATACCATTATTTGTTGAAATATAAAGACCGGTAAAATTCGGATAACCACCCGTTCCTGCAAAAATATAATTCCCGCTTGTAGTAATACAATTAACCAATTTATTGGTTAAAGAAGTTTGAGTCCAATTTGTTCCGTTATTAGTAGTAAGATAAATGCTACCATTCAACCCGGCAAAAATATTATTTCCATTTGCAGCAAGGGATGTAACATGAAAACCACTACAAAAAGTTGTTTGAGTCCAATCATTTCCGTTATTCGTTGAAAGATAAATGCCATAATAATCAGTTCCTGCAAAAACATTAGTTCCGTTTACAACGAGGGACCGAACATTTTTATTATTCAAACCAATTTGAGTCCAATTCGTACCGTTATTCGTAGAAAGAAAGACGCCACCAGAGAGTAATACACTATCTGTCCCTGCAAAAATATTATTTCCGCTGACAAAAAGTGAATGAACAAATCGATTATTCAAAGAAGTTTGTGTCCAATTCGTACCATTATTCGTAGAAACATAAACACCATTCTGTGTTCCGACAAAAATATTATTCCCATTAATGGCGAGAGAAAAAGAACCTTGAACAATCGAAGAAGTATGTGTCCAATTCGTTCCATTATTAGAGGAATAATATATACCACTATCATTTGTCCCGGCAAAGATATTATTTCCGTTAGCGGCGAGACAACTTATGAACCGGTTATTCAAAGAGGTGTGAGTCCAGTTTGTACCGTTATTAGTTGAGCAATATACTCCACTATCATATATTGAGCCAAGATATGCACCAGCAAAAATATAATTCCCTGACGTTGCAAGCGAACTGATACTTTTATTATTTAAAGATGTCTGAGCCCAGTTAGTACCGTTATTCGTAGAAAGAAAGACGCCGTTTGGTGACGTTCCCGCAAAAATATTATTTCCGCTTACTGCAAGTGACTGAACGTAATTATTCAAAGCCGTCAAAATCCAGGTAGTACCATTATTTGTTGATATAAAAACACCATATGGTGTTCCTGCAAATATATTACTACCGTTATATGCGAGGGAGTTAACTGTCCCCCCGCCTGGTCCATTTGTCTGCATCCACTGTGCAGAGCAATTTTCAATGTTTGATGTTAAATGAATAATTAAAACAAAAAATAATGAGTAAATTAATTTTTTCATATAAATTTTTTTAGTTTACAAAGTAGTTTATGAATAGGTTTTTATATATTATTTAGCAAACAGAATAATCAAAAAGGCTACCCCAGATCATAAATTGTTTTACTGAAACGGTATTTGTAGCGGGATTGATATCAGTAAAATTATCTGCTATTCCTAAATAAACCTGAACCACTTTGCACTTGCAGAACTTATAAAAGTTAAAAATCGCTAATGTATAAACTAATTTATTTATAGTTTTATTTATTAAGTTTTAAAATGATGTTTTGATATAGTAATAATCAGTATAACCAAAGATTGATTAATGAAAAAATTATTACGAAAACAAATATAAATTAAAATGTTTTCGTGATTAAATATTTTAATTTTGAAATTTCCTTTTTGTAACTTATCTGTTCGGTGGTAAATATATATACCTTATTATAAGGCCACTTCAAGTTTCAGACTGAAGTAATGAAATGAATTAGAATTGTGGTCTCCCAAATACGCACAATTGTATATATTTGTATTTAATTAATTTTAATATAAATTATTTCAATATTCAAGAGTAATTTAAAGTAGAAAAGGAGTAACAATTGTTCGGTATGAATGTTTCTTAATAATACCCCTCCGCCAAATTTTATCAAACGTTTCCATCAGTTAAATGCGAATGGTGCATAACCCGGTTGGCTATTTCTGATGTGCGAAAAATAAAGCCAGTACCGGCAGATCGGAATATAAAATTTAAAATTTATGCGACTTTATGGACGAACACTAAATAAATGGAGATGCTATCATGTCAGAACCTTATACTAAGAAATAGCAAATAATCCCAACAAACCAATTAAATAAACGAGCATTACTAAGAATGAATCAACGCCCATCCATAGTAATTGCTTTCGAGGACGAAATATTAATCCACATATGTAGATGATAGTAAGAAGCATTGCTAACCCTGTAAGATAAATATCCGTTTTGTGCGCTTGCGGAAGAACAGATTTGCCTGAAAGAACAGTTGCCACCATAAATAATACCGGTAAAAATGCA
>Ga0182011_10000239_pt1 | contig 46532 bp, 50 predicted proteins | sample 711E1DmetaG_FD_120481 | JGI IMG/M metagenome (GOLD analysis project Ga0182011, IMG submission 120481) | Permafrost microbial communities from Stordalen Mire, Sweden - 711E1D metaG | ecosystem: Environmental > Terrestrial > Soil > Wetlands > Permafrost | place: Sweden: Stordalen | collected...
ACCACATCTCTAACAATAAAACCTATAGCAAATCCTAAAGCATATACACTGTTACTTGTAGCTCCGAAATTATCGAAATAAAATAATACAACGATTCCACCTATAATTCCCACAATTACAGCATTTAAAATCCCATCTTTATATTTCGCACCTGATAATAATCCTACAATTAAACCTACTACTAATATTGCTAATATATAAATAAACATTGAAGAATTGTGAAGGATTATTCCACTTAATACGACTATTATTATACCAATTAAAATCCATAATAAATTTTTTTGAAACAAAAAATCATCCCCCCATTAATTAGAATCTAAAAAGTAATATCAACAAGAACTATGAAATAATATTTAATTCACGTATATAAAGTTTTATCATGAGAATTTAGCTGAGAAGAAATCAAGTGAGTACTGAAGAAAGAAATGACGAGAATCTAAGAAGAATAGTATTATAAAACTGATATTAATGAACAAATTGTATAGGGTAAATTGTGCATAATCAGCATCGTTTAACCACTTTTTTTATTAAAATTATAGGTGTGCTGATGTATTTAATAAAAATAAGGATAAAGATTTAAAATCATTTTTCAGCTATTTTTTGTAATAACTCATATATAAAATATTATCTCCCGAATAGGAATTTTATGACAGGAATTTGAAGCTGTTTACTATCTGATTAAAAGTAGATCTTTCCTGATCAAAATGATCTACCGTATCTACTCCTACTAGTGCAAAATATTGTGAGCCGGGTGATTTTTCAACTAGTTCCATCTGTTGAATTACCATGATGCCGTCGCCTGTTTTTCCTTGATAGAGGATTTCATCTGCTGGAAATCCATTCACTATTCTACTTTGTTCAGATCGAACTGAATATCCATTGTTGGCCATCTGACTTTTGGAGTGTGAAGAATAATCTGATAGACTTGTATGCCCATATTTGGATTCATCATAAACGCTAAAAGCAGGATAACTTGAAAACCCCACAATCGCCATTGTATTTGCTGTATTCGGTAAAACATTCCAATTAGAAGGATACTGGAAATAGATAACACCATTGGAAAAAGTCTTATATTGTGAACCGCTTTGAGTTGTCTGTGTAGGGGTTCCGCTTACATTACCATTAGTATTATTTACCGTAGTATTTGTGATTGGTTTAGCTTGATTATTCATCAACATCATACCAGAAACTAATCCTAAACTTCCAACAAGGATTACTACGGCAATGATCAATACTTTAGTTGTGTTAGACATGGCTTCAGATGGTGCTTTATTCAAATTGGTCCCACATTTTTCGCAAAACTTAGCATTTGAATCGTTTATATGTCCGCAATTTTGACATCTCATTCGACACACCCTACTTAAATTTTTTTTTATTCATTTAAGCTCCATTATTAGACACCCATATTTGTCCTTTACCGTTACATGTAGGACACACTATCTCATTATATGGGTTATTCGGATCGGGTATATATCCGGTGCCATCGCATGTGGGACAAGTTTCCCAATGCCCACTACCATTATTGCCGCTGTTATTTTGATTATTAACGTTGTTGGAGTTGGACTGTTGGTTGTTATTGTTTGAATTAGTGTTGTTGTTATTTGGTGGTAAGTTTTGTTCTTTATATAGAATGTCTCCTGTTTTAGCGTTAATTATTATCCCGCCTATCATCTGACCATTATAGTAATAATAACAGAGGTAAATTGCTTGGCCGTTACTATTTTTCATTAAAATGGGATCACTTACTGAAACGCCTTGCGCTGCATTTTGAATAGCTATTGATTTGGCTTTATCAAAAGTAATATATTCAGAACTGTAGGGTATAGAAGTTGAATTATTTACGGTTTGATTTATAGTCACAGGAGGATCTGGGTTTTTAGAACCTAAAAAGTAAGTATATCCACCTAAAACACCTAACAAACCTACTAAGACTATTACTCCGACAATTAAAGCTTTGGTTAAATTGGATATGCCACCAGATCCAACAAATTTCCTACCGCAATTTTCACAAAACGATGCATTAACATCATTTTGATGTCCGCAATTTGGGCATTTCATTTTATACCTCCTTTAATCCATGATCCTAAAAGCTCCGCTGCCCACACCTCAAAAAAAACTATAATTGCGATCAAAATTCTTTAAAGTACCACATTAGGACAAACCATTTAAATCACTAAAAAATACATTATATTACTTCATATTCAGAAAACATAAGATATTAATTGCTATCACAATCAAACCGAAAAGGATATAAAAAATAAGCTAAATTCTAAAATAATATTCGGGGAGCAGTAATACAAGTTTATTTAACTAATATGATTGATTTTTTTTTAAGCGATTAAAGAATAAAAAAATTTCCAAAAAGAATAAAAAGATTACTCAAAGAAACTCAATAACAGAGCATTAAAATTTAAATTCCATTATTTTTTTATTATCCCCATAAGAAATTTACCAATTTTAACTTCGTTAAACAGTCCTATAACGAATTAATAGTTGAATTTTTTAATAATAAGTTATTTTTTTGCATAAAATATTAAATTTTGAATAAATACCATCTCAAATTTATGGATAATAAATATGTTTTTATATTATTTTAATAATTATTAATTTAATTCTAAACAAGTTTTATCCACTACAGAACTAATTAGAATGGGGGGTTTTTTTGTCTTTAAAGATTCCAGTGAACTTAGAAGATATTTCAAATACACAAATTATAAAAATTAGAAGTCAAATTAACGAGAAATATGCACAAAAGCCTGTTTCTACCGATAGACGTATATATGGTACAAATAAAAAGTATATTTTCGATAATTTCGCAGATAGAAACGAATTTTCTAGGGATCGGGATAGAATTATATTTTCTAAGGCGTTTAGAAGGTTGGAACATAAAGCACAGGTTTATTCTCATGAAAAGGGAGATCATTACAGAACTAGGCTCACCCATACCATAGAAGTAATGCAAATAGCAAGAAGTATTGCAAGAAATCTTGGTTTAAACGAAGATTTAACAGAAGCAATTGCATTAGGTCATGATATTGGCCATACTGCCTTTGGACATCAGGGAGAAGATGTTTTAAATAAAATTATGCAGGGTAAAGATGATTTAGGTGGAAAACTAAAATATAGTATGTCTTATGGGGGATTTAAACATAATTTCAATGGTTTGAGGATTTTAGATGTTCTTGAAAGAAAGTATCCAGATAAAAAAGGATTGAATTTAACATGGCAAGTAATTGATGGAATATTAAAACATACAGATATTGAAAAAGAGGATAATAAATGGGACATAAATCGGTTCATTCGATCTAAAGATTGGATTAAGGGAATATTGAAATTTAAAAATCCGGTTACTTTGGAAGGGCAGATAGTTTCAATAGCTGATGAAATAACACAACGGCAACACGATTTAGATGATGGATTAAGGGATAAGAATTTAGGATTAACTGAAAGTAAAATTATAGATTTTATTCAAAAAACAATTAATTATAAAACATCAAATAATGATTCTAAATATTTTGAGGTTAAATTACTCGAAGAATTAGAAGAGAATATTAAAAATAGAGAAAATGAAGTTATTTCGAATAGTATTTCGGAAAAAGAATTAGACAACTACAAATGGAATTCTTTAATTAGGGATATTATAGATTTTTTTATCAAAGATGTAACCTTAAACTCTTTGGGAAATTTTAGAAAACTTAAGACTAGTGATTTGATAGAAGATTTAGAGTATAAAAGAACATATTTTAATTCTGAAGATAAAATAATATATTTTGGTGAATTAGGAAAGCAATTTAATGATATATTAGAAAATTTCATAAATAATCAAATATTAAATTCTTATACTGTTAATATTTTCGATGGTAAAGCAATTTATATAGTTAGGCAACTTTTTAAAGCGTATTATGAAAACCCTAAGCAGATGCCACAAGAAACACTTGATAAATTATCTATTAGAATCCAAAAAAATTCTGAAAATTATTGTAAATTAAAATTGAAAAATAAATCTTTAGATGATTTAAATTTTAGAAAGTCTTATCCTCGAGATATTGACAAACTAATACAGTTACTTAAGTTGGATAACAATAAAGAAGAACTGGAAATGATTTATAAAAAGACTTACAATGATAATACTACTTTAAATTTGGATAAAGATTTTTTTAGGATTATAACTGGAAATATAAACGATATAAATTATGAATGTGAATATTGCGATGATAATTTTGAAAAAAAAATTATATATAAAATTTTCAATAAAGTAAATTCTTTAAATGAAAAAGAAATAAAGGGAAAGAAGAATAATATATCTAAAAAATTAATTTTTGTTAAATGCTTAATAGAACATCATTATGCGTATATGTCCTTAATTTGTGATTATATAGCTGGAATGACCGATAATTATGCTAATAGTGAATATAAAAAACTTTATTTAGTTTAATCTGTAATTTACACTTTTTATTTTTGATCAATTATTAAATATCACTATACTAAAACTTCTTTAAAGTAGGAATTGTTTAATAATGAATTTGTCGAAAAATAGTTTTTATTCGGTTATTGTGCCTAAAATGAAGTTGGTTCATGAGATAAAAAAACGTAGTTTTATTTGAATGATTGATAAAAAATTTTTTATTAATAAAATTATTAAAATCAACCATTTTGAAGTATCCCTTTAACTTTCGCGTCTAAATTATCAGCATGATGCAAAGCCACTGCTTCAGGAGTTTTTGGATCCACAGGTGAACCCCAACCATTACTGACTTCCCCGTGATGACTTAATATTAGATGTAAGAGTTGAGTAGAGAGATCCTCAGGCATTTCTATTTCATTTATTTTTTCTTTTACCATATCACAAGACAGATATAAGTGATCAAGTAATTTTCCCTCATCTGAAAATTCTATTTTCACCAAGTCATAATCATAAGTTTTTAATTTACCTACATCATGTAATATTGCCCCGGTGTATAAAAGATCCATGTCAAGCTCGGGGAAGATTTCGCAGGCTGTTTTACAAATCTTCAAAACTTCTACAGTATGTTCTAATAAGCCGCCCATGTAGTTGTGGTGATAAAATTTCGCTGATGGTGAATTATAGAACTCTTCCGTGAATTCCTTATCGCTGAAAAATGCCTCTAGAAGATTTTTTAGATTTACATTTTTCATTTCATTAATAGTATCATCTATTTCAGCAATCAGATTATTTTTATCTTTATCTGAAGTGATAACAAAATCTTCTATCTCATATTCATCTTCAGATAATGGTTTGATGATTTCTATGATGATATTATAATTACCTGAATTCGATGGATACTCGTTAACTTTTCCGATTATTCTACAAATATTTCCCACACATATCGCTTCGTATTTACCTTTCACATCTTCTTGTGGAAACATTCGCCCAACAATTTGCCCAGTTTTATCAGTAAGGGTTACATCTATGTAATTACGTCCAGTTTTAGCCTTTTTAAATATTTTATCTGCAATCACAAACTGGGATCTAATTTGTCTTCGGGAATTTAAATTTTCAATAAAGTCTTCTTCAGATTTTTTAAACATAAAAATATTCCTCATAGTTTAATTCAGGATAAAATAATATTATATGACAGTCTTCAGACTAATTTATTGACTGAATAAATGTTGTTTGTATCGATGCAATTGATAATTTCTTTGATCATTTTGCTCTGTTCAAGTGTTTTTGAATTACCTATTATCACAAGTTTTTTACGAGCTCTAGTGATTGCCACATTTAGTCGAGTGGGGTCTTCGATGAAGTTCCTACTAAATTTTCCTAATCTTCCAATTTTGCTTTTGCAGAAGCTCATTATAATAACTTCTTTCTCTCTTCCCTGAAATCCGTCGACAGTGTTCACTTCAACAGTAGTATTATCTAATAATTTTATTATAGCACTTTTATGTTTCTTGTATGGTGTTATAACCCCAATTTCACTTGGTTTAACATTATTATCTAATAACGCGTTAACTATGTGGATTACTAATTTAGCTTCAAGTGTGTTTTCGCATCCTCCTTCTATTCCATTTTCATAGTATTCAGCTTCATCCGTGTCGATAAATGTTAATGGAGTTTTAGGGTTAATTATAATCCTGGTTTCAGTATCTAATTGATATTCCAGTGTTTGATCAGCTATTCCCGCAAATGTTTTAAGTTTTCCATCATAGAATAAGTTACTTGCCATATCAGCAATCATTTTGTTCATCCTATATTGAGTATCAAGAAATGAACTGTTTTCCGGGTATTTATCTTTTAAACGGTTAAATATGGATAATTTTAATTCTTTCAACAAATTTGATTTCTCTATAGGTTGTAATTGTTTATCATCACCTACTAATATGAATTTTTTACACTTTAACAAGGGTATGAGTGACTCGTAACTGGCAACTTGACTGGCTTCATCCATTAACATAACATCGAATATTACATTATCTAAAACAGGTTTAGCTGATGAAATTACCGTTGCAGCGATTAATTTAGATTTAGCTAATATATCATCATCAATTGAATTCAAAAGACTAATTCTTTCTTCCTTTTTTTGTTCAATTGTAAATTGAATATTCTCCATATCTTTACGTAATTTATCTTCTTCACTACTTTTGAATTGAATTTCATTTTCGAGGGACTTTATTTGGATATTTAAATAAGTATTATCTTTCTCTAAATTCTTTATGCGGTTATTATAAGCCTTATTGAGAATTTTACTTTTTTCGATAATTAAATTCTGCTGAAATAAATTTTTATTCTCCCTTATATATTCATCCAGCATATTTAGAATCTTATACTCAGCATTTAAAGCTTCTTGACTGGGATCTGATTTATATCTACTTTCTAAATCATCCCTTATACTCCAATAATTATTAAGTACTTTAACCATTTCCTGATAAGTTGATTCCTTTTTGTTCAATTCATCTTGGAATCGCTTTTTTTCTCGAGGATTTAAAAAGAGTGAAAGTTTTTTGACTAAATTAAGGTTATTCATTTCATTTATTTCTGATTCTAAACTATAATAATTGTCTTCCAGGGGTAAATTCACTTCCATTTGGTTTAATTTGAGTATATCGTTGCCGAAATCATAATTTTCATTAGATTTTTTTATTAATGATTGTATTTTCTGTTTAATCAGCATATGTGAATTATTTGTGATATCAAAGTTTTGATTTAATTTTTTCTGGTATCTATTGATTTTAAGATTATTTTCTTTGACTCGGGTTTTTAAATCATTAATTCTAATATTTAAACTTGAATTTTCCGTATTCTTACCTATTGCTTCCTTTAATGGGTTTAATTTTTTATTTGCTAATTTTATTATTTTATCTATTTTTAATATATCCTGCCATTCGGGATATTTCTCACGCTTCTTCTGAAGAGTGTATTTAGATATATTAGCGGGTATTTCTTTATCTGAACCTATTCGCAGTACGCAATTATCTAATGAATCATCTAATCTTTCTAGAATGTTGTTAATACCATTATTAGTTGAAGCTGTTATCAAAATCTTCTTATTTTGTCTTAAAAGAGTATTAATCAATTCTAAAATCACATAACTTTTACCGGTTCCCGGTGGCCCTATAATTAAATGAAAATTATCAGCCTCTAACGCACGTTCAACGGCAATTTTTTGACTCTCGTTCAAATTGTCAGATAAGATACTATGGTTAAGAGTTTTATTGGTTGGTTTCCCAATTCCAATTATAAAATCAAGAATTTTCTTATTGAATCCGGTTAACTGATTATTTTCAATTTTAGTAATAGTATCATCCAAGCGATTTAGAATAATATTAAAAATTTTAATTTCAACTTTATCCTCTGCTGAGAAGTTGGAGATATCATCTAAGTCTATTTCTATTTTAACACCATTACTATCATTATAACTGTCTATAACCCTCCCTATCTTTCCTTTTACTTTAAGAAGTGAACCCTGATCAAAATTATGATATTTAGGCAACTTAACCGTTAATACTTTCTCATTAGGTGTAACATTAATAACCATACCTGAAAAGGATTTATCTGGTTCCTTACTCCTTTCAAATTTAATAAATTTCCGGATATCAGAAACTAATTCATTATACTCAACAGATAATTCCAGATCAATCATAATTTATCACTTACACCCTTAACCATGTCTATGGGCAAGGGTTTGCTTCTCTCCCATACATCATTGAAAAATTTTGTAGCTTTCGAAACATCATGTTTCTTCCGGATAACTACACCTGCCTCGTAATTTACTTGTAAACCATTTCTAGTTAGATTAGCGGATGAAATAATAGCCACTTTAGAATCAACAATCAATAATTTAGCATGTAAATCATTATTAAACCTTAAAACAGCACCAATATTGTCATGTAGTACTCTTAGTTTATCTAAATCTGTGATGCCTGATTTTATATCCTCATCCCGCCAGTTAGTAATAACTTTAATATTCACTTTTTTATTAAAATTACTAAATTCAGTAGTCAAATAGGTAATCCAAGGAGAACAAACCAAAACTTCTCTTTTAGCTTCCGATAAACAACTGCGAATCTCACCGTAAACAGAATTCACCTCATCATGAGATGTAACAATAAAATCAAAATAATCATTACAATTCTTCAAATTTAACTTAAGTTCATTATTCTCCCTTTTTAAATTATTAATCTCATCTAAGAGCTCACTTCGATCAATCAATTCAGCCTGTAAATTAACGAAATTCTTATTAAAATCCTCCCTATCAACATTTAATAACTCATTCTCCATTTTCAGGGTTTTAATAGCCTCTTTACAACCCCGATACTCCCTAATCTTACGGACTAATTCTAATTTATCCTCAGAAACCTCCAATAAAAACACCCCACGTCAGTTAAATTAATAAATTTTACAACATATAATAAGATAAATGGTATTACTGATAATTTAAATGTATTATATCCTGTAAAAATCTTCATTCAAATTAATTTTTCATTTATAAAACTAATAAAAAAGAGGGGGAATATGAGAAAAATGTTAAGTAAAGAATTATTAGATGATTGTAAGTCGAAATGGCTTAAATTAAATAATATTGAGAAGTATAAATGGAGTTTAAAAGCTGAAGGCACTAAACTAAACGGTTACAATGCCTTCATGAATGATTGTATAGCAATAAAACAAACAGAAAAAACACAAAATAATGGAAAAAAGTGTATTAATAATTCAACAAACCAGATGCGATGGTTAGGGCTTTTTATGGGCAAACCATAAAAAAAAATTTTTAACTTAGCTAAATTATAAGAACTTAATATTTTTTCATCAAATCTATTCCATTAGCTGTTCAATTTCAAGTACAAATTTTTTGGCTCTATTCAATGAAGTTTCTGATTTAGATTTTTTAACTTCAGATGTCATATCATATTGGAAATAGGATCTTTTCTTCCTTTCAAGTTCAAGACTTTCAATTATTTCTCGAATTTTGCAATAGAATCTTTAACTTGTATTTTAGCTGATAATTTGATGAATTTACATTTTTCTCCTTCTGCTTCAAATTTGGCAATGATCTCAACACTATCTTCTGTCAAGCGTATGTCTAAGTTCTCTTTTTTTAACACCTAGGAGTTTTGTCTTAATTATTATACTCTTATCCTCTTCTATAATTTCGGGATTAATTGGATTTCTCTCTGATTCAAAAAACTTGAATATTCCTTTAATATATATCATCAAAATTTATATTCCTAATATCTCTTCTTCAGTGAATTCATCCATACCTAAATTTCCTTGTTGATCATAAATACTTCTTTTATTTCATTATCAGATAAAACAGCATAAGCTAAACTGAATTTTTTAACCTGAACCTTCATGTAACTTTGTACACTTCTAAACCATTAAATAATTGATCTCTATTAAATTTAGTTTTCAAACCTATTTTATCTCCAGCAATTGCTTTATCTACCTCATCATTATTTAAAATTATTTGAAGAGAAAGAACATCCTCTTCGAAAAATCCATTTGAAGTTTTATATCCTACTCTTTGTCCTGTTGATATACCATCTGTAAGGTCAACTCCTATTACATCTCTATTTTCAATATAAGTGAATATTTTTCCAATTGGTTTATAATGGGTTGGTATTTGTGGAATTATCCCAGTATTAAATAAAAGTTCACGGATAACCTTAGGTTCCCAGTGATTACGGAACAAGCCCTGTATCAAAATAAATAAATCCCAAGTAGTTATTAGACCAATATCATTTTCTAAAGCATCTTCAATCTGTTCTTTATTGAATGCATTAATATTATCTCTTTCTAAAGGCGGAATATCCCATTGATGATTAATTATCAAAATACCATTAACATCAAAACTATTCCATTCTTTTCTACGTCTGGATATATATTTAACTAATTGTGTTATGTAACTATCTTTAGTAAGAGTTGAAGGCCCTTTTACTTCCACTAAAAGTTTAATGGGATTATCACAAATTCTTAAATCTTCCTGTTTAACTTCTTCATCAATTAATTTATCAACATTAACAACTTTACTAAAACCAATCCATACAAGGAATTCTTCTACATTTTTAACTAATTCATCTCCAGTTTTAGTTAAAAGGCCATATAAAAAATTATATTTTTCTCTTTCATTATCAATTTGTTTATTTAATGATTTAATTTGATTATTTGCATTCTCGCTTATTTCACTTATTTGATTTTTATAACCTATTATAAGATCTAATTCATATTCTGATCTTCTAACCCATTCACCTTCCTGTATTTTTTGTGAGAAAGGAGTTTGTTTAGGTTTTACTCTTGGTTGAATTTTTTCTAGAGGTGTTCCACATTTGGTGCAATATTTGAGATCAGCAGGTAATTTAGTAAAACATTTAGGACAAATATTTTTAGTTTGGTTATTACGCGAGCCTTTATTAAAAAATCCACCTATCTCTTGTACAAAATCTTTTCCTGATTCTCGGAGAGATTCTATTGAATCATTAATAGGTTCATTAGACTTTGCATTTTTATTGCTTTCAATTTTTGTGCCACATTTAGTACAAAAACGTACATCTTTCGGAAGTGGAGTTGAACAATTTGGACAAATTGATTGATTTGGATTATTTACCATTTTTACACCTTTAAACAACAACAGTACCAGCATTAATTTTGTTAGCAGTATTATACGCATCATAAAGTCCATAAATCCAAAGTATTAAAGGTAAGAAGAAACCGATTCCAAATGTTACAATCGTAACAACAATTAAGATACCGTACAATACCATAAATAAGATTCCTTTAAGGATTTGACCGTTGTATATCTGACCAAGTCCTACCCAAACAAAAGATAATACAGCACTAATACCCGGATTTTTTTGAACAATAATTTGTTTTCCTGTTCCTGGTTGCCTTACCCCACAGTTAGGGCATATTTCAGCTCTTTCATCTATTTGACTAGCACAATTCGTACAATATTTAGTTTTCTTCGCTTCTGGTTGCCGAACACCACATTTAGGACATATTTCAGCATTTTGATCTATTTGCTCTCCACAATTCCCACAATATTTTGTTTCTGAAATGATAAACCCCCCATAGTTATACTAATTAAAAGATATTCATATCATAATGATATAATTTACTATTTGTTTTTATGATTTAATATTAAGAAAATAATCCTTCCTTAGAAATTTATAATCTAATAGGGGGTTATGAATTCAATATGTACCAGTAAAATCACCTAAAAACTGATTTAGAATATTATAAAAAGTTCATGGATATAATGGATTTGATATATCCTAATTCACCTATTTTCACTACTACTTAAGCGCTTAATCATGCATTATCGCTTGCTCGCCTGATTTATTGCTTGCCCGCCTGCTCAATCGCTTTCATATTTTTTTATTAACTATTTAGAAAAAAAGTAAGAATAAGAGCAAACGCGCAAGCAAGCGCGAGAATTTTCACACGCCATAGCATAGCATAGATTAAAGCAAACACTTGATTATTTGATTACTTCAAAGAATTTGAACTGAATTCATAAAGCAAGCACTTGATTAATTAAACAGTTACTTTTTATCATTTTTAAGGCATTTGATATATGGCAAGTGATCAATCAAGCGGGCAATTGCGGAATTAAGAAAACAAGTTAGAACTAAAGCACATTAACTTTACAGTCTCTATGGAACCAAATCTTTATATAACCACGGATAATGAGATAAATATAGTTATTAAGCATGTAGAGAGAGTGATTGGTATTCAGTTAGGATGGATAAAAATATTTATAGTTCTCGAGCAGTGTTGGAAAGATGGACTTATAAATGATGATGAATATGTTGATCTGCTCTGTAATTTAGAAAATGAGGAATTTGAGCTTAAAGATGAATTTATGCAGCATATTATAAATTTAATACTCGCTGGAGAACCATTGGTAGAAATGCAAAAAATAAATAATGAAGTATATAAATTAGACGAAAATTTATTAGCCGTGAGTTTACAAGAAGACCCAAGCATTGATAGTTTCATTAAATTAATCCGAAAAGAAGAATCATTAAAAACTGAACCTAAATTAAAAGATGGAAATATTGAATTAAAATTATATGAAAATTTTGAATTAGATGAAGAACCAGATTATGATGGTATAATAAAGAGTATAAACGAAAGATCCAAAGGAAATTGGATTTATGAATATGATAATCTAAAACAACAATGGAAAGATGGATTGATTACTAAAAATGAATTCGAAAATCGTGCAGGAGATTTGGGAGTTCCAGATCGCGAAAGCTTGTGGAAATTGAAGGGATTCAGGAGAATTTATGAATGTTCGAAATCTAATAAGAAAACAAGCGAAAAAACAATCATAAGAATCTACCCACAAATGCAAATTATGCAAAGAATTAAAGATTAAAAAGTAAAAACGTGAGCAAGCAAGCGAGGGTTTTCACAAACAACATATTTTCATTATTTATAGATCATCATGCTGGACCATCAAAACACTTAAAAAGCGAAGGTGATATAAAAAATATATCTAATATTGACTACTGTCATAACACTGTGCTCTATGAAATGTTATGGAGCAGAAACTATGATCTAAGTCGAAACTATCTGGAACCATTTTTGAAACATTTCCAATGTAACACTTCCATAGTTGGCCATACACCCGTTAATGGGATTGAACTCAATGGGAACCAGCTTGTGGTATCATCCAGCTTCGGCCTGGGGAAAAAAGCTTACGTGGAACTCGATCTAGAAACAGAAATCAATAATGGTCAAGATCTTCTAAAAATGATTAAATATCTGAATAAAAGCCATTCCTGATTTATATTATTTAGTTAAGGATATCTAATTTCTTAAGTAAAAATTAATATCAAAAAATCCGAAGTTTCTTACTGAATAGTGACATATGAATTTAATGAATGATAAAAAAATGCAGGATTATCTCCAATTTCTAAAATTCGATGCAGAGTTGATAAGCTCGACCTGATTTTCATTTATTATTGAAAGTAAGTTTTCTGGACTATACAATAGTTCCATTTTAAGTTTGACATTATCTTCTTGGGTTTTCTCTTCATCGGTGACATATTGGAGTTTTTCATTTGAGAAATTATTTACTCTGCTAAGATTTGATTATCTGATGCGCCTATTAGTTTATTGGCTATATCACTTATTAAATCATATTTAACTAGTTTTTTAATCCATTTTATGGGAATTCCGGTTTCTCCGTAGTATGCTCCTGCTATCTGACCATAAACTGCACCGGTGGTATCGGCATCATCTCCAAGGTTAACGGCCATTAGACAACCTTCCTCGAAACTTTCACTATTATAAAAAGCCCATAAGGCTGCTTCTATGGATTTAACCACGAATCCGTTGCCTTTTATTTGTGGTGGTTTTTTTTCTTTGAAGGATCCGCAGGCTATTTCATCAATTTCAGGTGATAAAATATTTTCTTTCCAGTAGTGTGGTATGGGGTTGTATCGTTTGGATAGGATTTCTTCTTTGGTTTGTCCTATTAAGGCGCCGATTATTATTCCAGCCATATATTTACAAGCATCAATTGTTAGGGGGTGTTGATGGGTGGTTCTGGAGCTTTCACCTGATTTTATAATTGCTATTTCGGGGTTTGAGTAATAATATAAGGGTATGGGTGCCAGGCGCATGATGGATCCATTTCCGGCGGAATGTTCATGATCAGGGCCGCAGTAGGGTTCTTGGGTTTCTAGAAACCGGTGGAGAGCTTCTTTTGTCGTGTTACCGATGTCGAAGCATTCTTCATTTACGCTTAAGTATCCTTCCTTGTACCATTTAAGGTATCTTTTGAGTTGATCGACTGGATTAAAATCTTTCTTTTGTATGAGGCTTTCTGCTAGACATAGTGCTGTGGATGTGTCATCAGTCCATTCTCCTGGTTTAGATTAAATGATCCTCCGCCAATCATGTCAGTTACTGGTTCAAATGTTCCTGGTGCTTGGAATTCTAGGGGTACTCCCAGGGCATCACCTATAGCTAAACCTATTAATGAGCCACGGAATCTATTGATCATTTCTTTATTTAACTGTTTGAGTCTAATTAAAAGTTTTACGAAGACTTTATCATCTATCATGTCTTTTAAGAGTCCTTCACAAAACCTATCTGCCCGTAGGGGTGCGGTGAATAGTTTCTGGATGGTTGGCAGATCTACGGTGGCTAGTAATTGGGGGTTATTGTAATATGTCTTTGCTTTTTCACTCCATTCCGGCCAATTGAAAGATTGAATCATATTTTCCGGGTAAAGTGCTTGGATGAAATTGTGAACTCAGGGGAGTAACTGTAGAAGGGGAGTTGAGGAGGTTTATTAATTAATTCATAGAACTGATTATCTGGATTATTAAAGTAGGGTATATACTCCAATATTGTAGTAATATTTTTGAAGTGGGGGTATTGGATTTCGGATTGGTTCTTTTGATGCATCTTAATATAACCCCCAAATTAGGGTGTTTAAAAAAAAAAGATTTTATTTTTTTTATGTTCTTAATATTTCTTCCATAGTTTTGGGTGGTGTTTCATGGTCATGTACTTCGAATTGGTAGCTGACATATTTTACTTGTTTCTTTTCTGAGCAGTTGAAGAAGTATAGTGACCAGTTAGCACATTCTGGGCATTCAACTAGTTTGATGAGTTCTGGTTTGAGTTTTAATCTCTCGTCAGTGGTACTGTTGTACAGGTAGAGTAATTTGGTGTCCATGTCACGTTCTGTGATTATTTCTTCTTCATCAAAATCATAAGAGTTTCCTTCGAGGACTTTAGCGTTAATGTGGTATAATCCACTAGTTTTCTCCATGTTGGTGGGGTATATTAGTTTTAAGGATTTATATGCGGTTAACACGTCGAACATTTGGTTAGTGAATCTATTAAGTTCACATATAGTTTTCTGAGCGATTATCTCCGACATACTCCCACCGTGACTTTTTTCATTCCTTTTAGAACTAATAGGGTAAAGTATTTGAATAACATTGTTATTGGCGAGTTTTTTATAGAATTGCGGCTCAAAAGGAAGTATCTGATAGGTTTCTTTATCAAAAGTTTTGTATATACTACTTAAACGTGAATATAAATTTATCCAACCACCAAAGGTTACCCTCTCGAAATTTGAACAATCCTGTCCAAATATATACTCCTTTTTTTCATGGAATATATCCTGCGGCAATGCAGATAACAGGACTATGGAATTAAATGCAGCTATACTTTCAAATAATTTGAAATGATTTTCAAGCTGAGTATTTTTATCAGCCGAGGTTTTAAGGGCGATATGATAAGAGGTGGCGAAGGGCCAGATCAGATTTTTGTAAAACAGATCTTCATCAGCTATTTCCTCAAATTCCTTCATAAGATTTAGTAAATTATTGTAATTAAATATCTCGCTTTTAAAACCTTTATATAAAATATTTATCTTTCGATAAGTTTTATCTGATAAATTACTGGTTTCAACAATTTGATTTTGAGTTTTTAAATCGGGAATCTCAATTAACAATGAATTTAGTCCAAATTTATTTAAGGTTCTTTGAAAAGTACCATAAGAAAAAAGATTTCTCTCATTCTTCATAGCATTCGAATTTAAATACAATTTAAGATACTGTGGAGAAACCTCATCATCAGTTACTATGCAGAGGAAATATTTTTCTAGACTTTCATCATCAAATTCAGATCGGAAAATTACATCCTCTAAAGGATTTTTAGGGATTAACATTACCTCTTCAAATTCATCAAATTCTCTCTTAAAACTGACAACTTCAGATAATTTTTTAATTGGATATACTGATTTTTCTTTTTTAGTTTTTAATCGTTCAATACTCTTAAAATGGTCATAGGTCCATGAGGCATTGTGATCTGCGAGTGCGGATGCATCCACCCAAAAACCCTCAGACAAGTTTTTAACAAATTTACTACTTTGAAAATTATCAAGTACTAAATCTACATTATCAGATGAATATTTAGCAAAGAATACTTTACTTCTTTGCTGCGTGTTTTTGAGTATGAAGAGACATGTTTTGAGTGTTGCCTCGGGATAAAAAGTATCGTTCGGTAATGAGATTATACCTTCCACGGAATAATTCTCTATTAGGTATTCACGCATCGGTAAGTGATAATCGGAATAAAAAAAGGATTTTTGCTCTGGAAGAATAAACAATAGATACCCATTTTCTGCTAATAAATCTAGTGAAGCGAATAAATAAGCGAATTCGTTATTTAAAAATTTAAAGTCACCCACATTGGATGCTTCTTTTAATTGTACAAATGAAGGTTGTGATACAATTAAATCATATTTTTCTTCTAATTTATCTTTAATTTCGAAGAAGTCATTGTTTAATAGTTTATAATCGATATCATGTTTTTCCAGGTTTTCTTCAGCTATTTCTATGATGTCCGGGCTAATATCTATCCCCGTAAAACTGGCTGGCTGTTTGGTTCTTTCGTTAATCTTCCAGAAGAAACTTCCACTGCCGCAAGCTGGATCTAGTATTTTAGTGGATTTCCAGGGTGATACGAGTTCTGCTATAAAAGAGACTATATTTTTAGGGGTATAAATAATATTTTCTGGTGTAAAGCCCGTTTTTATCATATTTTTTTAATCCTCCCAATGAATACTTATTAGATAAATTTTTTTTTTATCTCCAATTTTTTTTGAGGTGATTAAAAATTTATTCTTGTGAACTTGAAACTTTAGAGATAAGCATGATTATTATTAAATTTATATTAATTTGATTTTATTTATTATTTTTTTACTTTTCATATGCTCTCTTGGATAATCGTTGTGTACATGAAGAAAAATACTATTTTTTATAGAATTCACCCTGGAAGATGATAAATATCTGAAAGCTGTTACTTGGCTTTTAATTAATATGAAACGTTAATATTTCCAGTATTTTTGAATTCTTTTTTTAAATAAAAAGGAGGATTAAAATTATGGAGGATTATATACCTTTTCTGCGTGAGTTTGGTAAAAAGCTTTTGAAAATGGATTTGGAAACATTAGATGGCCCGGAAATGGATTATATTTGTGAAATTAATGAATATACAGGATATGTGATAGGATTTGATGCGGGTGCGGATGTAAAACCCCCATCTCTTTTATTTTTAGGACGTGATTAAACAATAAAAAAGTGAAGAAGATGATAATGAGTCGTAAGTGAAAAGATTTTGACAATTCATATACTGTTGGAATGGATTCCTAAGGGTTTATCAAAAGGTTAACCGGCGGGGATTAGTTATTACTGAATGTATTGATATAAGCAGGAGTAAGCACTGTATCTGCATTCCCTTAAACCTGAATATTTTTTTTTTAGTTCCCCAAAGGATTTTAGATAATTCCCTAGGTATTATTTAAAGTTTAAGAGGTTTCATAAATGTGGTTTAATAGTGATGGGCGTAAAGAGTGTAAAAATTTCATGTGTAATGAAAGTTTTACTCCTACTAGGAAGTTGAAGAATTTCTGTTCACCTGAATGTAGGGTTGAGTTTCGCCGGGAGTATAAGCGGATTCATGGTAATGAACGTTATAAATTGAAGGTGATTGATAAGTATGAGGAGAGGAAATGTCTATTTTGTGGGGTTGATTTTCATCCTAAGCATGGGAATCAGAAGTATTGTACTTCTGGATGTAGGATGAAGGCTAATTTGATTCAGCAGGATTTAAGTGCTCAGAAATTGGGTTATAATACTCGCAAGGAATTGAGAATTGCTAAGTGGACGACCTGCCCTGAATGTGGTGGTAGGCTTTTCTTATATATGCGTGAGCTTGTGTGGATGTGTGGCAATTGTAGTTACAGTAAGAAAGATAGGTATAAGCATACAGCAAATAACCTGAAAATTTTAAAAAGAATATTATAAAAATTTTTTTTTATGGATATTGTCCTGAAATTGTGATGTATTAGTAGTGAGATGGGGAAGTAATTTTTTTTTAATTTTTTTATTTTAATTGGGTGTTTGAATAGTTCTTTACAATTCTAATTATTCTTTTTACAAAAAGTTTTATTTAATCTGTTGGAGATATAGTGTGTATATGAATAGGCAGGAGAAATGCCGGGGTATTGCACGTGAATTTCGTGATAAGGTTCTGGAGAAATATGGTGAGCGAGTGGATACTATTATCCTGTTTGGGTCCGCGGCTCGGGGAGTAGTTAGGGAAGATTCTGATAATTGATATACTTGTCGTGGGAGATGTGACTCTGGATGAACTGGTTGATGTTTCTATTCCTTTACTTCTTCAACATGGTAAGTACATATCTGCACAGGATATGAAGAAATCACGTTTTAATAGGCTGGTTGTGCAAGGTTATTCTTTCATCAGAAATGTGAAGAATGATGGTGTGATTTTATTTGAGCGAGCTGGAAAAGTATCTGGATAGGATCTGAAGGATAAATTGAAATCTGCCCACATATTTTATTGGAGAATAATCAAACTACAGATTCCATAGGTGAATCTTGTTATTATATTTATCATGGTGGTATTGGGAGAATGGTATAAGTTTTAGATTCTTTGGGGGCGTAATAGGTGTTTTGGGTATAGTAAGAAATACATAAATTATTAAAGTTAGATTCACGCTGTTATTATCTAGGAGAGTATTATTCTATGGAACAAATTAAAACTGAAATTAGATTGCCATTTTCTTTACTGGCCACCTTGAAGGTTAGTGAAGACCAATTAGATCAGTTCATACGATGTTCATTGGCTGTGGAACTTTACCGTGAGGGTAAATTATCTTTGGGGAAAGCTTCGGAACTGGCTGGGTTAAATCGGTGGGAAATGATACGGTTACTTAGTGAAAAGAATGTTCCGCTCGATTACAATGCTAGAGATGCAGAGAAAGACCTAAAAACTCTTAAAGAAGCGATGAGTTAAAATGATTATAGTATCTGACTCTACTCCCTTAATTGCTCTATCGGTTATCGATCAGCTAGTTCTTCTCAAAACATACTTCAATGAAATATACATTCCTCCAGAAGTTTACCGAGAAGTCGTAATCGTGGGTGAGAATAGACCAGGGGCTAATACGGTAGGTTCTGCTGATTGGATTAAAGTTCGAGAGGTAAAAAATATAACTGCCGTAGAATCCATGTCGATTAACCTGGGTAAAGGAGAGTCTGAAGCTATAATTCTATCCAGAGAGATAGATGATCTACTAATCATAGATGATGGTCAGGCCAGAAGAACAGCTGAACTAATGGGATTAAAGATCACCGGTACTATTGGGATTTTGCTTATGGCCGCGGCTCATGATAAGATTGATTTTAAATATAACCTTGACAGATTGATCTCCTGTGGTTTTAGGTTAAGTGAAAAAGAGTATAATCGAATTTTAAACCTTAATAAAGATTTATAAAATTACTTTTTTTTATAGTATTTTAGTTAAAAAATATTTTTTTGACAATGTAAACTATTTTTTTATACTAAGAGATATTCATCCTCGAACACATTCTGGGCTTATATCAGCGTTTGGTCTTCATTTTGTTAAGGATGGGAGTATTGAAGATGTTTATGCTAAAATATTAGCTAAGGCAGAAACTAAGAGGGTTATGGCAGATTATGATATTGATTATCAACCATCCAGAAAAGAAGCAGAATCAATCATTCATGATGCTGAAGAATTCCTAATAAGAATAAAAAAAGCGGTAAAGGAACTAGAATAGTATTTATCCATTGATGCAAATCATAGAATAAAAATTGAATTAATTAACTGAATAATTATTGGGTTGTTAAATATTTTACTGTTTTTTAGGGATATTGTCCTGAAATTGTGATGTATTAGTAGTGAATGGGACGCAGTTGTTGATTAATTTTTTTATTAGAATTTTAGTTTTATTTAATCTCAAATTATTTATATTATTATTTTATATACATTACATCATGTCTGCAAAATCTGTTTACAGTATCAGAATACCAGTTAAGTTTAGGAAGATGATGGATCAAATGGATGATGTTAACTGGCAGGAAGAGATGAGAAACGCTGCTATCGAATTGATTAAGAGTAAAAGTAGGAAAAGGCTATTGAAAGATGCTCAGGAATTAAGGGGACAGATGATTAGCGATGTGGAATCAGCAGCACTCATAAGAGAGGATAGAAATGCAAGATAAAATTATTCTGGACTCAAGCATAATAGCTGCAATCTTCTTCCGGGAAAAAGCATCATCTAAAGCTGTTCAAGCAATTCAAGATCAAGACCTGATAACTGTAGATTTAGCAATGGCAGAAGTAGCAAACGTAGCTTGGAAAAGAGTTGCTATTTTTCATGAAAACGAGGAGATAATCCGAGAAGCATTGAAACGGAGCACTGAATTTATAAGGACAGTATGTGAGGTTATATCAACGGAGGAGTTAATTGAAAGATCCTTCCAAATTGCTTTAGAAGAGAAAATTAGTTTATATGATTCACTATTTTTAGCAGCTTCTGAAAAAGAGGAAACCTCTCTTCTAACCCTGGATAAGAGATTCAAAAACACTAGCTATACAGTTGAATTATTATAGAGTAAATAACCCCGTAAATCCCAGATTTAGGAAAAATGGATATTGTCTTGAATTTGTTATGTATTAGTATAAGAGAAGTAATTTATTGAATAATTTTTTTTGAAATAATATTCAACTATGTTTTAGAAATCCTTTTAATTCCGAGTAGTCTGATAATTCACGACCTTAATCAATCTGTGAGATATCCTTATATTTATAACTCCATTTTAGAGTCGATTTTCGTTATACTTTTAATATGAAAAGTATTATTATATATTCAAACTATTTTATAAATCCATTAACTAAATTCAGTGATTAAAAAAAAATTATTTGCTCTTTAATCTTTTATGACTGCCTCTTTTTGATATAAATTTTGGAATATATCCCACTCAACTTTAAATTGGTGAGAACTTGAATTTAGGCACACACCATATTTAGGGCATCTCCAAGTGTTGGGCAAATCCTCAAAGGCCGTGCACAGCGGAGTGTTGGTTCGGGGCTCACCTAACTCTGGATCGTAGATATAGTTGCATATACGGCATTTATGTTTTCGCAAATTTTGGACCTCCTATCTTCATAATAAAAAAAAATATATGGTATTGATAGCTACTTTACCTATGATAATATTTTGTCGAAAAATGAATAACTTTATCATTTATTAGCCCATAAAAGTTTAATCAAGTAATAACATAATAACATAATTAATTTATTAATAAGTTTATGATTATTCGGGACTATATTATGAAAAAATATAGTAATAATAATAAACTGCGAGATAAGGCCGAAGAAATATTAAGTGAAAATCTTAAATCTGAGATGCCTCCATCTGATGATTTTCCTGAATTAGTCCATGAACTCCAAACACACCAAATTGAACTAGAAATGCAAAACAAGCAATTTCGGCGTAGTCAGGAAGAATTAGAAGAAGCAAAATTGAAATATTTTAACCTTTATGAATTTGCACCTATGGGATATTTCACATTGGATAAAAAAGAAATAATTAAAGAGACTAATCTAGCTGGAGCAGCGCTTCTAGGCGTTAAAAAACCAGAAGTAATTAACAGTGCATTTATCCAGTTTATGACTTCTGAATCTCGAAGAAAATTCTATAAACATTTAGAAATAGTTAAAAAAACAGGTCCTGGGCAAACTTGTGAGGTTGAGTTCATCAAAAATGATGGAAACAAAGTTTACGCGCATCTAAATACTTTCTCCACACTAGACGATGAAAAAAAGTTCAAAAAATTCATAATAACAGCAACTGACATCACCGAACTTAAAAAGGCGGAAAATGCGTTACGTGCTAGTGAAGAGAAATATAGGACTCTTTTTGAATCAAACCTTGATTACACCATACTAACAGATTTAGACGGTGTGTTAGCAGATGTTAATCCAGCTGTAGAGCGAATTACTGGTCTATCCAAGGATGAATTGGTAGGAAAACATTTCTCGGAATTAGAAATTTTCCCTAAAGAAGAATTTGTTCTTCATAAAAAAAATTTTTCTGAATTATTAGTACAAGGAAATGTAGATCCTCTTGAAGCGAGAATCATTGATAAGAATGGCAAATTTCGGTGGGTTCTAAATAAATTTACGACAGTTATTAAGAATGATAAAATGGAATATGTTTTAATCATTGGCACTGATATCACTGAACGTAAACAAGCAGAAGACGAGATTAAATCTTCTCTTGAGGAAAAGGAAGTTCTCCTAAAGGAGATTCATCATCGTGTGAAGAATAATTTGCAGATTATTTCGAGTTTGTTAGATCTGCAAGAGGCTTATGTACAAGATGATTATACAGCGGTTAATGTTTTACATGAGAGTCAAAATCGGGTTTTTTCGATGGCCTTGCTTCATCAAATGCTTTACCAGTCAAATGATTTCACCGGAATATCTTTTGACTACTACATTAGAGACTTGGTTTCTAATTTATTTAACTCTTACAGCAAAAATAAAAGAATCACACCTGTAATAACTGTTGATGATATTTATCTTAAGATGGAAACTGCTGTTCCGTGTGGATTAATCATCAGTGAGCTAGTCTCCAACAGTTTGAAATATGCATACCCGGATAATGGTGTTGGTGAATTAAATGTATCCCTTAAATCTCTTGAAAATGAATTTGAGCTCATTATCAGTGATGATGGGGTGGGTTTCCCTGAAGACTTGGATTTTAGAAATATAAAATCATCATTAGGCCTTAAACTGGTAAATTTACTTGTCCAACAGTTGGATGGAACAATAGACCTTGACAGAAGTCACGGAACAGAATTCAAAATCAAATTTAAAGAATTAAAATACAAACAACGAATATGAGGTTAGATATCAACACTTCTATTCCTCTGGGACTCATTTTTAATGAACTAATGACCAACAGTATGAAACATGGATTTCTAGGGAATAAAACAGGGAAAATCGACATCAATTTCTATAAAAAGGATGAAAATCATTTTTTAGAGGTTGGTGATGATGGGGTGGGTCTTCCAGAGCAATTAGATTTCTGAAGAACAAAATCACTCGGACTAAAAATAGTAAACGGGCTAACAGAACAAATTGACGGAAAAATAACTTTAGATAGAGAAAAAGGAACAAAATTCACAATAAAATTCAAAGAAACAAAATTCAGTAATTAAAAGCAATTTAATTGATAGTAAAATATTTCATAATATATAATTTCAAAATATAATACATTATTTAATTAATCATACCCCCAAAGAAGTTCATAGACATACATTGGGAAAACTTGCATCAAATTAAACATTCAATTTCAAAACTGGAGGCTAAAATTCTAGAATCATAACTGAAGCGTGTTATATATATTCTTTCAAGATAATTTCTATCATACAGTAATATTACACTGTACAAGTACTGTAAATACTTCACATGTGCTATTGGGATTATCTATGGTTACAAATTTAATTTATTAATATGGTGGATAAAATGTATAAGGCTAATATTTTGATTGTAGAGGACGAATCTATTGAGGCTATGAGTTTTGAGCAATCATTAAAATCTTCTGGCTATGATGTTGTAGGGATTGCTTCTGCGGGAGAAGATGCTTTAAAGAAAGCGGCTGATCTTGAACCTGACCTTATTTTGATGGATATTGTTTTGAAGGGCGACATGGACGGAATAGAAGTTGCAGCCCAGATCAAAGAGGTTTTTGATATCCCGGTGATATATCTTACAGCTCACCCCGAAGAAAGCGTGGTTAATCGTGCTAAGCTCACATCACCCTATGGTTACTTAATAAAACCAGTTAACAAAACTGATTTAAAGAACACCATTGAATTGGCTCTTTACAAGCATGATATGGAAATTAAATTAAAAAAGAGCGAAAATAAGTACCGTAGTATTGTTGAAAATGTTTTAGACTCCTATTTCAGGGGAGATACAGAAGGGCGGATAATCATGGCAAGTCCTTCTGCAGCACGGATGTACAGATATGATTCTCCACAAGAAATGATAGGCATTCCAGCCCTTTCACTATACAAATCCCCGGAAGAGAGGGAAAATATCCTGGAAGAACTGGAAAAACATGGTAAAGTGCAAAATATGGAAGTACGGAGCCTCCGAAAAGATGGTTCTACCTTCTGGGTGTCAATGAATGTCCAGTACTATTATGATGAACAAGGCAAAATACAGGGCACGGAAGGCTTTATACGTGACATAACAGAATCTAAAATGGCTGACAAAGAATTACGGGAGTCAGAAACAGGCGTACACACGGACATCACAGACTTTAAACCAGTAGAAGATGTACTGCGTGAGAGTGAAAAGAAATTTAAAGATCTGGCTGAATTATTACCCCAAACTGTTTTTGAAACCGATGAAAAAGGCTTTTTTACTTTTGCCAATCAAATTGCTTTTGAAACTTTCGGTTTCACCCAAAATGATTTGAACAAGGAAATAAGCTTGTTAAAACTGTTGGTTCCCGAAGATCAGCAAAGAGCAATGGAAAATGTTCAAAAGGTATTTAAAGGGGAAAAATTAGGCGCTATCGAATACACAGCATTGAAGAAAAACAAAACAAGATTTCCTGTATTAACATATACAGATGCAATTTTCGATGAAAATAAACCTGTTGGATTAAGAGGAATTTTACTGGACTTAACTGAGTATAAAATGGCAGATGAAGGATTAAGGGAGAGTGAAGAAAAATATAAAACCTTAGTAGAAATATCACCAGAGGCGGTGACATCTACAGATTTAGAAGGTTATATTACATATGTATCAAACCGTACACTCACACTTCATGGTTATAATAATCCAAAGGATTTAATAGGTAAAAATTCCCTGGAACTAATATCTCCTGAATTCCATGAAGAAGCAATTAAAATTCTTAAAAAGACCCTGAAAGAAGGATATAGTGGATATCATGAATATAAATTTCTGAAAAAGGATGGAAGCACGTTCATCGGCGAGCTTCATGCCAGTCTTATTAAAGACAGAGATGGAAGCCCCAAAGCTTTTATGGCAACCACAACAGACATCACAGAACGAAAAAAAGCTGAATTTGCACTTAAAAAAAGTGAAGAGAAATACCGGAGCTGGTTTGAGAATGATTTGGCTGGTGATTTTATTGCAACGCCTGAGGGGAAAATATTGGAATGCAACCATGCATTTGCAGAAATTTACGGTTTTTCTAACCTTAAAAAAGCTGTCCAATCAGACATCTCTGAGTTCAACCATGATGCTTGGAAAAACTTAATAAAACACCTAAAAACTGAGCATAAATTATATAACAATCAATTCACACAAGAAAGACCAGACGGGAAACAAATTCATGTTGTTGCTAATGTTTTAGGTGTATTTAATGAGTCTGGAGAACTTTTACAAATTAAAGGTTATATTTTTGATGACACTGAACGTAAAAAAGCAGAGGAGGATCGTAAGGCAAGTGAAGAAAAATACAGATTAGTTGTTGAAACAGCTGCTGAAGGAATTGGGATATTAGACACTAAAGGAACAATATTGGACATAAATGAAAAGGCACTGGAAATGTCAGGTTTTAATAGGGACGAATTAATAGGTAAAAACTTCATAAGGATCGTTCCCAGAATTAAAATGGATTCAAAATTGTTATTATCAATATTTAAGGGTTTAATCTTGGGCAAAACGAGTTCAGCAACGGATTGGACTATGATTAATAAGCAAGGAGAACAAGTCACTTTTGTTGCACATCTTTCTTCCCTCAGAAAAGGGAAAAAAATAATCGGTCAGTCTTTCATTCTGGAAGATATAACAGACCGTAAAAAGGCCGAAGAAAAACTTGAAAAGTCATTAGAAGAGAAGAATTTACTTCTGAAGGAAATTCATCATCGAGTGAAGAATAATCTGCAGATTATTTCGAGTTTATTAGAACTGCAACAGGAATATGTTAAAGATGATCTTACGGCGGTTAATGTTTTAAAGGAGAGTCAGAATCGTGTTTTATCCATGGCTATGTTACATGAGATGCTTTATCAATCAAAAGATCTCAGCCACATAAACTTTTCTGACTACATTAAAAACCTTATATCTAATTTACTTTACTCTTACAGTACAAAAAACAATATTAAACCAATAATAAGTGTTGAAAATATTTTCCTGAATATTGAAACCTCCGTTCCTTGTGGATTAATCATAAGTGAACTGGTCTCAAACAGCCTGAAATACGCATATCCAAACAATAAAACGGGTGAATTATCCATATCTCTAAAATCTCTAAATAAAGAATTTGAACTCATAATAAGCGATAATGGTATTGGATTTCCCGAAGAACTGGATTTTAGAAATATTGAATCAAGTTTAGGACTGAAACTGGTAAATTCATTGGTAAACCAACTCGATGGTTCAATAGAGATTGACAGAAGTCAGGGAACTGAATTCACTATCAAATTCAAAGAACTAAAATACAAAACAAGAATATGATTTAATTCTATTTTAGCAAAATAATAAAATTTTGTCCAGATTAAATAAAATGGCTGTAGTTTAATCTTTAAATCCTGTTGATGAAAATTTGTAGATTAAATGTTTATAAGTGGAGAATAAACTATTTCCGTCTAATTATTTGAGTTGGCTTAGAATAATCATTAGTTTCAATATTATAGATAAAACTTAGACATTCCAAAAATTAATAAATAATCAGTCAAAAAAATTGATTATAAAAAAAAATGTAATTAGATTAAAAAATGTTTTGTATTATTCAAGTTAGTGATTAGGATGTTGTCTTGAATTTGTTATGTATAGTGGTTGAATGGGAAGTAATTTTTTTTTAAATATTTATTTTTAAAATTTTATTTAAATTATTATTACACTTTCATGACGATATGTAAATTTTATTTGGTGACTGTTTTTTGTTTTAAGCTAATTTTCACTATAAAAATTTGATAATTTATTGTTTTTTGCAGCTTATTATAAAATCTCATGGGGAGGTCATGGCATTGTAAAAATTTCAGATTTTTTAAAACGCTGAGGAATCTATATAGTATGAGGATGTTACAGCATCTGGTTTTTAAGGGTTATTTAGATGCTTTAAAAAATAAGGAGGGATTTTTTGTCGGTTAATAAGGATGGGGAGTATGATGATCGTGAGTTGATTTTGTCGCGGTTGAATATTGTTATTGATTATATGCAGAGTAAGGCGGTGAATGGTCGTGTTAGTAAGGAGGATAAGTTACGGTTGGAGTGGTTTAAAGCTTTTGTGTATAGTTGTAATGTGTTTAGTCAGATTAAGAGGGATGTTGATGTGGAATTGTTAGCTAAAAAATATGAATTACTAGTGGAGGAGATTAGAATGCTTAGGGAGGCTAAGAAAGTATGAGGATGGATGTTAAAAAGTTTAAAGATAAATATATGGAGAATATTACAGCTATTCCTTTAGAGGATCTGGGAAGGATTGTTTATAATAAGCATTTGAAGTATTTGGATGATTTAAGGGATAGTGATGAGAATCCTGAGAAATTGTATGCTCCGATAAAAGAGATATTGGAGAGTGTGGAATTTAGCAAGGTTGCTTTTCTAATCCAGAAACTGTATTATTCTACTTTAATATCTTATTTTAAGAATGATGAGAAATGGCAAAAACAAGATAAAAAACTTCGGTTGAATATGATTTCAATGATTATTTTAGATGTTGAATTTTTTAAATTAAATTTTAATGCCATTGAGGATTTCAAGAGAACAGGTAACACCCGTAAGTTGGATATTGTTCAGTGTAATCTGGATAAAATTATTGAAAGCCGGTCTAAGATTATTAAATCGTATGATGGTCAACTTAGATTATTACGGGATGTACTCGGGGGTGAGCGGGAGGAGATTGAGCTTTACCGGTCTAATGATGAAATGGATTATCTTAAAGGTTCATGTGAAGAGTTGTATAGTATATTCATTAAAGAGGTTTACTCGGATGAACCTGTCTTTAAATCGGAATCAGAGGATGATATATTTACGAGAGCATTATTAAGTAATGTGTTAAGTGGATTGTTCATTAAAAAAGAGGATGGTAGTTATTTTCTTGCGGAGAGTGGAGATGACTAATTATGTACATTTAATAGTTTAAATGAAGAAGATGATCGCATACCCAAGAGAGATCATCAAACAAGAGAATATAATCGCCTTTCCCCTTAGTAATTCTATGAACATTTTTTTTTAATAGAGCATTATGAAATATTATATAATGCTTCTTTCTGCTCAATCCAAATATTAAATCCTAAACTAATAAAAATTTGTTTTACTAGCCCGGAATTAAATACCCTCCAAAATAAACTCGGAAGATAACTCACATTTGAACGGGATTTCTGCTAAATAGGATTGGATAAATTTTTTTTTAGAATTATTTATATTTTAATCAAATTATTAAATCATTAAGCCACGATTTTATCACAATCGGAGCAAAAATATTAATAAAGTTGAATTATAATAATATATGTAGAGATGAAATGTTCATAAGTAAGATTTAGGTTGGATTCATTTTAAGTTGGAACATAATATAGCGTTTTCAGGGGTATTTGAGGATTATTTCCTTTGATATTTTTATAGAAAGAAAAACTTGGAAAATGAAAAAATGAATGAAAAAGATGAAATAAAAATTAGGCATCAACATATTGATTCTAAGATGAAAATCCGACTTAGAATCTATTCACTAATTGCTATTATTTTGTTAATCTTTGTAGGATATGAAGTGTCACTAGGCACCATCTCCATTCAATTGGCTATTCTAGGGATAGTAGTTGGCCTAATCGCAGGTTCCATATTAGGTCGTGTGTTTCGATTGGATTGGAATGAAGAAAATAGTAAGGTTATAGGCTATATAGATGGGATCGGAGCATTAATTATCATAATGTACATAATATTCGTATTAACTGAAATACATTATCTGCAAACAGTATTAGTTTTAAGCGTATTCGCAGGAGCTATGCTAGGCAGGATACTAATTACAAGACATAACATGACTAAAATTCTGAAGGCATGGAACGTTTTATAAAAAAAAATTTGGCCCACAAATTTATTTGCTATAACATTATTTTTATTTTTTTAAAGGTAAGATACGGGAAATTCTTAATTTATAAAAAAAAATTTTAAACATCTGGAAATGTATTGGGAATCATTTGAGTTCCCGGAACATTGAATTTACTTATTATTTAGCTACTCCTTTTTTTTATTTCTTTAATTTAAAATTTTAAATTTCAGTTTCCCATTTATTCTATCCGTCTGTAGTAAAATAAAAAATATAATTAATTTTTTTTGTGGGGGAATATAACAGTTTAAAATGTATTTAAGTTTATTATTTTTTTATAGTATTAGTATTATGATTTTTAGGTTTTGATCAAGAAAAAGTCAAGTTTACCTAACCCTATTGGAGGATATTGCTATGATGGATCAGGAAGTTAAAAATAAATTTATTGAATTTAGAGCGAGAGGATTAACGTATAATAAGATTGCAGTGAAACTGGGAGTATCTAAAACAACTCTTATTAATTGGAGTAAGGATTATGAAAATGAAATATCTAATTTAAAAGCCACGGAACTTGAAACATTACAAGAAAAGTATTACATGAAGAAAGAGAAGAAAATAACATTATTCGGCGAGAAATTAATTGCATTAAAAAAGGAATTGGATAAGAGAGATTTATCAGAGATACCCACCGAGAAATTATTCGATTTAATGATTAAATACTCAAATTATCTAAACCAAGAGGACGTGGAACTCGTTTTCACCCAGAAACGTAGCAGTGAGGAAACAGTATTAATAGATTCCGATGTTAAAGAATGGAAAGGATAAAAAAAAATTAATTAAGTTTTATCCCGATTTTTTTTAATCTAATTTATTCATTTTTTTCAGGGAGTGCTTCATTAAATCGAGGGAATGTTTAATGTAATCTTCTTTAGTTTTCTTCATGCTTTTTAATGCTATATTCATGGTTTCGGATGTTCTCATGACTGCTACGGTGGATTCTACTAAGAAATTCGCGGTTAGAAAAGTGTCGAGATCTTCTCTGATGGTATCATCTTTTTTACCAATATCTATGACATCGCACATTATTTTCAAGTAGTTTTTCCCGCATTTAGTGAGTTCATCAAGACTTTTTAAGTCCATATTTTCCGGGTTAATGTTACGGGCTTCAGTCATGAGCTGACTATAATTGGGGTATTCTTCATAGAAATTCCAGTAGGCGTAACCAGTGGCTAGGGTTTTATCTATGCCTGATTGTTTGGAGTTCACATTATCTATCATCATTTTATCGAGTATTTCGCTTCCTCTTAAAACCACTGCAAAGTATAAGTCTTCTTTGCTTTTGAAGTATCTGTATAAAGCTGGTTTGGTGAGTTCTAATTCTGCTGCTATTTCATCCATGGTGGTTTTATTGAATCCTTTTTGGAAGAAGATTTTTTCAGCTGCATCTATGATTTCATCTGTTTTACGCTGTCTTTCCTGTTTTCTTCTTTTAGTCATTACCATTTTTATCAACTAATAATCTGATTATTTTTCCAAATTTTTTGGTTACTGTTAGTAATTAATATTACTAATAGTAACCTATAAATTGTTTTATCGATCTAAAATTGTTAAAGGTAAAAAAAGTTTTTATTTATTTATGAGGATTAAATTTTAAGATGGAACATCAATTCCTTAATGATTTTATTTTTTAGATAAAATTTATTTAATAGTTCATAACATAATATAAATATAATATATAGGAGGTTATTTGGAATGAATAGATTAGCTTTAGTTTTAGTAATTTTAATACTTATATTAGCCGCGGCTGCGGGTGTAATTTATTATATGAATACAGCCTCAGCGAGTCATTATAGTAATGGTAACATATCCTTTAATTATCCTAATAATTACATGTTAGATTCTAATGCGGTGGGCACGGAAAATAAGACTGGTTACTTCGACATCGCAGTTAATGCACCGGCCAATACTTCAGCTATAGTCATCTATCAAATACCCCGTACCACAACCATAAATGAAACTGCTAATGTAACTCCAACCACCACCACGTCGTCGGGTTCATCTAATTCATCTAATAAAACTAATTCATCATCCAATAAAACCAATTCAACAGGTAATGGTACAGTTAATGCTTCAAGTAAAACAGTACTGGTGACGGTGGATAATTTACAACTCTTCCTAACTCAACTGCAGAATAGGGGTGGTAATACAACTCAATCATTTAAAAATAATTACACTTATTACACTACAGGCGCATTACAATCGAGTTATGCTAATTATAATTCATCACGTCGAATAGTATCATCCATTCCCTTAAACGTTAACGATACAGTCATAGTAAAGGATGGTTACCCTAACTTCTACGTAATTGAATATCTAAGCGCTGATAACTCTGCAAGTGCTAATAATGCGTATTCAATGATAACCAACTCGTTCCACATAGGACCCTAAAAAATTAATTTTTTTTTTATTTAAAAAAAAATGGTTAAAAAATTCATGGAATAGAAAATAGTTATGAAAGATAATATATTGCCTCCGATTTTCATTTCACACGGAGCTCCCACTTTACCTTTAGAGAATATACCCGCCCGAGAATTCCTAAAAGAATTAGGTTCTCATTATCAAAATATAAAAGCAGTCCTATGCATATCAGCCCACTGGCAAACAGTTACTCCAACTGTTAACTCCTTAGAGGAACCGGACACTATCCACGATTTTTACGGCTTTCCAGAAGAACTCTACAAAATAAAGTATCCCGCTAGAGGTGATCCAGAACTTGCAGAACAAGTGGCAGGTTTAATTAAGGATAAGGGATTATCATGTGATATTAACCATGAACGCGGTTTGGATCATGGTACCTGGGTGCCTATGATGTTAATGTTCCCCCACGCTAACATCCCAGTGGTCCAGCTATCCATCCAAAACAACCTTAATCCCACTCAACATCTGAAAATCGGCCGAGCCATAGAAGAACTACGTAAAGATGAAGTCTTGATTATGGGCAGTGGAGGTGCAGTGCATCCGTTAGGATTTGCAGGATTCCGTTTTGGTGGTGAAACTGATCAATGGGCTACGGATTTTGATGATTGGCTGACTGATGCTGTTACACGTGGTGATGAGCGACTGTTAACTAATTACCGTCAGCTGGCACCTTATCCTGAACGAGCCCATCCCTACCCTGATCATTACATGCCCTTACTGACGGCTTTCGGCGCGGCAGGTGTAGGAGCTAAAGGACATTTAATTCATCACAGTTGGTATGCCGGTGACCTGGGAATGGCTGCTTATCAATTCCCATAAAAAATTTTCATAAAAAAATAAATAGAATTATAAGAAGGAGGAATTTTTTTTTATGCCAGAAACTGAAAAGGAAATCACTACTACTATTTCACCGAAAACTGCATTTAAATTAATTGAGGAACACCAGGATGACTCTAATTTAGTTATTCTTGACATTAGACCTCACAATGAATTTGAAATGGAACATATCCACGGGGCGATTAATTTGGATTATGAAGGCCACGAGTTCCGTAAAAAAGTGGAAAAGTATGATAAAACGAAACATTATATTATTTATTGTAGAAGTGGTGTGAGAGGGGAATATTTCATGGGTATAATGAATGAATTAGGTATCCATCAATTTTACAATATTTTAGGCGATTTTGTGGGTTGGAAAGTCAGTAAACTACCACTGGATATTTCATAAAAAAATTTGTGGGATGTGTTATTTCTTGGAATATGAGAAAATGGGTAAGGATGCTTCATTTTGGTTAGAAACATCTCCTAAAACAGATTTTCCTAAACTTGAGGAAGGTTTAAAGGTTGATGCAGCGGTGCTGGGAGGAGGTATTGCAGGTATTACAACGGCAACGTTACTTAAAGAATCAGGGTTAACGGTGGCTGTTATTGAATCTGATCGGATTATAAAGGATGTGTCTATTGGTACGACGGCTAAGATAAGTGCAGCGCCTAATATGATTTACGCTGACTTAATATCCAATTTAGGGCTGATTAAGGCTAAAAAATATGCATCAGCGAATATGAAATCAGTGGAGAAAATGGCAGATATTGTGAGGGAGAGGAGTATTGACTGTGATTTCCATCGACTGCCTCTGTATATTTACACCGAAGTAGATGAAAAAGTTATAAGATTACAAAGGGAATTTAAAGCTGCTGAAAAATTAGGATTACCAGTTTCCCTAACAGAAGATGTGCCTTTACCTTTTAAAACTAGTGCTGCTCTGAAATACCAGAATCAAGCTCAATTTCATCCCCGTAAATATCTCTTATCACTTGCAATGGATTTGCCGGGTGATGGTAGTCATGTTTTCGAGGAAACACGCGTCATTACAGTTAACGACGGTGATGTTAAAGAAATAGTTACGGATAATGGTTTTATTAAATCTGATAAGGTTATTGTGGCAACTCATACACCAGTATATGACCCTGATCAACTCGTTGATCATTTGCATCCTGCCAGATCTTATGTGTTGGGATTGTATGTTAAGGATAATTTCCCGGATGGATTGTTCGTAGATTTTGACCCGGTTCACACTTACCGCACGGCACCCTCCCCGAATGGTGAGATGATTATAGTGGCGGGTGAACATAGTCCAGTGGATGTTACTGATATAAATGTTTATTATAATCGTCTTGAGAAATATGCTCGCCAGCATTTGAGTGTTGAATCAGTTGAATACCGATGGACTAGTAAGGATAGTATTACTGATGATGGTCTACCAGTTATAGGCATGACCTCTCAAAATGGTATTTATGTGGCAACGGGATTCGGTTTTTGGGGCATGACTAACGGCACTACCGCTGCTATGGTTATAGCTGATTTAATTAATGGAATAGATAATGATTATGTTGAGTTATTTAATCCATTGAGATTCTAAAATTCCATAAAAAAAAATTAATTATGTTATGGAGGGGATGCAGGGGAAGGGATTCGAACCCTTGAAGGCCTACGCCAACAGGTCTTGAGCCTGTCCCCTTTGACCGCTCGGGAACCCCTGCAAAAAAATTTTTTTTATATTAAATAAACTTAAATTTAGTGCACTATTTATAATATTTATTCAAAATTTTATTTTTACTTTGCGTTTAATTTAATATCTCTTTACTTAAAATAATGCAGTTATGTAAACGTAATTCTTTAATAAATATAAATTAAAGTATAAATTCATAAATTGTATTCTAATAACTAAAATGTCAAATTTTTTATATTATAATAGGGAGGGGAATAGGTAATGGACCTTGTAATGGGAAAATTAAATGGGTTTTTTATAGATGCAACACTTAAATGGGGCAGAGTTAGTCCATATGACATCCTCACGAACGCTACAGAATCTGAATTTAAAGCGTTATTAGATAATTACTTTATCTGGATATGAGTCTCAAGACGGTCCTGAATTTAATGTTCAACTCTTCTCACGTTATGTAGCGAAAAATGGATATTATATCAAAACTAAGGGAAATTTCATCTTACCACGCTATGCATCACTAAAATAGATATACATGATTATTTATAAAAAATGAATATTTTTGTTTGCTCCAAAAAAGGGAAAAATAATTAAAGAATATCCTAAAAAAAAGGAATTAATTAAAATAAATTAAATTTTTAAAGAAAAAATAATGCAAGAATTATTTTCTAATGACTTCCGCTTAGTAATCCACCTATGGCTCCTCCGATACCCATAGATATTATGTTTGCAATTAATGCTCCGATTATTAGAATTACACCGGACACTAAACCTGCTGCAAATCCTGCTGCACCTCCGAAGATTGTTCCTCCAATAACGAATAGAATTGCTAATACTATTGCTCCGAATGCTCCGGCTACAGTGGCATTCCATAATCCTCCGAGTATTCCTTCATGAACCCAATATCCTACAATAAATCCCGCTATAAAAAGTCCTAAATTAGCACCCCAATAACCATTCACGTAGATTGCGAATAGATTTGCTAGAATTATTGCCAATATAAATCCTACAATTACCGGTCCCCATTTAACCATAAATATAAACCTCCCATTATATTCTAATTCTTATAAGCCATAAATAGAGGCTAAAATAATTTTTTTTATAAAAAAACACATTTACTATTAATATGATTTAAAAAATATTTAAAATTTGCTATTCTACAGCCTTTCCCTAATTAACTTGTTTGTTGATTTATTAAAGACCCAAGAAAAATTCACTCATATTTTCTAGTTAATTATGGGGTTATTTGAAAAAAATAGGTAAAAATTGAATAAGATTCTCGAAGAAATGAAAAATAGAATTTTCAATATACTATATTTTTTTTTAATCTAATCGAAATCGCACCCAAACCGGTGCTCTTGGTGATCTACCTTTTATTAATTCATTAACTCTAATTTCAGCTAAAAGTGGTTTAGTGGTGATTAATACCTCAGGTTCCACATCAGGAGGCACCCATCCATGTAGAGGGCCACGATTTTCTTCCAGATATTTTAGAATATCACGTCTATCCTGGTCACTGAATCCGGTGCCGACTTTTCCGAAGTATTCTCCATTCTTCTCCATGATTAAGGCGCCGAAGGGTATTGCCTCGCTTTTAGTGGCTCCGATAACATATACATCTACCGTGTCTTCTCTCTTCATTTTAAGCCATTCTCCGGATCGTTTCCCGGATTCATAGGTAGAGTGAATATTTTTAAGTATAGCTCCTTCAAATCCATTCTTCACATTTTCATGGAAGTAATCAGGTGCGGTTTCATCAGTCACTGTTTTGTAGGGCACAATTTCGATGTGTTCAGCTACTTTAACGTTTTTAATTAGTATTTTCTTCCGTTCAATTAGGGGTTTCGGGATTAAGTTATCTTTATTGTAGCAGAGGATGTCGAATACATGGTATATGGCGGGCATTTTCTTGGATAGTATGTTTATCCGGAATTTATCTTCGACATTACGATTTATTAGATTGCCAAGTCCTCCGGGTACAGTTAATTCCCCATCTAAAATCCAATTTTGACTCTTAATATTCTCTTTTAAGGCTTTTGTTAACTCTGGGAATTTCTTGGCTACTTGAAGATGTCTTCTAGTCCATAAACTTATATTACCCTCTTTACTTACGGCTATTAATCTTTGACCATCATATTTTGGTTCACTTATCCAACTACCAGTTAAATGTAATTCTTCCTCATTTCTGATGAGTTTAGCGAGCATCGGTTCAATCATAGAAATTTCAACTCAAATTTTTAAGTGGAATCATTTTTTTTAATAAAATATGTTTATAAAAAAAATATTGCGAGTCATGTAAATTCAAAATTGAAAATATCTTTTTTAGAAGTATAATTATTATTTTGATTCTTCCTCGACGGTGGAGAGCATTTTTTCTAGTTCAGCTTCAAGTGACTTAACCTCGGGGGGTTTAAATTCAGGTATTTCTACCTCTTCACCTAAGAATTTACGTTGAATAAGATCCTGTATTTCTTTAGTATAGGTTTCAGTGTACTCCGTCCAGTCAAAATCGAAGGTCATCTTATCTAAAACCTTCACGCCTTTATCGATGAGGTCTTCATCTATTTCGCCTTGGATGATTTCCATTTCTTCGGGTGATCTGACTTGTTCATGGTAGAGGAGTTGTTTTAGCAGGAATCCATCGTAATGGGATTCTATCATTCCTATATATTCATTGGATCTTGAAACCCATTTCACCACCGCGACTTTACCGCTTTTCTCCATAGCTTTCTTTAAGAGGTGGAAGCTTTTACCCACTCCTCCTTTACGTGGTGATTCAGTGCCTAAATAGTAGGGTTTACTTAGAGCTACAACTGGTATCTCATCAGAATTGCAGAAACCCTCAATATGCATGGTTTTAGTATCTATAGGTTTATAAGCTTCAATCTCCTCATCAGTGAATTGTATGCATTCACCAGCTATAATGTAAGCTTTAACTATCTCATTAGGTGTGAGTTCTTCTCCATCTTTTTCGCATACTTTTTTATAACGGACTCGGCCACAATCTTCTTTATGCACTTGGTGGAAATGTACATGAATATCTCCACTGGCTGCGTATAACCTGATGGGAATTAATATACTGCCGAATGATATGAATCCTGACCATAATGATCTCATAATCTAATATTATGGTAACTAATCATACATATAATTTTAATTTAAAACATTTCTAAAAAAAACAGATTAAAAAGGTGAATTTCATTAAAAAGTAGAGTAATGATTTTATTCTAATTTTATTCTAAGAGGCTTCTTAACGTTCCTATACTTCTTAACTCTAGTGCTATCAGTGTTGAGCATTAATTCAATTTCCATTATCTCCTGAATTAATTTATAGAAGCCTAATTTATAGCTTAAAATGGTTAGTAAGGTGATTATTGAATGATTTATATTTTTTAGAAATGGGATTTTTAAATCACCAGATCTAGGTTTGGAAGCTTTTTCCAATCGTCTCATTGGATATTCACCATATTATTTTAATATGTTTTTAATACGTTATTATAATTATTCATTTTAAAATTAAACCATTGAATAGTGTGAAGAAAAAAAATTTTATATTTTTTTTTAGAATGATGAGATTAAAAAGAAAATTTAAATAGTATTATAATTAAATTATCATTCATGAAGCTTAGATTCGAATTTATAATACCCATTTTAGCTTTGTTATTGATTATGATCCCCTTAAATGCTTATTCAGATATACTTAATAGTACGAATCTTACACAGAATAATACAAAATTATTAAACGTCCCCGATGTTCAACAGCCAAATAATTACACCAGCGGACCCACTTCCCTACAAGCAGTTTTAGTATACTACGGCACCGATGTAAACGTGGACCAACTAATAAACATGACTAACACAACACCGGAAAATGGAACGATACCCGATAACATAGTGCAAGCAGCGAGTCAAGAAGGCTTCAATGCACAAGTTCAACAAAACATGACTCTAGAAGATCTACAACAAAACATAAACAATGGAACACCCATTATAATAGACTGCCAAGCCTGGATGGGTAACAACACTACAAATACAAGTGTGAACTGGATAAATGATACAATAGACAGTCATTATATGGTGGTTATTGGAATTGATAATCAGAATGTATACTTTGAAGATCCAGCAATTCTCGGAAGTAGAGGATATATACCCACTCAGGAATTCCTGGATAGATGGCATGACCAATACACTGATCCTAATACCGAAAATAACACCACCAATACTCATTTAGGTATAATAATAACAGGTCAACCGGTAAGTCTCCCTCCATTTATAAAAATTAATTAAAAAAAAACGATACTTTGTTTCTAAATCTCTCATAATTTAGCTATATTGCCCATGATAGCAGCTTTAAGCACCACTCCATTAACAGGAATACTAGTATGTCGCCCGTTTTTGGTGAAGTTTATAGTAGTTTTATCCGTTCCAATGAAATACTCAGTTTTCTGTTTATTATCCCTTTGAGATTCAATACCATCCTTATAAGGTTTAACAGCTAATATCCTTTTTAAATCAATATTAGTGGTTCTTTTACTCCCGATGAAAATCAATCTTTTATTCGTTAGTATTAATGAGCCTTTATCAATTGTTCTAAGCTCTTCATGTGATTCACTTTGAGCTGAAACCGCACCCAATCGGAAGGATACGCCTTTGGCAACATGAATGCTGGGTCCTCCATAACCTCCCCTAGTATTACGGATACTTCTAGGCTCTAAAAGAGAAATATTATTCATGACCATAGAAGTTTTCTCATTCCTCTTAGGGATAATAATTGAAGAGGCATCCATATCAAAATTTACCACACCGTTTTGTAGTTGATTGATGAATTGTTTAACATCATTATCTCGTTGAATTTTAGCGTTCTCTAATTCTATTTTCTTTTTTTCTTCATATATTTTCCGCTGTTCCGCGTCAGATACTCCACCATTAACTATTCTAATCCATTCATCAGTTTTTAGGGTTTGATGTCCGTATTTTATCCAGATTTCATTATTATGATCACTACATCGAGATAATTTATATTTATCACCTTTCTTATCAAATTCAGCTCCACAGTTTGGACAATTCAGAGTTCTTATTGTTCCAAAACCTAAAGCTCCTTTATGGGCACTATTTTTTAACTGGCTGGATTTGCATAATGGACATTTCCAGTTAACGGATGTATCATTAGCTGATGTTTCCTGGGATTTAAAATTTTCATTTATGTTATCTGGTAATTCCGCACCGCATTTGGAACAATATTTAGCATCATCAGGATTATTACTGTTACCGCATTCTGGGCACTTTAAGGATTTATTAACTGTTGATTTTAATTTAGCCCCGCAGTTAAGGCAGAATTTAGCGTTGGATGGATTATCAACTCCACAATCACTACAAATCATACCTAAATTTCACCCCCTAAAATTTAATATAGAATAAATTAAATTTAATCATTTTAATGAAATCATTTTGTTTTATAGTACATCTTGTACTCTACCTACTCGTCCATCCTCCAATCTTACTTTTATTCCATGGGGATGGAATGAGGAGCGTGTGAGCACATCTTTAACTATTCCTTTAGTCCTTTTCCCTGAGCGTTGATCTTTTTTCAGCACTATGTAAACAGTTGAACCTGTCTTAATATCTGCTCTGTTTTGTCCTTTCATTGTTATAAAATCCTAGATAAAAATATGTTTTTCACTTACTTTCATCAATTCTATTTTCATCTAATTTATTTTTACATTTCTGTAATTCAGCTTTAAGTCTATTAGATTCCATTCTGTATGCGTTTAACTCTCTTTTAATCGTTAATAGTTTAATCCACAGATAAGCTGCTAATATAATCAATAATATTATTAATATTGATAGGAATACTGCGACAATAGTTGCAGCTATCGCCTGCCAAAAGATGGTGAAACTATAAAACAGGAAAAGAAGAGCCCCTATTAATGCAATTATGAAAGCTAGAATGACAATTATTTTCAAATTCTTGATTAAGGTATTCGTTTCCATGATAAATATCCACCAAATAACTATTTTTTTAAAAAAAAAATTTTAAAATAAATAGTAATTTTATTATCAGATTTTTTTTTTAACTGAATATTATATTAAATTCATCTTCAGTAATAACACCTTTATCTAAGAGAAGTTTAGCTAATTGTTCGAGTTTATCAGTATCTTGCGATACATTTGATTCATCGGATTTACTCATTTCACTTGCTGCAGTCATTCTTCTTCTAGTTCTTCTCCTAGCTCCTCCTCTTCCTACAGGTCCTAATTCAGGCATAATTTAAAACCCCCAATCTTTTTTTTTATTAATTACTAATTATGATCTTTATAGTTCAATAATTTTTTCAAAATTCTATTAATTATAAAAAAATAATTTAGAATTTTATTAACCAATAATGATATTTGGACTTGGAAAAAATACTCACACAGTTTTTTTTATTCCATTTCTACTTTTATCCCACCTATCAATGGTACTAGACGATTGTAGAATACTGCTACTAATGTAACGATTATAAAAGTGGGTATAAAGTAGATTATAACGTCACCTCTGAAGGCGAACGTACTTAAGAGGTTGCCTGCAGTGCTTAGGGTAACAAAGTCTATTAATCCGATTAGTGACATTAATTCCACTAGGAAGCCTAAAGCTGCTAATACTACTCCAGTTGCTAAGGCTATGGGTACTAGTTTTACGGGGATAGATTTTAATTCATATAATGATTCGTTTATTTTAACTAATTCTAATTTAAATTTACCAATTTTTATCCCTAGGTAATTGTAAAATAATGCTATTAGGATGCAGTAAGTGAAACCCATTATAAAAACTGCTATTGGTAACCCTATAATTAAAAGGGGACTCATAACACCCGTTCCCCTGATGGGATTAAATCCTAAAGTATTAATATTAATAATGGATATGATTATAGGGTTGGAGGTATGCAATAGCGTATTTAGTGCGGGAAGCGCTGCTACAATAAGTAATCCAATTATAAAAGTCCATATAGCTGCGATAATTGATAGAATCAATGCAAATGATAATAATGGAATATTGGTTATTCCATCATCATCTAAACCCAGTTTTACACCACCTATCCTCGGTGTTAAAGTATTATAAAGTAGTATACTAAAATAACTTACAGCCAAAATTATGAAGAATCCACCTATAGGGCTGATAATTAAGAAAGCCACATCAAAACTGGTTATGACACTACTATAAATGTTAAAGTGACCCATAACTGTGGTGGTTTCAAAAATTATTAAAGTAAAAACAGCTGTTAGGAAGGCTAAAATTGCCTCTATTGAAGATGCCATCAGTGAAAATTGAGTTATTTCAAATGATTTAATCTCCTTGACACCTATAATTTTATCTCTTTTCATATTATTCTTATTTCTTTTGTAATTTGATTTATTAATTAGGGTTATAGATTCATTAAAAAATTGACTGGACTTTATCGGATTATTTGAAAAGAAGATTTTAATTTAAGTCATGTATTAATTATTTTTTTCAATTGTTTAACTATACTATAGTTCTAATGTTTATTCTTCAGTATAACTGTTATATAATTCTTGTTTTAATATATTTCCTTTTAAAATCAGTAAATTATTAATAAATTATGAATTAATATATAATAATTTGAAGATTTAATTTTTTTTAGAGGAGGTTGTGTTTAAAATGAAAGCAGAAACAAATGAAACTAAAAATCAAATTCTTCCCACTATATCCACATTGATGACCACAGCATTTGGTTTAATCGCTGCTTTAGCATGGAATCAGGCTATACAGGCGATTATATTACAATTTTTACCTAAACAGAGTGGAATCCTCGGTTTGGTTACTTATGCTATTATAATAACAATTATAGCAGTTATTGCAACCATAAGTATCGCTAGAGCCATAGCAAAACCCGCTGTTCAAGAAGTTAGAATTGTCGAATAAAAATAAATAATTGAATCGAAATATAAATTCCATAGGCATCTATTTTACAAGAATCAGCCTAGTTTTAACTTCCAACTATTAATTATTACAAATTTGGTGTGTAGGATAAAAAAAATTGGTAAGATTTTAGAGATGCATCAGTTTACGGATTGACCATTTGATCTCAATATCTCTAGGTTCTTCAACCGCTTCTGATTTAATTTCATCCAAGTTGCAGAAAGAATCGCATTTTAAACACCGGAATCCACCTAAAACTGGCTTGAATAAAGTGTTTGATCCACAATGTGGACATTCCATCAATTTAATCCACCTCTTATTAGTAAAAAAACTTATCTATAACTATAATTAGCATAACTAGTTAATAAAGTTTATTATAGTCTTAAATTAATTTATTAACAATCGCACAGTCAGGATATGATTCTCACATACATATAAAACTAAAAAATTATTAGCAAATGAAATTTTAGAAATAAATCAATTTGAATTCGCATTGGAATAATTATCCTATTAAGAATTATTAAAAAAAATTCTAGAATAATTAATTTAATATTATTTAATTCATATGAATAATTATTGAAAGAGAGTATTAATTTAGTTTTAATTAGCTTCTTTAATGAGTGTACGTTCTGGTAATAATAATATAGCACCAATTAAGAAGCAGATTGCCCCTGTAAAAGTTCCAAGATTCGTTAAAGTCAAATTTACAGGAATTCCAGTACTAGGTAAAACAAATGAAGCCACTGCGGATACCCCAAAAGCTACTGACCCGATGATATTCAGTGCTGCGATCCACCATGGTAAATTATCAGGTTTAAAGGACCAAAAAGCATGCCCCACTTCAGACCATGCCAGATAACTTGCTATGAGGAAACATATAGATCCATAAACATCAGGACTCCAAACCAGACGGTTAATCTGATTAATTAATAGGGAGCTTTGCAAAGCTGCTAAGGTGCTGATGTTAAAAAATAATGTCCCTCCAAATTGTACTACTGTTGACCACCAATCAACACGCCCCGGTTCCCAGGTAATTAAGTTTAATCTTTCCTTGATATTCACTCCCAGATTTATTGGAGTGTTAGTTGTCTCAAGGTATTGTAAAAATGCTGCTACTGTAAAGAATAAAGAACCAATGAAAAAAGTTTCACCATTAACAGCATTACTTACAAGATTAATGTAACTAGGAACTGCTCCTAGTGCAAAGAAGGTGGCACCAATTGCAAATAAGATTCCAATCCACCAACCAATAGCACCTGGAGCCCATAATGTTGTACCAAGACTCTTATCAAGTTTGAAATGATGTTTACGATGATGACGAGAATTCCAATTTATTACATTGCCTTCCGGATTTTTAAAGGTGGCATGGGTTACGAAAGGGCCTGGACCTTCACTCTTTTTACATAACCATCCTTTTGGAGGTTTAACATATGGCTTATTAGTGCAGTCATCCCTCATGCCTAAAAATCACCCCCACTACATATCACTATTTACTCTTTATGAATTCTAAAAGAATTAAGATTGGAAAGTTAGAAAACAACAGAGATTGTTTTTGAAGAAATATATATGAAGATTTAATTCAAAATTATTTCTTTAAATTAAATCTTTATCAATAATTTCAACCCCAGTTTTAGACTTCTTTTAATCCTTAATATAATAAGGATGGGTTTCCATTTACTTTATTGATTTCTTCCTTCTCCTCTGATTCCAAGTGATTATAGGATTCCTTTATATCTCCTAGTAAACTTTCTATCATGTCTCTGCCGAAATTTTCTTTGATGACTATTCTCATTACTGCTATATCAGACGCGTTTTTGGGTAACGTATATGCGGGTATTATCCAGCCTTTCTCACGAAGTTTTTCTGATAATTCGAAAACTGTGAAATCAGCATCCTTTAACTTCACAGTAACTAAGGGGAAGGTAACGTTTTTATTTATAACTTCAAATTTCCCGGTTTTCTCTAATTCATATGCTAAATATTTAGCGTTAAAACTAATAATATCTATTATATCCTTATAACCGTTAAAACCTAGTCTTATGAAGTTATAATATTGTGCAATGATGGTACTGCTTCCTTTAGAGAAATTGAGGCTGTAATTAGCCATGTTGCCACCGAGATAATTAATGTTAAAAACTAGATCATTTGGTATATCTGATTTATCTTTAAAAATCAGCCATCCCACTCCAGGGTAAACTAAACCATATTTATGCCCGGATACATTAATTGATTTAACTTGCTCTAACCTGAAATCCCATAAAAGATCAGGATAGAGAAATGGTGCTATAAATCCTCCGCTGGCACCGTCAACATGTATTGGTATATCCCAACCCTTATCTTTCTTGATATTAATTAAAATATCATTAATCTCTTTTATAGGATCCATCTGACCAGTGAAAGTGGTCCCTATAACTGCACCCACTGCTATGGTGTTTTCATTTATTTCCTCCGCCACATCCTCCGCGGTTATAGTATACAAATCTTCTCTTAATGGTATCAACTTCAATTCAACATCGAAGTAGCGGGCGAATTTCTCCCAAACAGTATGTACATCTGCACCCATAACAATGTTAGGTTCATCACAAGGTTTGCCTTCGGCTTTTCTTCGTTCTCTCCACGTCCATTTATGAGCTAATAATCCTAACATTATAGCTTCTGATGAACCTATAGTGGCGGTTCCCATGGATTGGCATTCTTCAGGTGCGTTGAATAATCTAGCCAGCATGTTAACTGTTCTCACTTGTATTTTCTCGGTTTGTGGATATTCATCATTATCCACATAATTTTTGTCAATCGATTCCATTATTAATTTATCAGCTTGAGGCTCCATCCAAGTGGTTACAAAACTAGCTAAATTCAAAGCAGGATTGCCATCTAAATCTAATTCATCATGTATTAATTGATAAGCAGCATCTGCAGGCATTCCATCCTCAGGCAATTCATATTTAGGTATGCTTTTCCTAAAATATCTGCTTCCATAAGGCGTTGTATTATTAGTATGTTCTCTCTCATTTTTTTTTAGTTTATCTAAATCTTTTTTTTCAGATAACATTCTTTTCAAACCTCCAGATTAATAATAAATTTTTTTTATATAGATGGGTAGGAAATCAGCTTCTTTATTATTCAATAATAGTTTTAGGTTAGAATAAAATTTTTGGAAAAAAATTTGATAATGAATAAATAAGCAGGATAAGAGGTGTCATGATGGGCATGATTTGATAACACTAAAGAAATATTTTCAAATAAACTGAGTCTTAACTCCATCAAATTTTTTGTAACTTTTATATGTACTAATAATGAAATAGTATTATTCATCTTTGTTTTAATGGGGAGAGAATCGGGAATAAGTATTTATCATAGAAAACCACAATAAAGATGGTTTACTATTATTTCTCATTAGTTTTACTGGAGTAAAAGATTTGATATGAAATTTAAAATATTAGCTGCAATTATAATTTTATTAATAGTAGGATCTACCTATGTCATCATCAGCACTTCGAGTGGTAATATCCAGCCTTTAGGTAGGCTTAGTTTTGTTAAAATATCAAATCCTGACATGTATAGCGGAAGCCCGCATTCCAAACTCCTAGCGCAATATGCACAGGATAGAGGGTCTAATACAGCTTTAGTAGTTCATTTAGCGGGTCATACTAATGGTTATCCCTGTTATCAAGAGGGTAATGTTCTAATAGAGGAATTAGGATTTCAAGATGGTGCGACGAATTATAGGGAGAATAATAATTACACCTGGCTGATTCAAAGTTCAGTGGGAATGCTATTATTCGGCGTTCCCGATGGTAGATTCAGATATGTTTCGGATGGTATCGTTTTCAATAATTTAACAGATGCCATGAATTATTTGAATGAGAAAGCAGTTGCACATGGACAAGTAGGTAAAACAGTGTTAGTATTCCATGGAACTGTTAGAGGGGGAGATCCTAATTTTAATTTAGGATGTGGAGCTCCATTATATTATCAGGTAGTTTGGTATGAATATGGAAGATTAGCCGCTTACTACTACCTAGTAACTGGTATTTTATTCCCTTATTTCAATAGCCCATATACATTGTATGAATTAACGAATTCTAAACCACTTCAAGACGCATATAATAGCGGACAGCTTGATCTGCAAACAGCACCATATGATTAATTTTTTTTTATAATTAATTTATAATCAAAATTCTTTTTCTTTATAATCGGTATTAGTAAAAATAATTTTAGGAAAGTTACTAGAAAATTCTTTTAAACAAAAAGTGTTTAGATGAAAAACCAGGGATCAA
>Ga0182011_10000240_pt1 | contig 46469 bp, 41 predicted proteins | sample 711E1DmetaG_FD_120481 | JGI IMG/M metagenome (GOLD analysis project Ga0182011, IMG submission 120481) | Permafrost microbial communities from Stordalen Mire, Sweden - 711E1D metaG | ecosystem: Environmental > Terrestrial > Soil > Wetlands > Permafrost | place: Sweden: Stordalen | collected...
GACGGATGATTGCCGATTGTCGATTGTTGATTGTCGATTTGTTTTTTCCATACTAAACCACTGTATACTCAAATTTACTCATAAGGCTTATAGACACACTCCTCAACGGCTCATAGAGTTCCAGACCCATAGGCTCACAAGTTCTCCTATCTCAACGTCTTCATTTCTCAACTTCTTTTTCCAATTTTCGTATCGCTTTCTGCTGCTCTATCAGGATCGACATCATCATGCTTTCAAACGGAACAGCGCGCATGGCATAGAAATTTTCCGCCAAATGCAATTTTGCCGCACGGAATATTTCATCAAAGACTTCCTGATCTTCTTTGCGCAGTCCGCGGCGGAACTTTGTCCAGCTTGACAATTCCGCGTCGATCAGGTTGGTGAAGGTTGGTACCGTCCGTCCCATAATTTGTTTCTCCTTTGGCGATATGCTGAACAGCGGGCGTTGTCTGTTGCGACTCCCAATATAACTGCGGTGTGCCGTGTTCGTCGGTGCCGAGTTTGTACACGCGGTCCGCGCCTTTCTTCAGCGTGGTGAATAATTGATTGCGTTCCGGCGGAGCAACGGTTCTTTCCAAGCATACCAGTAAAAGCGAAGCGCCCGTTGCTTTCATGGTCTGAAATGAAACCAGAAGTCTCTGGAGAATTTGCTGCACCTCACGCAGTTGAGCTTGCTCATCGTAGAACGTGTCGAGCAGTCCAAAGATCAATGCTGTCTGTGAGTGGATGGTTGAAAGAAACGAAGGCAGTTTGCGCGCAATCGCCTGTTCCATCTGGTAGCAGGTGAAGCCGCGTGAGATGAAGATACGGTTGAGAAATGTGTTCGGATCAATTTTCCGCGTGCGTGCAAACCGCGAAAGCGCGTGTACGTCAAACCGGTTGCACCCGTCCACCACGGCTATGGAATTTCCGTCAGCCATCGCGTGCGCCGCCATCTGAAGCGACAATTGAAAGATAGGGCGTTCACCGTAGAGCAAAAACACCTTGCCTGGCTTTTCTGCAAATGCGCGAATGATGCTGTTCGAACCGGCTGCCGCAGCATTATCATGTATTTCTGATGTAGCAGTTGAGCTTGAAGACTGACGATATTTGGCATGAAATGGTGCAGGCATAAGCGTAATCCAATAATTTCACCTGTCCCCCTTGTAGGGGGACAATAGGGGGTTCTGCAATGCACCATAAATTACATCAACATTTGTCGAGATTTCAGAATTGTTAAACCTTAACACATGATATTCTTCCGAACTTAAATATTCATCGCGTTGCCGATCTCTTTCTAAGCCCTTTATTGATGAATGTTGAATTCCGTCGATTTCAATGATAAGTTTTTTCTGCCGGCACATAAAGTCAACGATGTATTTTCCAATGGGGACTTGTCGTCTGAAATAACGGCCCAACTGATTCCTTCGCAATCGCGACCAAAGTTTCTGTTCAGTATCTGTCATATTCTTGCGAAATGATTTCGCCTGGCCAATTGAAGCATGCCGATATCTAAGCGCCTCTTTCATGAGAACCTCTCCCTAACCCTCTCCTAGTAGGAGAGGGGATTGTTTTAGTTTGGTCTTTTCATGACAATACGACATTTTTGTCGTCTTGTCAAGTGGATCGATCGAAATGCGTAACGCCAAGTGAAAAATAGCTTGACAATACAGTGTAAAATGCGGTATCTTAGTAATGACATTTATGTCGCTTTCGAGGAACCTTATGAAAACTACAATTGCACAACGCATTCGGGAAGCGAGATCCTTCAAACAATTAGACCAGGGAACGCTTGCCGCGAAGATTGATATTGCCACGCGCACTGTCCAGCGATGGGAGAAGGGCGAACAGGTTCCTGACAGCAATTACCTGATGCGCATTGCGAAAGCAACCGGCGTGCTGGCCCGCTGGCTGCTCACCGGAGAGGGAGAAATGATTCCTGCCGAGGCACACAAGTCGAAGATTATACCGCTGCCGACAAGCCGCTACAAAAAGGTGACACTTGTTTCTCTGCCGCTGTTCGCTTCCGTACCCGGCGGAGTGCCGAGCCATATTTTTCATCCGGAACACGCCGACCGGCATATCACCGTTGACGACGTGCGGGATCCGAATGCATTTGCTCTCGAGGTAAAAGGAAACAGCATGGCTCCCCGCATTGAAAATGGCGATATCATTGTTGTCAGCCCAACGCACGAAGTGAAAAGCGGCGACATCTGCGTGGTGCGAGTGGATGAAGAGGATACCGTCAAGCGGATCAAGATCGACGAACAGTTCGTTCACCTCATTCCGTTGAATCCCGAATATGAACCGATGCTCGTACGCAAACGCGACGTCACATTTATGTGGCGCGTGATTAAGGTGATTAAGAGTGTGTGAAGATTGAAGATTTAAGATTGAAGATGGAAGATTGAAGATGGAAGATTTATATTTTTTTGTCACAAACCTTGGCAAATAATAAATAACGTCTGACGATGGAATCCTTGAATAAATTTTCTCTTATAGCTCCCTGTGGAATGAACTGCGGCATTTGTATGGCTTATGTGAGAGCACGGAATAAATGTCCCGGCTGCAGAGAAGCGGACACCAAGAAACCCATCACCCGTATTCGATGTAAAATCAAGAACTGTGGAATTTTTCAAAAAGATGGAGTCAAGTTTTGTTTTGAATGCAGAAATTATCCCTGCAACAATTTGAAACATTTGGACAATAGATACCGGACCAAATACGATATGAGCATGATCGATAATCTTGAATATATCAAGGATCATGGTATGAGAAAATTTTTAAAGAATGAAGATGTACGATGGACTTGTCCTCACTGTGGAGGCAAGATTTGCGTCCATAGAGGAACTTGTGTTGAGTGTGGGGGAAAACAATAATGAAACAGAATAATTCTTTTGTCCAATTTGTTATTGATCAAATGCAGGATGCCGGTAACATTTCCTGCAAAAGCATGTTCGGAGGATATACTGTTTATTGCGATAAAAAAATAGTAGCTCTCATTTGTAACAATCAACTTTTCGTAAAACCGACAGAAAAAGGCAGAAGTGTTATCGGCATTGTGAAAGAAGCACCTCCATATCCTGGAGCAAAACCGTGTTTTCTTATTCAAGATAATATTGACGATAAGGAATGGATTTGCAAGTTGATTCGTCAAACTGCAGAGGAACTGCCAATTCCAAGATAAAAAACTAAGCCAAAGAAAAGAAAATCAAGATGAAGGCGGGTAACTGGTTGGCTATAAGTTTATAACTGCCTCTCCACTTATGGTAGTTGAGTGTGATGTGGAGTGAATGTGAATAAGAATGTGTAAGAGATACAAGGTATTTTATTTCAATTAGAGATATATTTACTGCCGAAGAAACTAAATGATATTTGATCCATATAAATAATGGGGATAAATATGGATAATGAAGAACTTGAATGGCAAGATGATGGTCTTCAAATGTGGGAGACTGGTCCGTGGGCAGAGAAAAAATACAGAGTTCTTTACAATTATATGCAAATGTTTTCGAGTGGGATGAAAAATCTTTGGGATAAACGTGTATACGTGGACCTGTACGCTGGATGTGGTTGTGTCAAGGTTGAAAGCACGGGAAAGGTTCTTAAGGGTTCTCCCTTGTTGGCATTAAGCGTAGTTAATCCATTCGATAAATATATCTTCTGTGAAAAAGGAGACGATAAAAACATTTGGCGAATTGACGCGCTCAGATCTAGAGTGAAAAAACTCTCGGATGGCAAAGAAGTAGAAGTAATAGATGGTGATTGTAACGAGAAAATTGATGAGATTATCTCTAAAATTCCTAAGAAATATGGACAAAAGGTTTTGACATTTTGCTTTATCGATCCATTTTCACTTGACCTTCAATTTAATACATTGCGTAAACTTGCAACGGAACACAGGACAGATTTTTTAGTTTTATTAGCACTTATGATGGATGCTAATAGAAATGTAGTTCATTATGAAAAAGAAGACAATGACAAGATAGATTTGTTCCTTGACGATCGAGAATGGCGAAGCAAATGGAGCGAAATAAAATTATATGATAACAGTTTCCCTCGATTTCTTGCAAATGAATTTGAAAACAAAATGATATCTCTTGGTTACAAAAAAAGCTCAAAGGGTAACACGATTGAAGTTAGATCTTCTGAAAAGAATTTACCATTATATCATTTGGCTTTTTTTTCGAAACATGAACGGGGTTATGATTTCTGGAATAAAGGCAAAGTTTATTCTGACGATCAAGGAACTCTTTTTTAAAGTTATTTATGTCCCAACAATCATCTATAGAATGGACTGAATCTACCTGGAATCCAGTAACTGGCTGCAGCAAAGTTAGTCCGGGTTGCAAGAATTGTTATGCCGAGCGGATGGCAAAACGGTTAAAAGCGATGGGTTCGTTCCGATACCGTAATGGATTCAAATTAACTCTTCAGGAAGACATTGTAGAGTTGCCGCTTGAATGGAAACAGCCCCGAGTTATTTTTGTGAACTCTATGAGCGACTTGTTCCACAAAGATGTTCCCTGTGATTTCATTGTAAAGGTGTTTGATACCATGAAGCGTGCACATTGGCATACGTTTCAGATACTTACAAAGAGATCGGATCGATTAATGCGGATGGCACCGTATTTACCGTGGCCTGAAAATGTCTGGATGGGTGTCAGTGTTGAATCTCAGCAATACACAAACCGCATTCACGATCTGGTCAAAGTACCCTCTGCTGTTCGGTTTCTTTCCGTAGAACCCCTGCTTGGTCCGATCTCAAAGCTTCCATTGAGAGGAATTGACTGGGTGATTGTCGGCGGCGAGTCAGGTCCCAAAGCAAGACCTATGAATCGTGAATGGGTTGTGCAAATTAAACGCCGATGTCGAGAAGCAGAAGTTCCATTTTTCTTTAAGCAATGGGGCGGTGTTCACAAGAAGGAAGCAGGCCGCGAACTCTTCGGAAAAACTTATGATGAAATGCCGATACCGCAAGTCAGACAGAAATTTGAACCGTTACTTATTCCATCCAATACTTTCTGCTCGGTCTGACAAACGTGGCAGAATGTGATCAAGATAATAGAAGAGTGTGAGATGGGAAGAAAAACGGACGATGTTCATTCCTTCTTTACTTAATATTTTCAAAGGATAAAAAATGGAATACCGTAAACTTGGAAAAACTGACTGGAACGTATCGGCAATCAGCTTCGGTTCCTGGGCTATCGGAAGTGCTTGGGGCTCGGTAAACGACAAGGACTCACTCTCGGCTCTTCACCGCGCCCTGGATTTAGGTGTAAATTTCTTTGATACTGCCGATGTATACGGCGACGGGCGAAGCGAACGTCTACTTGCTCAATTAAAACACGAGCGGAAAGAAATATTTTACATAGCCACAAAAGCAGGCAGGCGTTTGAATCCTCATGTTGCTGCAGGATATAATAAGAAAAATCTCACGGCATTTGTTGAACGAAGCTTGAAGAACCTGAATTCCGATACGATCGATTTGCTTCAACTGCACTGCCCGCCCAATGAAGTGTACTACATGCCGGATGTTTTCGGAATTTTGGATGAACTTGTTCACGCCGGAAAAGTACGCCATTATGGAGTGAGCGTTGAAAAGGTCGAAGAGGCGCTCAAAGCTATCGAGTATCCGGGTGTTCAAACCGTCCAAATCATTTATAATATTTTCCGTCAGAGGCCTTCGGAATTATTTTTCATTGAAGCAGCCAAACGCAGCGTTGGAATACTTGCCAGGCTGCCGCTTTCATCCGGTATGCTCACGGGAAAGTTTTCAAAACAGTCATCCTTTGAAAAGGACGATCATCGTTCTTTTAACCGTCACGGTGAAGAATTCGACCGCGGAGAAACATTTTCCGGCGTCGATTATGACCTGTGTCTCGACGTTGTTGACCGGCTCCGCCCGCTTGTACCTGCCGGATTGACCATGGCGCAGTTCGCGCTCAAATGGATTCTCATGAATCCGGCCGTCACATGTGCTATTCCCGGAGCAAAAAACCCGCAGCAAGTCGAAGAGAATATTAAAGCTTCAGGCATTCCGCCGATTACCGATTCCGTTATGAACAAGATCAAGGATATATACGATATAAGTGTGCGTCCACTCGTTCATCAATACTGGTGACGTATCATGATTGATAAAAACACTCGGATTCTCTTTTGGCTTATGAATCACATAAGCCAAGACTATGTTAACTGAATTTGAAAATACTGATACCGGACTTGGCTCTTTGGGATATTGAAAGTACTTGCTACATCATCTGCGGTTTCATGACCGGTTTTCCGGCAAGATGTTTTTTCCATGGCTCCCAATAAAATTCATGCCATCCTTTATCGATCCCTTTTGCATGTTTGTCGGGAACATTTGTGTGAATAGCATGGAGCATGGCATTCTTTCCCTGTTGCTCCAAAGAAATAATGAATGTCGAATCATAATCATCATTGCTCCAATCTTTCGCCCGCCAAGTCTGGACGATAAGCCTGTCCTTGACGAGCTTAAGATTTTTGCCTGTAATATAGCCGTTATGCACGGAATAGGAGCTCCCTTCTTTGGCGGAAATTTTTGCCTGAGCTCCTGTTGCTGCTGAATGCTTCTTGGCATTCATATAAAGATCGTACAGATCTTTCACAGACACATTCTTGAACACGACTTTTTGAACGATTGTTTTAGGCATGGGCTGCGCCTTTCCTCTGAATTGTGATGAGGGATGTTAGTGGAATAATTTAAATGCATAGTATGTAGAAAGTGTAACACTCTGTAAACAAGATTTCGTTCCATAGTATGTATCGAAATGCTTGAACACGTTCGCTCCTTGCAGTTGAATGGAAAACTGGGTCCTATTTCCGCGGGTGATTCTCTTCTTTAAGGTTTAAGGGCGAGTGATCAAAGAGATGGAGGATGTGGTAGGAATGCAGTAAATCATCAATATGTGCGTTCGTCTTGATATCATCAAAACTCATATGAAGATCGGCAAAACATTTTACGCTGCGAATAGAAAACAATGGCGGTCGTGGCTGGCAAAGAATCATCGATCCGAACCTGAAATCTGGCTCGTCTATTATAAAAAGAACAGCGGCATACCTCGTATTCCATACAATAATGCCGTGGAAGAAGCGCTTTGCTATGGATGGATAGACAGCACGCTAAAACCAAAAGATGAACTATCCTACCTGCAGCGATTTAGTCCGAGAAGGAAAAATAGCAAACTTTCGGAAATGAACAAGGAACGGGTGCGCCGGTTGATCAAGGCAAAAAAGATGACCCGTTTCGGTCTTGAAAAAATTCAACATCATATGGAAAATGGATTGAAAAATACAGACCAACCAACCTTACTGAAGAAATTTACCATTCCTGAGGATATTCTTCATGCATTAAAAGCCGATCCGCTTACGTGGAAGAATTTTAACAAATTTCCTGAATCCTACAAACATATCCGTACCGGATGGATCGATGCTTCGCGAAACCACCCCGTTATATTTAAACAACGCCTTCAATACTTTTTAAAAATGACAGCTAAAAATAAAATGTTCGGTATGGTCCGGTAAGACAAAGTTTTACTATTTCGTTTATAGTTCATGCCTGGTGTTGTATCATTCTCTTTTGACATTCCATAAGATTCACAGTACATTAGCACACTTATTTATGCAAAAGGTTCTCTTCATCACATATTTTTGGCCTCCATCGGGTAAAGCCACGCTCCATTGGCCGTTGAAGATCATCAATCATCTTCCGGGCTATGGCTGGCAGCCGGTTGTTCTCACCGCCGATCAAGATACTTTTTCTCAAAAAGATGAATCGCTGTTACAGGAGATTGATTCTGACCTTAAAGTTTTTACAGCGCATGCCTTAGAGCCTTTTAGCGTCTACCGCCGTTTATTGGGAAAAAAAAAGGACTCACCCTTGACGGCATCGGAAACAATATCGACAACAAACCGCGGGTTGCGGCATCGGCTTGCTGTCTGGATACGGATGAATCTCTTTATTCCGGATGCGCGCATTGGATGGTACTGGAACGTTGTTCGAGAAGGGAAGAAGATTCTTCAATCAGAAAATATTAAAGCGATTGTATCCATTGGCCCGCCGCACACGACGCTGCTCGTGGGAAAAAAGTTGAGCACGCTTTCTGGTATTCCTCACATTCCAGTATTCATCGATCCGTGGGTCGATATCTCCTATTACCGGGATTTTAAAAGAAGCGGACCTACACTGGCGGTCGATCGCCGTCTTGAGCGCTCAGTTGTAGAACAAGCGTCGCGTATAGTGTTTGTAACCGAAAGCATGAAAGAAGATTATGAACGCCGGTATCCCGATATCAAGGACAAATCGCATATTCTCTATTGGGGATATGATGAAGAAGCGTTTCGCACATATGCCCAAAAGAATTTGAGCAGAACGGAAATCCTTTTACATGCAGGAAATATTTTTGATTATCAAAATCCGAAAGTGCTGTGGACAACTCTGCGGAAAGAAATTGACAACGGAAGAAATCTCAGGATTGTTTTTGTTGGAACAGTCGGTCCGGGCATCCGGCATTCTATAAAAGAAGCAGGACTAGAAAATCGAACAGAATATAAAGGGTTTCTGCCGTATCAAACTATGATTGAAGAACTCGGTACTGCATCCTATTTGCTGGTGTGTGCGACAGAAAAACGCCATGTGCCCGGTAAACTGTTTGAGTACCTTCGGTCAGGAAAACCGATTCTGGCATTTGGTGATGGAAACGAAGAGGTTCAAAAGATCTTGTCAGAAACACGTGCAGGGATGATCTTTCCTTTGGCTTCTAATGGTAAAGAATTCTTTAAGCAGCTGCGGCGCTTCCGGACCGATCTGAACAATGTGCAGAGATTTGATAGAAAAATAATTTCTGGAAAGCTCGCAGATATATTAAATGAATATACTACCCGGTAACTGCAGAATATTTATTTGCCGCGATCGGACTTAAAAATATTACAATACTACCTTTTTGTAGGTATCCAGCGTGAGACGCGCAGTGTTTTCCCACGAAAAGAGTTTTAACCTGCTAAATCCTTTTTTTCTCATATCATTGGCCAAATCTTTCTCTTTTATCAATTCAGTTAATTTTTTCGATAAATCTGAGGCGTTTTCCGGATCAAAATATCCTGCAGCATCTCCGCCCACTTCCGGCAGAGAACTTCTATTGCTTAAAAGGGCCGGACACCCGCATGCAAACGCTTCAAGAATTGGAATGCCAAATCCTTCATACAGTGAAGGAAACACAAATGCCTGTGCTTTGGAATAGAGATATGTTAAGAGAGTATCATCAACATCCATTTGAATAATTTTACTGGACAAATGAAGTCTATCGATCTCTATGCGCTCCTGTGCTGTAAATTTTCCGCCGCCTGCACAAATCAGGGAAGAGTGCGCGCTGATAGGATTCAGAGCGTTCATTGCGTTGAGGAGAAATAAAAAGTTTTTATAAGAGTTCCGTTTGCCGACGTACAGAAAATAGTTATCGGGTGTTGGGATATCGGTTTTGCTTATTTCGGCTTGAGAAAACGTTGTCGCGAGTGGGATGACATCAATCTTTGAGGCCGGTATGTTTAATAACGTGACGATATCTTTTTTTGTGTGTTCAGATATTGCTATAATTCGACTTGCCTTCGCAGATACCTTCTTTTTATTCTTTGCCGTAAAATCAAATCTGCTGAATAAATGAGGGTACAGTTCATGCGACATATCGTAAATCGTTAATACAAACGGTATGTCACCGAGAAGATTCAGGAAATACGGATCGTAGTACGTAGGATGGAACACGTCTGATTGAGATTGTACTTGAAAATTGCGTCGAACATAATTTCGATTTAAGAGCTTGATGATTTCATTTCTCCCTTTAAATCTGCGAGCGGGGAAAAAATGTTTGGCATGGATGAAATCAAGCTCCGGCAAATAGTGGCTATTCGAATACTTAATGATGAGGGACGGTTCAACCCCTTCCATGGCAGAGAACTGTTTGATCAATTCGCAGTAATATCGGGAAATACCTCCATATTCCTGGAATGAAAATATCTGGCCGTCAAATACTACATTCATTCACTATTCTCTTTTGTCATATTTTTTTTCTGCCCAACCGCTTTGGAGTCAGTTTTCGTACTGCTTCCCATGATCAACGCTATCAAAGAATGCATTCCTACCAGCGACAGCTTTAACAACGCATTGAAGACCATGTTGTTCAATGAACGATGCGTCAATAAATGAAAACTCTTCCCGTTCGTATAAAGATGCATGTCATATTTACGGGCAAGAAATCGCAGTGACGTCAATGAAAATAACGAGATATGTTGGCCATGAGAAAAATAATAATACTTCCAGTGGTCCGGGCTCGGTGTTCCGGATACGAACGTTTCCGTTGAAAATAAAATAGAATCCGAAATGGAAAGCATCTTATCTATTTCTTGAATTGGATCCACGAAATGTTCGAAGCATTCGAACGTCGTAAGACATTCTATTTTATTTCTTTGTGCTGCATCGTATTCGAATCCTCGTGCAAACATGTTTTCCGTCAACGGGTCGTCCCAGTAAAAATTAAAACCATAATCACGCATAATCCGTACAAAAAGACCATACCCGCCGCCGTAATCAAGAAAGGATGCGCGCTTATCGAACATAAAAAATAGAATTGCACTTGTCCGTTTTGCAAGTAAGATATTCCTCTTAATGATACCGGTGTCTTCAGTATTGATCGGACTGCGATAGGATTCTTTCAGCCAGTAGGGTTCTTCTGTTTGAATAAATCCGCACGAAGAGCACTGAAAATAATCTATATCATAGTTGTTAAGAATTCTTCGACGGAAGATTTTAGAGGATGTTTTACCGCAAACCTTGCAGATCAATTATGCGATCCTTCCCATGAAAACATTGCCATTCTGAAGAAACATTTGTCCGTTAAGAAATACTAATAAAAATATATTTGAGTCTGAAAATAGAGTATACCGAAATCGTTCTTAGACTAATTTACGCCGAATTAATTGCCATAATTTCTTTAATTTATGAGGGTTTAAATATTTTCTCATTGAATATGCATCTGCAAGATTATCAGGCACAACAAAGAGCGGATGGTCAACCGTCTCGATATCTGATTTCGGACGGTTGGCAAGTGTATGGAAATTATCAATCGTATGTGTTGCATTGAGATCGAAGCCAATATTCGAAACAAGATTGACGTTAGGAATAATTGATAATCCGTTGTTGCTCAAGACTGCATACTGCCATTGTACATCCCAGGTATCCTTTTTTTTCTTGTACACAAGTTCGATATTTTTCTGCCAATACCCCCTCATGGCGGGATGAGAAAAAACTGAAGAAAGAAGTCCCTGCTCAAGCAATTGCGGGTATGTTGAAACGTTCACATCATACTTATCCCAGGCTCTTTTCCATGTTGCCCATCCCCATACATGACTCAACTTTGAGAAATAGTAGGACCCAGGACCACGCAATTTCCCATCCTGAAAATTTGACCCGCAGAGATGCATTATTCTCTCATCGTTTCTATAATATTCAAGTAAAGTTTGACAGAAATGGAAAAAGGAAATATTGGGAAGGCAATCGTCTTCAAGAATAATTCCCTCCGTGACGTTGCCAAAGAACCAATGAATGCCGGAACTCACGCCGATACGGCATCCTAAATTTATCTCTGAAATATTTGTTTTTAATTCGCATTCCCAATCGATTCTCTGAATTATTTTTCGTGCCTCATCACATTGATGCCGTTCGTTCTTTTTGTTAGGCCGTGGTCCATCTGCCGATATAAAGAGTTGACGGGGTTGAATCTCGCGGATTTTCGCAAACACTTTATTCGTTGTGTCAGGACGATTGAAGATAAGGAAAAGAATCGGTGTGGCGAATGGTTTGTTTGTCATAGTATTATCGATTTTTCCAGAGGGCGAGCAGGAAAAAATATTTTATGATTTTCCACAAAGAACTTGACCATAAAATCAGCAGATGAAATATTTTCCACGGCCAGGGACATGCAAGTATAATAAAATTGGAATAATAAACGGGTTGAAGGGTATATTTTTTTGAAAACATGTGTTTGAGAAAATCACCATATGTTTTCTCGTCGTTAAAAATACGAATACCTGTCGCTGATTCATTGGCGTAAAGATTGAGACGTTTATCGACGACCAATCCATACCCTTTCTTGAACGCACGGACAGTAAATTCATAATCGGAAGCATAGTGAGGCAGGAGATGCGGATAAAATCCGCCAATATTCAAGAAATCTGAGACATGTAAAAATAGTCCGCGTGTGGATGCACAATTGATTTTGTCAGGGTTTGCTTCAATCGAAAATTTTAATCTTTTCCAATCGGCATGAATTCCGCCGTCAAAAAGATTCCGGCTTACTTCTCCATAGGCATTGGAAATCAATAAAATATTGTTTCGCTCATTAAGAATAGATACTGCTGTCTGAAGATAGTTTGCATCAAAGATGGCATCATCATTCATCATCAGGACGATTGAAGATGCCGGAACGTTTTGTGCCTTCAGCCATAAATACCCTTGATGTAACGAACCTCCCCACCACCAGTTTCCATGTCCTTTGAGGATCGTCAGCGATGATATACACTCTTGAACCATCTCGGCCGTTCCGTCGGTTGAGCCGTCGTCGATCAGCAGCAAATGATAATCCTGAAAGGTTTGCTGTTGAAGACAAGAAACTATTTGTTGCGTGATCTGTTTCCGATTGTGAACGGGAAGCAAAATATACAGTTTTTGTGTCACTTCTTCCTCAAGAGAATTATCATTCCATCACCTACGCCGAGGAAATCAAAAAATCTTGTCACCACATGTGTAATCTTCAAAAAGCGTAAGATTTTTATTCCTCGACGGGTCCACAATTCCCAAGCTTGCCATGGCCTTTCCTTCGACCAATAAACAGACGGCTTTCCATGTGCCGGATAAAGAACAACATGGACAAGTTGATAGTAAAGCCAATCGGCTGCAGTAATAGAAATTATATTTTCAATTTCAAATCCGGCCTGCCTGACGGCAATTGCTATGGATTTTTTGCTGAAGAGATTTAAATGATACGGTGTGTGCCAATTGATCCATCTGCGCCTGAATACCTTGCGCCCCCATCCTTGACAGTTCGGTGTACTGAGGATCAGTGTTCCTTCCGGTTTGAGGATCCTGTAGGCTTCTTTAAGAGTTGAGACTGGTTCCGGAAGATGCTCCACAACCTGGTCCATCGTAATGTAATCGAAAAAGTCAGCTCCATAAGGATTAGATTCAAGTGTTCCAATTGCAATATTTAATCCTAATGAATCTGCGATGTGTTTGACATTTTCATCCACTTCCAATCCATATGCATCGCATCCCCTTGATGCATGGTACGCAAGTGTTTCACCAACCCCGCATCCGACATCGAGAACGTGAACGCCTGGAGGAACCCAGCAATATGCCGCCTGATTTTCCCCTTTCAGCCATCCCCCAAAACCTCCCACTTTTCTTACCGGAGTGAATTCGGACACTTGAAAATGAGAACGTTGATAATGCAATGTATAAAGGCGTGTAAGCTCTTCTTTACTGAAATATTTTTCGATAAAGCAATGATTGCAACTCTCGCATTGACGGAGTGTATAGTACCCTGTATGCCCGAATCGATCATCGTAGAGTTCTTCCATGATCTGAGTTTTTGAATTGCAGATCGGACAGTCTGTCATCTAAATAATACTCTCATATAGTCGTTTCGTTTCTTCTGCGGTATGCCCCCAAGAAAAGAAATTCACACGTTCTTTTCCCTTCTTACGTAATTCTGAACGAAGTGACTCGTTTGACAGCATTTGCTTCACTGCATCAAGAATGGATGTCTTATCTTTGGGATCAAAGCTCAAGCAGGCTCCTCCTGCTATTTCAGGCAAAGAACTTGTATTACTTATAAGAACAGGGCAATTGCAGGCAAATGCTTCCAGAATAGGAATCCCAAAACCCTCGTAGAGGGATGGGAAAACAAACGCTAAAGCGTTAGTGTAGAGTGCGGTTAGTATTGCGTCGTTCACAGGAGAGTAATGCAGCTTTTGTTCTACTCCCCATTGATGAAACAACAGTATCTCGGTCTGATTAAAATCCTTTCCTCCGGCACACACAACGGAAAGAGTTTTATCCTGCGTGAGAAGCGGAACGATTGATTCAACAAAGAAAAGAAAATTTTTATACATCGCTCGGTTGCCGACATATAACAAGTATCGTTCTGGAAGTATTCTATCCGCATTGGTAGTGAAGTGTCTACCCGTTCCAACGTTTAGTGAATTTGCTAAATAAATCACCTCAATTTTTCCGACCGGTACTTCATAGAACTTCATCAAATCCGTTTTTGTGGTCTCCGAAATCGCTATAATTTTTGCCGCCTTTTGAATGAGAAGAGATTTTCCCTCCAAGAATTTTCGGGAGTGTGGAAAATATTTCGGAAATATTTCATAAATTAAATCAAAAACAGTCAGTACAAATGGCTTGCTGTGAAGATAGTCCAAGAAGTATGGATTATAGTATGTGGGATGGAAAACATCAAATTGTCCCTCAGAAATAAGTTTTTCCGAATATTTTCTATTCTCATATTTCCGATAGTTATTAATCCGATTGACGATAAAATTTCTCGCCATGTGCATAGGAAGAGCTATGCTTCCTCCATCAGAAATTCTTTTCACATATGGATGAACATGGATGTTCCATTCCATATCCTTGATATAGTCATTATCTGAATATTGAATGGAGAGGTTGAACCCGACTTCGGGGTCATGAGAATAGGCATTCATCAATTCAATAAAAATACGAGACACTCCGCCGAATGCGAAAGAGGAGAATATCTGATGGTCGTAGAGAACTTTCATGGTTTTTTTGAATTCAGCATTTTGAGGAAGTCTTCTTGAATTTTGCTCTTCATTCTCCGACGCACATAATGATACAAGCCTATTTTTTTAAAGCGTAAGAACCAGCGAATTGACGATTCAGAAAGTTTTCTCTTTGTGAAGAGATGCAGGTATTCATGCGAATATAAATGCACGCCTTGCTCTTTCGCGATGTATAAAAGACTTTCTTTTGAATAAAACGAAATGTGTTGTCCATGTTCGAATTGATAGTACCACCAATCTGTTGCCGGGATAGAAGTGGGGAGCAAAAAGGTTGAGAACAAAATATTGTCTGATATTGCAAGCATCTTTTGAATTTCAGCTACCGGGTCGACAAAATGCTCAAAACTTTCGAAACTGGTCAAGAGTTCAAAGTTTGGTAAAGGATCAGTATACTCAAATCCCTTCGCAAGTAAATTTTGTGTCATCGGATCATGCCAGTAAAAATTAAATCCGATATCTCTCATCAGGCGCGTAAAAACACCAAAGCCGCCGGCATAATCAAGAAATTTTCCATTTCTATTAAACAAAAAGAAAATAAGTAATGCTGTCGTTTCGCTGAAAGAAATATTGCGAGAAAGAAGTCCGGTATCTGCTGTATTTATTGGATCTTTATATGATTCGCCAAGCCAATAAGGATCTTCTGTTTGGAGAAAACCGCATTGCGGGCAGTGATAATAACTTACTTGATGTTTGCCAAGCACCATGGCTTTGAAAGCAAGTTCTGTTTTATTCTGACAAATCCTGCAAATCATTGTTTAGCCCATATTCCCGTGGCAGTGTTGTTGATGAGCTTGCTGTATTGAATAGGCGACCAGACAGAACCGATAAAAAGGCAGATAGAGGTTGCGGCAACCACTCCAGCGCTCCCCCAATGTAAATATTTTACCAGAACATACGCAAGAGGGATGTTTAAAAAACCAATTATAATTGAACTGTAAAGCTGCAGCCGAATTCTCCCGGTGCCATTTAAAAAACTGACAAAGATACTGTTCCAATTGCTAATGGTTACATAAAACGCCATAGAGAGAGAAAGAGCAAACGGGACGACTACCTTATTCCCGATCCAAAGTTGATAAATCGGTTGTGATACCGCCAGCATCAGTACCGTTGCGAGTGTTGCAATAAACCAAATACCGATTAATTTTCGCGTTGAATTTTTAATCCAATCCAACTCTTTCTTATGAAACGCCTCCGTGAACGCCGACCAGAACGGAGCAACGGTAATGCCGAATATCATCGAAACGACACCGAAGTACTTGAATGCAATGTTATACGCCGTCACTTCAGCCGGACCTAAAAAATTAGCGATTAAGACATTGCTCGTGGAGAAAATGATCAAAGCTGTAATTTGTATGATAAAGAATTGAACTCCAATATTCGCAAGCGGTTTTGCATATTTCAATTGGATGAGATAAAACGAAGGTGCAACATATCGGTATTTTTTAGAGAAAAACCACACCGATGCAATTGCCGGTACAATAACGACGACAGAGCTCAGAACCATGCCAAAAGTTAAAAGGGAGCTTGAAGTTAATTTTGTTAAACCGTAGACCGCAGCCAGCGAAACAAGATTAATAGTTACTTCAATCATTCCGGCGCGACCCGGCTCTTGATCTGCAGTGAGTATTGTGCCGATCAAACTGAAAATAAAACGCATGCAAAAAGCAGCGACAACAATGAAAACGAGAAGATTAAGATCTTGAAGGGGAATAGTATATGCGCGGAGAATTTTTTGCCAATCGAGAAACTGATTTATTCCTAAAAAAACAATAAACCCCGTACAAACAATCAGGAGAACGAGAAAATACGTTGTGCTGACATATGTTCGGGCAAGTTTTATATCGCCTACGGCCAATGCTTCAGCAAACCTGTTTCGCAATCCATTCCCGAGACCGACATCAAAGTACACGATCCATCCGACAATAGAGCTGAGAGTCAGCCAAACACCATATTCCGTCGTATTCAAATAGTTCAGTGTCAGAGGGACAATGATAAGACCGGAAAGAATACCGACTACTTTCATCATTCCAAGAAGAACAATGTTCTTTTTTACTTTGACCGATCGTTCGTTCCCTGAATATAAAAAGAAAATTCCTTGCCGGCGGAGTTTGCTGACAGATGTGAGAATATCGGATAGGATAGGCATGGTAAATTTCATGAGATGGCAGACAAAATTAATGCCGGGAAAAAAGGCGAATAAAAAAAACAATCACAACAACTCCTGCGATCACCAATTTTTAATCTGAAGTTGAATGAACTCCATCGCTCATGTATCGAGATTATTGTAGGATTACTCTTCAAGAACAATCTTTTTCCGTTGAAACAAAAAACGGTGAAGGAGAATCAATATAATTCCACATAGGATTATGAGGTTAGCAATTAGGCTTATTGTTTTTCCCAGTACGAATGTTGCCGGTTCAAATTTCATGGTCAATGTATGTTCACCCGGTGGAAAAACGATGCCGCGGAAAAGATAGTTCAGTTGAAGAATCTCGGTTTCTTTTCCGTCGATAGACGCTTTCCACCCCTTCGGATAGTATGCCTCGCTGATAAATAAAAGATTATTACCTGTTGTATGTGTTTGTATTTCTAAGTTCTGGCTTCCATAGTGTACAATCCTGGCATCTGCACCCTGCGATGGCGCATCAATATTCGTCTTGATGTCTCTAGAAATGTAGGCAACGTCCTTTGGATCAAATGACATTGCTGAAATTTTATTGAGTGTACTCAAATTATCACTTACTTCGTACCTGTTCACAAAGAATATACGAGGGAGCCAAGATTGAAAAGCATAGACCTTCGTTCCTGAACCGTTATAGACAGGTACTAATCCGGGATGTGACTCCTCACGATTTGAAATGATATATTTGATATTCATCAACTGCCAAACGAGCGGATTTCCCAGTCCGGCGACTTCTACCATATCCTGATAGATGCGCATCTTTGCCCCCTGGTATCCATAGGCGTTTTGGATGCGCCAATAGGCAAGGGAATTATCATACACCGGCTGACCATTCATCATTTTCAATACACGAAAATTGGTCGAGTCCCGCAGCAGTGCGGTTACAAAATCCGGAGCTGTCATGGCCTGGATACTCTCCTGCTTATCTTTTGGATCGTAGGGCTTCCCGGCAATACGCCAGAGATCAAAAAGGACCAGTACAACGAGCACGCCGTACAGCATGGTGGCTTTCAATTTTCCTTTTTGAAAATAATAGAAAGCACCGAAGACAATAGTAAGAAGAATAAACCCAACCAATAAATCGGTCATAATAGAGGAAAAAATAAAATCATAGAACATAGAAAGAACAGTTGGATTTAACTGACCATAGGAACGTTCAAGAGATTTACCAACTTCTTGAACCGGGAAGAAGGAAGAATACATGCTTTTAATGACAGATGCGCCCATGAGCGAAATACAAACACCGAGTGCGAGTCCTCCGAGAATATACTTCCATTTTTTTTCCAGAGCGGGATGTATTGTCTTTGGACGATGCTCAATGAATGAAATAATCCCATACCCTGCGAGAATAGGTATGAAGAATTGAACAATCATCAGGATCATCACAGGAATTCGGAACTTGTTGAACATTGGAAAGTACCGGTACATTAAATCATAGATAAGGGAGAATTCTTTTCCAAACGCTATGAATATCGATACGATACTTGCAGCTCCCATGAATTGCACGAATGGATCTTTCCTGTTTCGAATGAATCCGATTATTGCGAGTACAATGACGATGATGCCCATATATTGAGGACTGTCAACATCGGGTTGTGGTCCCCAGTAAAAATTTAACTTCTGCGATTGGTCTGCCGTTAAAGGTCCTTGATATGTAAGATTGCCGAATCCATACCACGAAGGGATAAAAAATGTCATAATCTCACCGGGACTGAAAGACCAACTGGTGGCATAATCGTAATCGAGGCCGCCTTCGATAGTTTTCGTTTGAGATGCCGCCGACGTATGTGTAATTGGATTGGAACCGCGCATTGAATAAGGATTATATTCAAGCGTCGAAAGGTGCTGATCTGCCCCCATGAGAAATGCAAAGATCGTTGCAAATATTAATATTGTGCCGCTCGCGAGAATCCCCTTCCAGTTTTCTTTCTTTATCAACGATCGAATAAAAAGGAATACGAGGTAGGTACTGAGAGTCAAATAAACATAAAAAATAAACTGCATATGTCCCGGCTGGATCATAAGACGTACGGCAATTGTGAGCAGAACAGCATGGAAGAGAGTGAATTTTTCCCGGAGCTTTTCCACAAGTAAAAAAACAAATGGGAACCATGCCAGCACCGCAATTTTTGTCACATGACCTATCATGATCAACACAGCCACACGCATGGAATACATTGCCATAAGTGCAACAATGAGCGCGATGGGTTTGTTCTTGAGTTTATCATCGACAAAAAGATAGACACCTATACCAAAGACAAGATAATACAGAAGCCAGGCACCATTGCTTCCTTCTTCCAGGAAAAAATACGAGAGCACTATACGAACACCACGTTCCCATAGATTGGATGTGAGATCATAGTTACGGGGTATGGGATACGTTAGGCTCGCAAAACCCGGCATTCCGCAGAAAATATAGGGATTCCATAACGGGACTATTCCTTCTGCCTGCGAATCATTTCTAAAAGTATCCCAGCTGTGTGCAGCGATCGAGTCTGCAGATTGATAGGATTTACTGTCGAATATTATTGAATGAAAAAAAACCAGTAAGCTGATATAAATAAAAACCATGGCAGCAATATGCTGATACTTTGGAGGGATGATCGGATGTTCACTACGAGTGGATTTTGGAGTGCGGACATGTTCTTTTACATACTTTGCCATAAATAATTCCGGTGTCTAATAAAAAGTGAGAAATATTTATCCGATAATCGTTGGTTTTTTTAATCCCTACCGAAGGTATAATAAAGAGAAAAGGACTCACATTCAATAAATTCGCCGCTTTATACAACGTCACACTTTCTTCGCCAGCACGTTCAGCCCTGTTCCCGTTTTATTTTCGGCAATATAATCTAACCACATCATCGGCAGTATAAATGGTAAAACGATTATGTAATAAAAAGGGAGCACGACAAAGAAAACCTTTGAGACATTCAGCATTTGCATCGGATACTTGATGCCAAGTTTCCAGTATCGATCACCCCAAGTACCGTATGTGTATCGAATTGATTCTACTTTGAATCCGGCGGATTCTAATTTCCCCCGAATCTCTTCTGTACCGTACCCATTACGGGCATGTTCACCTATGAAACTTTCTTCTTCATCGGAATGTGCGTCTGACCCGCCCAGGTTCGACGGTGTGTTGATGAGCAGCGTCCCACCGGACTTGAGCGCGCGGAAAAAATTACGGAAAACACCGGTATCGTCGGGAATGTGTTCCATGACATCAACAGAAAGAATGAAGTCGAATTTATCCGAATGTTGAATCTGTGTCAGATCCTCAACGGCAAACGAACATCGGGTAAGGCCGATAGAGCGAAAGAAAATATTACAGTCGCTCACCTGTTCATCCTTTAAGTCGATACCATAGATTGATGCAAACGGATAATGTTTTGCTATGTAGTATGAATATTGTCCAAAACCACTGCCGGCATCGTACACTGCGAACGGATTTTTCCTGCTGCCAAGCTGGTTTCTGAGCTCGCGTTTTACATGCCACTCTCGGAGGAACATGATCCCCAGGAGTTTGTAGAAGAGTATCCTGAACCGCGGATTTTTGCGGATGACCTCACCAAAGTCTTTTTTTATCGGATCGTAGTGCATTCAAGTTAAAATGAAAATTCAAAATGAAAAAGTGAATTAAAGTTAAAAATGAAAAAGTATTACATGAACAATGATACAGCTGCAATCATACATTGGTTCCTCAAGGCACACAGGCTTTGATAAGCGAAAATATATGCTCCGGTGTAATGGAGTTCATACAATTCGGATTGAAATCGCAGCGCGGTTTATAGCAGACAAGACAGTCAAGATTTGCCTGCACCTTCACAATCTGTCCATTGTAAGAATCAATCTCCGCCGCAGATGTTGGACCGAAGAACGCAATAATTTTTTTCCCTAACGCTGTTGCGGCGTGGAGTGCAAGCGTATCTCCGGTAAGAAACACGTCGCTTAACGTCACCAGGGCAAAAAACTGCCGTAGCGAATTATCCGTGCCTGTATTCACAACCCGAGTGGGATGAAGTTTAGAAAGAAGTTCATTCCGCTCTTTTTCCGATGGACCGCCGTAGAGCAGAATAGATGCATGTGTCCGTTCAAGGAGGAGTTTGATAAGCTTTTCGAATCCTTCCAACGTCCATTGTTTGAATTGCCACCTGCCGCTCGCGCCGGTATTCATACCGATCTTCAAAGATTGGTTCTCTAAGCCATTCATTTCTGTAAATAAACGTGCAAAACTCAGTTCCTCTTCCGACAACTCGATGATGATGTTTTTGTTCGACGTTTTCAAAAGACAAATATCGAGCATCAAGTCTTGAAATGACTGTGTATTCTTCTTTTTCAAGTCATCGAAAGCGCCCATTTCAAGCCACGTAATGGCCTCGCTGTTGAACGGAAAGACATTTCCTCTTGTATCGACCCCGTATCCGAGTTTCTCTTTACCTCTTGCTGTCGATGCCAGTACCGCACTATTATGTGCGGAATCAAGATTGATCACAAGGTCAAATTCTTCAACTATGACGTCCAGAATTGTTTCTGTTGAGTCGTACGACAATACGCGATCGACCAACGTATTGTTTTCGAAGAGAGGTGCCGCCACCCTGCGCGTGATCCACGTGATCTCACTCTTTTGATATTTTTCTTTCAACCCATGAAGAATGCAGGTTGTCCGCAGTACATCGCCGACGGCTTCTAATTTGATAATGAGAATGCGAATCTGCTCCGTTTCATAGTAAGGACAATCATCGCACTTCACACCTTCGCGTTTATTATACGAACATGGCCTGTCGCCGGGGAAATATTTACAGTCAAGTTTGAGAATCATAACAAGAACTTCGATTTAGTGGTTGAAAGCGTTTGTCATTCTACGCTTTCAAATCCTTTTGAATTTCATCAAACACACTTCGAAGAGTATTGAAACTGTTTTCCTTGCGCTTCACTTCTATGTTGTGAGAAAAATCTTGTTCGCGATTCTCTTTAAAGTACCGAATAACAGAATCGGCGAGTTTCGGTATATCATGGGGTGGTACAATGAAGCCGGTTTTGCCGTCATCGACCAATTCCGCTAGACCGCCGACATCCGTTATCACGACAGGCTTCGCGAAGCCATAGGCAATGCTAAGTATGCCGCTTTGAGTCGCTTCGTTGTACGGAAGAACTGCAAGATTCGCCGCTGTAAAATAGACATGCACTGCTTCATTTGCAACATACTCATTGATGATTGTGATATTGGCGCCGAGATCAAGCCGCTTGATGGTGTTGAGATATGGCTGAGGATTATCGTAGAATTCACCGACGATCAGAAGATGCGCGTTGCTTACTTGATTACGAATCAATGGCAGGGCTTCGATGAGATTCATCAATCCTTTATATTGCCGAATGTAGCCGAAGAACAGAATCACGTTCTTACCTGCTAACCCAAGCTGCTGTTGGGCTTGCTGTTGTGTAAGTTGTTCACTTGTTTGATAACAATCATAAATCGGTAGTGAAGAACGAAAGACTTTTATCTGTGGATATAATTTCCTCATTCCTTCTTCAACAACTTTTGAGAGAACTAAAAATCTGTCAGCAGTTTGTAACGCAATCTTTGTAAGGAATACATCGATCCATCTGCCTTCGTGCGAGATGACATTTTCAACAACGATAACAACAGGTTTCTTCGCCCGCCGCTTGAATGCTAATGCAATAGTTCTCACAATGAAACCGAAGAATGGATTCCACCAGGTGAAGACAAGCATGTCGGGATTCATCGAGGCGGCGAGACGAGCGGCTTTCCGCCACGTGAACGGATTTAAACAATCAATAATATGTGCAGCAGGATGTTTTTTGATAGCAACACCACTGACATCTGTTTGACGGACTCCCGGGAATAAAAAATCCGGATACAATCGGGAATAAGAAATTACCTTCACGTCGTTTACCGCTGCCAATGATTCATAGAGGTGGGCAACAAAAAGTGCATTGCCGCCTCGGATTGGATATGCCGGACCTATGAGCACAATTCTCATCGGCGGGATTCCTTGCGGAGTGCGCCTGGCTCGGTTATTGCATCGTAGTGGAGGCGGAAAATATAACTTGGATACTGCGAACCCTCCTGATGCACCATTTCAAACATCTGAGGATATTTTTCTGCGACTGGCTGAACGTACCGACGTAACGTGGATGTCCATTGGAAATTATCGTAAAGAAGGTGTGTCATCTTGAGGGACTTCCACTTTGCAACAATTGAATCTGGATTTGTCTGATCAATTTTATAAGCACCATAAACCTCATAATTTCCTGCATAGAGGAGAAACAACTCCGGCTTTCTGCAAATGATCCCTGTCTGCTGCATCGGTAACTGTGTTTTGATCCAAACAGATGCGCGTAAATAATTTGCCCAATCCTCTGTAAAGCCGGCAAACTCGTTGCCGCCGAGATTCGCTTTGAGAATGGGATAGTTTTCATCAATCGATTGTTTCGTTCCGACAATATTTGCAAGCGTCAATCCGATGATTGAAAACACTATGAGCGTCTTTGCCCGAACAGAGATCGCCTCTGTATCTGTTCTTTTTACCCATCGGTTTCCGAGAGTGCGGAATCCTTCAAACGTTCCAATAAGAAGATACGGGATAATGGGAATTAGCATGCGCGGCGTGGCAAAAATATTCTGTAATGCTACCGAGATAAAAGCCACATATGTTATGATAAAGAAGCCGAGAAATGACAGCATCGATTTTCGTTTGCTTATCATTGGCGCGATGCACCCTACCAATAAAATCGCCGAAATGAGTACGCCCAGGAATGCCGGAACGTTGGGTATGAATTGACCATCGGCGGCACCTAATTCCTGAGGCATCGGTAAACCAATCGCCGTAGGTAGCTGATAGTTTGCATGATTAAAGATGTTATTGATGAATCGGTTCATAAAACCGCTTATCGTTTCCATTCCTTCTGTTGTATTGTATGGATTTTTCAACATAAGAACAGATGCTTGTCCGAATGTCACAGAGCCGGATGTCCATTCGTATATTTTCAGCGGACTGTAAAGTGCGGCACATAATACACCATAGACCAACAATTGTTTCCATTGCCGCTGATAAACATAGAAGAGTACGGCGACACCGGCAATGGTTACACCTGCAATACGAACATAGAACGATGTCATGGTCAAGAAAGCCGCAATGATGACGAACGTAACCGATTTTTTCTCGCTTGCAAGAAAGATAAAATGAATTGTCCAGACAAGGATAAGCGTGAAGAGAATTTCGCTGAATGTCTGATGTGAATATTTCAGCATCAACGGATTTATTGCAACCAGGAGCAGGAGAGAAGAAAGCACTATCGGTTGAAGACGATTCCGGAAAACGTAAAAGAGCGAAATGATAGTACCGAGAAAAAAAATGAGCGAGGAAACTTTTAACATTACAAGGTTTATGCCGAACATCCAGATAAACAATGATAGAACGATCGGATATCCCGGTGTCCGAAATCCAATGGGCAGCTGTCCGGAATGAACAATCTTCATCGCTGAGAGCACATACGATGTATCGTCACCATCGACGCTTGGTTTTATATCGAAAGATAAGATACTGGTGATCAATCCAATGGCCAGCACTCCGAGAAGCCATCGCCCGCTGTTTTTTTCAAACCAACGGTTCAATCGGTCATAAGTCGTATGCCTTCTTTGACTTTTCTCCAGAATATTTTTTGAGGTATGAGGTTGAGCCATGTGTGATATGTACCTTAAACAAATTTCATCCGATTCGCTGCAACGCCGACCATTTTCAATAAAAGCAATCCGTGCCTCCAGCGTTGAATGTTTGTTTCGCCGTAGGTACGCTCTGCATAGCGGATAGGCATTTCGACAATTTTCAAATTTTGTTTTGCTGCGCCGAAGATAAGATCAAAATCTCCAAACGGATCAAATTCACCGAAGTATGATCGATTCTCCGCAAGTTTTTCATAATCCGATTTGAAGAGCACTTTTGTTCCGCAGAGAGTATCTTTGAATTTTTGATCAAGCAAATATGTAAACATCATACTAAAAAATTTGTTTCCCATCAGGTTTAAAAAGCGCATCGCCTGTTTTTCCATCGGGTAGACGAGCCGGCTTCCATTTACAAACTCTCCTCTGTTTGTTGCAATGGCGTTATAAAACTTTGGCAGATCTTCCGGCGCAACAGTCAGGTCGGCATCTAATATCATCAGGATATCACCGGCAGATCGAGAGAATCCTTCGCGTACGGCATTCGCTTTACCGGTTCCGCTTTGTACACAGAAACTCAGGGCACGTTTTTTATTATACATTTTCACAACGCGTTTAATCTCGTCAAGCGTTCCGTCCTGTGATCCGCCTTCAACAAAAATAATTTCAGTTTTGCTTCCCATTTTGGGAATGCGCTGAACGGCTGTTTCGATGTTACCGCGTTCGTTGCGTGCAGGGATGATGATGGAGACAGAATATCGTTTAGGGTGATTTATTTGGACACGCGGTCTCGCAACAATGAATCGAACGACGCAAAATTTCCGCAGCAGAGGAAGCTGTGAGAGATATTTGTTCAAGAGCCAGGAGAGAACCGGTATATACTTGGGCAGCAATAGCCGATATCCACTCCGGATGATTTCATAATTTGCCAGGTCAAGGAGGTTATGCAAATCATGCGTGTTGACCCAGTTCTGAGGCGGTTGTGGAGTTTTCAACCGAAGTTTTTCCGCCAGAAGCAGGATTGGTTCCCAAATAAAATTGTAATATGTAATAATAAGCCGCCCGCGAGGTGTCATGACATTCTGCACTTTTTCAAGTGTTTGTTGAATATCATGCAAATGGCCGACAAGGTCGGACATCAACACATACTCAAACTTTTGCTCAAGTGATAATTGTTCTGCGTTCATAGTGTGAAATGTATGGTTCGGATATTTCTTCCGGGCAAGGCGGACCATTTCAGAACTCATATCGACGCCGACACCAACGGAGGGCTGCACCGCCTGAAGCAGGTCGCCGGTTGCACAGCCGAGTTCAAGAACCGAAGCGCGCAGTGGAACAAGGAATTGAATCAATTGTTTAATATTTTGATGATAGAAACGGTTGTGGCCCTGCCAGCGGTCCCACCGCACTGCAATGGAGTCGAAGTAGGGTGTATGTCGATCGAAACTCTCTGTGTTCTGTTTCATTCCGGAGTCAATCCTACTAAACAACGTGCAGCAAACCATGACGGCAGGTGTGAAAGCATTGCATCGATTTTTTGCAAAAGAGGCAGTGCCGTTTCAGGATACATTGCCGGTTTGCTGTACCCGCCTGAAAATAAATAACTGAAACTCACAACAGGCTGTTTATGAAATACTTTCCAACTTTTCAGCCATCGTTCAATTTCAAGCCGGAAAAAAAGACGTGTTGCATTTCCCTGCGCAGCATAGTAACGGTCTTCCGACGGCGGGTCGTCCGAATGATCAATTGATTTGTTCCACGCTACCGGTTCGTGGTGGAAAAGTCCATAGACTGCTTTCGATGAAACGCTAATGTATGGTTCAAAGATAATAACACGTCCACCATGGATCAAGACACGCCGGGCTTCTTTGAAAAAAGCATTCGGCCGTTCAAGATGATGGAATACGTCAAAGAGCACAAGATGTGAAACTGAACCGTTCTCGAATGGCATCGCATAAGCACTGCACACGGTGTCGAGCCATGGATTTGGAAAAAGATCGGTACAAATTGCATGAGGAATCGCAGATTTCAAATTCCCGACTCCTGAACCGAGCTCTACAATTTTTCCTTTCAAGACAGGATCAATGAGCATGGTGATTTGACTATAGAATGAATTATATATAGTACGCAGCAGTCGTTTTGATTCCCACGCATGCTTATTCCGCAGAATTTCAATCTGATGCTGTTCGATGTTCATCATTCCGCCGTCCCAACTGGAATTATCCGGCTCATGCGTAAAATATGGAAATGAGAGAAAGAAGATTTGTCTGACACGGAATCTTACTTCAAACTTTCGCGGATGGAATATGTCTCTTCATTTCGTTCGTGCCGCGAAATCATCTCGCCTAATAAACCGAGAGAAATGAACTGGACACCGATAATAATAAAAAGAAACCCGACGAGGAAGAGAGGACGATTGCTAATGGAGGTTAAACCCAGGAACCATTCTACAGAGAGATATCCGTCGATTGCGGCGCCGATAGTGAACGAAACGATTCCCCAGACACCGAAGAGATGCAGCGGGCGGCGAATGTATTTTGCTGTGAAGAGAATCGTCAGTAAATCAAGAAAGCCGCGATAAAATTTTCCCACGGTATATTTTGAACGGCCGTATTTGCGGGGATGATGCTGAACAATTTTCTCTCCGACCCGAAATCCTGCCTGATGCGCTAAAATCGGAATATAACGATACAGGTCGCCGTACAGTTTCAATTCCTTGGCTACTATGTTGCGGTACACTTTCAGACCGCAGTTCAAATCATGAATCTGCAGTCCTGTCAGCCTGCTTGTGATGGAATTGGCGATATGCGATGGAAATGTGAAGATGGCGGAATCCTGTCTTTTCTTTTTCCACCCCGATACTAAATCGTAGGAATCTCCAAGTGTTTCGATGAGCGACGGGATTTCGTTCGGATCGTCTTGCAGGTCCGCATCCATGGTGATAATGTATTCCCCTTGTGCTTCTTTGAATCCAGCCGAAAGTGCAGCAGATTTTCCAAAATTTCGACGAAAACGAATCGCTTTAATAATGTTTGGATATTCGTTGTGGAGGGCGGTTAAAACCTCAAACGATCTGTCGCTGCTGCCGTCATCCACAAAAATGATTTCATAGGATTTCTTCATCCGCTGCATTGTCTCTTGGATGAGAGTGAATAACTCTCGCAGAGATTCTTCTTCATTCAGGAGAGGAACAATGACGGAAACTTCAGGAATATGGATTGATTCAGATCGTTTTGTGTATTGCTTTGCCATCGGTACGTTCGCCGGTGTTCGTTTTTACTTTTCCGAATTAAAGTAACGGAAAAACGAGCAATATGCAAGACAGGGAAAAAAAGAAGAATTGAAGAAAAGTATTATTTGCCGGCTCGTGGACCCGTTCGCTGTTCGATTTCAACCCGTTCTTTTTCTTGAGCGTATATCATCACAAATAATGTTTCTAATTTCACAAAATCGACGCCGGGTTCAATGGTGATGGATTTGAAAAGCGAGCCTGGCTGCTCATGTACATCGCTGACCAGGCCAATGCGGATATCCGGTGGAAAAGTATTGCTGTATTCGGATGTTGAAACGACATCACCCACGTTAATGTCACGCATTTTTGGAACATTCTTGAGACCGAGCGTTTTTCCATCCCACATGACAATTCCGTCTACGCGGCTGCGTTGTACTTTGCCGCTTGCCCGAAATTCTGTATTTAAAAGAATATTGATAATAGAGTAATGTTTCGTCACGGTTGTGACAATGCCTATGAGTCCACCGTCGCTCACCACAGGCATATATTGTTGAATGCTGTCTTGCGAGCCGACGTTGACTGTGATCGTGTTCCGTAAGAGTGTAAGATTTTTGTTGACAACACGGGCAGCAATCAGCTTGTACGGCAGTTGAACTTTCAAACCAAGTAATTGGCGAAGATGGAGGTTCTCGAGTTTTGCTTCACGGAGCCGCTGCGCTTCATCGGCAAGTTCAATATTGATATGATGAAGAAGTTCGTTCTCTTCTTTCAAGCCGAAGTATGCGGGAATAAAACTAAGTTCTTCCTGTACTCCGCCAAAAATAACTGTTGTAATAGCCCGTATCTGTTTGATCTGTGGATTGTCATTCATTGACATCAGAAGGAAGGAAGTAACAATGAAGACAGCGAGAACGGCGTACTCTCGGAATTCGTACAGAATATCGTATAATCGTTGGAGCATTTTTTAAGTGCGGATTTCGGTGTGACAATTACGAAACAGAATTCTTGGATATTCTTCTTCGAATACTAGTAATGGTAAAGTTCTTGGTTCTTTTTTCAATTCTCTGGAGTTCGTTGGGTTCGCTTTGAAATTATCAATACCTTTTTCCCTTCAACAGCACCTTGGAGTACTTATCCATGTTTTCCATAACCTTCCCGGTGCCCCGCACAACGGCGAGCAGCGGCTCTTCTGCAACATGAACGGGAAGATTTGTCTCAAGACGAAGCCGTTCGTCGAGGCCCTTCAGCAAAGCACCGCCACCGGTGAGCATAATGCCGCGATCAAGAATATCGGCGGAAAGTTCCGGCGGAGTTCGTTCTAATGTGACCTTGACGCCTTCGACAATTTGAGCAATCGGTTCGTTCAACGCTTCGCGAATTTCCACAGAACTGACTTCGGTCGTTTTCGGTACACCGTTCACGAGGTCACGTCCTTTGACTTGAATCGTAATTTCTTCTTTTAACGGCATCGCAGAACCGACTTCGCATTTAATTGCTTCCGCTGTCCGTTCGCCGATAAGAATATTGTGATTGCGTTTGAAGAATTGAATAATGGCGTTATTCATCTCGTCGCCAGCTACCCGCCGCGATTCTTCATTTACGATACCGGACAAAGCGATAACAGCAATTTCTGTTGTGCCGCCGCCGATATCGACAACCATATTTCCAACCGGTGCATCGACATCGAGGCCGATTCCGATTGCTGCTGCCATAGGTTCGGCAAGCAGGTGAACTTCTTTTGCGCCGGCATGTTCGGCAGAATCGCGCACAGCACGTTTTTCCACCTCCGTAATTCCCGATGGGACCGAAACTATAATTCTCCTGCTTGGTACCCAGCCCGCACTGATTTTTTTAATGAATTCGCGCAGCATTCCTTCCGCGATTTCAAAATCCGCTATCACTCCATCCTTCATCGGACGGATCGTGCGGATGTCTTTGTGCGTGCGGCCGAGCATTGCACGGGCTTCGTTGCCGATGGCGATGATGCGCTTCGTATTACGGTCGAATGCGACGATGGAGGGTTCGTTCAGGATGATACCTTTGCCTTTCATCCAGATAACAGTGTTTGCCGTGCCCAGGTCGATGGCAAGGTCGGCAGAAAACATCGAAAAAAGTCCCATAAGAAAAATCAGTATTAGTGGTGAATGAAAAATCCTTTATCACGCTGAGCGTTATCGAAGCGTGAATTACGTTTTCTTTACTATCATCCTTCGAATTCGCTCAGGATGACAACGTTGTTTTAATGTCGAAAATGTCTGATACTTGTGAACACCATTGCGACGTTATGCTCGTCTGCAGCTTTGATAACGTCCTCGTCCCGAACAGAGCCGCCGGGTTGAATTACTGCCGTTGCTCCGACCTTCACAGCTTCCAGCAATCCATCCGCAAACGGGAAGTAAGCATCTGAAGAAACTGCACAGCCGTGGAGATCCAATCCGGCTTCTGTTGCTTTCATCGCCGCAATTTTAGAAGAATCGACGCGTGACATTTGTCCGGCGCCGATGCCGAGCGTCCGATCGCCCAGCGTGTACACAATGGCATTCGATTTCACGTGCTTTGCGACACGCCATGCAAATATCATAGCTTTTATCTCTTCATCAGTCGGCTGCCGTTTTGTGACAACTCGCAGGTCATTTTGATGAATTCTGTGCTGATCAGGTTCCTGAACGAGAACACCGCCAACAACTTTTCGTATATCCAACTCCCGCAATTTTCGCAGGTCGGATAGCTGTTTCATTAAACGACGGTCCCGTTTCTTGGTCAGAAATTCAAGAACGCCGCGTTCATAGTCTGGTGCGATAATAACTTCGGTGAAAATATCGTTGATGGCTTCTGCTGTCGTTCTATCAAGCGGACGATTCACACAGACGATCCCGCCATATGCAGATTTTGTATCGGTTGCAAATGCTTTTCGGTATGCCTCAACGAGCGTTGTGTCGGTACCGACGCCGCAAGGATTATTGTGTTTGACAATAACGGCAGTCGGTTCGTTAAACTCCGCGCAGAGCAATGCCGCTGCGTTGATGTCGAGAATATTATTGAATGAAAGTTCTTTGCCGTGCAGTTTTTGAAAATAGCTGCCGAAAGTTCCATACAGGGCCGCCGCCTGGTGAGGATTTTCACCGTAACGCATCGGCAGTTCTTTCTTCAGCGAAATAGTGATGGAATCCGGCAGAGTTTTCTGCGGTGTAAGATCGGCAAGATAGGATGCTATCATTGAATCATAATGTGCGGTGTGTTGAAATGCCCTGCATGCAAGATTGAATCGCGTCTGACTTGTTATTGCGCCATTATGTTCGCGCATTTCTTCCAGCACAATGCCATAGAGATCGGAATTTACTACAACCGCCGTATGCCTGAAATTTTTTGACGATGAACGCACCATCGCCGGACCGCCGATATCGATTTGCTCGATAGCTTCATGTAATTTCACATTTTCAACTGCGATCGTTTGTTCGAAAGGATAGAGATTGACGACGACAAGATCGATCGGTTCTATGTTGTGCTTTTGTAATTGCTCGCGATGCGCTGGATTATCCAAGACAGCCAGGATGCCGGCGTGAATAGCCGGATGCAGAGTTTTGACGCGGCCGTCAAGAATTTCTGGAAATCCTGTCACATCCGAGACCGAGGTTACTTCAATGCCGGCGTTTTTCAGCGTGGTAAATGTCCCGCCGGTGGAAATAATCTCTACGCCGAATTCCTTCAGTGCCTTTGCAAATTCGATGATTCCCTTTTTATCAGACACACTGATCAACGCGCGCTTAATCGTGAGCGGTGTATCGCTTTCCGATGAAGTTGTTTTTGAGAACGGATCTAACACTATGACGTTATCCAAGCTTTTCTTCCTTCAACCTTTACCCGCCCTTCAGCGAATGCTTTCAGAGCGAGCGGGAATATTTCATGTTCAATCTTCAATACTTTTGCAGCAAGAGAATCCGGTGTATCGTTTGGAACGATGTCCACGGACTTTTGCAGGACTATGGGGCCGCGGTCATACTCTTCGTCTACCAAATGCACCGTAGCGCCGGAGACTTTTTCACCGCTTCCAATGACAGCTTCATGGACGCGCCGGCCGTACATGCCTTCGCCGCCAAACGACGGCAGAAGGGCCGGATGAATATTAACGATCCGGTTCCGATATTGTCGAATCACCTGAGCAGGAATTTTTTTTAAATATCCCGACAGTACAATAAATTCTGTGTGATACTCCTCTAACACTTCCAGCATCGCATCCGCCAACGCACCTTCCGATGAGAACATGTTCTGTGAAATATGCCGTGTCGGAATATTATGTGCGAGCGCAATCTTCATCGCGCCAGCATCAAATTTATTACTGATGAGTACGACGACCTTCGCCGGAACAATGCCGGCGTCGATTGCATGAAGAATTGCTTGGAAATTTGAACCGCGCCCAGAGGCGAAGACTGCGATATTCATTCCACCATTGCCAGAGTATACACCTCAATATGACGTGGAAATGTAGTGAGAAGTTGAAGGAGAATCAACGGAAAGCGAGTGATTTCGTATAATATTTCGTTTAAGAGAGTGACATTCGAGCTGAAAAGAATAACAGCACACCCAATAGCAGATTGTCCATCGTGAGTACTTTCTGGTCCGGTTGTAAATCAAAGAATTCTCCAATACATTAAACCAGAGGTTATGTTGAGGAAGCAACCAGAAATTTTCATTCACACCAATCGTTCTCCACTAACTAAGGAGTCATACCATGATTCGCTCCGTTGTTTGTTGGTCTATTCTCTTCGTTCTCGTTTCGGGTACGCTTTTGGCGCAATTGCCCCCCATTATCGATAGAGAGATATTTTTTGGCGACCCAGAAATTTCCGGGGCACAGCTTTCGCCTGACGGCAAGTATATTACATTCATCAAACCATTCAGGAATGTCCGTAATATTTGGATTAAGGAACGGAAGGAAGCATTCGACAAAGCCCGCCCGTTAACTGCCGATACGACACGCCCGATTCCCGGATATTTCTGGTCCCAGGATTCCAAATATGTTCTTTATGTCCAGGATAAAGGCGGAGATGAGAACTATCGAGTCTATGCGATAGATCCGGCTGCGCCCGGTGATCCGGTTCCACCGGCACGCACACTCACTCCGCAGGAGAAAATCCGTGCAATGATCATTGATGTTCCACGCTCAAAACCAAATGAAATTATTGTAGGAATCAACGACCGCGACCCGGCGCTGCATGATGTCTATCGAATGGACATTACAACCGGCGAACGAACACTCATCCGAAGGAATGAAGAGAACATTGCCGGCTGGATGACGGATCTCAATGGCGATCTGCGCCTTGGTATCCGGCAAACGAGTGATGGCGGAACGGAAATTTTAAATCTGCACGATACATCATTTACATCCATCTATTCAGTTACAGCAGATGAATCGGTTGATCCGATTCGTTTCACTCCGGGTGGTAACAGTTTCTATTTGGAAACGAACAAGGGCGATCAACTCGATAAAACACAGTTTGAATTATTTGATCTCAAGACTGGTGTAACAAAACTGGTAGAGAAAGATCCAAAGAATGAAGTTGATTTTGGCAATGCAATTTTTTCAGATGAGACAAATGAATTGCTAGCCACTGTATATCGAGGAGATATTATTCGTGTCTATCCGAAGGAAAAGAAATTTGCACGAGATTATGCGCGGTTAAAAAAACAGTTTCCAAAAGGGAATATCAGCCTGGGCAGTACAACAAAAGATGAAAGTTTGTGGCTCATTGGTGTCAGCAGCGATGTTGATCCGGGTTCAACGTACCTCTTTGAAAGGAAAACTGGGAAAGTGGAACTTCTCTATAAATCGCGCCCAAATTTGCCTTCTCATCATTTGGCGTTTATGAAACCGCTTCGTTACACTGCGCGCGATGGAATGGAGATTCCAGCTTATCTTGTTCTCCCCAAAGGAGTTCCTTCCAAGAATTTGCCAGCGATCATATTTCCACATGGCGGTCCATGGGCGCGCGATTTCTGGGGTTACAACAGTACTGCACAGTTTCTTGCCAACCGTGGTTACGCAGTTCTGCTGCCGAATTTCCGCGGCTCTACCGGATACGGAAAAAAATTCTTGAATGCAGGCAATAAACAATGGGGTACTGGTTCGATGCAGCATGATATTACCGATGGTGTGCACTACCTTGTAAAAAAGGGGATTGCAGATCCGAAGCGTATTGGAATTTCGGGCGGATCCTACGGCGGTTATGCGACATTGGCTGGATTGACCTTTACTCCCGATTTATACGCTGCCGGATTTGACATTGTAGGACCATCCAATATCATCACGCTGTTGAATACTATTCCGCCGTACTGGGCGCCGATAAAAAAAATGTTTGCTATCCGGGTTGGCGATAAAGATGATCCAAAGGATAAAGAGATGCTGGAAAAGCAGTCACCATTGAATTCTGCAAAGAATATTAAAGCGCCGTTATTTGTGGTACAAGGGGCAAACGACCCGCGTGTAAAGAAAGCTGAAGCGGACCAGATTGTTGTCGCGCTGCGCGATCTTGGCAGACAGGTCGAATACATTGTAGCGCCGGATGAAGGACATGGGTTTGCCGGAAAAGAAAACCGAATAGCCATGTACGCAGCGATGGAACAGTTTTTTGCAAAACAATTAAACGGCAGATCACAAAAAGATGTTCGGGATGTGATTCGAAAAAAACTTGATGACATTACCGTCGATGTTAAAACGGTAACAATGCCAAAACCTGTGACAGATACTGCTAATGAATCGATGCCGGTGTTCGATGGTTCGCTTATGAAAGCAGATATTCTTCAATATACAATGAATATGGAAATCCGCGTCCAGCAATTGACGATACATACAACACGAACAATTGTTAAAGCGATCTACGCGGGTAAAGATATATGGCGCGTCATAGAAGAAACCTCCGGCGCATTGGGTTCAGGTATCGATACGATTGACATGGATGCCGTGACTTTATTGCCGGTGCGGCGATCTGCAATCCTTGGATCGGGGAAAATTGTTCTCGGTTATGCTGCTCATACTGTTGAGGGAACGCTCATCATGGGGCAGCAAGAAATACCAATCAAAGTGCAGACAACGAACACCGTGCTTCCCGATGGCGCCGGATTGGAACTGCCGATAAGCACACTGCCGCTTACTGAAGGTTACAAAGCCACAATATATCAATTTGAAATAATGACACAAAAACAAAAAGCAATTGGTCTGACGGTTGTCGCGTCGGAAAAAGTAGCAGAAACAGGTAAAGAATTCGAAGCATGGAAGATTGAGCTTACTCCAAAGGATGGAGAATCCGGTGGAACAAAGATATGGATAGCGAAAGACAATAGGAGAATTATGAGAACCGAATCCAAACTGCCTCCGCAAGCCGGAGGTGGAATAGCGGTTATGGAGTTAACAAAGTAAGCAGAAAAGTCATCGATGTGTTAAGTCTGGAAGGATTATCTGATGAACGTGCGGCTCCGGAAACGGGGCCGTTTTTAATATTAAAAGAAAATTCAAGGAACAAGTATTCGCTGTTCGCCGACTTTGAGAATCACCACGCGATCACCCATTTGTCTTTCAACAACGAACCTTTTTAATTGATCTTGTGCGTACGTAAGCGAAGAATCTAATCCTTGTACAAATGTGCGGTGATGGATCGGAATCATTGTTTTTGCGTGTACATCATCAAAAATTTGAAGGGCTTCTTCCGGGTCGGCATGGACCCGCTTCATGAAATTGTGCGGTTCTATCGGTGCAATTGGAATCAACGCAATGTCGATGTGAAATTTTCTACCAATCTCTTTGAACTTTTCCGGATCATAGCCTGTGTCGCCGGCAAAGAAAACTGTTTCGCCTTGATACTCTATCACATAGCCGGTATAAGAGGTATTATTCAACCAGATGCCGTCGAATCCATACCGCCCGCTGAAATGGCTTACAGGTACGGCAGTGATACGCACACCATCTGCTTCAAACGTTGTCCATGGATTCATTTCATGATAATCCGAAAAACCGAATTCAGGCGTATACCCTGCACCACCCATAGGCAGAATCATCACCGCGGATTTTTGCAGCATGGATAAGCTTCCAAAACTCAAATGATCAAAATGAATGTGCGAGATAAGAATATAATCCAGCTTATCAATGGATGATGGCAGAATTCCCGGCTCAATTCTACGCTTGGATATCATCCCTGCTGTCTTTGTAAAAATCGGATCAGTAAGAAATATCTTGTCACCGATTTGGATGAGACACGTTGCATGACCGACCCACAAAACCGACAATCCCGTATTCTTGAAAATTGGATGCGCAATTTTTTCGGCAACAGTGTCGGGCGAGCTCGGAAGATCTTCAAATGATTTTACAATGAAGCGCGTGAAGAATGAATTACAACCGGCCATGATGAACGAGCAGAGAAAAGTAATAAATGAAAATATGATACAATGCAGCAGATAGTTTTTCTTATTCATAACGGCAGATTAGAAGAAACGGAGTTCTATGGAGTGCATCCATATTTTGTCGGCAGGGCTGTATTTTATATTATAATGGAGAAATCCGAAGAGGGTTGAGAATCCCCCAACAATATAATTTGACGATATACCGGCGATGTTATAACGCGCAGCACCAAGATTCATTCCGGCATATTCGCCATGTTCAATTAATGGCAGATGCACCAGCAGCTGTCCGGAAAACCCCCAATGACTTGCCCCGATTTTACTCGTGTAAAGCTGTGTCGTGATGTTGAATTCGACCGAGCCTGTAAAACGTTCGGGTTGGGTTACGAAGAAGCAATGGAATGGAGGATCAAGCTTTGTCATTCCCCAAGAATACAGTAGAGGTGTTGCTTCCCATTCAAAAGAAAAGTGTGTTTGCATCGGAAGGCTTGTCCATGAAATGCTGGGTATAGCCTGCATAATCAGCCATGTATTCGAAATCCCGCCGGGCTGTTCATGTTCCTGGGCTGCAGAAATCTGCCCGTTGGTAAGAATCATAACTCCAACAAGAACGATGAAGTCTATGCGCTGTGTTGTCCGTAGTCGTACCATGGTTGTTGAATGTAGGGATTATTTCCAGTTGAAGAAAGCCTGTTCCGGTCTTTCCAAGGAATTTATTGCTTAGTGAGTTTGTTCTTCATACATTTTCATTAAGAAAAGTATATGAACTCAACGAGGTTTCTATGAAACGGTTTATCTGGAATTATAGTTTCGTATTTTTTATAACAATAGTATTCTTGATGGGTTGTTCGACTCGGCAGGCTGTCAGAAGCTCCATGCCGCGTTATGTCAATCTTGAAAAAATTCAAGCGGGACAGTTTGATACTGGAAAAATGTGGACATTTGATTTCCCGCCCATGGATTATTTTGCCAGAACGTATAACTTTACTCCATCAAAAGAATGGTTTGAAAAGGCTCGATTATCTACGTTGCGTTTGCCAAATTGCACAGCATCATTCGTTTCGGAAGATGGCCTTGTCATGACGAATCATCATTGCGCCCGCTCTGCCTTGGATAGTGTGAATAGAGAAGGCGAACGGTTGGCAGAAGTCGGATTCTATGCAGCTACATTGAATGATGAACGTAAAGCATCCGGCATCTTTATTGATCAATTGATTGTGATGGTAGATGTCACGAAGGAAGTACAGCAGGCATTTGAAACCGGAGCGACAGACAATTCTAAAGTAGCAAAACGCATGGCAAAGATGCTGGAAATTCAAATGCGCTATGCAACAAACTATAAAACCAGTGCACCGCAGGACTCGATGGTGTTTAGTGTTGTTTCCTTTTACAATGGCGGCCGCTATTCACTGTATGGATACAAACGTTATACAGACGTGCGGCTTGTTTACGCACCGGAAGATGCGATAGCATTCTTTGGCGGTGACCCTGATAATTTCACATATCCCCGGTATGATTTTGACTGTGCGTTCTTCCGTGTGTATGATCATGGGAAGCCGCTGAAAACTGTTAATTTTTTTAAATTCAGTCAGGATGGTGCCCGAGAAGGAGAAGCCGTATTCGTTATCGGAAATCCGGGCAGAACAAACCGTTTGAAAACGGTGGCACAGATAGAATATCTGCGTGATGTTACATATCCGGCGAATATCGAGGCGAATGAGAAGACGGGAACAATTTATTCATCCTATATTGCGGCACATCCCGAAGCAAAGTTGAAATATCTCAACCTACTCTACGGGCTGGAAAACTCGCGGAAAGCGTTTACTGGATATCTGAGCGGCCTGGAGGATCCTGTGCTCATGGCGAAGAAAAAAGATTTCGAAAATAAATTTCAGTTAGCCATACTTGAAAAACCGGCATTGAAAAATAAATACGGCGATCCATGGAGCGATATCGCGGAATACCAAGTCAAACTAACGACGCTCTATCCGAAATTCGATGCATTGAGATTTCGCGGACGTAACTTCCCCAAGTATTTATCATTGACAGCCGATCTTGTGAAGATAGCAAATCAATCTCAGTATTCGATTGCGGATTCGATAAGAATAAATTTCTATCCTTCTACTCTCACGCCTGAAATAGAGAAGCAACTGCTTGCATATCGATTGAGTATCATGGAGCGTACGTTAGCAGGAAAGGATGATGCGTTTGATACACTGATGGGCGGACGAACCCCCGCACAAGCGGCAGAAGAATTAAGCACACATTCAATCATAGCATCGAAAGAGAAAACACAATCGCTGCTGGCCGGAAAACCTGAAGCCATTCTCACCTCAAACGATCCCTTCATTGCGTTTGTCGTCGCCGAACAAATGCACGTAAAAGACCTTCAGAAGGGATATAACACTATCAATGAAAAAATTCAAGCATGTGAACAAATACTTGGCAATGCAATGTTCGAAATCTTTGGGACGCAAATTCCACCCGATGCTACGTTCACGCTTCGTATTGCCGATGGTATAGTAAAAGGATACGATTACAACGGCACGATCGCTCCGCCTATTACGACGTTCTATGGATTGTACGATCGGTACTATTCGTTTGGAAAGAGAGATCCTTGGAACCTGTCGGAGCGCTGGATGAATCCACCCGCAGCTTTTAAGATGACCACACCGATGAACTTCGTCTCAACGAACGACATTACCGGCGGTAACTCCGGCAGCCCGTTGATCAACAAGAATTTGGAGGTGGTTGGCTTGGCGTTCGATGGAAATATCGAAAGTTTGCCGGGTGATATCATTTTCGATGATACAAAAAATCGGACAGTCTCCGTTCACTCTGCCGGATTGCTCGAAGGGTTGGAAAAAATTTATAATGTTGAGAGGATTGTTAAGGAATTACGCGCAGGAAAGATCGTACAGTAAGAAGGATAGAAGATTTTAGCGAAGGTTGAGGAGCAATTTATTTTTAATTGTCGAAGTTACAAAGGAGAGTCTCCTTCTATCAAGTGGACTCTTTTTCCCCTCCTAGTCGCCAACGTCTATATTCTACGAGACTCTGATTTATTGCATGTGGTAACATCCGGTGATACACATTCAGATCGTCAAACGGGGATCTCGGAAAATTCATTGCGCGGTTTGACTATGCAGAGGCAGATGTAAAATTTATTCTCCAGACGTTCTAGTGTTAAAAATCCCGGCTGCAAGTACGAAAACCATACAACGTTATCACATGATTCACTGCAAGTTTTATTTGCTGCGTTTCGATCGATCACGTTGAGCATCAAGCATTTTTGCAATAAAAGCCGGATCAAAGAAATAATATCGAATTTGCAGGCTCACACGCATAAAACTGTCCTTGGTAGTATTATTGTCAACACGGCCTGCATAATATTGGGAATTTGTAAGTACATATTCGCCCATCAAACTTGCTGACCATAATTCATTAAAAAACCAGTCAAGGCTTATTCCGGGAATAATGTGATAATCAAAACTCGGTTGCGGTATTCCATCTTTAAAAATCTGCCTTCCCCTGCTATCTCTTGGATCAAAGACAGCTATCCCTCCTCCGATGAAAGGAAAAATGTTGAAAGTACTATTCGGCATTAAATCTGAACCGGCATAAAGATTAAGGGACATAATATCCGTTGAATAGGAAATTCCATCATCACCTTTCCAAATAAGAGGAGAGTAACAAAAATTTCCCCGAATTCCGAAATTTTCCAATGCAGAATAACTAAAATTTAATCCTTCACCGAATGCTGGAGATGAATGGGTCGATCCCGCACCAAGCATGTATTGCAATGATCCTTCAACCCCAATTCCTAATTTTCCGGAACGTGTTTGACTTAATCCTGGAATAGTAATGACCAGTATGAGTACCGTTATGGAATAAAAAGAAAATTTCGACATAGACCCCTCACAACGTAATTGGTGATGATGAATAGCAACTCAGTCTATAACATGGTAAGAAACTTCTTTTCATCAATCAATTGGATACATCGCATTCTTGTTTTTTCTCAATGTAAACAGGTATTAGCTCCATCGGCAGCAATTCAGAATATCTAAGCCAGTTCATCGTCAAATGATAATTCCGGATATACAACGTTGCGGGGCGAGTCAATATATTCACAAAGTATAATTTTCATTCGTTCCAGTGCCGAAAAAAAACCGGTTACATGGACGAAAGTCCTCTTTTATAGAAAAAAAACTCCACCATGATCTTTCTGTAACAAAGAATCTATTTGTTTTTTTTTGATCGTTCACGCTGAGCTTCGAACAATTTCTTTAAAAAAGCCCTGTCAAAGAAATAATACCGGACTTGCAGGCTTACACGCATAAAAATATCATTATTAGGATTTCCTTCAACATTCCCTGCATAATATTGGGAGTTGGTAAGAATATATTCATCCAGCAAACTCAAGGACCAGAATTCATTTAAAAAGCAATCTATGCTTACTCCGATAATGATGTGGAAATCAAAACTTTGTGGTGGTATTCCGTTTGTAAAAGTGCGCCCTCCATTGTTGTCTCTTGGATCATAGACTGCTAATCCTCCTCCGATGAAAGGAAAAATGCTGAATAAACTATTCGGCATTAAATTTGAACCGGCATAAAGATTAAGGGACATGATATCGGTTGAGAAGGAAGTTCCACTGCTATTTTTCCAGTTCATGGGAGAATAACAAAATTTTCCACGTATTCCGAAATTGTCCAAAGCAGAATAACTAAAATTTATCCCTTCCCCGAATGCAGGGAAAGAATTTGTGGTTCCTGCACCAAGCACGTATTGCATCGATGCGTCAATTCCAATTCCTAATTTTCCAACACGGGTTTGACTTAATCCAGGAATAACGATAACCAGCGTCAATAGTAGTATCTCAACACAACAGAATGAACATTTCGGCATGATACTTCACCAATAAGTGAGTGATGGTGAATAACGATCCAGTCTATACCATGGTAAGAAACTTCTTTTCATCAAGCAATTGGTTACAGTACATTCTCATGTTTCTCATGGGAAACGGTTATGACGCCAACGGAAACGATTACCATGAACACACAGAATCACATTCGTGGCAGCAACTCCGGAAGCCCGGTGATGAACAATAATTTGTGGGTCATTGGATTGATTTTTGACGATTCGACAACAGGTCTGTTGCGGTCCATTCTTCGGGATTGCTCGAAGGGTCGGAGCAAATATCGAGAGCGGAAAGAACTATAAAGATAGCACGTTATGAATATGTAGTTTGGTTAGCGCAAACTTCATAAATTTTTGCAAGGTTCAAGAAGCGAGTATTTCCTTATCCGCGGGGATGAAATGTGCGGTGAACTTCCTTCAAATATTCACGATCGATATGAGTGTAAATTTGAGTGGTGGAGATATCGGCATGGCCGAGCATTTCCTGTACAACTCGGAGATCGGCTCCCCCTTCTAACAAATGTGTAGCGAACGAATGACGGAAGGTGTGCGGGTGAACCTTCTTTTTTATTCCCGCCGCTAACGTATATTTTTCCACTAATTTTCGAATCATGTCACGCGTTAACTTCGTTCCGCGTACATTGAGAAAGAGAGCATCCTGTGACATTCCGGATTTAACAAGATGCACACGCGATTGTTTCTGATATTCCTCGATCCATTGCCTTGCCGGACGTCCAATGGGAACTAAACGTTCTTTTGATCCTTTACCATAGACGAGAATCAGTCCGTCTTCGATCATAAGATTTGATTGTTTCAGGTTCACTAATTCTGAAACACGAATGCCGGTGGCATAGAGTGTCTCAAGCATTGCACGATCGCGGATTCCAAGCCGATTGGAAGTATCCGGCATTTTTAAAATTTCATCCACTTCAAAAATGCTTAATACATCGGGCAGTTTTTTTTCTTGCTTTGGTGATTCTATAATCTGGGTAGGATCATCCAATACTTCTTCCTCACCAAGAAGATAGCGGTGAAATCCGCGAATAGTGGAAAGCGTACGTGCTGCACTTCGCGCTGAAAGATTGCCTCGATGCAGTACGGCCAAAAATTTACTGATATGTTCTTCCGATACAACCGATGCTGTCTGAATTTCAGCAGACATGAGAAAACTGCGGTACTTTGCAAAATCGAATTTATACGACGTTAGGGTGTTTGATGAAAGATTTTTTTCGAGGCGAAGGTAATTCAAATAGGCGCGAATTTGGCGGTCAATACTTGCAGTTGCAGATTTTTGTTCTTCTGCTTGTTTAACAACGCGCGATATTTTTTTCATTGAGAATGCTTCTGATGACAAAGATGAATGCCAGACGAAAATTACATTGATTCCTCTGAAGGTGCAAGATAGGACAGAAAGACCAAGAATAAACAGCATGAAACGGTAATGCTCTACAGAACATTACGTTATAGACAAGAAGTGAGATGAGTGTTATCCCTTCGTTGCTTTTGCGAGAGTATCAAATATCTGGAACGTGCGGTCAAGGTGGGATATTTTAAGAAGGGAAAGTACTTTTTTTTGAACACCAACCAACTTTACTTTGCCGTTATTCTCACGCATCTTGCGCTCTGCAATGAGCAGCGCACTCAAGCCTGTGCTGTCGCAGAATTCGACATCGGAGAGGTCTATGACCAGTTCCTTCAACTGCGGTTTACAGAGTATAAGAAATTTTCCTTTGAGTTCCGGTGATGTGGTTGCGTCAAGCTTGCGCTCTTTGACTTTAAGGATTGTCGCAATCCCATTTTTCTTGGTTTCAAAATGCATATTTCAACTCTCCCAAAAGCATTAAAACATATCAAGACACTTTAGGAGACTTTGATAAGAATGCTTATTATCATTAGCTCCTTTGGTTTTAACTTGAAAATTATAGAATTGGTCGCCATTCTTTTTTGCAAAACTAATCCGTAAAGGTGCATTCGATGCTTTGCAAAGAAAAGCGCTTGTAAGAGAAAGATTTATATTGAGGTCTAATGCTACATCGAAGTTATTGCTGCCCATCCTCTGAAGCAGTTCACGGCGAGGCACAAACCACTTGTTAACATCGTGTATTGAATACGTGAGTGTTTTGAGCGGCGGTGCAGATGCCATCGCAAAAAGTTGGTCGTCTCTGATCGCCACCATCATTCCTTCCGAAGAAAATTTCCTTAGCAGATATTGTAAAAATGTAGAAGCCGATTCGCCATCGAGTGATGATTCCGGAAATAGAACCAACGCGTGGCGAGAACGTGTAAGTGCATTATTGAAATTCATCATCCGGTCTTGCTTGTGCCGAAAATGCAGCCGCGAGTACGAAAGTCCTACATTGAGACGAAAACCCTCCAAAATCTTCATTCTACGTTGAAAATGCTATTTATGTTTCGATCGCTCATGTTGGGCCTCGAACAGCTTGGTGATGAATGATTCATCGAAGAAATAATAACGGAACTGAATGCTTCCCCGGAGAAAGCTATCCTTATCGGGATTCACGGGACCATTGTAATACTTTGAACCTGTCAGCACATATTCGCCCATGAGTGTGATGGACCAGAATTCATTCGGAAATATGTCAGCGCCTAATCCGCCCATGTAATGTATATCGAAGCTTGTGACACCAATTGCACGGGTTCCATCTTCTTTTTTAGGATCATAAAATGCAGTCCCGCCTCCTCCCAAAAGGAAGATATTGAATGAACTGTTCGGCATGAGATCTATGGACAAGTAAAGGTTGAGTGACATGATATCTGTGGTTGAGGATTGTTTCAAGCTGTTTGTCCATGAGAGTTCATTAATACCGACCTTGGAACGCAGGCTCAGACCATTTAAAATTGAATAACTCATGTTTAATCCATAACCAATTGCCGGTGTAGTCGTCACAGAACCAGCACCAAAAACGTATTGCATGGAGCCGTCAACTCCTATACCTAATTTTCCAACCCGTGTTTGCCCGAACCCTGGAACTATTAGAATGAAAACAAGGAGTAACGATATCAGGTAGCTAAACGAAGATTTCGACATGATACCCTCATAAGATAGTAAGTGATGGTGGATTGAAAATTCATTCTACAACATATTAAGAAACTTCTGTTCATCAATCAAGAGGATGCCGAGTGTTTTTGCTTTCTCTAATTTGGAACCGGCATCCGACCCGACAATAACAAAATCTGTCTTTTTGCTTATACTGGATACGACTTTTCCGCCCAGCGACTCAATTTTCCGCTTTGCTTCTTCACGCGTCATTGTTGAGAGTGTACCTGTCAGCACAAAACTTTTATTGGAGAGTTGCTGAGAAGTACGAGCGTGCTTTTTCTTTTCTTGCATCTGTATGCCAGCCGTTCTTAAACGGTTGACAATGCGCTGGTTGTGAATGTCTGCGAAGAATCGAACAACGCTCTCTGCAATCTGCGGACCAATACCTTGGAGAGATTGCAAATCGGTTTCCGTTGCGGCTGTAAGTTGCTCAATTGTCATGAAATTATCAACAAGAAGTTGCGCAATACTTGCCCCAATGTGACGTATGCCAAGTGCATAGAGTACCCTGCTAAAAGGGCGTGTTTTACTTTTTTCAATGGCATCGAGTAAATTCTGGGCACTTTTCTTTCCCCATCGATGAAGCGAAAGAAGAGTTTCTTGACGGGAATGGAGATCGTAAAGATCGGCACAATTTTTCAGTAAGCCGAGATGAACAAACTGATCAACCACAGCTTCCCCGAGTCCTTCAATATCCATCGCTCCACGGCTTGCGAAATGTTCGATCCGTCCTTTCACTTGTGCCGGGCATTCGCTATTCTCGCAATAGTAATTTGCTTCACTTTCGGAACGAAATATTTTTGAATGACATTCAGGACATTGATTGGGAAATCGAAAAATCTTCGTACCTGATTGTCGCTTTTCATTTTTAATACCGCTAATTTTGGGAATGACATCACCTCCTTTTTCTACAACCACAATATCACTCAGACGAATATCGAGCGCACGGATGTACTCCTCGTTATGAAGCGTTGCACGGGAAACAGTACTACCGCCAAGAAACACCGGTTCTAATTCTGCAACTGGTGTGATGGTCCCAAGCCGCCCAACTTGAAGCCGAATATTGTTCAATCGTGTTTCCGCTTGCCTGGAAGCGAACTTGAATGCAACAGCCCATCGGGGACTTTTTGCAACAGCGCCGAGCCGTTCCTGCTGCTTTAGTGAATCAACTTTTACCACAACACCATCGATATCAAACGGGAGTTCGTCACGGCCGTGCTCCCATTCGTTCCAATATTCAATCACTTCATCTATAGACTGGCATATCTTTATGTATTCACTGGTCGGAAAACCGAGATTGCGAAGGAGCTGCAGGTTCTCGTGCTGACTTGTCAATTCTCTGTCGTCTGTGCGGAGGAAGTAAGAGACAAAATTCAGCGGTCTCTGAGCAACCAATCTTGAGTCCTGCAATTTTAATGTTCCTGCAGCTGAGTTGCGTGGATTAACAAATGTGTTTTCGCCGGCAAGCTGGCGTTCCTCGTTCATGTGTTGGAAATCTTTTCGTTTCATAAACGCTTCGCCGCGTACTTCGATTGTCCGTGGTCCATTTCGGACAGGCCGAAGCCGGAGAGGAATCGATCGGATTGTTTTCAGGTTTTGTGTAATATCGTCACCCTCCATCCCATCGCCGCGTGTGGCACCTTGTACGAAGATGCCATCTTTGTACCGCAAACTAATTGCGACACCGTCAAATTTCAACTCGCATTCATACCGATATGGTTCGTTTTCCAAGGTTTCCCGGACACGCCGGTCGAAGTCACGTACCTCATCTTCGCTGTAGGTATTGGAAAGACTGAGCATCGGCACAGCATGCTTTACAGTGGAAAATTCTTTTGTAATTTGACCGCCCACGCGCTGCGTGGGAGAGTCGGGTGCGGAGAATGCCGGGTACTGCCGCTCAAGTTCTTGCAAACGGAGCATGAGTTTATCGTATTCTTCATCCGAAATTATCGGCTGGGCAAGGTTATAGTACCTGTCATCGTGGTCGAGAATTTTTCGTCTCAGTGTTTCAATTTCTTTTTGTATCGATGAACTCATACCAGCGTAGCCTTGCCGGTGATTAATTCTTAAGATCAGCTGCAGAAATGACGGCGTTGCGGACGACTTCTCCCGGTTTGCCGAGAGCGCCAATATCTTTACCGTTTAGTTGAAA
>Ga0182011_10000241_pt1 | contig 46317 bp, 45 predicted proteins | sample 711E1DmetaG_FD_120481 | JGI IMG/M metagenome (GOLD analysis project Ga0182011, IMG submission 120481) | Permafrost microbial communities from Stordalen Mire, Sweden - 711E1D metaG | ecosystem: Environmental > Terrestrial > Soil > Wetlands > Permafrost | place: Sweden: Stordalen | collected...
AAATGATTTTGTAGCCGCGATCGATGATCGCGGTGATGGAACCGCCGAGGTCAACGACCTCGGCTACAATAAACTCCACGCTTGGGAATGAAAAATTACGCCGGACGCGGAGACGAAATCGACAGCTTGTACCCATCCGGATCCTTCAACCGGAATAAGCGCACGCCCCAGGGCATGTCGGCAGGTTCTGTATCGAGAATGCCGCCAAGCTCCTTGATCCGGTTTGCGGTCTTGTCGATATCCTGCTCTGTGGTGATGTTCAGCGAGAATCCCAATCCCTTAATCCGGTCCCATCCTTTGGCCCCGTCGTCCTGGTTTATTGAGATTCGTGCAAGACCGGCACTCAGTGCCACAGATCTTAATTTTCCATCACGTTCCATTTTGCGGTCGATAGTAAATCCCAGCACATCGTGGTACCACGTAAGGCTTTTACCGAGATCTTTCACGGTCAATGAAATCGAGAAAGCACTGGCATTAAAGGACTCTGATTCGACGCGTTTGGCGACGTCATCAGAGATTGGTGATTTTGTGGTCATAAGAAATCCTTTATGTAGTTTGTAATCGTTCGGTTGTGTTTCAACGTACTCATTCAGAAGAGCAGAAGCAATTTAGTCCAAATCACTTGAAGGGGGATTTCCGATGCATTTCAATCGGAACGGGGGGGTATTGGGAGCGAAATGAATAATCATAGAAAATCTTTTGTTGTAAAAATAAACGGATTCCGTTAAAATGTCGTGTGAATGACGGGTAAAATCACTTCAAATGTCTTGGACAATCACTTATTGAATAATTAAATTGCGAGGGACAATAAAAGGAGGTCAATGTTATGAAACAACCGGATCTGGGAAGGAAAATTTCGGAGCTGAGAAAAGCAAAAGGATTAACACAAGAAGAGCTTGTGGATAAATGCAATATCAGCGTCCGGACACTTCAAAGGATAGAAACCGGAGAAGTAACTCCGAGAAGCTATACCATCAAGACTATTCTTGCTGCCCTCGATTATGATCTCAGCACCATCGCAGAGGACGATAGTACTGTTTTCCAGTCAACGGTAGGAAAAATCAAACAGCATCTCTTTCTCGATGTGGATATGAACACACCGGCTGATGTTATAACTCAGCAGCTCAATATTGCATGGATTTTTGGACTATTATATTTCTTAATCGGATTCTTTGAAGGAGCGGCAGAATATTTTAGATTCAAAGAAAACGGCATGATCTTTAGCACGCCGGTTTATGTCGCGATAAAGATATCCTATTTAGCCGCTCATATTTTCTTTCTGCGCGGATTCATACTCCTGGGAGGGTTGTTTAAAAATTATTTGCTCAGAATTACTTCATTCATACTCGTATTCGGCAATATATTGATCATCGGATATGATATTGGATCAATATTCTATAATTCGATCGAACGACAGTATATCCTAGGATCAGAGGCGGTCGTTTTTGGGTGTATAGGGATACTCTATGGGATATCATTAAGACGGCTTCGAAAGTCTCTCGGTGCAGTGGCCGCCTACGCCGGCGGTTTCGAAATTCTGGCAGGATGTTTCTTTCTTACGGTAATTTTATCATTTATAGGATTCATTGTCCTGGTGCCGGCTAAACTTTTTGAAATAATAGTATTATATAAAAGCATCGATCTTATGAAATCGAAACAGGAGGAAGGCAATTCGATACGGGCAAGCGAGGCTTGATACTGGAACTGTGATTGATGATCGCGTTCTTGAGGTAATAAAGAGAATAGCTGTGGTCAATGAGATCGGCTACAATAAAAAAACCGGGCACCGTTATTCTTTGGAGTCCGGTTCATCGTCAATTCTCGATACACTTATTTCTTAGAATCAGGCTCCTTATCAGAGTCTTTTCTGCAGCAGTGGTGATTATATTCTTCCTTGAATTTTTCGCGTTCTTCCGGAGTCATAGCGGCAAGTTTCGCTTCAAACCGATTCCTCCAGTGGCGATGCGACCAATCGCCATGCATCCGCCCGCCAAAACCGTGGAAGAGAATGTGCGAAAGTACAAGCAGCCCGATTGCCTGCCAGAAGGTAATGAATGGTCCGTGGAAAATATCGGGGATAAGACCATTCCACAATAACATCGTTGCGGCACCGAATACTCCAAACATAACAACGGCTATCAGAATACATTTTACTGTTCTTGTTCCGCATCCACAATAGTATTTCATAAGATTCTCCTTGTTGAGTATTTGTAATTTAATTAGAGGTTATAAAAGTCATCGTACAGCTCCTGAAGTGCCTCGCGTAAATACATTACCGCGTACCGCTTGCGGGAAAGAAGCGTATTGACAGGTTCGCCGGTAATCTCTGCAATTTCCTTAAAACTTTTTCCTTCCAGTTCATGCATAACGAATACATCCCGCTGTTCATCCGGAAGATCCTCAAGAGCATCGGCAAGTTCAGTCCATACCAGTGACCTCGCGTACAGCACATCGGGATTTTGACCGGGGTCGAAGAGGATGTCTTCCAGATTAAGCGGCAGATTAAGTGGTAGGTTCTGCGGCAGTACGCTTTCATCTGTCCGCTGTCGGAATGATTCGGGTTTCCGTTTACGGTACCAATCGATAATTTTATTTCGCGCTACTGTCAGAAGCCACGACGTCATTTTTTCGATCGGTTCCGTAACACTGTAGCTTGCAACCATCTGATAAAACACATCGGCTAAAATATCCTCTGCATCGGCTTCGGTGCGGACACGGCGGCGGATAAAATCGAAGAGCCGTTTCCGCTCGGACCGGAATGCCGCATCTGCCGCTGCGGCTGCTTGGGTCCGGTTCTCAAGTGTTACGGCATCGACCAAAAGTTCTTCCTCTTCTTTCATAGTAAGACGTATATGGATCTAAAATATTGTATGAAGCATCTATTATTTTAGGATATTCAATTGAATAAATATATGTCAATGAATTATCAAAGGCGGCACGCAATCGGTGAACGGCAATAGACAACCGGCTGCCGGAAACATTTTGGAAATCTCTGTAAAAAGATCGACGGCGTCAGCTACAGATGATTGGCGGGAAAGAAATTACTATCGAAGAAAACCTTCGTAGGGACGTATAATTATATATCCCTACAAAAGCAAAAACCAAAAAGCAGATGTCCCGATTTATATCGGGAGTGCTGAAGTTGAAATAATTATTATTGGGAGAGTTTTGCAAGATTCTGCCGTGCATCGTCCTGCTGGTATTTCTCGCGCAGGCTTTTCGGCTGCATCTCTAAAATACGGTGCAGGGAGGCGGCGGCTTGCACTGTGTTTCCCATTGCCTGATAGGTCAGATAGAGTTCGTAATACGCGAATGAATTTGCCGGGTCGTACCGCAAAGCCAATTTCAGATTCTGGATTGATGCCTCCAGCGTTCCGGAAACGTCTTCACCGAACACCACGCGGACAACACCTTTCTCGAACCAGCTAAGCTTGGATCCTTCCCGTTCAAAGATGGCGCGAATGACATATGGATAGGAAAATGTTGAATCGCGCTCCAGCGATTTCTGCACATGCTCCTTTACTTCTTTCCCGATGGCAATCTTCTTCCACACTCCGACAAAGGGCAGAAGGCTTCCTTTGGCAAGAGCGTTCCAGAATTGTGTCGCTGCGCTGTCGGGATAATAATGCAAAAGCGAGTCTGCGTACATAACAGCTGTGCGGTATTCCGATTCAGATACCGTATCGTGTCTCAGATGTATCTTTCCGTTATCGTTATAGATGTGCACCATCCGGATGAGGGCAGCATAGTCTGTCGGGGATTTTTTATATGCCTGTTCATATTCTATCAATGCATTGGTGTTGTCGAGGGCAAGATAGTATTCATCCCCGCGTGTTAGATGAGTTTCACCTGGCAGGTGAGCGAAGAACAATATAAAGGCAATGTATGGAGTCAACATAAACATCTCACATAGTGTATGCTATCATGATCTATTTTCATCTTACCTTAAACAAATAGTTTGTCTATGGAAGTTCCGCCCAACAACGTGGCGGACAAGAATTATGCATCCCCAAAAAACCAAAAATATTGCAGCCCGGTGTTGTTGTGCAGCGATACATGGAAAATGTTATGGATGAACTGAAATTAGAACCTCTGGAACCATTTGAAGTACCTGAGCCGAAGGCGAATCAAGGCGATGCATCCTGCAAACAGCCATGGAATTTTAGGCGTTTGATTCTACCCGCAGCACTTGTCCTGGGAATTCTTCTTATTGTCGGGATCTACCTTTTGGTTTCTCCTGCATCCGAAAAAATCATGGCCCAGGTGTTCCAGTTCGATATTTTGCCTGCACCTGATACCAGAAAGGCGGTCATGTCCATTACGAACAGACAGGATAAGCAGGTAATCATTACAAAATTGTATCCTGTTCTTTTCGGGAAAGAACATGCCGCCATGTATTCGAGATCCATAGAAGGGTCAACGATTAAAGGGGTAACACTGCCGCTTGTCATGAATCCAAGTGAAGTGCGTGTGATCAAAATAGTATTCTCGATCAGGAAAGAGGAGTTGATTGAATATGCAGATAAGTTTAAAGATTCAAGTCACATCGCAGCCTATGCGGGCGGTCCACTCCCGGGACAACGGCAGGGAACACTCGGATTGGGCTGGCATGTCGTGGATGCCGATGGAGAAAATTATAGAGCACCATGCGTACAATATATTATAATCTTGCACCAACACCTCCGGGATTTCCAGATCCCATAGCTTTGGATCACTGGTGGATGGTTTCCGAGGAACCATTTGAATTGTGCACGAATGAAGTCATTCAAGCAGCAAAGGGATTAGCGAAGAAATCAGCCTTGGTATGACGACATTCAAGAATGTCCCGGATCAATCTTCGATAAGATATTTAATGAATGAGTACTATAATCTGAGCGGCTCAAAAAAAACTGTACACATACCCCAGCAGAGAATCTCACTTAAGATTCTCTGCTTTTCTTATGGATAATTCTGGATAAAATAAAAGAGTGATCGTCATTGTGAGTATCCCGAACAACAAAGTTGAGCAGAAGACGAAGCACTTTGCCGCGTGCATAGAAAAGAACTGAACCCCGCTTAAAACGTTTGGGTATTTTAATTTAGATTTTGTGCAAAAATAGTTTATTTACATCTCATGTCGTGAGGGAGACTTACGATCAATTGGCGGTACATGAGCCGCAGACGAGCTGCGGTGTTCAAGAACAAGATTTTTTCAAAAAAAAATGTTAGTATCCAATAGTGTATCGAATCGAGATACGCGATAATAATCATCAACACCAATCAATTACTATTCACATAAAAAGGAGCAATCTATGCGGAAAATTATACCTACTCTTCTTTTTGCCGGATTTGCGGCGATGCTCTTCACTTTCGTTTTGGCGCAGGAGAAAAAACCGGTTGAACCTCCCAAGCCGGCGAATAATCCATCTGAGGAGTTGTTATGGGTGTGGAACGATGTTGGAAGAAAGGTGATTGCGATGGCAGAGGATTTTCCCGAAAATAAATACAACTTCAAAGCCCAGAAAGACCAGAGGACGTTCGGTGATAATCTCCTGCACATTGCGTCAAGTTCTTATGAAATGATCAATGCCATCAAAGGGTCAGCGATGGGCTACACCGGATACGATGATTCCTTGCGGAAAAAGTATCCATCGAAAACAGACATTGTAAAGTATTTGAAACAAATGATCGCGGACGGTGCGGAGCTTATCAAGGTACAGGGGGACAGCGGATTGACGCGCGGGTTTAAATATCCATGGGGCAATATGATGGTTCATGGTGCGTTTGGCTGGTGGGGGATTCTTGAACATACAGGCGAGCATTACGGACAATTGGTTGTGTATTACCGGGTTAATGGAATGATACCACCCGAATCCCGTCCAAAAAAATAGCAAGGAAGAAGATTTTTGTAGGGACGTGATTCATCGTGTTCGAATGATTGTCATACCCGTTTTCGGATCTGATTAATCAAATCCCTACAAAAAAATCTTATGCAGCGGGACGATGTCAGTTATTGGAATGTATTTAGAATTCCATTATTTTCTTTTCATTTATCATTCAATCCAGTTTACTGAGATAGTATGAACATTCATTTGCTGATTTCATTTTTAATTGGAATGATCGTACTTGCCGCCACTCCAGGACCCGGAGTATTCGGATCTATGGCAAAAGCGGCTGCCGAAGGATTTAAAATGTCGTTGTTCTTCATCGGCGGATTGGTTCTGGGAGATAGCATCTTGCTTGCTCTTGCATTACTCGGACTTTCGGCGATCGCAAACCTTATGGGAGGAATGTTCCTGGTCATAAAGTTCGCCGGAGGGCTGTATCTTGCTTATCTCGGCGTCCGGATGTTCAGAAGCACCAGTATAAGCGGGCAAACACAAACAGAGAAGAAAGAAAACAAGTGGCAAACCTGCTTGAGCGGAATACTCCTGTCGCTCGGGAATCCCAAGCCGATATTGTTCTATGCCAGCGTTCTTCCCACGATCATCAATTTTAACGATGTGCGTCTATCGGACGCCGTGCTGATGATGGTACTCATCGGTCTTGTATCCTTCACTGTGGTAGGGACATACAGCTACATCGCGAGTTTAACGCACAAAATACAGATGAGTGAAGTAATGCAAAAAAGGATAAATCAGGTTGCCGGGTTTATCATGGCAGCCGTTGGTGTATTTGTTATGATACAATAGATAACCGTCGGACAGGTTTGTGCGATCATGAAAATATATAAACGAAAGAGAGGAAGGTATGGCAGTTTTGCAATTTATTTCTTTTTGTGATTCTTTAATACGCTATGAATTTCTTCAGTCAATTCATTATTGATCTTAATCAACCTGTGGACTTCGTCCTGAATTTTCAACAGCGCTTCGGTGTCTTTAAATGTTTGTAAAGCCTGTTTGTCGGAAGCCCGGGCAGACACTTTTTGTCCCACCATAATGACCGAAAGGAGAACCAATTGCAGAAATGTCTGGGCAATCCAGGACACGATGGTTGCAGTTCCCCCCTCAATAGCCGCCGGAAGACTTATCAAAGCTATGGCAGCGAAAAGGTAAGCACACCACATTGTGCCTACCATATTAGTTATCAGTAGACCGAAACGACCATTAAATCCAAGATGCTCATGCTCTGTGAGATGTGGGCCTATTTTGGTTCTTTCTGCAATTCGAGGATGCTGTATGTGTTTTTTCATGATGTCAATATAATACATTAATTAAAAACCGCCAATAAAAAATGTCGGCGTGTTTGGCTCCCTGTTATGGTGACAAAGCTTGAAAATGATATGATACTCACTTATCATGGCGTATAATTGTCGGGTAGGTAATTTGTAGAAAATCATGAACATTTTTGAGTGCTAAATGAAAACCTTGTGTTTCCTTGTGGCGATCCTATTTGTGCCTGTTGATATATATTCACAATACGTTCAGATTATCCTTCAACAATCCGGACCGATTGTGCCCGATAGGCCTGGACAGACGAATCCGCCCGATGTTGTTTCTTCGGGTATCGTCCAACTAGAGACCGGATTCCAACGGGAAACCATAAGTCCAGGAGGCATCCATTCATTCAATTATCTTTACAACACGTCGTTGGTGCGGATCGGTTTGATGACAAACTGCGAACTGCGGATGGTTGTCGAATATGCCGGCACGAGCATCGACAGCGGATCTCAATCGTCTGTACTGCGAGGATTCAATCCTGTTTCGGTCGGCACTAAAATCATGATATGTCCTGAAAAAGGAATAATCCCTCAGACATCTATGAATATTGCTTTCACACTGCCGTATGTTGGAAGAAGAGAGTTCAGGCCTTCGTTTGTGGCCCCGTCATTTTTTTTCTTGATGCAAAATACATTGAGTGAAAAGCTTACGCTCGGTTATAATCTGGGACTTCAATGGGATGGTGATCAACCAAATGCAACCGCGGTGTACAGCATTTCGCCTTCTCTGACCGTTGCGAACGGATTGAGTTTCTTTGCAGAGTTTTATGGATTTTCTACAGAAAAATCAGTTTCCGACTACCGCGGCGACATGGGCTGCGCTTATTTGATCAATGACAATATACAAATCGATTTTTCTGCGGGTGTCGGATTGAATACTGTCGCACCGGATTCATTTGTAGCGTTTGGGTTTGCCTGGCGTTTCAATAATTAAGTTCAACACTTTTCCCCTCATGGAGGGGAAAAAACACAAATGGGATAAATCGCTCACACATTCAAGAACTTTTCCCAGCGGCGGAACAATTCCGCTGTTGCATACAAATCGCGAAGATTGTACTCCGCAATTTCTCGAAACCGTTTCTCTTCGGTCAACTGTTTCATGTCTAACCCGGTCACACCATGGGTTTTCGGGCTTTCAATGCCGAATGACTTGCAGTAGAAATCCAAATTAAACTTTCGCAATGCACCATAGAAAGTAAATTGTTCCAGCAAATCGCAATGAATGGATGCATCGTACCGATACGGCATCAGGTTGCGTGTCGGCTGAACCTGGAGAATCGCAGAGCGGAGCATGAGAAATGGACAATCGAATGCCCGGCCATTGAATGTTACAAATTGATCGTAATGGCCGATATCCGTCCAGAACTGCTCAAGTATTTCCTTCTCGCTTCCCGATGTGAAATGAACGAATTCATCATCCGAATAATAATCTGATTGTTCATCCGACTGGAAAAGAATCTTCCCGCGATTCGTTTCAGGATTCAGCATACCAATGGCGATAATTTGTGCGGTAATTGGATAAAGGTTGAGTTTCTGAATTGTTTCTGCACGGTCGGCATCCGTCATGGCGAATTTCAATAAATACTTTTGTTGAGTTTCATCAAATGATTCGAGAGGGAAGCCGAGTGTTTCAATGTCCATGACGACGTGTGACATGCCATTTTCCCTTCCTAAGCAGTGATACGGTAGTTTTTCAAACCCCAATATGTTTCAACAGATGATGATTTAAGAATGGTGGCAATGGGAATAGCAAGGAGCATTCCGAGAATTCCCATTAAAGAGTTTCCAATTATTAAAACAATAATAACTGTTACCGGATGCATATCGACAGCCTTGGAAAAGCAGAGCGGCTGAATGAAAATATTATCCATCAGCTGAACAAGAATTAACGTGACGGCAATAATGGGCAATGCCTGTCTGAAATCTCCGCATTGTGAAAGAGAAACCAGAAGCGCCGGAATAACACCAAAGAACGGCCCGATATACGGAATAAGATTTGAGACTCCGGCGATAATGCCGAGAAGAATTGCGTAATTCACACCGATAAGATACAATCCGGCGATATTCAGTATTCCTACGATGACAGAATCAAGAACCCAACCGCGCAAATAACCGGCAAGATCATTTTGGATTTTGTTAAGCACATTGAGGACCATCTCAAAATATTTATTGGGAATCCGCTCGATGAGTTTCTTAACTGCCGTATCGCCTTCCGCAAGGATAAAGAATGTGATGAAAGGAACAATAGCAAGGTTTACAAGAAATCCTGCAGAAGAAGCGAGAATACCGCTCAACTCCTGCAATCCGTTGAGTACGAGTGTATGAACTTTTTGTGCTACGGTTGTTGGGTTCAAAAAAGGGATATTCGCCGTTAGAGTGACGGCAGCTTCGTTCAATTTCTGGTCGAAGGGAAAGTTCTTAAATCCATCATACAATGTTTTCAATCGCTCAAGGGCAAAGGGAATAAAAAAAATACTCATAGCAATGAGACTTCCGCCGACGAGAAGAAAAACTATGCTGACGGAAAATGATCTGCGTACTCCAAACCGGAATTCAAGAAATGCTACATAAGGCCGAAGAATGAATGCTGAAAGGACGGAGAATAATAGCGTAAGGACCAGATCGGGGAAGAAGGAAATAATCCAGAAAAAGCAAATAATGATTCCCAGAAGGAAAAGCACTTTTACCATCGGTCTATTGGATGCTGCCGTCATGAGGTGAGTACGTTCGAGTGCCATGACATTCTATGCCGTGATAGTGTAGTGCTTCAAACCCCAATATGTTTCTGTAGCAGAAACACGAAGGATTGTCGCGATAGGAATGGAAATCACCATCCCTGAAACCCCCATCAACTGGTGACCAATGATCAGTGTAAGCACGACGGCAACCGGATGCATATCCAAGGACTTGCCAAAACAAAGCGGCTGCAGGATAAGATCATCAATAAGACGGATGATGATGGAAAGAAGTGCAATCGGAAGAAACATTTGGAAATTGCCGGTCACCGTCAATGATGCAAGAATCGCAAGACTTGCACCAGCAAGCGGACCCAGATAGGGAACAAGGTTTGCAATTCCCGTTATCACGCCGATGATCACTGCATATGGAACACCGATAATCATGAATCCGATCATCGATAATCCGCCGACAATACTGCACTCAAGAATCAATCCCCGCAAGTACGAAATAAGTTCTCTGCCGACCTTGTCCATAATGTTCATCGACATTTCAAAATACTTATTCGGAATTTTTTCAATAATTTTTTTTATTCCCAAGTCGCCTTCTGCTAACATAAAATAGGTTACGAACGGAACGATAGCAAGATTCACCGCATAGGAAACCGCTGTACTGGCTGCATCACCGGCTGAAAAAATGACCTGCTGAATAAACTCGTGCACCTTGAGTTCAATGGTCGCAGAGTCTATAAAAGGAATATAGGATGTCATTTCTTTTGCCGCGAGCGTCAATTTTTTGTCAAAAGGAAATTGCCGTAATTGTTCATACATCGACTGGAATCGGCTGATGAAAAGCGGAATTGTTTCATACAGTGTGAAGACGCTCATTCCTCCTACCAATAAAAAGACAAGGCCGATGGCAATTCCCCGCTTGAGATTCAGTTTGAATTCTAGGAGACGAACAAGCGGCCTGAGGATGAATGCTGCGAGTGTGGAAATGATCAGCATGAGAACGAGATCGGGAAAGAACGACACGATCCAAAAAAGAAAAATTATAAGCCCTAGGAATGCAATGACTTTGAGGAATGGCTTGTTCGATGGAGAAGCTGATCCAGGCATCGGTTAACGGTCCAGTGTTGTGCGAAGAGTTTTGAGTGCGATTTCATAAGAAAATCCGCGGCGAAGAAGAAAATCGAGAAGTCGTTTCTTCCGTTTTTCATCGTCCAGGTTTCTTTTTGAGTATCGCGTTATTTGTATTTTACGCATTGCCGCCTGAAGCGCCGACGCCTCCTGGTTCTGTGGTGAAATCAGATCGACAAGCACCCTATCAGCCATGGAGGATGATATTCCTTTGGCAAGCAGTTGTAACCGCAATAAAGCTTGACCGGTCGGTTTTCGTTTCAGCCGATCCCGGACAAATGCACGGGCAAATTCAAGATCGTTAATCATGCGCGCGGACTGAAGCTGGTGTGTTACATTTTCAGCGCACTCGCGTGTAGAACCCTTCTTCATCAAATGATCAATAATTTCTTTAGAACTTCGCTGTCGGTACGACAAATAATTAACGGCATTGTTTTTCGCCTGTGTTTCTTCTTCAGTCGATTTAATTTTGTCGACCATGTGTTCATCAAGGTCATCACCGGTATGCAAGCCATGTTTACCGATTGTCCAATCGCTGAGTTCTAATGCCGGCACGCCATCGAGATGAACGCTGTATCGCTGGCGTCTTCCGCGAAGTCTTTTAATTTTTGTAATGATCACCTTGGTTTAGCTGCGTTTCGATTTTTTGGGTTCAGGTGCGCTTGCTTCTGTTTTTTCTGCGGCCGGCGCCGGTTCTTCGCTTGTCAGTCCGAGCTGTCTGCGGAGTTCTGCATCAATTTCTTTATCAACAGCCGGATTTGCTTGAAGATATACTTTTACCGAGTCGCGTCCTTGTCCGATGCGGTCTTCCTTATAGGAGAACCAGGATCCGCTCTTCACAATAATATTTTTTTCAACAGCCGTATCAATTAAATCGCCGAGTCTGGAAATTCCTTCATTATAGAGAATGTCGAATTGAGCTTCTTTGAACGGCGGCGCAACTTTGTTTTTTACAACCTTCACGCGTGTTCGATTGCCAATAACGTTGGTGCCGTCTTTGATCGCTTCGATGCGGCGAACATCCATGCGAACGGACGCGTAAAATTTGAGGGCGTTGCCGCCGGTGGTTGTTTCCGGATTCCCAAACATGACGCCGATTTTTTGGCGAAGTTGGTTCGTGAACATGACGCTGGTTTTCGATTTGCTAATTGCAGAAGTAAGTTTGCGTAGCGCTTGAGACATCAGTCTTGCTTGAACTCCCATCGTAGGATCGCCCATCTCGCCTTCTATTTCTGCGCGCGGTGTCAATGCAGCGACAGAATCGACAACGATAATATCAATAGCATTACTGCGCACAAGCGTCTCTACAATTTCCAGCGCTTGCTCGCCAAACTCCGGCTGTGAAAGAAGAAGATTATTGACATCCACACCTAACTTTTTCGCGTACGCAATATCCAGCGCATGCTCCGTATCGATAAAAGCTGCTAATCCTCCGGATTTCTGCGCTTCAGCAATGATATGCAGACAAATCGTTGTTTTGCCGGAAGATTCCGGACCATAGATTTCGATGACACGCCCGCGCGGTACGCCGCCGATGCCAAGTGCAGCGTCTAATGAAATAGATCCTGTAGAAATTGCATCGATTTTGGCAATGGGTCCCTCATTTAACCGCATAATAGAACCCTTGCCATGTTGTTTTTCAATTTGATCAATGGCAATTTTTAACGCCTGTAATTTTGATTCTTTTATAGTATCGGACATGGAACTCTCTCCGGTTAAGTGTGAAGTGGGAATGATTTCAACATTGTGTAGATTGAACCGCTCGGATGTAATTCACTTTTCATTAATACGATCTCCGAGCAATGCATTTCAATTGGTTCAAAAGTAATGGTTTTTATCGCTTCAGTCAAGCGAACAACATTACGAGTTTCTTTCACTCGTCCGAGTGTAATATGGGGGTGAAATGTGCGGTCTTCCATAGGAAATCCAAATTCTCCACAGAGTCGTCCTACCATCGCTTGAAGGTCAAGAACTGTTTGATCGGATTTTATACCTATCCAAACGACACGCGGCATCTGTATTTTCGGAAATGCGCCGATGGATTCATACGTAATTGTAAATGATGGAAACTTCTGAACTGATTTTGTGAGCGTTGCCGATAGTAATTCGAGTTTTGATTGTTCAACATTTCCTAAAAAAACTAATGTAATATGAAACTTGTCCTTCAGCTCCCATTTCACATCGGCTTGCACTGCTTTCAGTTTTATTTGGACTTCGGCAATCGCCTGTTGAACAGTTGGCAGGGCAGGGAGGGCGATGAATGAGCGAAGAACAGGCATCAGATTACCTTGGAATCTTTAAAATCTTTCGCCGCAGCAATTCCAATGCTGCTTGAGCCGCCCGTTCTTTTATAATTCGACGTTCGCCGCCAAAGTTGAATTGCAGGGCAAATGTTTCGTCTTTATCGGAATATCCAATCCAGACAAGTCCGATAGGCTTTTCCGGTGAATCTCCGGTCGGACCGGCAATTCCGGTGGTCGAGATACCAATATCGGTACCGGATGTCGTACGGATACCGCGAGCCATTGCTTCAGCGACTTCTCTGCTTACTGCGCCATGGGTACCGATGAGGTCCGATGGTACGCCAAGCTCGTCTATTTTAGATTTGTTGCTGTAAGTAATGATACCGCGTTCGAAATATTCTGATGATCCAGAAATATTAGTCATTCGATCTGCAATCAATCCGCCGGTGCAGGATTCCGCAAGTGCGATATGTAATCTCCGTTCTTTCAGCAATGTGCCTATAGTATCTTCTAATTCTTTCTCACCGGCCGCGTAAATAAATTTATCAATCTTATCGCGGAGCTTTGTTTCAACGTCTTGAATGTTATTTTTGGCTTCATCCACAGAATTCGCTTTCGCTGTAATTCGTAACCGTACGCCAAGTGAACTTGGAAGAAATGCGAGCGTCATGCCGGAATCCGGAGAAAAGAGTTGATGCACGTCGCCGATGTGTTCGGCGAGAAATGACTCGGCGATGCCTGTGGTCTTCAATGTTCTGTGGCGGATGACCAGTCCGGTTCTAAGTTTTGCAAAAAAAGGAAGAACGAAATCGTCCATCATGGCTTTCATTTCATACGGCACACCGGGCATCACGATAAAATATTTATTATCGCGTTCGAAGAAATATCCCGGTGCAGTGCCAAGGCGATTCTGAATGACGACGCAGCCGCGCGGGACAAGAGCCTGGTCCTCATTAATTTTGCGGGGAACCGAATTAAGCCGTGCGAAAATCCTTTTCACATTCTCAAGCGCTTCTTCGTTGATGATGGAATCCGTTTGAAAGAATTTGCAGACGACGCTGCGTGTAATATCGTCATGCGTGGGTCCGAGACCGCCGGTGACGGTAATGACATCATGAGAAGCGTATGCCTTTTGGAATGCCGAAAGAATATCCTCTTCATTATCGCCAACGGTCGTCATCTTGTCGCCATAGATGCCAACGGAGTTGAGCTTTTCCGCAATGCTTGCCTGATTAGAATTGATAACTTGGCCAATGAGCAATTCATCGCCAATTGAAATGATCTCAGCCTTCATAGTCTCTAGCGTAACAATAATTCTTTCAATGCCGGAATCAGCAATGCAATCTGGAGAACAATATTTGTATAGATTCCGGCAATGACATCATCCATCATAATTCCTAAACCGCCGTGCATAGCATCGAACTTGCGCGCCGGAAACGGTTTGATAATATCAAAAAATCTGAAAATAAAAAATGCTGCGATGACGATGAAAATTATTTTAGGAAGCAGAAGTAATGAAATCCACATGCCTAAAACTTCATCAATGGTCACCTCGGCTGGATCGTGGCCGTACCGTTTTTCCATTGCAGCTCCTGCTTTGATCCCCCCAAAAAATACAATGAGTATCGACGGGCCGATAATCGTGATTGATTCGAATCCTGGAATGAAGTAAAAGAGAAGCGCGACTGCACTGCCCACGGTACCAGACGCGACTGGTGAATAACCGGAAAAGAGTGCAGAGGCGAAGAGCTTCGTTGCAAGCGAAGGTTCCATATCCGCTTTATCGTTATTCGGGTTCGGAAAATTGATTTGAAGACTCATAGAGTTCGCGGAGAGTTTTCCAATTGTCAATAAAATACATGATACCGGTCCACAAGGAAATACCGGTGATAATAACCATGGAAAAATAAATGAAGGAATAATTGAGAAGTACTTTTATTGTTCCGCTGAAGTTTTCTTCAATGGATGGAGTATTTTGTGCGACATAGAAAATCAAGAGATAATAGATGAGGACATATTGCGCGAATGTTTTGATCTTCGCCAGCTTGGATGTATCGACCGGTTTCCCTTTATACTCTGCATAAGAGCGAAGAATGGTGATAATAGCATCACGGATGACGATGATCCATACCATCCAGCCGGACACCAAGCCGAGATACGCATAAGCAAGAAGTGCTGCCGATGTAAGAACTTTATCTGCTAGCGGATCGAGGAATGCCCCCCAGCGGGTAACATAACCCCAGCGCCGTGCAAGCCATCCATCATACCAATCGGTAATGGCAGCGAAAATGAAAACTGCAAGCGACCACTGAAGCAGCATGGAATTATATGATAACAAGAAGACAAGAAATACCGGTGTGAGTAAAATTCTCAGAAAGGTCAATTGATTTGGTGGTGAAAAAAATTTCATCGTTTGTGTACGATATTCCTGACGAGTTCACCGAAAGACTTCAACACGCCGCCATTATTGCCTCTCATCGGCGGCTGAAAAAAAATCCCGCTATGGTGCGGGATTTTATAAATTCACGATGCCCAAATAACTTAAGCTGCTTTTTTAATCTTCCCGGACTTGATGCAGTTTGTGCAGACCTGAATGCTTTTTACGGCGCCAGATTCTAACTTCACCCGTGCATTTTGTAGATTGGGAAGAAAACGTCTTGGAACGCGATTATGCGCGTGGCTGACGTGATTTCCTGCCATTGGTTTCTTGCCGCATATTTCACAAATTCTTGCCATGTGGAACTCCGCTCATTTCAATGTTTTTAAACTGCAAAAATAATATAACGAGAAAACCCACGAGAGGCAAGGAGAAATTCTGCAATGAAGTGTAATGGATGAGGAAGAGAATCAGAACAAGACTCTCCTCACGGTCAAAGTGCAGTCATCGATGCATTTCAATTATAAGAAGACAATTTCGGAGCCTGCGCGTTGCACAAAGAGTCAAATTTGGTTATCATAACACTCAGTATGATTATTTTAGGTCTTGAAACATCGTGTGATGAAACTTCAGCGGCAGTTGTGCGGGATGGAAAGCTTCTCTCAAACGCGACCGCAGTTCAACTCTTTCATTCAGATCATGGGGGAGTAGTACCGGAGCTGGCTTCGCGGGCACACCAGCGTATTATTATCCCTGTTGTTGAAGATGCTCTGCGAAAAGCTTCAATAAAAAAAAATGACTTGGATGCAATTGCTGCAGTCTATGGTCCCGGACTTATTGGTTCGATCCTCATTGGCTTAAGTTTCGGTAAAGGGATGGCAATGGGACTCGGCATTCCATTTATTGGTATTAATCATATGGAAGCACACATATTTTCAAATATGATTGAAGAACCGAGACCGTCATTTCCTTTTGTCAATTTAACCGTTTCCGGCGGGCACACGCAGCTTGTGTTGGTGAAGGATTCTTTTGAAAGCGAACTGCTTGGGGAAACACTGGATGATGCGGCAGGTGAAGCATTTGATAAGGTGGCAAAAATGCTTGGTGTCGGTTATCCTGGAGGGCCTTTAGTTGATAAATTTGCCGCAAAAGGAAATGCGAAAGCCGTCAAGTTTCCGCGTTCATATCTTGAAGAAGGTTCGCATCAGTTCAGCTTCAGCGGATTGAAAACATCTGTTTTGTATTATTTACGGAAAACGGGATTTGATAAAACTGCACATGGCAACGATGTATTTGTTTCAGATGTATGCGCAAGTTTCCAGGCGGCCGTTGTCGATGTGCTGATTGAAAAGTTGTTGACAGCAGCAAAAAAATATAACGTAAAAGATATTGCAGTATGCGGCGGGGTATCGGCAAATTCGGAATTACGCCGCCGTCTTGCATGGGAAGCGAGAATGAATCATGTAAAGCTCTTTATTCCAAAATTAGATTTTTGTACTGACAATGGTGCCATGGTGGCACAAGCCGGCTATGAACGAATGCGCAAGGGATTCATTTCAAATCTTGAACTCACTGCTGAACCGAACTTGCAAATGAATTAAGTATGGATGATCCCAAGAAAGAAATATGCCGTTGGCGTGACCGGATAGACGAAATCGATCTCGAGCTGGTGAAGCTGCTGAATGAACGAACAACATGTGCTGAGGAAATCGGCAAAATCAAACTTCTTCTTGGTCTGGAAGCATATTCACCTGCGCGAGAAGCGGAAGTGAAACGAAATGTTACGGCTGCAAACCGCGGTCCGCTTTCCGTGAAAGCCATTCAGCGGCTCTTCGAACGCATCATCGACGAATCGCGAAGCGCTGAGCGTATGACAATGGACGAAAAAAAGAAACGGTTGAAGTAAATGTATGGCACGCCGGTTGATCTATCGATTAACAATGATCGCAGTTATTGGTTGTGTCCTTCTCGCTGCTTGTGCATACTCTATATTCCTGCTGCCGTATTTTTACCATGATCCGGCAGGAAGAGTTGTGACAATCCCACGCGGTGCATCATTTCGTTCGGCAGTTGATTCGTTAGCAAGCGCGCACGCTATTCGAAGCCGGTGGTCATTTCAAATCGCCGGCCGGCTGCTGGGATACACGAAAATAATAAAGACAGGAAAATATCTTTTTATCTCAGGCCAATCCAATTTCGACATTCTGAGAGATATTCGTGTAGGGAAATCGCGTCTGGTTATTCAGGTCACGATTCCGGAAGGATGGCGGATGGAACAAATGGCGCGCAGGTATATGCATGAACTTGGAATTGACTCGGAAAAATTTACGGCTCTTTGCCATGATAGTGTCTTCCTTCATGACCGCGGAATTGATTCGAGATCGCTGGAAGGATATTTAATGCCGGAGACATACGCATTTTACTGGCAGACTGATGAACGTGAAATTTTAGAGCGCATGCTGGAAGGTTTCAAACATTTCTATAATGATACGCTGCTTGATCGACAGCAGGGAATGAACGCGACGCAGCAGGAAATTCTTACGCTTGCATCGATTGTCGAAGCAGAATCGAGTGTTGACGATGAACGTCCGGTCATTGCCGGTGTATACTGGAATCGATTAAGAAAAAGAATGCGGCTTGAAGCAGATCCGACGGTGCAGTATGCCCTTGGCGAAGGAAAAAGGTTGAATCATCGGGATCTGGATTTCGATTCACCCTACAACACCTATCGGCATTACGGATTACCGCCGGGCCCTATCAACAATCCGGGAAAATCTTCGATTCGGGCTGCGTTGTTCCCTCAACAGAATGAATACCTCTATTTTGTTGCGACGGGGGTTGGCGGGCATCACTTCTCTAAAAATTTCAGTGACCATCAAAAAAATATAAACAAGTATCATCGCACACGCCGTGAGCTATTGCGTGTTTCAAAAAAATGAGTTGCGTTATATAGTTCTTCAATTTTATGTGTTTCTGGTTGTTTGCGGTTTGGAGTGTATGAAGGGTTCCATACTTTAAGACGTCTGACAAATTCTGGGTATTTGTTCTCATGAAACATGCATGCGTTTATTATATAATCATTGTTTTTCTTTATGCGTTCTTGCTTACTGGATGCGCTAACCAACAGCCTCCTGAAGGTGGACCGATTGACAGGACGATGCCGGAAATTATTTCAACGTTTCCGGATAGCAGCAGCATGCTGAATTTTCGCGGCCATAAAATTCTCCTGGACTTTGATCGTTATGTGAATGAGCGGAGTGTTGAGGAAGCAGTTTTTATTTCGCCGTATATCGGAGCACTGGAATTTAATTGGAGCGGAAAGGAATTAGAAATACTCTTTTCGGAAAATCTTCGATCCCATACCACGTATGTCATTAATATTGGAACGGATGTGGAGGATCTTAATAAAAACAGAATGGCGCAGGCATTTACGATTGCGTTTTCAACAGGAAATGAAATTGACCGCGGAGTTATCGAAGGGCGCGTGTATCCGAGAAATATTGGCGATGGTATTTCCGGCATCATGATCTTTGCATATCGATTGAACGGATTAAATCCCGACACGCTGAATCCCATCGCACTGAAGCCGGATTTTATTACTCAAACCGGGAAAAACGGAGATTTCTCTCTCCGTCATATTCCTTTTGGGAGCTATCGAATATTTGCGGTAAGGGATGAATATCGGAATCTCGTCTACGACCGTGAAATAGACGAATATGGGGTACCATCGGATAGTATCACCATCTCACCTTCGGATACGCTGAAAACAGGTGTTTTGATGAAACTTGCGAAAGAAGATACAACCGGTCCACGACTTGTGAAAGTTACGACACAGAATCGAAATCATATTCTTGCGGAATTTTCGGAATCGATAAATCCGGAATCCCTCTCTCTTTCATCGTTTTCTGTTGTCGATACGACAAATCGAAAACCGCTTGAGCTTTATCTTGTGTATCCTTCTCCTGCAAATAGTAATTCATTTATTGCGGTCACACAGAAACAAGATTCCGGCAGAGTATTTCGTCTCAGCGTGCAGGGCATAAAGGATTCTACGGGTAATATAATCAACCAGTTAGCGAATACGCTCTTATTCCGAAGTATGCTGATGGGGGACACGCTCAGCGTTCGATTAGCTTCTGTGTCGATCAAAGACAGTGCACAAGCGATCGACCTTCAACCGGTTTTAACGATGACGTTTTCCGATGCCATAGAAAAATCAGATTCCATGAATTGGGTAAATCTTCTTGACAACAACAAACAACCGGTGCCTACTGAAAAGAAACGCATGAGTGATGTGAAGATTTCAATTCGGCCTGAAAAAGAATTAGTGAGCCGTACGTGGTACACGCTTCGCGCGGAATTGCGCAAAGTGCATGGCTGGGATGGCAGAGTATGTCGTGATTCAACAAAATCATGGCGTTTTGAGACACTGGATGTCGAAGACTTAAGCAGTGTTCAAGGAATTGTTGTCGATGAAAACACAAGAGATACTGCAGGACGTTTGTACGTTACGGCAGTTCAAATTGGAGAAAAAATTCCTAAGCAGTATACGATCAAGACCGACGCGACGGGTAATTTTCTCTTTCCGCAAATTGTTGAGGGACATTATGTTTTTCAATCGTTTAGGGATCGAAACAACAACGGCAAATATGACTCAGGCAAACCGTTTCCTTTTCTCTCTTCTGAAAGATTTAGTCCATTCACAGATACGCTCAAAGTTCGCGCCCGCTGGCCGCTGGAAGGTGTGAAAATAACGATGAAGTAAAGGATGGAAAAGAGTGTTTAGGGAATTTTCAATCCACAAATCTTGTTTGAGAGCATGTGCGTGAAGATGTTTGGATTGTTTTTCAGATGAAAATTTTTAAAATTTTAACGTACTACATAAAGTACACAAAATGATAGAAACCTATATTCCCATATTTCTCATGATCGGCTGTGCCGTCGCATTTGGCGTCTTTATGGGAAAAGCGAACGAGTTGCTTGGACCCAGGCGCCCCGGCTTGGAAAAACAATCGACGTACGAAAGCGGTATGGAACCGATTCGAACAGCCCGCGAACGGTTCTCCGTGAAATACTATTTAGTCGCCATGCTCTTTATCATCTTCGATATAGAAATTGTTTTTATGTATCCTTGGGCAGTGACCTACAAACAGCTTGGCGTGCAGGGTTTTGTGGTGATGTTTGTCTTTATCTTCATCCTCTTAATAGGGTACTATTACATTTGGAGGAAAGGAGCATTGGAATGGGATTAGAAAACTGGATGGGAGATAGTTACATTGCGACAAAAATTGAAGATGTTATCAACTGGTGCCGCAAGAATTCTCTCTACCCGATGCCTATGGGAATATCATGCTGTGCCATCGAAATGATGGCGGCGGCAGGACCAAGATTCGATATTGCACGGTTTGGCTCGGAAGTGATGCGTTTTTCTCCGCGTCAATGTGATGTCATGATCGTTGCCGGTACGACAACGTTTAAAATGGCGAAAGTTGTTCGAAAGATTTATGATCAAATGCCGGAACCGAAATGGGTCATTGCGATGGGCGCATGTACCTCATCGGGAGGAATGTACAGGACGTATTCTGTAGTTCAAGGTATTGATCAATTTCTTCCAGTGGATGTCTATGTTGCCGGCTGTCCGCCGCGTCCCGACAATCTTTTAAATGCACTAATGCTTCTCCAACAAAAAATACAACGAGGCGAAAGTAAGGGAATGTCGCCCGCGTTTATCGGTGATTTTCACGGGCAGAGAGAAGTAAACGCATCTCCAAAATAATTACCAGAGAAGTTCAAAATAAAAAATATCCATGGAAGCGATGAACGAAAAAGTGGTTAGCCGAATCAAAGCGAAGTTTGCACATACCACGTCTGATGCAGCTGAATTTCGCGGTGAACTGACTCTCGTCATCCCCAAAGAGCAGATCATTGAAGTCTGTAAATTTTTAAAGGAAGACAAGGAACTTTGTTTTGATCTGCTTGCCGATCTGTGCGGCATCGATATGAATACTCCAACGAAACGGTTTGGCGTCATTTACAATTTGTATTCGTACACGAACAAACACCGTATAAGATTGAAAATCTTTACAGAAGAAGAACATCCGAATGTACCGTCCGTGACAGGAGTCTGGGGAACGGCAAACTGGCACGAGCGTGAAACGTTCGATATGTTCGGTATTCTGTTCGAAGGGCATCCCGATTTGCGCAGAATTTACATGCCGGATGAATTCGAATATCATCCTCTTCGCAAAGATTTTCCTCTCATGGGTATTCGCGGTTCATTGGATTTGCCGAAGAAATGAGAAAGAAAAAGGAATAAAGGCAACAACAGTAAAAAGTTATTTATGCTTGTTGCAATTGAATATTTAATATTGCGAATAGAAAGACAACACATGAAAAACATGATACAATTTATCCGATGTGACGGATTCTTGTTTATCGTTCTTTGTCTCTTCATCAGCGTGAATGTATTGCATGCTCAATGGATCCAAAGCAATGGTCCTTATGGTGGAGACGTTCGCAGCTTTGCTATGTCCGGCATGAATCTTTTTGCCGGAACTCATTATGGCGGCGTTTTTCTTTCCACGAACAACGGCACAAACTGGACAGCGATCAATTCAGGATTAACAAATTCATATGTCAATGCTCTCGCCGTCTTCGGCTCGTATCTCATTGCCGGGACTTATTACGGCGGTATTTTTCTGTCCACGAACAACGGCATAAACTGGACTGCGGTCAATACAAGCTTGCCGTCTAATACTAATGTCCCTGCTCTTACAGTCTTAGGTACGAATCTCTTTGCTGGGACGAATCGCGGTGTCCTTCTTTCCACCAACGGCGGGATAAACTGGACTCAAGTCAATACTGGTTTGATGGATACTACAATACAAGCTCTTGCCGTCTTAGGCACTAATCTCTTTGCCGGGACTAAGGGCGGCGTTTTTTTATCGACTAATAACGGCACAAGTTGGGCAGTGGTCGATACAGGTTTGACGAACAGAAATGTCAATACTCTTACCGTCTCCGGAACGAATCTTTTCGCTGGGATTGCTGGCGGCGGTGTCTTTCTTTCTACCAACAACGGGACAAGTTGGATTGCGGTCAATACAGGTTTAACGAACTATACTGTCTATGCTCTTGCCGTCTCAGGCACGAATCTTTTTGCCGGGACTTATGGCGGCGTCTATCTTTCCACAAACGATGGCACAAGCTGGACTAAAGTTAATACAGGTCTGACGAATACTGTAGTCAATGCTCTTGTCATCTCGGGCACAAGTCTTTTTGCCGGGACTGCTGGCGGCGGCGTCTTTCGCTCCACCGATAATGGCGCATTTTGGAGTGCGATCAATACAGGTTTGGCGAGTACTATTGTCAATACTTTTGCCGTTTCTTCTGCCATAGGCGGAACAGGCGGCAAGAATCTTTTTGCCGGAACTAACGGCAGCGGTGTCTTTCTATCTACCAATAATGGCGCAAGCTGGAGTGCAATCGATTCAGGCTTGACTATAGCTTATATCAATGCTCTCACCGTTTCGGGCACGAATATTTTTGCCGGGACTTATGGCGGCGGCGCCTTTCTATCCACGAACAATGGGGTAAGCTGGACTGCGATCGATTCTGGATTGACTCCACCTTACATCGATGCTTTTGCCGTTTCTGGAACGAAAATTTTTGCCGGGACTTCTGGCGGAGCCTTTTTTTCCTCAAACGATGGCACAAGCTGGAGTGCGATAAATACAGGCTTGACGAATACTACCGTCAATGCTCTTGTAGTCTCTCCAGCCACGGGTGGGGCAGGCGATACGAGTCTCTTTGCCGGGACGAACAGCGGTGTTTTTCTTTCCACCAACAACGGTACAAGTTGGACGGCGGTCGATTCAGGTTTAACGAAGTTTGATGTCCATGCGCTTGCCGTTTCCGGTACGAATCTCTTTGCCGGGGAATATGGTCCCGGTGCCTTTCTTTCCACCAACAACGGTACAAAATGGAAAACGGTCAATTCAGGCTTGACGACAAATTTTAGTGCTTATATCAATGCTCTTGAGGTTTTCGATAAGAATCTTTTTGCAGGAACTACTAACGGCGTCTATCTTTCCACAAACGATGGCACAAGCTGGACTACGGTTGACTCAGGGTTGACGAACACTGATGTGTTGTCTTTTGCAGTCTCTCCCGTCACGGGTGGCACAAATCTCTTTGCAGGGACTTATGGTAGCGGTGTTTGGAGGCGACAGTTGTCGGAGATGGTCACCGAAGTGGAAGAAAATCAGACGAAAATACCAAATAGTTTTGCTCTTGAACAAAACTATCCAAATCCGTTTAATCCATCAACAAACATCACATTCTCTGTAGGCACATACAGCTATACGTCCCTGCAGGTATATGATTTATTAGGGCGCGAAGTAGCAACATTGGTGAATGAAAAGAAGCCGGCAGGAACATATACAATGCGATGGAACGCCTCAGGCTTTCCTAGTGGAGTTTATTTTTACCGGTTACGCATAGGATCATTAACAGAAACAAAAAAACTTGTTTTACTTCGGTAGCATGCATGTATATTCAAGTTGAGTGGTATTCATAGTGCATGGAATAAGGGGCAGGGAAAAAATGAATTTGCCTATAAGTGTAATATGTGAACAATGGAACAGAAACCGGAAACCACAATAAAAAAGTCAAGAATTCTTGAAGCCTTAGAGAACGAACATGTTTCTGTTGCGTTCAATGATCCGCTTGAAAATGAGATGGTGCTGAATATCGGACCTCAGCATCCTGCAACGCATGGTGTGCTGAGATTGCTTGTCAAGCTGGACGGTGAAACAGTATTAGCATCGGTACCGGATATCGGATATTTACATCGCGGGTACGAAAAGTTGGCGGAGAATTGCAGCTACCATGAGTTCATTCCCCACACAGACCGGCTGGATTATCTCTCACCGCTTTCCAACAATGTAGCATATGTCCTTGCTGTTGAAAAGCTGCTTGGCATCGAAGCGCCGCCGCGTGCCCAATACATTCGCACACTCATATCGGAACTTGCCCGCATTTCTTCCCACCTGATGTTCCTTGGCTCGCTGGCAATGGATGTCGGTGCATTGACAGTATGGATGTGGTCGTTTCGTGAACGCGAAAAATTGTACGATCTCTTCGAAAAAATAACCGGAGCGCGTTTTACAACAAGTTACACTCGCATTGGCGGCTTGGCACAGGATATTCCACCGCAAATACTTTCGAGTATTCGGAGCTTTATCGATGAACTGCCGGAAAAAATACTTGAATGCGAAAAGCTGCTCAACACGAATCGGATTTTTCTCGGTCGCGTCGATGGCGTCGGCATCATATCGAAAGAACGCGCAATAGATCTTGGTCTTACCGGCCCGTGTCTCCGTGCGTGCGGTGTGGAACATGATTTACGGCGGGCAAATCCTTATCTCATCTATCGAGATCTTGATTTTGATATACCTGTGTACGAAGGCGGTGATTGTCTTGCGCGCTATTACGTACGGATGTCGGAGATAAAAGAAAGCATGAAAATTGTCCTCCAGGTACTGGAAAAAATTCCTGCCGGAGAAGTGAATGCAAATCAACCGAAGCAGGTTCTTCCCGGCAAAGACCGTGTCTATAAGAAAATGGAAGAACTCATACACGATTTCATGCTCACGAATTTTGGAGTGAATCCGCCTGTCGGCGAGATTTATCACGCGGTTGAAGCGCCAAAAGGGGAATTGGGTTTTTACATTTACAGCAACGGCGAAGGCCAGCCGTGGCGGTTAAAGATCCGGTCGCCGTCATTCGTTAATCTGCAATCAATTTCTACGATGATGAAGGGCGCTATGATTTCTGATATTGTTGCAATCGTCGGCAGTCTGGATCCGGTGATGGGAGAAGCGGATAAATAAATCAAAATGAAAAAGTGAAAAGTCAAAAGTGCGAAATTGAGCAAAAGAGAGAGACGAGCATACAGTAGAATAATTGTATGGTAGCGATCATTCTGTAAAAGTTAAACTAGAAATGTTAAACGAAGAAAATAAAAATAAATTAGAAGAACTTCGAAAACGATATCCGACTGCGCAATCGCTTGTTCTTCCTGTTTTATGGATGATTCAGGAACAGGAAGGTTATATCTCAGAAGAATCGATGAAGTATACCGGCACGCTTTTGAATGTTTCTTTCAGTCACATTCTTGGTGTTGTTACGTTCTATACGATGTTACAGAAGAAAGCCGTCGGCAAACATCATGTAGAAGTATGCACCAATGTTTCTTGTTTGCTGCGCGGATCCGGAAAAATACTTGAACATATCGAAAAGCGTCTAGGCATCAAGTCCGGTGAAATGTCGCAGGATAAAAAATGGTCGCTTTCAGAAGCGGAGTGTCTGGGTTCCTGTGGTACTGCTCCTATGCTTGCCATAGGAAACGAGTATTATGAAAACCTGACTCTGGAAAAAATTGATAAGCTTATCGACAGTATGCAATGAACTTTCAACCTGCTCATACGGATGCTCCGGCACCATGGAAGCGTGTTATTCTTCCTGATGTTCCCGATATGCATAAGATTGACTTCTATCTCGCGAACGACGGTTACAAGGCATTCAAAAAAGCGCTCGATATGAAACCGGACGAAGTGATCGATGAAGTAAAGAAATCGAACTTGCGCGGGCGCGGCGGTGCTTGCTTTCCAACAGGATTGAAGTGGTCGTTCATGCCCAAAAATTCCGACAAACAAAAATTTCTCTGCGTCAACGGTGATGAATCGGAACCGGGTACATTTAAAGACCGCCAGATTTTCGAATTCAATCCGCATCTCCTTGTCGAAGGAACACTGATAGCCTGCTATGCAATGGGTATGACTGCAGCATACATTTATATACGAGGTGAATACGGCAAATGGATCAAAATGCTGCAGAAGGCAATAGACGACGCTTATATAAACGGATTCATCGGCGAAAAAATTCTTGGAACAAACTTTTCTACGAATATAACCATTTACCGCGGAGCAGGGGCGTACATTTGCGGTGAAGAATCGTCGTTAATGAATTCCATTGAAGGTGAACGAGGATATCCGCGGGTGAAGCCGCCATTTCCGGCTCAAAATGGTCTCTGGGGATGTCCCACGACGATCAATAACGTGGAAACGATTTCTAATATTCCCGTTATCATTAATAATGGATGGAAATGGTATTCACAAATTGGCGCTGTAAAACATCCTGGGCCGCTGCTCGTTGGTGTCAGCGGGCATGTGAACAATCCTGGAGTTTTTGAAATGCCGACGGGCGAGCCTTTGCTCGAAATTATTCACAAATGGGCCGGCGGAGTTCCCGGCAATAAAGGAATCAAAGCAGTCATACCTGGCGGTTCATCCACCATGATTCTGCGCGGCGATCAACTTGAAGGAATTCGAATGGATGTTGATTCGCTCAAAGCTGCCGGTTCTTCCGTCGGCACTGCTGGAATTATTGTGATGGATTCAGACACTGATCTTCTACAGGTTATTACGCGAATTGCAGAGTTCTACTATCACGAATCGTGCGGGCAGTGTACTCCGTGCCGGGAAGGTACCGACTGGATGTTTAAAATTCTAAAACGTTTTGAGAAGTATGAAGCTCGTATTGAAGATATTGATTTGTTGATGGATATTGCCAATACTATTGAAGGAAATACAATATGCGCACTCGGTGATGCTGCTGCATGGCCTGTACAATCTATGATTCGCCGTTTCAGAGATGAGTTTGAAAAACGCGCACAATCGTCAAATCATCCTTAGAGTTGCTTGAATCATTTTTGAATTTTCTTGACAATGCCCCGTTCCGAGGCACTCGGCACGGGTTTTTCATTTTCTTCAGGGAACCATTGATTCCCTCTCGCCGTCTAATAAATCGAATACATATAATAAAATCTGGTAAACAATAATTGGCAGGTTAGAGAAGCACAGGTGAAATTTATCAAAGGAAGTGAAATAGGAGGAAGCGTGGCGATACCGATGCCGGGAGCTGATTGGCAGTCAGAGAACAAATCATTTCGGATTGGAGTTCGTGCAAGAAGTTTTGTACCTTCATTTCCAAGAACCAATGATGCGAACTCCATGACCAATGATCAAGCTCTCCCCAAACCCAATGCTGATGCTCTCCGCAAGATGAATGATGAGGAGCTGATTACCGCATTTCAGGGCGGCGATCTCGATGTCTATCGCTTTCTTGTCGAACGCCATCAGGAACGGATCCGCAATGTACTCTTTTCAATTTTCCGTGATCGGGATTTCATCGATGACCTTGCGCAGGAGGTGTTCATCAAAGTCTATCAGGCACTCCCGCATTTTCGATTTGAATCATCGTTCTACACATGGCTTTACCGGATCGCTGTCAATAAAAGCAGGGATGAACTTCGAAAGAAAAAAGCGCGGCGCTTCTTTTCTTTTCAAACACTTGACGAAGGAATCGAAAAAGAATTAAATGTCCGCCTTTCAGTTCAGCCGGAAAACAGGGATACCCAGGAATTGGTGGCGATGGGATTACAGACCTTGCCGGAAAAATTTAGAACAGCAGTTATCTTAAAAGATATCGAAGGACTTTCATACGAAGAAATAGCTGCCGTAATGCAGTGTGAACTCGGCACAGTGAAATCAAGAATCTCCCGAGCACGGGCAATGCTGAGGAAAGCATTAAAACCGTTAATGGAAGAGGTGCAATCATGAATAAAATGAATGAACAAAAATTGGACGCTCTGCTTTCGCAATATATCGATGACGCACTCTCCGGGCAGGAAGCGCAGCAGGTGGAATCGTTGCTGAAGGAGGATGCATCCGCCAGGCAGCACGTTGTAGAACTCAAAAAGTTGAAAATATTACTGGCATCGCAGCCGAAGTTGAATCCGGATATCGGTTTCTGGACTCGCTTATCAGTGGAAATGGAAGAACTGAAGGAAGAAGAGCGCAATCTTCTTCCTTTCCCTCGAAAATTTATTCCTGCGATTACTGTGATGGCCACTGCGGTTGTCCTCGTTCTGGGAACATTCGTCATTCAGAACCGGATGCAGTTCGTTCAATTCTTATCAACGAAATCACAGGCAGTTCGAGAAGTGTACGAAAAGAAAATTCTGCAGGGTTCACTCTTGCCGCTCTTTTCCAAAGTGGATAAAGATCGTGCGCTGCAGTTTTCACTTTTTGGCACGCTTCCGCTCGACGACAAATCGGAGACTGCGCTTCGTGTCGATGAACAATTAGAGAAAGGGTACCGTATAGAAGTTGGGAATAATTTTAAAAGCAATAGGAAGGCTGTTACATTTAATCGATTCGTTGCTGAAGTAAAACCCACTGCTCACCAGGAGAAAATCATTGATTCTCTCTTGGATCTCACCGGCAGGCGTATCGAATCGTCTGTTCTCATCGGTGAGAACAACACGATGGCAATAGCACCGGATTTGCCGAAATTGAACAGATTGATGGTAGCGAATATCGCTTCGTGTTTAGAGCCTGTACAACGTGTGAATTTCGAGCGTTTGCTTAAAGCGAACAATGCACCGTACAGCGTGACAACGGAAAATGTTCCAATTGGAAAAGCCCGCAATTATATCCAGCATATTCCGAAATTTCCACAGGGCGACCGATTTGTCATCATCACACCGGATACAATGATGTACTCGCAGATTCACATCGACTTCGATAGTTTGCGACGGCACATGGAAGAAAACTTTGCTGCTGCCGGATTACGCAGAGAAGCGATGCTGAAAAAAATTATGGCAAGGGATTTTCAGCGGATACCTGGGGATGTGCAATTCCAAACACCGGATCAGATTTTTAACGGAGGAGAATTTATGAGCGTTGAAATAAACGTTCCCGGCGGGGAGGATCCTCAACAACAGATGCGTGTTGTGGTTCAGCCGCGTTTTCGGAAACAGCTTCTTATGCCGAAATTTTCAAACCATTCCACACACATGCGTATTTGGAAAGACACGGTTTCGAGCGATATCAAACCGTAAAACACGCTTATCCTCTTCCATCTCTGTCTTGCCCGGCACATTTTGCCGGGCATTTTTATTTGGGATAGAGACACCAGCGGTGTAATCGAGAATTTCATCTTGCTTCTGCCTGCACCTTTTGGTATATTTTCGCTCGTAATATTTAACTTAAAGACCACTATGAAGGATAAATCCCATGAAAAATAATTTATACATTTTATTTTTTGCATTGCTTCTCGCAGGACTCTTTACACAAGGATTTCAATGCGGTTCCCCGGATTTTACGGGTGCAAAAGTGCAGGAACAAAATAATAATTTCCCTGAAGCAGCAAAACTCTACGAAAAAGAAGTTCAAAAAAATCCGGCAAATTTTGAAGCCTGGTTTCGTCTTGGCCGCGTCCGCGGAATGCACTTGAATGATTACGCCGGTATGAATCAAGCTTTTAAAGAATCAGAAAAGCTCTCGAACGAATATTCGAATGATATTCGAGCACTTCGCGGTCATTTCTGGGTTCAATTTATCAACAGCGGCGTTGTATATAAAAATCGTGCGTCCAAAGACTCGCTCCAATTTTACGATAAAGCTATTGAGGATTATAAAACTGCGGCAACAATATGGCCGGATACCTCGATCACATTTCTCTATCTTGCCGGCGCATACGAAGCGAAAGATGATATGGACAATACGGTCCAGAATCTCACCAAAGTGTGGGAAATGGATCATGACAAAGAAATCTATAAATCTGTCGGCAGATTATATGTTCGCCGGGGTTTAGCGAGAAAAGAAGATTTTAAAACGGCAAATGCCGAAAATCTCAATCTTCAAAAAAACCTGAAAGATATCGACAAGGGGAGTTATAAAAGTGATGTGACGCAGGCTTTTGGAACACCGGACAGCCAAAAGAAAGATAAAAAGAATCCAAAAAAAGAAGATTGGATTTATAAAAAATATATGCTGACGTTGACCTTTGATGCCGACCGTGTGGTCAGCAAGAAATTTGAAAAGCCTTATGATATTAAAATAGATTCTTCAAAATATTTTGAAGCTGTCGGCGATTTTAATAAAGCCGTCGATGTATTTGAAACGATTAAAAATTCCGATCCGAAGGATAATGAAAATTTGAATTTACTTTTACAGGCATATTATGAAGCCAATCGTACTGTCGAAGCAACGAAAGCTTTTAAGCTTGCTGTTGACAACGAACCGGGCAACAAAACGAATCATTACATACTCGGTTTTCTCTATCGATCGGTCAATGACTACGATGGAGCGATTGCAGAGTTTAAGGAGGCAATTCGCATAGACTCCAGCTTTAGCGATGCAATTTACGACATTGGTGCGACCTATTACAATTGGGGCGTAAAAATGAAGAAAGCTTCGCAAGAAAAAGGAGATGAGAGCGAAGAATATAAAGCGAAATTCCAGGCGGCATTACCATGGATGATCAAGGTAACTGAAATTAGGAAGGATGACGCGAAAATTTGGGAAACGCTCGGCACGATCTATGCGCTTCTTGGTCAAGCAGATAATGCAACGAAAGCACTTGATGAGGCAGATAAGTTACGAAAAGCCGGCAAGTGAACGATTCTATCAATGATCGTCAGAAACGGATTCTGGTATGGCCGATCAACCGGTTCAGCAGCAAATAAATATCGAGCTTGGAGAAAAAGAAGCAGAAGGCATCTACTCCAATCTTGCAATAATCACACATTCACCGGCGGAATTTGTCATTGATTTTACGCGTGTGCTTCCGGGAATTCCCAAAGCAAAGGTTCATGCCCGCATTGTTATGACGCCGCAGCATACCAAAATGTTGTTAAACGCAATTCATGACAATATTGACAAATTCGAGAAAAAATTCGGCGAGATAAAACTTATAGGAGAAGCATCCGGCGGACCTACATTCGGTTTTCAGCCGCCTACCAAAGAAGAAAAATTCCATTAAGTGTCATCTGAAGTTTTTACCATAAAAGCTGATGTCGGTTTCAACGGCATCAGCTTTTCTTATTTGTGATTATAGACACAAAATACAGGTATAAAGGCCATACGAAGAGGCGTTTCCTTGACAATGCTTTGTGCAGTCGATATATTCCCCTAGAGGTAATGGAGTTCACGTGTCAACTGAGGCCGGCATTATGAAGAATATTGTTCATAAATTACCTGAGACAATGGTTTGGAAGTTTGTATTCTGTGTGCTTGTTTTTACATCCTTCAGTTGTATCGAGTCTCCGACTGCATTTGTTGGCCCGACTTTTGACACACAAATAAGTATCCCAGTTATAGATACTACGAAGTACTTCATTGATTTCGCTCGATCGAACAGCGTATTCATCCTCAATCCCGCAGATAGCACCTATAGTACGATATTCTCTACCTTGCCGATTCCCATTGACACTCTTACAAACCAGCCAGCACGGGTAGCTTTGGGAGAAATTGGGGTAAAAGGATTGTCCGCGACACTTAAAAATATTTCTGCAATAGACGGAACTATGAATTTTGAATTCACCAATCGAATTCCTATTGCGTTGTCATTCCAGGTACATTTTCTTAAATGGGATTCGGCAGCGACCCACAGCGACACACTGTTTAGAATTTCCCCGGATTCTCTTATTCAAGCCCCGGCAGTGGATATAAATGGATTCGCAATAAATCCGAGGATTTCGAACATTGCAGTCATTTTTACGGGTGAACAAATTGACTTGATGCCTCAAGCGGATTCAATATTTATTAAACTTTATTTTAATGTTGGAAACGAACTGAAATCAGTAAAATTTAAAAAAGATGATTACATCCGAAACCGTACTTCCTTCCATGCACGTTATACAATAAACAAACCGGAAAGGGAGAACGGGAAATGAAATCGAATCTATGCGCGCTCACGATCATTCTTTTTTCGGTCGTTCTTCAGGTCTTAGCAGGTGATCTTTCAAATATTCGCGGTGTAGGAATGGGAAGAACTATGAATGCATCCTCGCGAGGCATTGATGCTCTTGGTGTTAATCCGGCTAACATTGCCATACCCGACCAAGGAAATTTTAACTTAAATCTAGCGCCGTTCGGTCTGCACGTGAATACGGAATTACTAAATTATGGACTGTACCAAGAATATTTCACGGGAATTGATTCGGTTGGTAAACGTTGGGCGAAGCGTCTTGAGCCCGCTGATAGAGATAAAATTCTTTCTCAGATGCCTGATTTACCAAAGACTCGAATTGAAGCGGAAGCAATGCTTGGGGCGTCCTTCCAGCATCCCGTCATTGGTGGTTTTGGATTTGCAATTATAGAACATGCCGGAGCTGCAATGACGCTTTCAAAAGATTTTTTCCGAATGGCTGCTTTTGGATTAGAGCCAGCTGGATCAATCTATATATTCGATGGCACGGAGGCTTCCGCATGGTGGTACGGTGAGTACAATGTATCCTATGGCCGAAAGTTGCCGGTTAATGTAAGGTTTCTTAAAGACCTCTATGCTGGAATCGGCATAAAATTTATTCGAGGATACGGAATATCTCAACCTATAAATCAAAAATCTTCTTTTGGAAATTATCCCGATCCTGTTAATCCTTTGCAGTATACTTTAAGGGGCGATATTGATTTTCTCACTACTCATTCCGGTGTTGATTTTATGAACGAAAACTCAGATGCGAAATTCAAACTATTTCCAGATCCCGTTGGAAAGGGAACAGGCTTTGATATTGGACTCTCGGGAGAACTGATCAATGGAGTACGGGTTGCATTGAGCGTTACCGACATTGGTAAAATCACCTGGGATAAAAACGTTATAGAAAGTTATGGCAGTGGATCGATGAATATCACAGGTGCTACGAACAATCTCGAAGATACTTTGAAGAGCATATTCAAAGGAAAGACACGTCCAGGCGCGGCATTTGATACATATCTGCCCACAGCGTTGAGGCTGGGATTTGCAACAGCAGCATCAGAGATCCCTGTTCTAAAATTTCTTCCTGGAAAATTGATACTGGCCTTCGATTACCTTCAGGGGTTCAACGAGTCACTTGGAAATACAACCAAATCGCGATTTTCACTCGGAACTGAATATCGTGTGTTTCCTGTTTTGCCGCTGAGAACCGGTTTAGCGTTCGGTGGAGGGGATAAAGTGCGGTGGGCATTCGGTTTCGGACTCGATCTTTTCAACTTTAGTCTCGATTTTGCTACAGATAACTTCGGCATGGTATTTATACCGAAAAGTTTTCAAACTATTTCGTTTTCTTTTGGGATGAAGATCAGAGTGTAAGAGGAAACTATCCTTGTTTTATAAGATATATCTGCTGAGATCGCGGTTCTTCACGATAGAATTTAATTTTTCCTGAACAACTTTTTGCGTTATCTCGATTGTTGTTTCTTTTATACCGTCGGGAGCTTCAAAAAGAATTTCTTCTAAAAGCGTTGTGATAATAGTGTGCAGGCGCCGCGCACCGATGTTCTCAACTTGATCATTTACTTCGAACGCAATCTTTGCAATTTCACGCACTGCTTCATTATGAAATGTTATCTCGATCCCGTCTGTCTTTAACAAGGCAGCATATTGTTTAATGAGTGCATTCTGCGGCAAGGTGAGGATTTTCACAAAATCCTCTTCGACCAAACTTTTTAATTCTACACGAATCGGAAATCTCCCCTGTAATTCCGGAATCAAGTCCGATGGTTTTGCGATATGGAAAGCGCCGGAAGCAATGAAGAGAACGTGATCTGTTTTCACCATCCCGTGTTTTGTAAGAACACTGGATCCTTCCACGATAGGGAGAAGATCGCGCTGAACACCTTCACGCGAAACATCCGGACCTGAACTCTGCCCTCGAGAACTTGCAATTTTATCGATCTCGTCGATGAAGATGATACCGGAATTTTCTACCCTCTCGAGCGCCTCCTTTGTGACTTTTTCCATGTCAATCAACTTTTGTGATTCTTCCATAATCAGAAGCCGTCGTGCTTCAGCAACTGTTACTTTGCGGCGTTTTTCTTTTTTAGGCAGAATATTACCGAACACTTCCTGTAAATTAATGCCCATTTCCTCCATATTGAAAGGACCCATCACCTGCATCATCGGCATTTGTGATGCTGATAATTCGAGCTCAACCATTCGTTCATCAAGACTGCCCGAGCGAAGCTTTTCGCGAAATTTCTGCCTTGTTGCTTCATTCTCTTGTTCTATGCTGGCAGCGGGGATCTCTGCAGGTTCCTGCGATTCAACTGTCTTATGACGCTTATTCGAAGGTACAAGAATATCGAGCAGCCGTTCTTCTGTCAACTCACGGGCTTGATTTTCCACTTCTGCCGCCTTTTCCGCTTTCACCATATTAACGGCAATTTCTGTAAGGTCGCGCACCATCGATTCAACATCACGGCCGACGTACCCGACTTCTGTGAACTTCGACGCTTCAACTTTGAGAAACGGTGCTCCGGAAAGTTTTGCAAGACGGCGTGCGATTTCTGTTTTGCCGACTCCCGTGGGGCCGATGAGGATAATGTTATTCGGCATGATATCTTCGCGCAGTGTTCCGGTGACTTGAAGCCGCCGCCAGCGATTGCGCAGCGCAATAGCAACTGCTTTTTTTGCTGCGTGTTGGCCAATAATATATTTATCCAACTCACGGACGATTTGCCGCGGAGTCAATTCTTTTTGCGGAAGGAGAATCTGTTTTTTTGCCACAATGCCTACAATTCTTCGATAGTGAAATTTTTGTTTGTATAGATGCAAATATCGGAAGCGGCGTTGAGAGATTCCTGCACAATATCCCGCGCACTTAATTTTGTGTGTTTCACGAGTATTCGCGCAGCAGACAGTGCGTAACTTCCGCCGGAACCGACGGCAACGATGCCGTCATCGGGTTCGATAACATCTCCAGTGCCGGAAATGATAAGTGCGTGTTCATTATCGAGTACGGCAAGCAGAGCTTCAAGTTGACGGAGGTATTTATCTGTCCGCCAGAGTTTGGCAAGTTCTACTGCCGCCCGCGCAAGCTGACCCTGGTATTGTTCCAGTTTTTCTTCAAACCGTTCCAACAGGCTAAATGCATCTGCTGCTGAACCTGCAAATCCAACAAGTACGGAGTCGTTATAAAGTCTTCGGATTTTATTTGTTTTTTGTTTCATCACGGTCGTGCCAAGCGTTACTTGCCCATCGCCGCCGATGGCTGTGCGTCCATTGTGCCGAAGGCCAATGATGGTGGTTGCGTGAATTCTCCTCTCTTCCATGATTGCTTTCCCCATAGTGAATCAAACCTTTCTGCGCATCCGCGCGATAGGAAGTCCAAGTTGTTCGCGGTATTTTGCAACCGTACGCCTTGCAATGCGGATGCCTTCCTGTTTTAAAATATCGGCAATCTTATCATCATTCAACGGATCCAACGGCGGTTCCACCTCAATTATATCTTTCACTCTCTTTTTGACGACTTGGTTGGAAACATCTTCGCCGTTCTCGGATTCAAGTCCGGAAGTAAAAAAGAAACGAAGGGAGTGGACACCGAATTCCGTCTGCACATATTTACTATTGACAACACGGCTGATGGTCGAGATATCCACGCCTACGATTTCAGAAATATCTTTGTAGATCATGGGTTTAAGAGATTCACCTTCTTCGAACCACGTCCGCTGTCTTTCAACAATAATTCTCATCACTTTCATTAACGTTTCACGCCGCTGGTGAATAGAGGCGATGAACCATTTTGCTGCTTCAAATTTCTTTTTAACGAAATCTTTTGTCTCTGCCGAAACTTTCTTTCCTTTTGGTGCTACTAATTGTTTATATGCGCTGTTGATTCGCAAGGTAGGAATGTTGCGGTCATTGAGCGTAATAATGAAATCGCCATTATCTTTTTCAACAATGAAATCAGGAGTGATGTAGTTTTCCTGCGCCGAGAACTCGCCTTCGCCGGGTTTGGGGTTGAGATGCTGAACCAACTCGACGACTTTCTTCAGAGTTTCCCGGCTGATGTTGAGATTGTGCTCAAGATTATCGAATCGTTTAAGTCTAAAATCTTCAAAGAATTCTTTGAGGATTCTGATTGCCAGTTCTTTGAGCGAGGATGCATGTTTTCCGGCATGGAGTTGGGCTATAAGGCATTCCTGAAGATTTCTGGCCGCAATACCGGGCGGGTCCAAGAGAAGTATTTTCTGAAGAACACATTCTGCTTTTTCAACAGCAATGGTCAGCCCGAAACTCAAGTTGAGGTCTTGAACGATAAGAGTTAATTCACGGCGGAGATAACCGTCTTCATCGACATTACCAAGAATTTCTTCGCCAAGTAAAATATCTTCATCGTCACTCACGAACATCTTCAGCTGGCTGAGGAGCCGTTCGGAGAGCGGGATAGTTGATTGTTGGGGCGATTCATATGAATCGTCTTCATCGTTCGATTTCGAAGCCTCGGGGCTTTTAAAACCCGAGAGGTCATCGGTCATATAGTCTTCAATGGTGTAATCGTCTTTGGGCTCAGTTTCCTCGCTTGTTTCTTCAGATTTATCATCAGGTTCTTCAGCTCGATCTTCCTGATCAAGAGATAATTCTTGTTCTTCGTTCAACTCGAGCATAGGATTCAATTCAAGCTCCATCTTGATTCGCTGCTCAAGCGAAAGTGTCGGCAACTGGAGAAGTTTTAAATACTGAACTTGCTGCGGTGTGAGTTTGAGCCCAAGCCGAAGTTGTTGTGAAAGATTGATCATGGTACTATTCTTCTCGAAACTTCTTTCCTCTCGTCGTCTTTTCGTTCACCATCGCACGTGAGCTGAAATTCCTTATACCATATTAAACCAAAGGCTCGAACGAGCGGTTCCTTGAGGAAGGTACTTAAAAAAATACTTTCATTTTCTCCGCGGCAGAGTGCATCGTCACATTCGGCAATTCGCTCGTACCGCAAGTGTTCCAGTGTACCATGGCTTACTCTGATAGGAAAAAGGTGGCAGGAAATCGGTTTCTTCCATTTCAAAGTACCTTCTCCAAATGCTTTCTCGAACGCGCATCGCGCAATTCCATCTTCATAGAATACAAACACGCATGCATGATTGTTGTAGCACATCGTCGTGTAAGAACCGGGCCTGCCTTCGTACAGTCCGAACTGCGCGATGGATTCAAGATGTTCTTTCGGAAGTGAAGATTTGATGATCGGGAACGCACGTTCAATGTGCTCTAGTTCATTGTCTAACAGAGGCGCCCCTGTGCCGCCGGCAAGTGTGCAGCATGCTCCTTTACAGGCGGAAAGGTTACACGCAAATTTCATCCGCGGAATAGTATCATCGATGACGGTTTGTCGAATTTCTAACATATTTCTCTCACTCGCATAATGCAGTATAGTGAAAAATCACCTGAGAGAAAAGGAATGCAACTTATGATCTGACGAACAGTTTTCCCGGCAGCTGGCGAACCATACCTTTGAATTCCAATGAAAGCAATGTCACGAGTGCATCGGACGTGGACATGTCGGTTTGCTCTGAAAGTGTGTCTATATGAATTGGTTCGTCGGCAAGGATTTGAAAAAGCAATCGTTCAGTTGGTGTCAGTTCAACGGATAATGCATTTTCGTTCTGATCAAATGAAAGACGGAGCTGCGATGAAAGTTCGTCGAAAATATCTTGAGCGTTGGTAATAAGTTTGGCGCGGCCATCACGGATGAGTTTATTCGGTCCGCTGCTTCGTTTTTCTGTAATGTTGCCGGGCACAGCAAAGACTTCGCGGTTTTGATCAAGCGCTGTTGCTGCGGTAATCAATGCGCCGCCCTCTTCAGCGGATTCGACAACAATAGTGCCGAGTGAAAGTCCGCTGATAATGCGGTTACGTCTCGGGAAATTTGGTGCGTCAGGTTTTGTGCCCATCGCAAATTCCGAAATAACAGCACCGGCTTCGGCAATATGTTCCATCAGTTTTTTATTTTCAGGAGGATAGGGAACGTCGAGGCCGGAGCCAACGACGGCGATGGTTCGGGTTTTATATTTTAGTGCTGTTGAATGGACGATCGTGTCCACACCCCGTGCCAATCCGCTGACGATCGTAAGAGAATGTTGAGCGATGTCGCGGGTGAGACTTTCTGCAACCGAATGACCGTACGGAGTCGGATGACGTGTGCCGACAAGCGCGAGAGAACGAGCATCAGCTTCTTTCAATTTCCCGAGAATAAAAAGAAACGCTGGCGGATCGTAAATTTTACGAAGGAGGTCAGGATATTCTTTATCCCACAAGGTTACGATTCTTCCGCCGAGTTTATTCAATCGCTTCAATTGTTCATCGGCAAACTTTTCTTCGGCGGTGTGATGAAGAATGTTCGTGGCAAGTTTTTTATCGATACCGGGAACGGTGATCAATTCACGTGCAGAAGCGCGGAAAACTTCATCAGGTGTTTTAAAGTGCGCGACAAGGGCGCGAATTTTCTGCGGACCGATACGCGGCACGGAAGAAAGCCTGAGAAGTTCGCGGACGTTGATCATGCAAGAATCTCCGCAGTAAACTTCTTCACCAGATCGTCCGCTTCAGCTTTCGTATGAGCTTCCGCGATGATGCGTATAATCGGTTCGGTATTCGATTTCCGCAGATGCACCCACGCTTCCGGGAAATCTATCTTTAATCCATCGTCGGTGTTTATCGATCCGGCCGAAGAGAATTTCTCTTGAAGACGCTTCAGAATTGCATCAGCATGTAACGTGCCGAGTTCTATTTTCCCTTTCGTAATCAAATATTGTGGAAGTGCGGCTTTTAATTCCGACATAGTTCCGCCGAATTCCATCAGGTATTGGAGGACAAGTCCGATACCGACGAGAGCGTCGCGGCCAAGATGAACCTTCGGAAGAATGACGCCGCCGCTCCCTTCACCGCCAATAATTGCCCCGACTTCCTTCATTTTTTTGGCAACATTAATTTCACCGACCGGTGTGCGAAGTGTTATAGCATTGTATTGTTTTGCAATATCTTCAACTGCGCGTGTCGTGGAAAGATTGACGACGACCTTGAGGGATTCGGAATGAGAATTGAGCGATGGGGAGAAATATTTTCCCAATACAAACTTCACACACATTGCAATGGTATATTCTTCAACAAATGGTTCACCTTTCTCATTAATGAGGACAAGCCGGTCAACATCCGGATCGACAGCAATGCCGATGTCAGCTTTTACTTCACGAACTTTCGCACAAAGTGCAGTAAGATTTTCCGGGATTGGTTCAGGTGTGTGACCGAAAATACCGGTCACTTCGCAATGGAGCGGCGTAACTTGACAGCCAAGTTTTTCCAATAAGCGTGGGACGATAATTCCGCCGGCTGAATTAACACAATCTAAGACAACTTTGAATTTTCGGGCGCGAATTTTTCCAGCATCGATATATGAAATCGATAGCACCTGACGGATATGTTCATCTAAAAACTTTTCATCAAGCGTGAACCTGCCTTGTTTATCCCAGGGAACATATTTTGCAGATTGTTCGGCAATATCCCAGAATTTTCTATTTTCATCTGCATCCAAAAATAATCCAGTGGGCGCAAAGAATTTCAATCCGTTCCACATCATAGGATTATGACTTGCAGTAATGGAAATACCTCCGGCAGCTTTCAGTTTCTCAACTGCAAGTGCGACTGTTGGAGTTGGACAGATTCCTACATCCGTCACGTTGCAGCCCATTTGACAAAGTGTGGAAACGACGATATCCAAAACGTTTTTTCCTGTAATGCGGCCGTCTCTGCCGACAATAATATGACCACGGTTGCAGAATTCTGCGTACGCTGATGCATATTGGACAATTGTTTCGGGAATTAAAGATTCGCCGACGACACCGCGAATTCCGGAAATACTAACCATCAATGCCATGCAAAAATCCTTTTAATTTTTTTCAGCGATAATCTACATAGAAAGGCATGGAGATGCAAGATGGCATCTTCTATCGAGATGGAACCGTACTTCCGTCAAATTAAAATAGACTTAATAAAGTAAGGCAGAGGAAAACGAGTATAAAACCACATATTGCTATTGATTTAGAGGATTGTTACTTTAATTTTTGTAGTGTTGCAGCTCAATACACCATGAGGGGGGTAGGAGGTAAGAGTATGGACACAAGAATAATTTTCGTTGGAGAGAAGTGCGGTTTATTTTTACACCGAATCATTCCCAAATATTATTATTACTTTGATGGTGCAATTTCGCAAAGGACTGTTGGTAGAGTGCAACAGAAGTTCTTTAAGTTTACTACCTTCCAAAATAAAATCCGCAAAAAATATTTTCTGTTCATAAACTTGAATCGCTGTCTTGTTTATCATTTTTTATTGCGGGAGAGTTTTCGCAGTTCTTAAGCATATATTTTGTTATATAAGAGCAATTTATCAATTGCGCTCAAAATTGATGATCACTAATTGAGTTTTTTCAGGGTAATAACTATGAAAACAAAAGACAGGACTACTCATAAACGGCAGTTTCTTCTGCTTCCCGGTATACTTGCCGTTATCATTGCTGCGGGAGGTTCTCTTTACTATCGCCACCAAGGAATTACCATCCGTGAGCAGAAATACACCGAGCTTTCTGCAATTGCCGATCTGAAAATACATCAACTTGTGCAATGGCGGGAGGAACGAATTGCTGATGCCTACGTGTATTCTTCGGGTCCGTTTTTAACCCGTGACGTTGAACAATGGCTTCACAATAAAACGAATAATGCGCTGAAGGAGCAATTAAAAAAGCACCTCGCTATTCCACAAAAAGAAAACGGTTATGAAAGTATATTTATTGCATCAACCGCAGGTGATCTTCTTCTCTCGGCAGGGAGTGCGTTACACATTTTTGATCCTGTAGTATCTGAAAAAATTAGGGACGCAGCAAAATATGATACGATTATAAATTCTGATTTTTATTATTGCAAAACAGAAAATACAATTCACTATGACATTATAGCGCCGTTAAGAAATGAAAAGAATCTCACGATTGCAATGTTGGTTCTTCGGATCAATCCGTATGACTACCTGTATCCATTCATTCAATCCTGGCCTACTCCGAGTAAATCGTCGCAAACCCTCATTATCCGGAAGGATGGCGACAGCGTAATATTTCTGAATGAATTGCGGTTTCATGCTGGCTCAGCATTGTCTTTAAAGATTCCGCTAACTAGAAAAGAAGTGCCTGCTGTCCAATCGGTCTTAGGATTTGAAGGGATATTTGAAGGAAAAGATTACCGCGGTGTGGAAGTGCTCTCCGATGATCGTCACGTGCCGGGCACTACATGGTCTATGGTTGCGAAAGTTGATCGGAGCGAGATATATTCTGATCTCTATGAACAGGCAATATTCATTTCTCTATTTACTGTTTTGTTGATGCTGGTGTGCGGCATCGGGGTCATGTGGATCTATCATTACCGGCAAAGAAATATCTATAGAACATTGTGGCAGACACAGGAAGAATTTCGAACGACGCTCCTCAGCATCGGTGATGCAGTGATTGCAACAGACAAAAGAGGAAGAGTTCAGCATTTGAATTATGTTGCCGAGCAGTTAACCGGATGGAAGGAAAAGGATGCGAAAAACAAATTGCTTGAAAATGTATTTCATATTGTCAATGAAGACACGCGGGTTAGAATCGAAAACCCTGTTGAACTGGTTTTAAAAGAAGGACATATTGTCGGCCTTGCCAACCATACATTGCTTATTTCAAAAGAAGGGAGAGAAACTCCGATCGCCGATAGTGGTTCACCGATACGAGATGATAAGAACGAAATTATTGGTGTTGTACTTGTCTTTAGAGATCAAACAAAAGAACGAGCAAGCCAGAAATTGCTTCAGGACTCAGAGATGCGCTATCGTCGGCTCTTTGAAGCGGCGAGAGATGGGATTCTCATCCTCAATGCTGAGACAGGTGTAATTCAAGATGTGAATCCGTTTTTGATTGAAATGCTGGGTTTCTCACATGAAAAGTTCTGTGGAAAGATGCTATGGGAATTAGGTTTTTTCAAGGATATCGACTCGAACAAAGCGAATCTCTTGGAATTGCAGGAGAAAGAATATATCCGTTATGAAGATCTTCCGATGGAAACGTCCGATGGACGAAAAATCGATGTGGAGCTTGTCAGCAATGTTTATCTCGTAGATCATCACAAAATCATCCAATGCAATATTAGAGATATCACCGAGCGCAAGCGTGCAGATGAGGTTCTGTTAAAGAATGAGTCAAGGCTTCGTGCTATACTCAATGCGACACCATTTCCAATTGCCTTAATTGACTTTCAGGATAATAACATTGAATTCTGGAGCGATAGTGCTCTTACCCTTTTCGGTCATACCGCGCCCACGACACAGGAGTGGTATCAGATAGCGTACCCGGATCCCAGTTATCGTCAAGAACTGATTAATCGTTGGAAACTTTTTCTTGAAAATGCACGATTATCAGGCCAAACAGTTAACACAGGAGAATACCGGATTACCTGCCGCGACGGATCGGTACGCATTTGTGAGCTGTATGCCACGATTCTCTTAGACAAACTCGTTGTCACATTCAATGATATCACAGAGCGCAAGCGTGCAGAAGGAGAAATTCTTAATCTTAATCGCACGTATGCCGTATTGAGCACTATCAATGAATTAATCGTGCGCGAAAACAACATGGGAAAATTATTAAATGAGGTTTGCGAAATTGCCGTTCAGGATGGCAAGTTTCGTATGTCGTGGATAGGGATGCTGGATGAAAAAACCGGCAAGGTTGATCCTGTTGCCAGTGCCGGTGTGACGGATGGGTATCTGGAAAATCTTCATATCACAATTTCTGACACGCCGAATGGAAGAGGACCGACAGGTATCGCTATTCGCGAAGGCAATATTGTGGTTTGCGATGATATTGAACATGACGACCGTATGATACCCTGGAAGGAACGGGCACTCGCCCTTGGTTATGGTTCGTCGGCAGCAATTCCTCTGATTATAAATGACAAAGCCATTGGTGTGATTAATTTTTATTCAGGTGAATTGAATTATTTTCATGAAGAAGAAGTGCACCTGCTTGAAGAATTAGCGGTGGATGTCTCCTTTGCACTTAAAACTATTGAGATAGAAGAACAGCGTAGGCAGATGGAAGAAAAATTAGAACATGAACAACATCTCATTACTGTACTCATGGAAAGCATACCAGATCATATATATTTTAAAGACAAAGAGAGCCGTTTTATCAGGATAAATAAATCTCAAGCTCAAATATTCGGTCTTCGTGATCCCAATGAAGTGATCGGAAAAACGGATTTTGATTTTTTCTTAGAAGAACATGCACAAAAAGCTTTTCAAGATGAACAAGCCATTATCAAAACCGGGAAATCAATTATTGATGTTGAGGAAAAAGAAACATGGCGTAATGGATCTATTACCTGGGTTTCGACAACGAAAATACCTCTCCGCAACAGCCAAGGGCAAATCATTGGTACACTTGGAGTTTCGAGGGACATCACCGAGCGCAAGCGGGCAGATGTAGCGTTGCGACAAGCCGAAGCTCAATACCGTTTACTTGCAGACCACATAAAAGACACGGTATGGCTCATGGACATGAATTTAAAAACAACATACATAAGTCCATCCGTTGAAAAATTGCGGGGATATACACTGAAAGAACTCGAGCAATTACCTCTTGATCAGCAACTCGCACCTGCCTCATTTCAATTGGCGATGGATGCCTTTTCGGAGGAGATGCTTAAAGTGATGGCAGACCCGGCCTATTTCATTTTGCGTGTATTAGAACTAGAATTCTACCGTAAAGATGGTACGACATATTGGTCGGAAAACAGATTTAGCCTTATCCGCGATGAGAATGGAAGCCCACTGTCCATTATGGGCGAAGGGAAAGACATCACCGAGCGCAAACGGGCAGAAGAAGCGCTGCGACAAAGCGAAAAGAATCTCAGTAATGCTATGAAGATTGCCTTGCTTAGCACCTGGGAGTATGATATTGTCAGCGATCGGTTTACATTCAACGATCAATTTTATTCCATTATGCACACGACAGTGGAAAAAGAAGGCGGATACACCATGTCCTATGCCCTCTACGCCCAAAAATTTATTCATGCAGATGATAGAGCTATCGTTGGATTGGAAATTCAAAAGGCGTTGGAGACAGCTGATCCGGACTATCATATGCAATTGGATCATCGAATCAAGCGCAGCGACGGAGAGATAGATTTTATCAGTGTTAATATTCATGTCATGAAAGATGCGAATGGCCGTACAGTAGGAATGTATGGTGTGAACCAAGACATTACCGAACGCAAACGTACAGAAGAAGCGTTGATGAAGAATGAGGCATTGCTGAGAACGGCAGTTGAGAATCTTCCGTTGATTTTTTATATGATTGATCAAAACGGAAACTTTAAGCTTTCAATCGGAGCCGGGCTTAAAAGGCTGGGACTTAAACCAAATCAGGTAGTAGACCAGTCTGTCTATGAAGTCTATAAAGAATATCCGGAAATTGTTGTTTCGATTAACAAATCACTTGAAGGTGAATCTGTTACCTTCGAATCTAACGTTGCAGGAAATGCTTTCGTAAATTATTTTACCCCTCTTACTATTCTCAAAGGGACATCGGAAGGAATTGTGGGGGTAGCGATGGATGTAACCGAACAAAAAATACTTCAAAAAGAATTGCTTCAATCACAAAAAATGGAGAGTGTCGGCACTCTTGCCGGCGGTATTGCACATGACTTTAATAATATTCTCGGGATCATTCTCGCATATTCTTCGATGTTAGAACGTGCCGCAGGTGACAAGAAAAAAATTTCGGAGTATAGTAGCGTCATCTCTCAAGCCGTAAATCGCGGTGCGGGGCTTGTTCGTCAGATACTCACATTTGCACGGAAAACGGATGTTACATTAGTGCCGATGAGTTTTATTGATTTACTCCATGAACTTATTTCTATGTTGAGACAAACATTTCCTAAAGTGATCACCTTCACAGAGATTGTTGATACTGAAATACAGGTGATCAATGCTGACCGTACACAAATTCACCAAGTGCTTTTGAATCTCTGTGTGAATGCGCGGGATGCCATGCCGAATGGCGGTTCAATCACCTTCAAAGCAGAGAAACAAACGAAAGCACACGTACAAGAAAGATTCCCAGCCGCCGATCAAGATTCATATATCATTATCAGCGTTATAGACACCGGTACAGGGATGAACGAAGCAACACGACGCCGAATTTTCGATCCGTTTTATACGACAAAAGAACAGGGAAAAGGAACCGGACTTGGCCTCGCAGTTGTCTATGGAGTTGTTCAGTCGCATCATGGCTTCATCGATGTGGAGAGTGAAGTGGGACGCGGCACAACATTCCGTCTCTATTTTCCAATTCCTCCCACGAGTGAACACGTGAGTGATATTCCATCCAATATCGAATCATTTAGTACTGGCGGCATAGAAACAATCTTGCTCGTAGAGGATGAAGAAGCACTGATTGAGATGGTGCGTCTCTTGCTTGAATCCAAAGGATACAACGTGTTTACTGCGCAAGATGGTAAAAAAGCTGTCGAGATGTTTAAACAGCACAAAAATGAGATTGATATTGTTCTCACCGATATGGGCCTGCCGGGGATGACGGGAGTGGATGAGTTTAAAATACTCAAAGAGATTGCACCGAATGTTAAAGTTATATTTGCCAGCGGATTCTTTGAGCCGGTTATTAAGTCTGACCTCTATATAGCCGGAGCAAAAGGCTTTATTCAGAAACCATATAGTCCGGGTGAAATTCTTCAAAAAATACGTGAGGTGTTAGATACAAAAGCATAA